>PVBE010738069.1_pt1 | contig 10163 bp, 9 predicted proteins | sample 1631181 | NCBI WGS metagenome assembly PVBE01 (sample SAMN08397723, study PRJNA350692) | Marine metagenome, whole genome shotgun sequencing project. | isolation source: water | place: Pacific Ocean | collected 2012-04 | reverse complement strand
GCTCACCGCGTGGCCGGCTGCGCAATCCCGACCAGCTCCACCGGCCACGCTGCGGCTGGAACCGAGGCCCACCATGAACTAACATTCAAACCGGACCACACAATGGGGGCTGGTCACAAGGATTCTCTGGCTAAAGCCGAAAGCAGGGTCGGCTGACCGCGTGCCGCCGCGCTCAGCGGTGGAGCCGGCGCCAATGGTGCCGGATCACCCGGCGAAAATCGCCCACGAACCTCCGCTGCCAATTTTCGTAGCGGTCGGCACGCCGAGCCCGAGGCGCCGGGAGATGACGGCGCGGCGACCGTAAACGCGGGCGCGGCAAGCCGCGCACGACGATGACGTTCCGGGCGGGCGGCGGGATGACCCGAGGCCACCGATGGTCGCGCACGATCACGGTGCCGCGGCGGTCGTCATGGCCCGGGCGCAGCCCGCCGTATTCGTCCTCGAGCGCGCGGACGACACGGAAACCGACGGCTTCGTCGCGGCTGTCGATGGCGCTGGAATGCCGCGCCGCCGAGCGGATGGTGTCGGGCGCGCTGCGCCACGATCCACCGCGTAGCACGCGCCGGCGGCATCGATCGCCGGTCAGCGCGTCGCCGACACGATCCGGGCGCCAGCAATCGGCGACCCACTCCCAGACATTGCCCATCACGTCATGGAGCCCGAACCGGTTGACGGAAAACCTGCCGACCTGCGCGGTCCGCGCGTGCCCGTCGTCGCAGCTATAGTGACCCTCCGCCAACGACGACAGCCGCTTGCCCGCGAGGTCGCGAACGTTGGCGAACATGCAGGCGCCGTCGCGATGCCTGCCCCAGAACTGCGGTGTCGAGGTGCCGGCGCGGGCGGCGTATTCCCATTCCGCCTCCGACGGCAGCCGGTACGGCTTGCCGGTCTTGCGCCCGAGCCACTTGGCGTAGGCGGCAGCGTCGGCCCAGCTCACGCCGATCACCGGACGGCGGCCCCTTCCCCAGCCCCGATCGTCGGGAATATGGCCGTTGCAGCCGCCGTCGGCGCGGCACGCATCCCATTCGGCAAAGGTGACCTCGTACTTGCCGACGGCCATGGCGCCGGCGATGGTGACGCGGCGGGGCGGCCCCTCGCGGTCGCCGCGTCCCATCTCGTCCGGCGGCGAGCCCATCAGGAACGTTCCGGGCGGCACCGCCACCATTTCGGGGCATGCGTCGCAGTCCTTGAAGTTCTCGCCCGGCCGGTAGCGCTTGGCGACGTCGGACGGCGGCTTGTCGCCCAGCAGCGGGCGCCAGATCCAGCCGGTGCGCCCATCGGCAAGCGCCACGCGATACCAGTCTCCGGACCTGCCGGTTACGTTGACGCGGCTGGCTCTGCTGATGACCGCGAGCTTCGACCGCGAGGTCGACGGGCCGGTGCGCACGTTGGCGTTCTTCAGCGCGACCATCTCGGTATCCATTTCCTGGACCGTCTCGCCAACCGGTATTGCGGGCGTCTTGGGCGCGACCGTCGCGAGAACGGTCGCCGCGTCGCCGATCACCGTCGCCCGTTGATCGCGGCCGAAACGCCGTCGCGCCTGATAGGTCATCTCGTCGTCGAGATAGCGCCTGACCTCGCCGAGCGTGACGCGCCCGTCTTCGTCGCCATGGGCCTTGCGGTCGGCGGCGCCGCGCAAGGCGACAAGCAGGTGGCGGGTGAACAGGCCGTGCCGCGCGTCTTCGTCCCAGCTCGCGAGCTGGTCGCTTTCGGCCGCGCTCAGGACCGACATGCGCGGCGCCGCGCCCGGCAGTCGCGGCGTCACCGCGAGCCCCGAGGCCTGGCGCACCAACACACCGCCGTGCGAGTTGCCGGAGAAGCAGGCATCGAGATAGACCGTGACCGACCTGGCCTCGAGCCTGGACAGGTTGCGATACAACAGATCGAGGGAATAGCCGCTGATCTCGCCCAAATTGGGATCGCCGTCGACCGGCAGCAAATAGCCCCTGCGGTCGTTCAGCCCCGGCACCCCATGGCCGGAATAGAACACGACGACGGACGACTTCCCGGCGCGAACCCAGTTGTGCAGCCTGCCCTTGTGAGACGTCTCGCCGCCGAACACCTCGCGCAGCCGCGCCAGCGTCGCGTCGCGAAGGTCGATGACGTTGCCGGGGCGGTATCCCAGCCGCTCGATCACGAAGCGCTTGACGGCGCGGGCGTCGTTGTGGGCGAACGCGACCTCGGGCGTGTCGCCGGAGTAGGTCTTGTTGCCGATGATGACTGCGATGCCGTCGCGGTTCTCGGCCGCCGCCGGTGCCCAGAGGGTTGCGAGCAGCGCCACCAGGACGACGGCGCGCAAACGCCACCGCGGACCTATCCTCTCGGCTTGTCGCACGATCTTTCGATCCCTCCGCCGACGGCCCGACATGTCGAAATTGTCGCATCTCGGTGCCAATGGATCAATCGTCCCGCGCATCGGCATGGCCTCACGGATCGACGCGGTGGCGGGCGTGATGGACGGCGACGGCGGGCGCGAGCTCGTCCGCCACCGCGACCGGATCGGCGCCCGCGCGCAGCCGCTCGGCGGCGGTGCTCACCGGCCGGTCCGAGACAACAACGATCAGGCGGTAGTCGATCGGCCCGTCGAGACGGCGCGCGACGTCGACCGCCCACGACGTCTCGCCCTCGAAGGGCGATGCGCCGCGCACCACCTCTGGCGCCGGTCCCGCTTCGACGAACCTGCCCGAAACCATGGTCGTGAACGCCGCGACATAGGCCGGCGCGCCGGAGTTGCGGACCACGAATTGCAGCCCGCAAAGCCCGTCATGGCGGCTCGCGGAAAACCGGCCGGGCGCGGCGCGGTGCACGTCGACCATCTCGGCCGTGACGCGCCGCAGATGGACCGACGCACAGGTCGCGCCCGCTGGCGCCCGCCGCTCCCGGATGACCAAGCCGATCTCGGGCCCGGGCGGGGCGAGAGGCGCAGTCTCGGTCGCCGCCGGGCGCACCTCGATCCGGGTCGAGACCGAAGGCGTCGGGTTTGCGGCAACGCCGGACGAATCCGGGGTCAAGAACCGCTGGGCGTACGGGTAGGAAGCGGCCACGGCGGCGAGGATCAGCAAGGCCGATACGGGATAGACCCAGCGCCGCCGGTGCGCGCCGGCCTGTCCATTTGGCGGCGGAGCGAGGATCACTCGCGTGCCCCCGTCGTCATCCGCCCGGGATGCCCGGAGGGGCAATCCGGCGGCCGCGAGCGCCTCGTCGGTACGCGAGACCGCGATGCGGGCGATGGCGGCTGGCAGCTCGGCGTGGTCGAGATATTCGCGGTTGGCTGCGGGCACGATCAGCGTCGCCGGCGTACCTTCGGCCGCCAGCGCGTCGAGCTCGGCACGGGCGGCGCGGAGCTTGTCGGGGACGTGGCCGACGGGCCTGACCTCGAGGTCGTTCGCCACCTCGCCGGTGAGCCAGAGCGCGGCGTCGGCGTCCTCGTGGTATTCGGCGAGCCGGCCCTCGGCGGCCAGCGCATGAGCCACGAACACGCCGAGCTGCCAGCTCTCGCCGTCGCCGATATCGGCCGAGACGTCGAGCCGGAACGCGCCCGGCGCGAACGGCCCGAGCTCGCGCTCGATCACGCCCGAGGGCTGCTTGACGAAGGCCTCGTAGCCGGCGCTCGCGGTCGCTTCCCGCGTCGAGCGCCCGATGCACATGGCCGAGTTGGGCGCGGCCTCGCGGGTGATGCGCTCGATCGCCACCGGGCCCTCCGTCGTCCCGACGTAGACCCGAATCTTCATTACTTCAGGAACACCTCCGTCTTGATGTCGAGCAGGCCGGCCAACAGATCCGACTGGCGCTCGACCAGGAACTGTATCACCCCGTTTCGTGCCTCGGGCAGGGCGAACTTGCGGCACTGCCCGCCCGCATCGAAGATGAACATATGCGCCGGCGACAGGCCGGCGGCGTCCGCGACCTCGATGATGACGTAGGTCTGATCGGGCTCGGCGCGGGACTCCTGTAAGCGGATGCGACAGCCAGCGCCGTCGCGCGAGGTGATCGTGCCAGGGCTCGCCGCGGCGACCCGGGGCAGCCGGTGCAGCGCCGTCCGCTCGAGGATGCGCTGGAACGCCTCGCCGAGGCTCGGGTCGGCGCGAAGCTCGCGCTCGAGCTCGGCGTCCTCGCGTCCCGGCTCGATGGCATAGGCATAGAGCCGGTCCATGCCGAACGGACGGGCGCGCGCACGCTCGTCGCGGGTGCCCTGCAAAGTATCGACCTGACGGTTCGCGACGAACAATCCCGCCGCCAGCGCTCGCTTATCGCCCTTGGGCGTCTCGTATCGCGTGCTCATGCACGATCTCCATACAGCACCGCGAATTGCTCGCGGAAGATTTCCCGATCGGCGGCGAACTGGCCGGCGAGGTCGAGTGTGTCGCGGTCGAGCGCGTCGAGACGCGCGACGAAGGAGGCGATCAACTCGTCGATCGCCATCAGCCCGCCGGCGCCGAGCGCGAAGCCCTCGACGATCTCCGGGTCATCGAGGGCGTCGTCCTCAAAGCCCCGGCGCGAGATCCTGGCGAACGCGCGCCTGGCATCCTCGAGCGCCGCATCGAACTCGTGCTCCGACACCGCCAGTTCACCGTCCATCGCCTCGCCCATCGCCGCTTCGGGCATTCCGTCGCCGAGCGCGACGACGTTGTCGGCCGACGCCACCGCCCGATCCCGCATGGTCACGTAGGCCGCCGCCTTGAGGACCCGGTCGATATGGGCGGTCAGCGCGCCGTAGCCTTGTTTGCGCTCGTCATAGGTCTCGGCGCCGTCGCAGTCGATCAGCTCGTCGAACCGGTCGTCGGCGAGCTTTCGCCTGAGACCCTGGGTGATGCGCGCCTGGGCCGCGCCGAAGCATTCGCATCGCAACAGCGAGACCGGTAGCCGGGCAGACAGCGGACCGCACTCGCACAGCAGCGCCACATAGCCGAGTTCGGCCAGATTCAGGAGCTTGATGCGATTCGCCGGCTCCGCTTCGAGTAAATCGAGCGGCGAGCGCCATTCGCCCGAGTCCGCGATCAATGGCTCGAGCGCCGCGACATCGATCTCGCCGGTTTCCGCGTCGACGCCGATCGGATCGGCGTTCTCGACCGCGAACCGGGTCTCGGCGTGGTCGAGGCTGCGCATCAGGTCGATGAACCCCTCGAACACGGTCCGGTATGTCCGGAAGTCACCCGATCCGGCCTCCGCCAGGGCCGAAGCCCAGCGCCAGAACGCCAGCACCGCGTCGTCGTCGACCTCGATCGAGGCACCGTCGCCGCGATCCTCGAGGAATTCGATGAGGGCGGCGAACTTGTCCTGCTCCTGCGCGCTCGACAGGTGTTCGGAGAGAAAACCGTAGAGCTGGCGCTGTAGCGCGTTGGCCGCCCGGCCGATCGCCTCCTGGCTCGAGGCATCGGCGAACATGTCGGCGAAGGTGTCGTCGACGACCACATAGGGCACCGCGGACACCAGGAATTCGAACATGGCGGCGAGCAGCGGCATGCGCGTGAACGGAACGTTGAACACGCCGTCCGCGTAGGCGATCGCGACGCCGTTGTCCGACAGCGAGAAGCCGGGACGGCGCCAGCCGCGCGTTTGCACCGCGTCCGCGAACGTGGCCCTGAAGTGGCGCGCGTTCAGCCGGCTGCCGGCGAAGAACAGCCATTCGAACCGCTCATTGCCGCGCCCGCACCCGTCGGCCGCGTTGACCAGATGGCAGAGCTGGTAGATCGGGTTGGCGTAGGCGCGGCAGACGATGGCGCGGGCGAGGCCGTGGCATACCGCTTTCTGGAACTTGAGGTCGCCGTCCGGGGTGGTCGCATGCGAGACCCCGGCGAAGGCGTTGACCAGCTCGGCGCTCATACCGGCGGTTAGGATACGCTGTCGCGCCTCGCGCCCGTCGCTCATCGATACGTCCCGCGTTGAAGCTCCCGCATATAGCGTCTCCTGAGCGACCGGACTTTGCGCACGTAAGCGTAGGTCGCCGGCAGCACGCGCGCCCGGCCCGGCGCGCCGACCGCGGAGCCGCCATTATAATACGATAATGCGAGATCCGTGCGCCCGCCGTAACGCCGGATCAGACGCCTCAGGAAATGGATGCCGATGCGGATGTTGAGGCCGGGCCGCCACAGCAGCGCGGGATCGATGCCGTATTCGCCGATCGAGGTCGCCGGCATGATCTGCATCACTCCGCGCGCACCCTTGCGGCTTCGCGCCCGCGCGTCGAAACCTGATTCGGTGTGTGCCACGGCGAGCGCGAGCGCGACGGGAAACCGCATGCGCCTCGCCTCGGTGATCACCAAGCGCTTGATGCGCACGCGCTCGTCCATGGAAACGCCCGTTGCCGCGGACGCCGAGCCGATCGACACGGCGGCCAGCAGGGCCGCAACGATGGCATGGCGGAACGGGGCGCGCGTCATGTTCGATCCTCAGCTCTCGTTCGAATAACGCCCGGCGGCGAAGTCGTCGAGCTGGATGCGAAGCCGACGGCGGCGGCGCTCGATGTTTTCGCCGAAATCGTCGAGGGTGTGGGCGCGGGACCGACGCGCACGGGCCGGGACGTGATCGGGCAGCGCGCGAACGATGATCGGCGGCGGCGCGGCAGGGCGCGGCGCAGCGGCGACGCGAGTCCTGGCCGGGCGCCATGCCGAACGGCCGGGCGGCGCGGCGCGCCACACCCTGGCCTGGGCGGCATAGCGCCGTTGCCAGCGCAAGACGGAATCGACGTATTTGCGTGTCGCTGGCAGCGGCTTCGCCCGGGCGCCACTGCCCACGACCCGGCCGCCATTGTAATGCGACAACGCGAGGTCCCAGCGGCCTCCGTAGCGCTTGATCAGCCGGCCGAGAAAATCGATGCCGAGCTGGACGTTGAGCCGGGCGTCCCACAGCTCGTCAGCATCGACGCCGAACTCGCCGGTGGCGGTCGCCGGCATGATCTGCATCACCCCGCGCGCGCCCTTGAGGCTGAGCGCGCGGGCCTGAAAATCGGACTCGACCTTGGCCACGGCGAGCGCGAGCGACGGCGGCACGGTCGTCGCCAAGGCCTCCTCGACGACGATCTCCTTGATGTCGGTACGGCTCGCGGCCAGGCTCGCGCCAGTCGTGGACCAGGCCATCGCCAACGCGGCAAGCACCGCCAACGCCAGTATCTTCGAGGCGCGAGCGCCCGCCGAACCATTGTGTCCTCTCATCTCGGCATCTCCTTCAGGGCTTCGAGCCAACGCCCGTCGAGCGTGGTCACGGTGAGGTCGGGATTGGCAATCCGCTGGCGCACGGCGATGGCATCGGCCATCGACAGCGCCGGATCGATGGCCAGGATGGTCCGTCCGTCGGACGGGATGGCGCCGGGCGCGAGCGGCGCGAGACGGGCGTCGTAGAAGCGGCCTTGGTAATGGATGACGATGGTGGCGTCGGCGGCGGCCTTGCGTTTCGGCGTTTGCTCGTCGGATGGCGTCGACGGGCGGATCGAGATCCGCTCGCCGGTGGGAGGCGCGCCGGCGGGTTCGGTCTCGAACCCCGCGCCCATCGACACCATCGTCAGCACCATAATGGAGAAGAACGCCATCGCCAGTGCCAGCGCGCATTCCGCCATCGCGTTGTTCTGTGAGCCGTCGCGCAAATTATCCTCCATCATCCCGCCGCCGCGTCCCGGACAACGGCTCGCTAGCGGCGCTCATGGATGGTTATGGAGGGTCGGGAGCGAAAATTCGGCGCGCGGCGAGGCTCAGCGGCCGACCGTGATCACCAGGCTCGCCTCGCTGATCTCGGCGCCTTGCGCGTTCGCGAAGGCGTCGCGCAGACGTTGCGCCGTCCCGGCCGGCAAGGGCGTGACTTCCGGGCGCCTCAGCGGCGCCGGCAGATCCTTGATTACGTCACGCGGCGAGGCAAAGCACTTGACCAGATCGACGCCGGCGGGCTCGGTCAAGGTGAACTCGAAGGGATAGATCCTGCCGGGAATGGTGTGGAGGCGACCGGCCGCGAGCACTGCCGGCTTGGCGAAACCGTTGGGGTAGATCTTGAGCAATTCGCCGCTCGACTGGAGATAGAAGCAGTAGAGCCAGGCATCCCGGCTCACCCGGATCAGCAGGTCGAGCCTCTCGTCCACCCGATAGACCGGGTCCTTGCCGCGCGCGCTCGTGAGATCGAGCCGTACCGGACCGCGCAGGGTGTTCTTGCGCAGGAACGCGAGGTCGGTATCGGGGCGAAGGGCGAGGCCGGCGCCGATCGACGACTTGACGATGCCGCCGCGAAAGGACACCGGCGCACCCCGCGCATCGCTCAATCGGACCTCGAGATCGACGCCGCCGCCCATGTCCCAATAGGTTCCGCTCAACACATAGACGCCGGTTCTGGGATCGAAGTTCCTGGGCTTGAGCTTCTCGGAATCGACCGGCTCTCCGCGCATGTCGCCAAGCCGTTCCTGGCTCAGCTCGGCCCGCTTGACGATGATCCGCTGACCGTTGTGGCGAAACGTCTCGACGATCTCGGCGGCCAGCATCCGCTCCATGTAGCTGCCAAACGGCGGCTGCTGGCCCGAATCCTGGAACTGGATGCCGGCCTGATGCAGCTCGGCCATGTCGGGCGCCCCGGCGGCCAGCGCCGACGCCGCATGGGCCACGAACTGCGCGAGCTCGACCCTTTGCCCGCCCGGCGCGAGCGGCAGCTCGCGGGTCCGGCTGGTCGCCAGAATCGAGCCGGTGCGCCCGTCGCGCAGCGCCACGGCCTTGAAGTTGGACACCAGGCGCTCGCCGATGATCGAGATCCTGCCGATGATCAGGATGTCGGCGGCAGCGTGCGCCCTGACCACCGCGATGGGATCGTCGAGCCCTTCGCCCGACTCGGCGAGGTCGCGGATGACGGTCCTGAGCTCGCGCCGCCCCCTGAAAACGAGCGTGCCCTTGGACAGCAGCTGCAGCGCATGCTCCAGCCGATCGTTCAGGAACCGGGCCCGATCGTGGGAGATCGGCAGCCGCTCATCCGGCGCGTAGGGCCAGATGGCGATTTTTTGCGTCTTGCCGCCGCCGTGCTTGAGCTGGTCGCTGAGGTCCTTGGCGTGAAGCGCCATGACCGCGTCGAGCGCTGCCGAGCCGGCGCCGATCTCGGCCGCACCGGCCGACGCCGCGAGCGCCACAACGGCGCCGAGCGCGAACCGCGCGACGTCGAAGCAAGCTTTCACGGTCGACACGATCGGCAATTCAGGCTCCTAGCGCCGCTCCCGGAGCGGGATCTTGGTCAGCGTGAAGGTATTGCGGGCCGGCGAGAAGTCGATGGTGCTCGGCGTGTTCATGAACTTGAACATCTCGGCGAAGTTCCGGGTCAGCCGCGCCGAATCGATGCACGACTGATACCAGTATTCTCGCCGCCGCGGGCTGACGGACGACGTGCGGTGCTTGCTGTAATCCTTGAACGCGACGAGATACTCCTCGGCGAGCCTCACGTCCTCCGTGGTATAGCCGTCGAACACCAGGGTGTAGGCGTTGTGCAGGCACTCGGCCGACCGCATCGCCGACGGGGCGGCGATCTTGGCCTCGCCGCCCCGGGTCAGCGCATCGAGCTTGATCGCCAGGACCGCGCCGAGATTGTTGGCGAGGATGCCGGCATATTTCGCCATGTCCTCGAGCAGGCACACCCGATCCTGGGCGCAGTCGACGCGCATAGTCCATTCCTCGGGGGATGTGACTTCGAAGCCGCCGAGGCTCTGGCCGGTCTTGACGTTGAGCAGCCGGCCCGAGATCCGCACGTGAACCTTCGCCGTGTAGGTCATCTCCTCGACGGTGGAATACATGCGGACCAGGACGGCGACGTCGATCGGCGGTCGGGTGACGGAGCGCAGGACGTCGACCAGCTCGGCATCGCTCCGCCGACAGCGTCCGGCGACGAAATTCGGCGCCGTCGCCGCGGTCTCGTCGAACACGTTATAGCCATTTCGGTCGAGCTGATTGACCACCGCGCGCCGGACCGTCTCGAACACCCGGCTGTTGCACGGGACGGTGTCGCGGTCGGCATCCTCGCCCACGATCATGATGTTGGGATCCTGCGCCGCCGCGACCGGCAGTGCGGCGGCGGCGGCGCAGCAAACCAACACCGCGGCCGATGTCAGTGCGGATAGTCCTTTGGGCACGTCACCCCTCCCTCGTCGGGTTGGACTGGGCCATGTACGGCTGGATATGGGCGGTCCAAACGGATTTTTCCCGCCATCACGG
>PVBE012631100.1_pt1 | contig 10164 bp, 7 predicted proteins | sample 1631181 | NCBI WGS metagenome assembly PVBE01 (sample SAMN08397723, study PRJNA350692) | Marine metagenome, whole genome shotgun sequencing project. | isolation source: water | place: Pacific Ocean | collected 2012-04 | reverse complement strand
CGAGGAGAGATCTTTCAATACTCACCGAAATCACAAGGGGCAGGATTCTCCCTGCAGCGTTCTCTATTTATGAAGCTGCGTTCTGGCAGTATACATTCCGGCATGTTCAGGCCATCTGATGTTGCTGTCGGTCCGGATGGTGCCATCTACGTGAGTGACTGGTACGATCCTGGAGTGGGTGGACATAGAATGCAGGATTCTCAAGGAAGTGGGTCCATCTACCGGATTGCCCCAAAAGATTTTTATCCAACGATAGACAAACTTGATATTTCAACAGTTCCGGGGATGGTTCGTGCATTGAAAAGCCCCGCGGTTCATGTTCGAGCTCTTGGATTCCGTTCTCTTCATGCACTCGGAGAAGATGTCGGGGCGGAGATAATTGCACTCTCACAATCTGACCAACCATTCTTTGTTGCTCGCGCTGTGTGGCTTTTGCCAAACTGTGGACAAAAAGGTTTAGATCGCCTGACTGAATTGCTGCACCACGAAAATCAACAGATACGTGTTGTTGCTTTTCGGTCATTACGTCGTGCAGCATCTGAACCAGATGCCTCGAATGAGATTCATGACTTGTGGCTGCAAGTCCGAGAGCAGGCATGCCGTGATTCAGCCCCTTCTGTTCGCCGAGAGGCAGCGATATCTCTTCGTGACGAACCTTTTGAAACCTGCCGTGAACTACTGAAGAAGCTTGCCGATGGTTTTGATGGTTGGGACCGATGGTATCTGGAAGCCTTGGGAACAGCATGTGAAGGGAAAGAGCAAGAAGCGTACGAGATTCTTGTGAGCCATTCGGAAGATCCGCTTGTATGGGATCACCGTCTATCGGGAATAGCGTGGCGTCTACACCCTGACACCGCAGTTGATTCACTCAAGGCCCGAGCCATGGCTAGAACGTTACCACTCGTCGATCGAAAACAAATGGTTGATGCCATTGCATTCAATTCAAGCTTTCAAGCTGCTTCAGCAATGCTAGATATTGCTCAACACGGCCCAAAAGATATCCGCGGATATGCCGCTTGGTGGGGACAGCACCGCCTGCAAAATGATTGGAAAGACATAGAACTAAGCGAGCTATTTCCAAAACCACCACCGATAAAAAAGATTGAGCCAAGCACGAGGCTCGATAGATCTTTTATTCCACCGGGGCAACCCGTCTATACAAGTAACGGTAAGGCAGCAATCAACATTGATATCCGTAACGCAAAACGCCTTTATCTTGTCGTTGACTCGACCCACAACAAGCCAGAAGAAGCCCTCTGGGTTGCTCCCATGCTCACAACAGCGGAATCAACTGTCGATCTGACACAGATTCCTTGGACAATGGCTTTTTCTGGAGGCACACCGAGTGGACCACCACTAAATCAAAATAAGGTCACATCAGAACGCCGCAAGAAGAAACCACAACGACCAGCACTGACCGTTTCTCCAGGATTGACACACGTAGACAATACGACGCCCGCAATACAGGTAACAGGACGATCTGTGATTGCATATGACGTAAGTGCTCTCGACCCACTCCAACTACACGTTAGTTGTAGAACTTTATCGGAAATGGCAGACACCGGAAGCCATATCTCTTTTTCGATATTCGTCGATCAATCCGGCACAGGAAAAGATCTTCTACAAGCCGATATACTTTCAAACGTCAACGGTAGTTCATCACTCGGCAGAGCCGTATTTCATTCCGAACGTGCAGGGTGTGCCAAATGCCATATCGTTGACGGATATGGTGGTGAAATAGGTCCTGATTTGACTCAGATCGCTCGCAAGCACTCAATTGTTGCACTGCAAGAAGACATTCTGAAACCACACGCAGCAATAGCTGCTGGTTTTGAAACAATGACAGTTCTTACAACTAAAGGCACAGTCACTAGTGGGCTGCAGGTGTCTGCCGGAGATCCCGTTGTACTGAAAGATGCTGTAGGAACAGTTCATACAATTTCTCGAAAGAAGATTGATGAAATATTTCCCGCAACTACCTCTCTGATGCCGGAACTTGCAAATCTGCTTACTGCCGAAGAAGTATCCTCGATTATTTCATTCCTTCAATCTTCAGCCAGTGAAGAATGAGTGATGTGAGTCTCCCGGAAGTAACCACTCCTCAGTAATGGCGTCTGATTCAACTGCCGTTTTCAATGAGAAACACAAGGAATCGCACATCATCGGGCTACCGAATCAACTCCAAAGCATAACCAAGTTCTTTTGATTCAATTTCAGGCAGATCGATTTCAATAGCCTCTGCCTCTTTTCTCCAGCTGATCTTTTTATCTGAGCCAAGAAGATTTATTTCTGTAAATGCATATTCGTTAAGAGACCGAACTGTGGCGGTTCCACTTTCTGGCCAAACCATCCCGATCACATATAACTTGCTCCCTTTTTTCGTAAACCAAAAGTCTTCACTTGTAACATCAAGTTGAAAGCCGTGCTTGCTGCGATGCTCGGTTCCCTTGATCGAAACGCCTGTTGGACCTTCATGTGTTATCCCCCATGGTTTTGTTCCGTATATTGCGTCACCATTGACCTTGAGCCATCGGCCCACTGCTAACAAATTGTCGACCGATTGCTTCGGGATAACACCTGTTCCATCGGGGCCAACATTAAGCAAAAAGTTGCCACCTTTACTGACATTTTCAAGAAGCCAGAACAGTGTTTCCTGTGGTGACTTCCAGTCTTTATCGTATGACTTAAATCCCCATGAATTATTTGTTGTCGCTATGCCTTCCCACGTATTTTCACTTGCTTCATCAGGAATGACATTGTCCCCGGGCGTTCCGATGTCACCGAACTCATTCCCTATTCGCTGGCTTACAAGAATCTCGGGGTTTGCTTCGTAAATCGTCGTATAAAATCTAAAACTATACTCGGGTGGAATATAGATCGGTGTGTCGAGCCAAATTTCAGAAAGGTTGTAATTTGAGACTAGCTCTTTAACCTGGGGCAGACTTTTCTGAGTGATGTAGTCGCTAAATGTAACGGCGGCGGGATCGAAATCATTCACAAACATGGCTTGCTTTGGTATCTCGTGATAGCAAAAGTCTTTCATCCCTGAGTCGCCACCGTCACGCCAGTCGAGTGCGTGGGAATAGTAGACACCAAAAGCAATCCCACTTCGCTCACACGCCTGCTCGAGTTCACGAATAATATCTCTTTTGAACGGTGTTGCTTTGACAACATTAAAGTCGCTCACATCTGAATCGAACAACGCAAAACCGTCATGATGTTTTGATGTGATAACCATGTATTTCATGCCGGCTGCCTTGGCGATTGAAACCCACTCATCTGCATCGAACTTTGCTGGATCGAATGTTTTAGCAAGTGTTGCGTACTCTGCACGTGGAATTTCTTTTCGTCGCATAATCCATTCCGCCACCTTGGGACCAGTGCCACCTTCTTCCATCCGCTCCCCTTTCCAAACCCCGCCACATTGAGAATACAGCCCCCAATGAATGAACATGCCGTACTTGTTTTCATTGAACCGCTCGCGTCCTCGCTGCTTTCCTGGAGAAGCATTCAATGGCTTCCATAGCTCGTGCAACTTGACCATCTCTGGTGAACCAGGAATGCCTGATCCGTTCACGCCAGCGGCGGGTAAAGAGCACGTAGAATAAGCCAACAGAAAAACTACCGTGCATCCAGTTGCAATAACAAAAAAATGGCGTTTCATTACTTCCCTAACTATGTACGTGACGAACTATCAAAATCATCTTTTCTTGCAGACTCTTCTCAACATATCTACATAATATTACAAACCCTCTCGGCGAGGTTTATTGACAAAAAATTCCCTCACTCCGTTTTATTTGCGTGCCTGCAATGCAGCACTTACACTCCAAGCGTCTTGAGAAAATAATAACCCGAACTTAACTGAGGTACGATAATGCGTTCATTTCGATTCATAGCATGGCTTGCACTTGTAGCACTCACTCCTCTTAGCATTACCGAAACACGTGGCGAAGAAGGTGAAAAAAAACCAGCAAGTGCTGAAAAACTGTTTAAGCAACGCGACAAAGATGAAGATGGGTTCCTGTCACTCGAAGAATTCAAAAGTGCTATAAAAAAAGAAGGCATGAAAGAACAGGCCGACAAATGGTTCAAAAATCGTGACAAAGATGGCGACGGAAAGCTTTCATTTGAAGAATTTGAAGCCGGAAGAAACCAGAAGAAAAAAGCTGACTGAGATTCTTGATCAAAAACGCCTGCCAGTTCATAACGTAGAACGGCAGGCGTTTTTTCTTGCATTATCGCTTTTGACGAGTGTGCCGAGGCTGAATTACGTTTGATGCAATTCCAAGAGACTTCAACAGCAAGATAACGTAATAGGTGAGATCAAATTCCCACCACTTATGCTGAGTACTAGCGCTGACTGGATCGTGATGATGATTATTATGCCACCCTTCCCCCATTGCTAAAATGGCTACTAGCCAATTGTTTCTGCTGTCTTCTCCCGTCGAGTAGGTGCGGTACCCAAAGAGATGCGTAAGTGAATTCACGCTCCACGTGATATGCCAAACAAGAGCGGTTCGTAAAAAGACACCCCAAACAATTAAACTCACAGCGAGTTGAGCGCCCGCCGCCCAATTACCCGAGATCAAGCGACCAAGCAGTAGTCCAAAAATCCCAAACACCATAGCATGGGCAATATATATCCAGAGGACTGCGGTTGGGTGTTGTTCAAGTGCACGATAATAAGGATCAACAAGAATATCTCGTGCATACTTGTCTAGAAACTCAAGTGACCTTCTATGTGGGGCACGACGAAAAAGCCATCCCATGTGGGACCAGGCAATACCGTCTCTAGGTGAATGAGGATCGGGGTCATCATCGGAATGACAGTGATGAAGACGGTGATTTGCAACCCAACGAGAAGGAGTGTCTTCAAGTGAGCAGACCGCAAGAGTTGCCAATGTCCGCTCGAACCATGGTGGAACCGACAGACTACGATGACTTAGCAGGCGATGATAGCCGAGATTAATCCCTAAGGTTCCGAAAACGACCGTACCGAGAGCAACCGCAATGACTCCACACCAACTAAAACACCAAGGTAAAATAGCCAGACACGATAGAAGATGAATGCTTGCAATTGGTACAGCATACTCCCAGTGCATATCGTGCCTGGGAGTCTCTGTCGCTTGGGCGGGAATTGGCACGTAAGGGCTTCCGTTAGGGGCGCCTTCGCCCAAATATACGACTTTAAGTTTCCTAGTATCACTCAGGTCACCAAAAACTACAAGAACGGTAGTGCAAGATCAGAAGAAAACAACTACGCCCTAAGAGAACGTCTTGCTTAATACAAGCACCTTCAAAGAATCTCAATGATCGCTCAGGAACTCTTGCCTTATCCCTACAGTTTTACCATCGAGTTGCCATGCCTCATCAACTGGGACACCAAGGTGCGTAAGTGCTGTGACGGGAACGTCGACGATATAGGAAGGCTCCTCAATCTTTCCTTGTATGGAACTGCTGCCACTGACTACCAAAAAAGTCGTGAGTATTTCTGGAACGTCATGACCACCACGGTGTTTCCTACCGCGACCTCCGTGATCCGTGGAAATAACAACAAGCCAATTCTCTGCAAGGTACTCCGGACGTGATTGAATTGCTTTCATAAGGCTCGCAACATGGGCATCGACCGCCTGTAGAGCCTGCAGATAGCTTGGCACACTTGGATGAAACCCATCTTGGTGACCAATTTCATCAACCTGACCAAAATAGACAAAGACGGCATGAGGGTTTTGCTCAGCCAAAAACTTTGCTGCCTTGTTAGCTAGTTTTTCATCTTTCAGTGACAGACTATCTCTGCTCGATGCCGGACAAACTTCTCGTACATCTGCATCACGAAGAATAAACGTGTCAATCGGCTCCCAATCAACAAATGATCCCGTAACGGCCTTGGGGAACGCTCGCTTCAAATACACGAAAAAATGTGGGTACTCATCATAGTTTTCGCCGCGAAACGTATTGTCGTTAACGCCATGTTTATCTGCCCAGACTCCCGTGAGAAAACTTGACCACCCTGGGCCGCTGATCGTTTCATTTTCGTGATAGCGATCGCCGAGAATTTTCGTGTTGTTTGTAAATGCACCTGCTGAGATAAGTTCATCAATAGCTGGCGTATCTGCAATCTGAAGTGCATCAGGTCGAACGCCATCTATTCCAATTACAAGAACACGACCTTCAGGAATATTTGGTTCCGAACCACGACATACTGTCTGGTCGTACAGATATAGTGCACTCCCAAGCACGAGGATGATTCCAGCAATTCTGGCATATGAATTCACCATCCGTGGCCCCCTGTAACTTTCAATAGACGTACCGGCAAGACCGTGCTACTGCCCACGACTGAGCCCATTCGAAGCCTCAATCAACCGAATGGCCTCTTTTGCAAATCGCCTACCTAATTCGACATACCCTTGTGCTGAATAATGCAAGTCATTCCTGATTTCTTTTCCGCGACGATTCACTCCATCATTGAGATCATCTGTATTAACTAAAGTACGTCGTGAACCATCCTGTACAAAGGCGGCCTGTTGCTCACGGACCAATGTCCAATGAGGATATTTTGTATTGTTCATATCAAAATCGCTGAGACGACCAATTACAACGTTGATGTCGTCTCGTTCCAGATCACAGGACACCTGCTCAAGTAGGCCCTCAAGACTTGCTTAGTAGACTTCTCCATGCTCTTCCTTTGCATCTCGCTCACCCTGCATCCAAATAAAGGTAACCGTTTGAATATCTTTACCAGTTGTCGCCTGCTGAACTTTCTCCATAAGACGTTGGTAGAGATCTCCTGTTGACTCCGGTCGACTGCCATCTGCAGCCTCCCAATTCTTGTACCATCTACGAATTGGTTGCCCACCAAGGGCATCTTTCACAACAATGACATGGTCTTTCCCAAATGCTTCCTCCACATTGGGAATAAAAGACTCTTCTGGCCTCAAGCCAGCCATATTGGACTGCCCTGACAAAATAAAGAGATGGTGCGCAGAATCGCTTTGGCTGGCAAAAGCAGCGTGCGGCACAGAAAAACCGGCGATGAACACTACGCAAAAAAATGACAAGCACTTAGGCGTGTGGGCATACTCGACTAATTTCATCAGAAAAACTCTCACAAGTACATAAAAAGTTATCCGCGCTTGGAAACACCATCACAACTCCACACACGATGTTCATACAGTCCGTTCTGTTAAGCCATTGCAGACTGAAGATTCTCGTCAATTGCATCGAGAAACTCTTGTGTATGAAGATATGGCTGGTCTTTCCCAACGAGTAAGGCCAGATCTTTTGTCATCTTGCCTTGTTCAACTGTCCCAATACAGACTTTTTCAAGCGTTTCTGCAAAAGCTGTCACATCGGGCGTCTGATCAAGCTTGCCTCGGTGTGCAAGACCTCGTGTCCATGCGAAGATTGATGCAATCGGATTGGTACTGGTAGGTTTTCCCTGCTGATGCTGGCGGTAATGCCTCGTAACCGTACCATGGGCTGCTTCAGCCTCAACAGTCTTTCCATCAGGTGTCATCAATACACTTGTCATCAGCCCTAATGAACCAAATCCTTGGGCGACAATATCGCTTTGCACGTCACCATCATAGTTTTTGCATGCCCAGACATATCCACCCTCCCACTTCATGGCGCATGCCACCATGTCGTCAATAAGACGATGCTCGTAGGTGATTTTCTTCGCGGTGAATTCCTCTTTAAATTCAGAATCAAATACTTCTTGGAACAAGTCTTTAAAGCGACCATCGTACGCTTTCAAGATTGTGTTTTTGGTTGAAAGGTAAACAGGATAATTCCGTGCCAGACCATATCGAAAGCTGGCACGAGCAAAGTCACGTATCGAATCATCTCGGTTGTACATTGCCATCGCCACACCACTAGATGGAAAGTCATAGACATTCATTTCCATAGGTGCAGATCCGTCAGCCGGTGCATACGTTAATGTAAGCTTTCCTGGACCGGGAATCTTTAAATCCGTTGCACGATATTGGTCTCCAAACGCGTGACGACCAACAACAATTGGTTTTGTCCACCCAGGAACTAACCGCGGTATATTTCCAATAATGATTGGTTCTCGGAAAATCACTCCCCCAAGAATGTTGCGAATCGTACCGTTCGGACTTCGCCACATCTTCTTCAAACCAAACTCTTCTACTCTTGCTTCGTCTGGAGTAATCGTGGCACATTTCACTCCCACGCCACACTCTTGTATTGCATGAGCTGCGTCAACTGTTATTTGGTCATCCGTTGCATCCCGGCTTTGGACCGACAGATCAAAATAACGGAGGTCTACATCGACATACTGAAGTATCAGTTTCTCCTTAATGAACTCCCAGATAATTCTGGTCATTTCATCTCCGTCGAGTTCAACAACTTGTCCTTTTGCTTTGATTATTTTTGCCATACCTGGATTCGCTCCTCATTACTTTCGGTCAGCCTGAATCTATCTTCGTATGTACTCATGGAGTCCATAACTCACTGTTGTACCAAGACACTGGATCCCTTCCACAGGCTGCCCCGATCTCGGGCGAATTGCTGCAGTAAAACTTGAGCACACAACTTCATGCCTTTGGTGACTACGACATAAAGTAATACTAATCAATGGAGCGCACTCATTACCCTTTCATGGAAGAATCTACGGTAACTGTCGACCTAGTGTCCAAGATTTTGACTTACTGAAGTACCTCATCTAACTCTCGACAAATCAATTTTGACCACTTTTTATACCCATCTCCATTAAGGTGAAGCTGGTCATCAACAAACAGTTCATCTCGCGGATTCCCAGAAGGGTCCAGGAAATGATCTGCTGTCGAAATAAAATAGGTATCAGGTATCGACAAAGACAGTTGTTGGAGTCGAGCGTTCACCTTACGAATCAACGGCCATGCAGAAAACCTTTTTCGTGTCGGTGTTATTTCAATGAAAAAAATTGGGGCCTGTGGTCGATGCTTTTTGGAAACTTCTGCAATATATCTGGCGCATTCTTCTACCTGTTCGGGGGAATGGTCTTCTGTTTTACCCTGAACATCATTTGCAACAAACACAACCAGTGCGTTGTATTTGTGCGGATCAATCAACCGTTTTGCAAAAACTGCTAAGTCACTGTACTTAGCACCACCATACCCTCGCTGCACGACACGGTAGGGTGCCATATCAAGCTCAATAGTATCCCATCGCCGAATGCTACTACTCCCAATAAACAGTATGGCCTCTTCTGGATCTCTCTGAGCGATATCCCTCTGCTCAAGTGTCTCAATATCCTGAATCCATCGTTTTATTGCCTTTTCTCGATATTGAACAAGAAACTCCTCGGCCGGATCTATCTCCGTTTCATGAAAACTTCCTGTTGCTGGCCTACCTTGTGCAGCGAGATCAACCGCGTCAACGAGAAAAAGACATGTGACGCATACGTAGAGAGACAGCATTACATGCGAAGGTATTCGTGCAGGGCACAAGTGTTTACGCACAATTAAAAAAACAGTCTTATTCATACTTATAGTATGATTGAAGTTTCAATTTTTTAAACGTTTGGCTCTCAATAGAGTTCATGGCATGCTAGCAGCTCTGATTTCACTGGTTTTCACACGAGAGGCGTTTAATGGACTCCTTCTTTTCACCATTCTTTGTCGCTTCAAGAAATACGTTGCCCTTGTTATGCCTGGTATTTATTCACTTCCTCTTCAATTTGAAGGATGCGTGCTCTGCTCAAAAAAGCAGTCATCCGAATATTCTTTTTATTGCAATTGATGATTTGAGGCCTGAACTTGGTTGCTATGGCAACAAAGGCATTCACAGCCCAAATCTCGACAGGCTTGCAACACAAGGCCGATGTTTTCTTCGAGCATATTGCCAAGAAGCCATTTGTTCGCCATCGCGAGCAAGCCTACTTACCGGATCCCGACCGGACACAATTGGTGTGATTGAAAACCGTACATATTTTCGTGATCTCAACCCACAAATCGTAACACTGCCACAACACTTTATTGCTCATGGCTATACCGCGGTTTACAGCGGAAAGATATTTCATGGGGGCATGACAGATGACCAGCGCTCGTGGAATCACAAGCCGAACAGAAAGGGTCTCCCTCGCCCAACGACTGTTGGTGGTAACGCACTTCCTGAAAACCAGAGAATCTATGCGAGAAACAAAGCTCGAATGGTTGCGCT
>PVBE011562743.1_pt1 | contig 10164 bp, 9 predicted proteins | sample 1631181 | NCBI WGS metagenome assembly PVBE01 (sample SAMN08397723, study PRJNA350692) | Marine metagenome, whole genome shotgun sequencing project. | isolation source: water | place: Pacific Ocean | collected 2012-04 | reverse complement strand
CATTATTAGGAATATTTTTAACGGAATTTGTACGCATTCGCGTACCGCAAATGATACCGTTGAGTTAGAAAAATGAAACGCAGTTGGATAGAAACATTTTCAGAGTCCATAGGACTCATCCCGAAAATATCAGATCGATCAGCCTGGGCAGAAGAATTTCCCATTGAAGGTCCACGGGAATTGTACAAGTACCCGGACCCGAGCGAATGGAATGATTTTATTGAGTTGGATCCACTGTCTTGGCCGAAAAAAAAGGAGCGCCATTATTCCATCGTACCAACCACCTGTTTTAATTGTGAATCGGCCTGCGGAATGTTGGCATATGTAGATAAGGAATCAAACGAAGTGCGAAAATTCGAAGGTAATCCCCATCACCCCGGGAGCCGCGGTCGGAATTGCGCTAAAGGCCCAGCAACGATTAACCAGATTAATGATACTGAACGCATACTCTATCCTTTGAAGCGTGTTGGTGAACGAGGCGAAGGAAAATGGGAACCCATCTCCTGGGATAGGGCACTGAATGAAATTTCGGAGAAGATTGCCGCATCCATCCATAAAAGGAAAGATGGTGTGGTATACCATGTGGGGCGTCCCGGCCATGAAGGTTACGCTGAAAGGGTGCTGAAATCCTGGGGTGTGGATGGCCATAATTCCCACACAAATATTTGTTCAGCTGGTGCCCGCGCAGGTTATGCCATTTGGCATAAATATGACCGGCCCAGCCCAGACCATACCAATGCCGAAGTGATCCTTCTGGCGTCATCTCATTTAGAAACAGGGCATTATTTTAATCCCCACGCTCAACGGATCATGGAAGGCATGATGAAGGGCGCAAAACTCATCGTCATGGATCCGCGGTTATCCAACACCGCTTCCATGGCAAATGAATGGATGCCCACCTATCCTGGGAGTGAACCGGCTGTGTTTATGGCCATAGCCAAGATCATTCTGGATGAAGGATTGTATGACCGCCATTATATGGAAAACTGGGTGAACTGGGATGAATATATCAAGAATCTCCATCCGGACGACCCAATAGAATTTGATCAATTTATAAAACGATTAGTTGAAGAATGGGCTGAATACACTCCAGAATTTGCAGCAAAAGAAGCCCAGATTGATGCGGCTCAAATTGTTCGTGTTGCACAAATGGTAGGAAAGGCAGGAAAAAAATTATCCACTCATGTCTGGCGTGGTGCATCCATCGGGAATTTAGGCGGCTGGCAGGTTGCCCGCACCCTGCATTTGCTGAACGTACTTACTGGATCTGTGGGAACGAAAGGGGGGACATCTCCCAGCGCCTGGAATAAATTTCATCCGGAATTCTTCGATTCACCACCGGGACCCGATGCCTGGAATGAATTAAACTGGCCCAAAGAATACACATTAACCCATTATGAAATGAGTGAAATTCTGCCCCACCTGCTGAAAGACAACCGCAGTTCCCTGGATGTGTATTTCACTCGTGTATTTAATCCGGTCTGGACCTATCCCGATGGTTTTACTTGGATTGAAATGTTGTCCAATAAAGAAAAAGTGGGGTGCCATGTGGCCCTGACACCAACCTGGAATGAAACCGCCTTTTTCGCTGATTATGTGTTGCCCATGGGGCATGCTTCAGAACGACACGATATTAATTCCTACGAGACACAAGCCGGTGTATGGATCGCGTTTCGTCAGCCTGTTTTAAAGGAAAAAGCCCGCCGTGACGGGAAGAACATTGAGTTTACATACGAAGTGAATCCGGGGGAAGTGTGGGAAGAAGATGAATTCTGGATCGAGCTTTCCTGGCGGATTGATAGGAACGATGATCTGGGTATCCGTAAGCATTTTATGAGTCCTTACCGTGAAGGTGAAAAAATCAATATAGACGAATATTATCAATATATATTTGAACATACGAATGGATTACCATATGCAGCTGAAAAAGAAGGACTGTCTGCATTAGAATACATGCGGAAATACGGGGCTTTTCTGGTGGAGGATAACGTTTATCGAAACAATGAAAAAGAATTAACAGAATCGGAAGGAATCGTTCAGTCCAATGGGCAGATCAAAAAAGATGATAAGGTAATTGGTATACAAGTTGACGGAAAGAATTATGGCGGTTTCCCAACCCCATCCAGACGGCAGGAGTTATATTCGCAAACTATGGTTGATTTTGGCTACCCGGAGCATGCCACACCAGGATATAGAATTAAGAGCCATGTTCATTTAGATGAAATGGGCACCAATAAAAATGTGTGTGTTTTACTCCCCAATTTCAGGTTGCCCACGCACATTCATTCTCGATCAGCCAACGCAAAATGGCTCACCGAGATTGCCCATCGGAATCCCATCTGGATTCATACCAATGATGCGAAACGCCTGAGTGTAGAAAATGGGGATCTACTTAAAATCACGACCGCGATTGGCTGGTTTGTGGATAAGGTTTGGGTGACGGAGGCCATTAAGCCGGGCGTAGTAGCGTGTTCCCATCATATTGGCCGATGGCGCCGTCAGCAGGATGAAGGAAATCGATTTATGACCAATACGGTTGATATAAAAAATATGGGTAATGGACAATGGAAAATGAAAACGGTAAAAGGAATTGAATCGTGGGAAACAAATGACCCGGACACGAACCGTGTTTGGTGGCGAGACGGAGGGGTACATCAAAATATCACTCATGCGGTTAACCCGGATCCCATATCCGGTGCCCATTGTTGGCTTCAGAAAGTGAGTGTTTCTAAACCAAATTCAGATGAGAAATACGGTGATATCTTTGTGGATACCAATAAATCCTTTGAACATTTCAAAAAATGGAATGAATGGGCAAAGGAACGGGAAACTCATCCCAATGGATTGAGACGACCCCTATGGATGGCTAGACCATTGGCGCCGAAAAAAGAGCAATTCTATATAAGTGATGCACCCATTTAATTCTGCATTGAAAGTTGAAAAATCAGCTAACGGTTTATATATGAACTGATCTGATAATTAATATTCTAAATTCTTTCTAACAATGGCGATTTTTTCGCAACGTTCCTTAACTAATTTCCTCTTTTGGGTTACGCGGAAAAAGTGGCTCATCTTCTCATTTGTATTCAGTATTCTTTTATTTTATCTGCCTTCTCCTGAAGGATTGGGGTCTGAAGCCCATCGTACCCTGATCATTGTTCTAGTGGCCTTAACTTTGATTGTCAGTGAATCCATTCCCTTACCTGCTGTTGCTATTTTGATTTTGATCATGGAAGTCATTCTTGGTGTTGCTACTGCGGATAGTGTTGCCTCATCTTTCATGAGCGATGCGGTATTTTTTATCATGGGATCTCTAATGCTTGCTGTGGCAATTGTATACCAAGGTCTGGACAAGCGACTGGCACTAGGTGTAATTAACATTACCGGAAATAAAACCTGGCGTATTGTATTGGGATTCGTGACAATTTCTGCTCTTTTATCATCTTTTATTGGTGAACATACTGTTGCAGCAATGATGCTACCTGTTGCGCTGGCGCTCATTCGTAATGCTGGGATTGATACCGGAAAGGCTACGAAGCTGTCTACCATTCTTCTTTTTTCAATTGCCTACGGGTGTGCGATAGGTTCGATTGGAACCCCATCCGGAGGAGGAAGAAACGTAATAATGATTGGATACCTGTCCGATTTTGGTATAGCTGAAATTTCATATCTGGATTGGATGAAATTCGCTTACCCTATGCTGGTATTAGAAATTCCCGTTGCAGCAATTGTTTTATGGTATACCTTTACTCCAGAACAAAAAATAATGGATTCTTCGGTGAGAAAACTAAAAGTCCAAGTTGCAAAAACAGGAAAAATGACAGTAAATCAAATTATGTCAATTGTAATATTTTTTGTTGTTTTTTTGGGATGGATTTTTTTAAGCCCTTTTATAGGACTCGGGATTGTTGCCTTGATTGGCGTTTTTCTATATTTGACATTCGGATTAATTGACTGGCAAGAGATTAGTAATAATACCAATTGGGGCGTCATTATGTTGTTTGGCGCTGCGATATCATTGGGAATCCAGATGAAAGAGACCGGTGCGGCACTTTGGGTTGCGGAAGGTACCCTGCACTATCTGGAGATCATTTTCCAGGATGTGGGTTTTGTACGCTGGTTCGTATCGGTTGTTTTGACTGGAATACTCACAAATTTATTGAGCAATGCGGCAACCGTTGCCGTGCTTGGCCCCATTGTTTTGGATATGGGCGGCAACCCTTTAATAACAGGAATCATGACGTCCATCGCTTCAGCATTTGCCTACTTAACTATAGTGGCATCGCCTACCTGTATGATTATACATTCCACAGGCCTTATTACTTCCAGTGATTATTTAAAAGCAGGTTGGAAACTGTTTATAATTTCCGTTGTATTGCTTTTATTGATCTCAATGTTTTATTGGCCAGTTTTATTATGAAAATACTAATAGCCGTCAGCAGCAAAGAATATTCAGGCCCTACCTTAGACGTGGGCATGAACATTGCCCGCGCACTTAAAGCATCCACAACCATTGTAGACGTGGGTCAAAAGATTAGAGAATTCAGTTCGAAGGACGTTAGTTTGGCCAATGAAGTCATGGAATCCTGGGATTTTGACCGGCCAGGTGTGGATGTGTTGGAGTGGGCCTACACCTATCTTGCGGAGAATAAATTTATAGAACCCAAAACCATAGAAGCGGGTTTTCCAAAAAACCTGCTTGTGGAACATGGATCCAACCGGGCCGAAGTATACTTGAAAGGATCTGTTGTTGAAGATTTAAACCTTATTTTGAGAAACGGTGATATTATTGAGGAGTTGCGTGATGAAGTTCAAAAGTATGGATATAACCTAACCATTATTGGTGGAAGCGGGAAGCGAAGTATGGCTCACGATTTTATACAGTATGTCGACAGTTCCATATTTATCGTAAACAATTTCGACTTGAAGAAAGATTACCGTATCCTGTTAGCCGTAGATGATTCGCCCGGCACAGCCAAAGCAGTAAAATACGGTGTCCGTGTTTCACAGGCATTTGGTATCGAGGTTGATCTGTTGACCATCAGTAAGGATGAACATTTTGGTGAAGGGTATAAAGGGGCTTCGGGTCGTGCAGAAAAACTAATGAGAAGAAGCGGTGTCGAAACGAATACACTTTTTAAAGTAGGTGACCCCGTAAATTCAATTGTTCAAACTGCAGGGGATAATCATATTATTATTATGGGTGCTTCCACTCAATCTCCCATAACAAAGTTTTTTAAGGGAAGTAAACCTTTAAACGTGATCAAAGCCTGTAATTGTCCGGTTTTAATAGTGAAATGATTAATTAGAAGAACCCTATGTTCCAAGATATTGGCTTAACGGTTTTAACCAGTCTTGTTCTTATCATGATATCGGTACCACCGATTCTGTTTATGATCTGGTATATACACGACAGGCGACAGACCCAGCACTCTGTTTTAAGAAATTTCCCCCTCCTGGGTCGAATCCGTTATTTTCTCGAAATGATGGGCCCGGAAATGCGCCAATACATGTTTGACGCTGACGATGAAGGACGGCCATTCAGCAGGATAGATTTTTCCAATATTGTTATCCAGGGAAAATATTTAAAAACAGTTATTGGCTTTGGATCCAAACGGGATTTTGATAAACCCGGGCTCTATATCCGCAATTCCATGTTTCCAAAACAGAAAGAGGAAATGAGGGTTAAAACATCTCCGAAAATTCGGAGCAAGCGGTATGTAGGCACTGAAGGCCTATTTTCGAGAAAAGAGTAATTAGAGGAAGTGGAAGTATCTCCCTGGACTGTGCCGGAGGAGGATGCGATCATCATTGGTCCAGGTTGCAAAGAACCCTGGAAAGTACGGGGACCTGTGGGTATGAGTGCCATGAGTTACGGGGCCCTGGGAGAGAATGCTATTAGTTCCATGAGTTATGGACTAGGGATGGCCACGGGATCCTGGGTGCATACCGGGGAGGGCGGATTGGCGCCGTACCACACTGTTGGCGGTGGCGATGTGATTATGCAGATCGGTTCCGGCATTTTTGGTGTCCGTAATGAAGATGGAACCTTCAGCTGGGAAAAATTTAAAGAAAAAGCCGCAAATCCCCATTTGCGTTGTTTTGAGATCAAACTAGCCCAGGGGGCAAAGATTCGAGGCGGTCATGTGGAAGGTAGCAAGGTTAATGAGGAGATCGCTGCCATTCGAGGGGTAACACCCTGGAAAACAGTGGATTCCCCCAATCGTCATAACCAGTTTCACGATCTTGGCAGTCTGTTTGATTTTATTGATGAATTGCGCAGTCAGGGCGGCAAGCCTGTGGGCATCAAAATTGTGATGGGTGGTCCTGATTCTGCAGATGATTTGGCCCGAACTATGGCTGAAACCGGCCGTGGACCTGATTTTATTACTGTGGATGGCGGTGAAGGCGGATCAGGGGCAACCTACCAGGAGATGGCAGACAGTATGGGTCTACCTATTAATTCTGGATTGATTTATTGCGACAATGCATTGAGAAAATTTGGAGTGAGAGACAAAGTAATAATATTTTCTAGTGGAAAGTTATTTAGTCCAGACAAAATTGCTATTTCACTGGCATCGGGAGCGGACTTAGTTAATATTGCTCGGGGTATGATGATTTCGGTTGGCTGTATCGGAGCTCAAAAATGCCACACCAATAAATGCCCTGTAGGAGTTGCTACAACGGATAAGGATCACCAAAAAGCATTGGTTGTGGATGAAAAAAAATGGCGGGTGCTGAATTATATGGTCACTCTTAGAAATGGGTTGCATACCCTTGCGGCAGCAGCAGGAATTGAGTCATATAATGCTTTTACCCGAAATCATGTGGTGTATCGGGATCAATTTGGGAAGGTTACATCCCTGGAAGAAATATTTCCTTATCCAAACCCGTAGATTCTTTGACTGGTAATAAATAATGCATCTAAATTATATAGAGGGTTATCTAATAATTCTTAAATATTACTAAGGAGGATCTATGGAACTAATTCATCCGGTTTTTAAATGGCTTCATATTATTGCGGGGATCACTTGGATTGGTCTACTCTATTTTTTTAATTGGATCAATGGCCATGTTGCGGGTACCATGGATGCAGATTCAAAGCAGAAGGTAGTACCAGAATTAATGCCGCGAGCATTATACTGGTTTCGTTGGGGGGCGTTTTACACATTGATTACAGGAGTTGTGTTGCTGTATGTAATTTTCTGGGATGGAACGCTTTCAATGGGTGAATCAGCAGGTAATGCAATGTTCGAAGCAGGAACGGAGGTTACATCCTTTGCTCATGTTTTGATATTATTTTCTTTATTTGCTTTTTTTATTTATGACTATCTTTACGGAAGTGGGTTAATTAAAGATGTTCGTATCATGACAGTAATTAGTTTTCTTCTCATAGCTGGTATTATTTATCTAATGAAATTTTATGGGGGGTACAGTTATCGTGGTTTTAATATCCATTTGGGCACCCTATTTGGAATAAATATGGCATTTAATGTCTGGTTTAGAATTTGGCCTGCCCAACAAAAAATTATTACTGCTATTAAAAATGGGGATGCACCGGATGGTGATTTAGTTACGTTAGCAGGTCTGCGTTCAAAACATAATACTTATATGAGTGTCCCACTTATTTGGACAATGATAAATCAGCATACTACTCCTTTTGCAGGCGGTCAGTTTGGGATAACTGACTCTACAAACTGGCTGGTACTTGTAATCATGGTAGCATTAGGTTGGCATGTCGTTTGGCAGATATATAAAAAATCTGCTACCATCAAAGGTTTTTAATTTCCGAATACAAGATAAAAACTAAAAACCCCCAATATTGGGGGTTTTTAGTTTTTATCTTTTTGCAATATTATTAGATATTAAAATGAAAATTGACCCCAAATATCTAAAATTCCGTAAACATTATGTTTTTCAGAGTATTTATGCGTTAATCTCTATTTTCATTCTTACATTGATTTTACATGATAATCCTGTTCTAATCGCCAGTATCGGATCGACGGCATTTATTGTTTTCACTATGCCAAAAAGTATCACATCTCAGCCCAAAAGAATTATTGGCGGACATTTGTCAGGATTTATTATAGGATCCTGTTTCTATGTGTTTCCCTTTAGCGACTATATCTTTTTTGCAGCAATCTGGCATTCACTATCCGTTGGAATAACGGTATTTATCATGGTCGTATTTGATTTAGAACATCCACCTCCGGCGGGCACAGCACTGGGGATGACTCTGGTTGGCTATACCAGTTCCTCCGCATTTGCAATTATTATTAGTGTTATTGTGCTGGCATTTATCAGTTATGTAGCAAAACCTTTCCTGCGGGATCTCGTTTGAGACGCAGATCAGCCGTTGGATTGCTGTTACTCACGGGGATTATTTGGAGTACCGGTGGGTTCATGATAAAACTGATTCCCTGGCCGCCACTGGTCATTGCGGGACTCAGAAGCGGGATCGCGGCACTTGTTATTTACCTTTACAATCGCCCGCAAAAACTCCCTGTTGGGAAATATACCCTCGGAGGAGCAGTCGCTTATGCAGTAATGGTAATATTTTTTGTGCTGGCAAATAAACTAACCACAGCCGGGAATACCATCCTTATCCAGTATACTGCCCCGGTTTATGTTGCTCTTTTCGGTTATTCTTTTCTTAGGGAGAAAGTGGGCTTAATAGATTGGATAACAATTTTGATTATTCTTACTGGACTGCTCCTGTTTTTCCTGGATGAATTAAGTGGAACCAACTTGTGGGGGAATATAGCTGCTCTAATTTCTGGTTTTGGATTTGCCGGGCTGATTCTGTTCTTGCGGAAACAAAAACAAGGGCGCCCTATTGATTCTGTATTGATGGGGAATCTGCTTACATTTTTACTCTGTACACCTGTCATTTTTCAAGATGTGACATTCGAGGCTGATGTCTGGCTGAAGATCATCTTTCTAGGTATTATACAATTAGGACTGGCCTATATAATATTCACCATTGCTATTAAACATGTTACAGCGCTGGATGCGGTGATCTATCCAGTAATCGAACCCATTTGCAACCCTATATTTGCCTATGCAATCCTGGGAGAAACATTAGAGTTATTTGCATACATCGGCGGCTTGATGGTGCTTACGGGAGTGATTGGCCGCGGTGTATTACAAATTAAAAATCCCTAACATCCGCCAGGGCTTTTAAGTTAAGCCAAGTTTGTTTCAGGAACCATTTTCACCGTCGACTTCACAACTCATGTCATGTCCACAGCACATGGGAGACTTGATTTTACCGCAGCCATCAGGACATTTTGCAACTGCAACCTGAGTACCATCGTCTGTCGTAATATGATCATGTACGAGGTCTTTACCGCATTTAGCGCATTTCATATCTGTAACACCCATTCCACAATGTTCACATACATAATTTGACATTTATTTTCCCTCTCTTTTTAGTTAGTTAATAATATGCATTTAAATTACTATAATTGATGAAAATAGAAAATACTTAAATAGTAATAGGAACTATTACTATTTAAGTATTATTATAAATAGTGAGATATAGTCACCAAAAAGAAACAATAAGCAGAATTTTGGAAAGTACAAATATTCATCCCACTGCTGATTGGATATTCAACCAAGCGAAAATCAATATTCCAAATATTAGTTTAGGAACAGTCTATCGGAACCTAAAACAGCTATCAGATGAAGGGGATATTCGCACCATCCATGATGGCGCCATTGCCAGATACGATTGTAATAAGGATAGGCACGATCATCTTAGATGTAAGGTCTGTGGAGATCTTATTGATGTGCAATTATTTGATGATGATTTACGTAAAATAGTTAAGAAAAAATATAAGTTTGAAGCTGATGATGTGGAAATGACCATCATTGGCACATGTAAAAAACACACTAAATAAAGGAGTCAATAATGTCCTTGGATGGAAGTAAAACCCATGAAAACCTGAAAGCTGCTTTTGCGGGAGAATCACAGGCAAACCGTCGCTATTTGTATTTTGCCCGCCAGGCAGATATAGAAGGCTATCCAGAAGCTGCCGGTGTATTTAAAAATACTGCTGATGGTGAAACTGGTCATGCTTTTGGACATATGGAATTCATGGAAAAAGGCGGAGCCGGAGATCCTGGTACTGGACTGCCAATTGGCGAAACAGCAGAGAACCT
>PVBE010204847.1_pt1 | contig 10164 bp, 8 predicted proteins | sample 1631181 | NCBI WGS metagenome assembly PVBE01 (sample SAMN08397723, study PRJNA350692) | Marine metagenome, whole genome shotgun sequencing project. | isolation source: water | place: Pacific Ocean | collected 2012-04 | reverse complement strand
TGCTAGGTCGTTCTGGCAGGTAGAAGCGGCAACTGCGGTAGATAATTTGATGCACTATCTTAAACATCGACCTAAATTGATGCAAGAGTGTGCTAAGGCTAGTTTTGTTGATTTAAAGCATTGGCAAGATTTTGATGAGAAAAAATGGGAAGAAATATTAGAAAAGAACATAGCAGCAGGCATTATTCATTGCCGACTGAAGTACTGGAGAGTTCCTAAGAAGATGCCTAGTAGTATAGAAGGTCAGGCTGATTACTGGAAAAAATATTACAATACAGAGGGTGGAAAGGGAGACCCAGAGCATTTTATTGAAGCTTGTAAGAAATATTTACGATAATGGCTAAAAAAGGCAGACCAAAGAAAGCAGAAGTTGTCCTCGATATGTGGAGGAAGAGTAATAATTATTCAAGGAGAAAGTGGTATAGTGATAGTCAAACTGCTAATGATTTTTATTTAAACGACCAATTAAGTCAAGAAGAGAGAGATGCGTTAGTTGAATCTGGTATGCCAGACTTTATTATAAATCGTGTAACTCCTTCTATTGATATTATGAAATACTTCATTACTGCTAATAATCCTAAGTGGCAGGCAGTAGCGTCAGAAGGAAGCGATACTGATATAGCTCAACTTCATAGTGCTGTTTCTGAGTATTGTTGGCATCTTTCTGGTGGAAAAGGTTTATTCGGTCAGGTTATACATGATTCATTAGTAAAAGGAGTCGGTTATTTTGCTATTACTGTAGACCCTGATGCTGATAGGGGTATGGGAGAAGTAATGTTTACATCCGTAGACCCTTATGATGTATATGTAGACCCTACTTCAAGAGATATTATGTTTAGAGATGCATCTTATATTATTATTCAGAAGAATATGCCTAAAGACCAACTTATTAAACTTATGCCTAAGTATAAGGCTAAAATTAAAAAGGCTAGTGGTTCTCCTGAGTCTAAACAAATATCGTCAAGAGATAAAGAAGCAAGTCAATCAATTCAACATAGTGACATAAATTGGGCAGATATATATGACCCTGAAACTGGTGAACAAGAAGCGATGATTGATTTCTATGAGTTATATGCTAGAAAAAAAGTACCAATGGTCAATGCTTATATAAAGAATCCTCCTTCTCCTCAACAAATGAAAGATATTCGTGCTGAAGTCCAAAAAGAGACTGAAATCTTACAAGAAGAGTTAAAAGTACAGGTTCAAGAAAAAGAATTAGAATTGAAAACTGCTGTAGAGGCTGGAGAAATGATTCAGGATAGAGCTACTCTAGAGCTTGAAAAATTTCAAATGGAAGCTCAAAAGCAGATTGAAGAACAACAAGCTAGTTTGCAAAGCAAACTAATTGACGCTAAAGGGAGGGTTGAACAACAAGTAATGGAGAAAGTTGTCTTTGAAGACTTACTTAAAGAGCCTACTTTTGCACAGCAGGTTGTAGATGTTGTTGAATTTAATCAACAAAGAATTATGTTGACTTGTACTGCTGGAGATGCTTTTCTTTATGAACAAGAATTAGATATAGATAGCTATCCGTTAGTTCCAATATGTTATACACATACTGGGACACCATATCCAATGGGGGCGGTAACTCCCATGATAGGAAAACAACAAGAGATTAACAAAGCTCATCAAGTTATGATTCATAATGCCAATCTTGCTTCTAATCTAAGATGGCTATACACTGAGGGAGCAGTTGACGAAGAGGAATGGGAACAATATTCTTCTGCTCCCGGGGCTATGTTAAAATATAGACAAGGTTTTGATGCCCCTACTCCAGTTCAACCAGTACCAATAAACAATGCGTTTTATACTATTACTCAAGAAGGTAAGAGTGATTTGGAGTATATTTCTGGTATTGCTTCTCAAATGCAGGGAGTTGGAGAACCTCAGCATGATACATATCGAGGTATGTTGGCTCTTGATGAATATGGAACTAGAAGAATTAGACAATGGACTAATAATGTTGTTGAACCTGCCCTTGAGCAGATTGGAAAATTGTTTCAGCACGTAGCTCAACAGACATATCAGGCTAATAAAATTTTTAGAATTGTTCAGCCAGAGGCTGGGGCTAGTGAAGGTGAAGTCGCAGCAGTAGAGCTTAATATTCCTATTTATAATGATTTTGGAGATGTGATAGGAAGATGGAACGATTATGAATCAGCTAGATTTGATGTAAGGATAGTTGCAGGTTCTACACAGCCTATTAATAGATGGGCTTTGCAGGATGAGTATTTCAAGTGGTTTGAAGGAGGGTTGATTGATGACATTGCAATGGTTGAGGTCACTGATATAAGAAATAAAAAGCAACTTTTAAAAAGAAAATCTCTATATACTGAAATGCAAAATCAACTTGCTCAGATGGAGGACCAGATGAAAGAACTTCAAGGAGAGAATGAAACCCTTGAGAGACAGATTGTGCAGGCTGGTATAAAATTGAAGATTAATGAAAGTGATGTAAAGGCTCAAAAACAATATTTAGAGACTGAAGCTGAACAAAAATTGACAAGACAAGTGATGAAAATTGCTGCTCAGGAATCCAAAAAAAAGGCAGTTGACAGTAAAGGAAAATAAAATTAAATTGTTAACACAAAAAAGGAGTGAAAATGAGTAAACAACAGATAATAACTGATAACTCTGGTGGTGTAGACCTTACACAGGAAGACCCAGTTGCTGTTGAATCTCAATCTGATGATTTTTTTAACCAGCTTGATAGACAAGTGATGGGGAGTGCCATCAGTGAAGAGACAACACAGACAACTTCTCAACAAGAGAACCCTGTAGAGTCCGTTAGTAGTAACGAAAATGTTGCTACTTTAGAGAAGAGGTATAGTGATTCATCTAGGGAAGCTAAACGGCTTAACCAGCAGTTAAGAGACCTTGAACCATATTTACCTATTCTCGATGCGATGAAAGAAGACCCTAATTTAATCTCTCATGTGAAAGATTATTTTGAGGGTGGAGGCTCAACGCCTACTGACTTAAAAGGTAGATTAGGAATAGATGAGGACTTTGTGTTTGATAGTGATGACGCAGTGACCAATCCTAGTTCTGATAGTGCGAAACTATTTAATGCCACAGTGGACGGAGTTGTACAGAGAAGATTAGGACAATTTGCAAATGACCAACAAGTTAAGGATAGACAACGTAATGAAGAACGAAGTTTTCGTTCAAAGTACGAGATATCTGATGGAGATTATGATGACCTTGTTGATTTTGCAAAGAATCGTAAACTTACTTTAGATGATGTATATTATCTCAAGAATCGTGAATCAGCAGCTGATAATGTTGCGAGTAATACGAGAGCTGAGGTGATGGACCAGATGAAGAATGTACGAAGAACTCCTCAAAGCTTGGCATCTGTGGGTACAGCACCAAGAGAAGAACAGTCACTTGATGACCAAGTATTCGATAAACTTTTAGGTGTAGGTGAAAGAGTCTCTGAACTAGGACTATAACCCTTAACTAAAAGGTAAATAAAATGGCTGATACAAGCTATCCTCAGAGTACCCCTCTGAAACTAGCTACCAGTTCTGCATTATCCGAATCTAGTAAGGCTATAGCTGCGTCAGGTCTATCAACTGGTGACCTCAGGAGACGATATGATTTCTCCCAGAGGTTTTCAGAATTAGCTATCGACCAAACACCGTTTTTTCGGTTTGTTTCGAAAGTAGCTAAAAAACCAGTAGACGACCCGCAGTTTAAATTCACAGAAAAACGACAATCGTGGATGAAGCGATATTGTTATGTTGTTGGTCAAGTAACTGAAGGTGGAAGTGATTCATTCACAAATGCATCCTTCATTGAATGTACGGTAGGGTCTTCGGACCACGAAGTCATTGAGTTACAGGACACTGTGAAAATGTACATGGCTACTGATTATGCGTCCGCTGGTAACTTACAAAATGTCTACAAGCAAGCAAACGGAGCGATTGCTGTAGGCGCTGATGGAACTGCTCCAGAATTCCTAATGCCTAACCAGATTCTTAGAATCAATCTATCTGCTACAGCTAACGGTGGAACTGCAATTAGTGATTATGCACTAGTTAAAGTTACTGCTGTTGGAGCAGAAGTCGATAAAGCCAGTGAGGTCGATGAGAGCGTAATGAAATGTAAACTGGTAACTGGTGAGGTTGTTAGGGCGGCAAGCGGTGAGCTTACTTCCTATTCAGGAAATAAACCTGTAACACAAGTATACGACAAGGAAATCTCAGGAGCCGAAGGCTCTTCTGGTAATCTTGAAGCTATGCGTGTTCAAGTAGCAGGTACTTCATATGAAGAAGGTAGTTCATTACTTGGGCAATCATGGAAAGATAATCCATATAGTACCGGTTATGGGCAAACTCAGATTTTTAGGTCTGAATTTGGTATGACCAATACTGCAAGAGCGACTGCACTTAAATACGAGCCTAATGAATGGGCGCGTGTTTGGCGTGATAAGTTGATTGAACACAAGTGGGAAATTGAATACGCAGGTCTTTTTGGCTCGCAGGTTTCAGATGCCGCTGGTGTAGGTCACACACAAGGTGCAATTGATTATGTCTTGAAGTATGGTAACATCTTTAGTTGGAGTCAAGCGAAGACTATTGATGACTTTCTTGATGATATGTCAAGTTATGTTGACCCTCGTTATAACCAATCAAGAGCAACAGTCTACTTCTGTAGTACTGAAGTCTACAACTGGTTACACAAAATCGGTGGATTCTTTTCTAAGAACCTCGGTATTGATGAACAAATCAGAGCAGACTTAGCTATTACGGGAAGAAAGAAAGTTCTCGGATTAGACATGACTACTTTTAGTACTGTCTATGGGGACATGAATGTTTCTCGTTGTATTGCGCTTGACGGTTCAGCGGTAAGTATCCTCGGTTGTAATTTGAATAATGTCAAATACCGTCCATTGGTCGGTAATGGCGTTAATCGTGATACTGCTATCTATGCCGGTGTTCAATCACTAGAAAATTCTGGTATTGACAAACGTGTAGATATGATTCTTACCGAATGTGGATTCGAGTGGCAAATGCCTGAATCACACGCAGTTTGGAAGTAATCTAAACTAAATATACATGGCGAAGCTCCTTCCCGCTTTTAACCCTCCTTTCTCCGGTTTGGAGCCTAGCCATGTTATGTTATTATGAAGATTTGGGAAAAAGTCAATAATATTACAGGTCACGGTACTAAGGCTAGACATCTAGTAGAGTATATTAATGCTGGTGCTAAGTTCATACTATCTTCTCTTCCAGAGAAGTTTCTATGGACTGTCGCCACTGAAACTGATATACATGGTTTTGATACTGATGGAAATAGTGAGATAGGATTAGGTTCTAAGATTTCTTATGATAAAATATTAGCAGTCTATAGATACGATAGTGATAAGAAGAGAGTGTGTGCAGAAGCACCAGATAAAAGTATACATATCTTTGATGAGGCTGGCAGTTTATTGACTGCAACAGAGATGTTCCCTAAATATTACAAATTAGGAGGAAAGATTTTTATTAAACCAGACCCTGATTACAATGCTCATGTAGGAGATGGCAACGCATATCAACACGCATATAGTGACCTTGATGGAAATACTGTTACTGTTGATTCAGAAGAAGGAGATAAGGGGGTTGTTGTTTATTCTGCCCCACCTGTGGTAGATGAGAACGATGAAAGTTGGATATTAGTAGAATACGAGAATATAGCTATTCTATATGCTGCTTCTCTTGATTGCTTACGACTTGTAAGTAGTTATAGGACTAGCTGTGAGGACGAAGTAAAGGAAATCACAACTGCCATTACTGGTTTATTGGCATTATATAGGTCTAATATACCTAGTTTGGATTTAACAGAAGATACTAATGATGTTGCTATATCTATTCCGAGTATTGATTTAGACCTTGTTGTATCTGAAGACCTTCCTACATTTAGTGTTACAAAAGACTTACCATCAGAGTTTAGTTATACAACTGCAGTTCCAAATGGAATAAGCGTTTCTACAACATTACCATCTTTAGATGTTTCAGGTCTCAGTGAGCCAGAGACAATAGATATTACGACTTCTCTGCCTTCTGATTTAGTAATAAGCACAGACTTGCCTACTTTAGGTGATTTGCCAGACATTGCTACTGATGTTGAAGCATTTGAAGTAACAAAAAGCATCCCATCATTTGCTTTTGCAAAGGCATTTCCTGATGAAATCAATATAACAAAGGACTTACCTGAGGATTTTGTTTTGACTAGGGATTTCCCAATGTCTATAAATGTTCAGGCTACTTTTCCTTCTGATATGGATATTACAGTAGATTTTCCAACCTTTGAGTTTAGTGGTGTTCCACCAGCTCCTATTAGTACTTCAAAGGATTTACCAGATAGTATGGAGAATGAAATGAATACTGATTTACCTGAATTTCAGTTATCAACAATAGTTCCAGGACCAGTCAAGGTTGAGGCTTTGCTGCCTTCTGCGTTCACATTACAGAGTGTATTTCCTACAGATTTAGCAGTTGGAGCTGCTCTTCCAGAAGATTTTGATATAACTGGTGTAGATTTTCCAGATGGATTTGAATTAAACACTACATTACCCACATTTAATGATGCTTACTTTTCCATAGACCATTCAGATGTAGATACTGCATTAACTAATGCCAAAGATTTATTGTTAAATGGAGTTACGAGTGGAGATTCTGAAACTAAAACATCTTTATCAGTTATAACTTGGTTAGAAGATGAAGACCCTGATATGGTGAATTCTACTTTATCTGGTGTGGCTGCTGAGCTTCAAAGAGCTAATGCAGAGATAGGTAAGCAAACTCAACTTATTGACAATCATAGAAACTTAGTAAGCACAGAGTCACAAAGATTTCAGAGCTTAGTACAATTATATACTACTGATGCACAAAATGAGCAAATTCGTGTTAGAACAGATACTGACAGATATAAGGCTAAGATAGATGCAGAGGGAAGTAGGATAAATGCTCAACTATCAAAGTATACTGGTGATTTTAATAAAGAGTCTAAAAGAATTGATTCTCAAATGCAAAAATACCAATTAGAGTCACAAGCAGAACAAACTAGAATAACTGCTGAAGCTGAGGCTTATAGATTAGAACTTGATAAAGAGAAAACAAGAATTAATACTGAACTTACAAGATTGAAAGAAGATGTTAATAAGGAATCTGTGAGAGTACAGAATGAATTACAGAAATATCAAACAGAACTTCAATTTTTAACAGCTAAGAGTGAACAAGATATTAAGATTTATGTGTCTGACTTAGAGGGAGAGACTAAAAGGATAGAAGCTGAAACCACTAAATATACTAAGGAATTAGATGCAGCTGTCAATGTTCATAAAACAAGGGCTGAAAATTATAGTCTAGAAATACAGAAAGAAACTGCTAGGATTGAAAATGGTATTAAGAGATACCAGATAGAGATGGAAACTGAAGTATCTAGATATAGAGAAGAATTAAATGCTTATAGAGCAGAATTTGAGAAAGAAGCTGCCAAAGCAGGTGTAGATGTACAAGCATATCAAGCAGAGTTAGCTAAAGAGACAACAAGAATTGATTCTGGATTAAAGATATGGAGTAGTGAATTCCAAAAGGCAGTACAGGAGTATCAAGCCCTTATTACATCTTATAATGCCGATGTTCAAACTGAGAGTGCTAGGGTTCAAGCTTCAGTAGGTAGGTATACAGCAGAACTTAATACAATATTGCAAGAATTTGGTTCTGGAATTAACAAATATACAGCAGAACTACAAGGTGAGTCTGCGAAACATCAATCTAAGACTGCTAAATACAACGCAGAATTGTCTAAAGAAACTCAAAGAGTAAATTCTGATGTAGGTATTTATAATGCTGAATTAAGTAAATTAATGCAAAAGTTTAATAGTGATATGACTAAGTATCAGCAAGAGGTTGGCAAGGAAGTCCAGAGAGTTAATTCTGATGTTGTTAATTTTAACGCAGGATTAACTAAAGAGGTACAAAGAATTAATGCTCAGGTAGGTATATACGGAGCAGATGTTGGAAAAGCTAATGCTGATTTTAATGCTCAATTAGGTAAATATACTACTTCTCTTAATAAAGCAGTACAAGTTATGGGTAAGGATGTTCAAGATTTTACTAATAAGTTAGGGAAGTATACTACATTAGTGCAAACTAAGGTTGCAAAACATGAAGCAGATATAGCTGGAGCAAGAAGCTATCTTGAAGAAGCAGGTACTAGAATCCAAGTAGCTGGTACATATATGAATAAGAGTCAAGCAGTTTTTGGAAGTTCTAGAGATTATTATCAAAGAGCAGTCCAAGAGTTATCTGCTATTAGTGGGGCAGTAACAGCACCACCTGAGCAACAGCAAACGCAAAGACAAGAGCAAGGGGCTACATCGTGACGGTTTTAGAAATGATGGAAAGAGCTAACTCTAGAGAAACAAATCTAGCTATTGCGTTTATAAAGGATGCTATTGTTAGAATACAAAGTACTAGTGAAATAGTGTTAAAGAATGATAAACAAGATATAACAAAGAATACAAGAGATTATAACTTACCAACAGAATTAATAGCCCTTGACAATGTGTCTATATTAGATACTGAAGATGATAATAAATATAAAATCATAAGAAGACTCATTGATGACCCAGTTGTCATAGATGATACGAGTCCATAATGAGTTATGATACACATAAAAATTGGTTCTATAAACGACATGGTAAAATTCTTCGTTTATATCGTTTAAGAAAAACATCTCGTAATGTAGTAGATTCTCAAGGTAGAGTTAGTGCTTCAGGTGGAGATGAACTTATATATCCAGATGAAACTATAACTAATGGTCTTAGAGTAGAATATACTGCTTTAGTGAAGCCATTTGTAAATGGTGACCCTGATACTGTAGCAGATGCTTCTTTAGTTGAAGTGACTTCCCCAAAAGAAGGTAGTCATGTCAATTTGAATAGAATGTTGTCTTTAGCTGTGGTAGAGTATGTTAAAGCTCAGTTTGCAGAACGCAAGGGAGATATAAAGGCAAAAGAGTATTTTATGAATCAATTTTATAATAAATTGGCAGATAACGAAAGCAATCAAAATAATGTTTTCGTTGCTAATACAATGCGACCTTTCGCAGTTAAATAGGAGTAAAAAATGGCAACATATGTAAAAGCAAGAGTAGACGTAGCAGTCTCGACTTACATGGAAATTGAATCATCTGCAGACCAGCCAGCAACTACAGTAGGACTAAAACAAGACCAGTTACCAACGGGTTATTTCTCAGGAGGCTCTCATTTACAGACTGTAGCTTCTGATAATGACATAACCTACAATTCGATAGCTGGTGTAGTGTTGACTGGAGGAGCTGCTTATGGAGCAGCAACACAAATTGTAGCGGCAGGTGACGATGTCTCTTCTAAAACATCCGGTGCTATTGTATTAAGAAATAGTGGAAAAACAACTGCCGCAAAGACAGTAGCCTCTAATTCTGATAATACTATAGAGATATTCGTAGGAGGAGCAGCAGCAGCTACTTTAGTAACTACCTTAGGGGTAGATAATAAAGATGTGTTTGTAATACCAAAGGTAGGTCAGGCTATGACAGTTTTTGAAGCTAGAGCTATAGGAACTGGTGATGTTTACCTAGAGTATACTTGCATTTGTGATTAATTAATAAGGAGTAAAACATGGCTAAAGGAATACAGGATTACACTCCTCAGGAGAGTGTTTCCCCATATATCAAAGCAGTCGTAGCAACAGGAAATGCCCAAGACCCGTGTAGAGCGGTTCATATGACAGCAGTTGACGCAAGCGTGACATTGACCGTACATGATGTTGAGGTTGCTTTCTATCTGTTACGAGGGCATACGTATCCTATATGTGCAACAAAGTCCAGTTCAACTGACGTAGTATTGTTATACTAAATGATTCAAGCAAATTCATATCAAGACATCCAGATAATACAGGATGCTGAATTTAGTAATAGTATTACGTTTGATTCTGAATATGACACAGGTGATTATAGCTATCAAGCTAAAATAGCTGCGGATAGAAAAAATACTCCTTTTACATATGATGGTGTAGAGGATGCAGTTAATGATATTTCTTTTACTATTACAATAACTAGCCCAACTGTATTGACTCTATCTTTAAATGCAAATCAAACTTCTAAATTTGAGGATGACTTTGAAGGAGT
>PVBE012806117.1_pt1 | contig 10165 bp, 9 predicted proteins | sample 1631181 | NCBI WGS metagenome assembly PVBE01 (sample SAMN08397723, study PRJNA350692) | Marine metagenome, whole genome shotgun sequencing project. | isolation source: water | place: Pacific Ocean | collected 2012-04 | reverse complement strand
CCGCTCTGGCCGCCGCCGTGCTGCTCCTGGCTTCGGTCGGGACTGCCGCCGCCGACGAAGGCGCGTGGACCCCCGACGACGGCGTACGCACCGACCAGACGCGCACCCCGCCCCGATTCGAGGGGATGGAGTACCTCTTCCCGCTCCGGATCCACCTGACGCGGGGAGGGCACCTGGACGGCGGCCTGGGCGGCTACGACCCGACCACCGGCCAACTGCTGCTGGTGCTGAAGACCGCCACGCTCGAGATATCCACGCACCTGGTGGAGGCCGTCACTCCGTTGGGGCCTCTGCCCGCGGCTGACTCGGATGCTGCGTCGGCGGCGCCTCCGCCGATGCTGACCCGCGACCACGTGGAGTACAAGCTGCGGCCGTCCTGGCGATCGGGCCTGGGGCTGGGCCTGTCATTTGTCATGCCGGGGCTGGGCCAGTTCATCCAGGAAGATCGAAAGGAGGTCGGCTTGCTCTTTCTCGGCGGGGCGGCTTTCTTCGTTGCGGGTGGGCTGCTGGCCCTCTTCGCCCCCTCGTCGTACCCGCAGCGGGCGCGTGCGATCGTTGCCGGCGTCATGTTCGGCCTCAGTGGGACCGTCGCGATCGGGGCCGGAGTCCATGCCTGGAACGCCGGCAAACGGCGCGTCGCGGTGGAGATCAAAGGCGCCCCGAAGGGCTCCGTGGATTGACACCGCCGCTGTCGAATCGGTAGAAATCTCGCCGGGCAGGTGCGTGGGGGATACACCCCGAGTTGGCACCGGAGGATCCCATGGCCAAGAAGCGTTCCAACAAGTCCGCTCCCCCGGAAGCTCCCCCCGAAGAAGAGGCGGGTTTCTCGCTGGACTCCCTGTCGGAGAAGCTCGACAAGTGCGTGCAGCTCGCCGACTGGGTGGAGGCTGCACATACCCACCGTGAGGAGTTCCCGCCGGACGTCGTTAAGACGGTGCTCGCGGACTACTTCAACCAGTACGACGGCATGCTCCCCGGCCTCGAGGAGGCCGGCACCGAGGCCGCCGACGAGCGCACCCGCCTCGCCGCGGAGGTAGCCGAGCTCGAAGGGGCCCAGGCTTCGATCGAGGCCCAGATCGACGAGTTCAAGCTGCGCAAGCTGATCGGTGAGTTCACCGACGAGGACTTCGCTGCCAAGGAGGAGGAGGTCCGCTCCACCTTCGACGCCGTCAAGTTGGACGGGGCTCGGGCCTCGGTCACGGCGATCGACGACATGCTCTCGGCGGTCGGTGAGGTGCGGCATCGCATCCAGTCGATCAAGGATCCGGCGCCTGCTGATGGCGCCATGGCCACGGCCGAGTCGACGCCCGCCGCGGATGCACCGCCGGCCGAGGAGGCGGCTGAGGAGCCCGCCGCGGACGCAGCGCCGGCCGAAGAGCCGCCCGCCGACGAGCTCGGTGAGGAGGCGTACAACGCTGGTGGTGCCGTTCAGGACGAATGGGACGTCGAGCCGCCCGCGGCCGAGGACACCGGCGCCGGCGATGGCGGCTGGAACGGTGACGGTGAGCCTGCCCCCGAGCCGACCCCGGACATCGCGACCAGCGAGAGCGAAGACCTCATGGCCACGGGCGTCATCCAGGCCCAGCCCGGGATCGCCGATGGGCCCGCCCCGGTCGTTCCGGCGGTGCACAGCACCGCCGAGTTCGCCGGCAACGAGCCCTCGCCCCCGCCCGGCGACGGCCCCCGCCTCGCCGTGACGCCGCCCGATGGCGAGCAGGTCATCTACCCGTTCAGCGGGGACGTGATGAGCCTCGGCCGCGGTCGCAACAACGACATCCAGATCAAGAACGACGGCAAGATCTCGCGCTACCACTGCCGGATCTTCCGCCGCGGCGACGAGTTCATCGTGGAAGACAATAAGTCCTCCAACGGCACCCTCGTCGACGGCAAGCTCGTCACCCGCCAGCGCCTGGAGGGCGGCGAAGTCGTCCAGCTGGGTGAGACCCGAGTTCAGTTCTTCGCGAGCTAGGCCGGCACCGGCGTGCGGCCGCTGTCGTTCACCCAGGAGCAGCAAACCCAGCTCCTGGCGCTTGCCCGCCACTCCCTCCGCCGCGCGTTGACTGGCGAAGAGGGGCTCGACGCGTCCTCCATCGATGACCCTGCGCTCCGCCAATTCGCGGGTGCGTTCGTCACCCTCCGGAGCCCCAACGGAGCGCTGCGCGGTTGCATCGGGCGCACGGACGCGACCGCGCCGCTGGCTTCGGTCATTGAGCGTATGGCCGTCTCCGCGGCCACGCGAGATCCCCGGTTCGAGGCCGTCACCGCCGACGAACTGCCCGGGCTCAGCATCGAAGTCTCGGTCCTGAGTCCGTCGTCGGCGTGCCGGCCCGAAGACGTGGTCGTGGGGCGCGACGGACTCGTGGTGCAGCAAGGCCGGTGGCGGGGGCTCCTGCTTCCCCAGGTCGCCACCGAGCAGGGCTGGGACCGCGATCAGTTCCTTCGCGGCGTCTGCCGCAAGGCGGGCCTGGCGGAGGATGCCTGGCGGAAGGACGCCGGCCTGGAGCGGTTCGAAGCCGTGCACTTCGAGGAGGCTCGATGAGCCGCGTCGTTGCTTCGCAGAGCATCGCCGGTCTGGAGGCGCTCCTGGGCGAGCCGGTTCTGGTCGGCGCGGTCGCGGACGGAGGCCTGTGGGACCTGCTCGAGGAGCACACGCCCGCGCTCGTGATCGTGGGCCTCGCGGACGCCGCCGAGGTTCTGGACGTGGTCGCGGAGCTCGCCTCCGTGGTGGTCGTCGGAGACGCCGACGCCGACGCCGAGGAGCGTTGGCTCCGGGCCGGCGCCCTGGACTACGTGGCAGAGCCGGTGCACGGCTCGGGGGCGCGCCTTCGGGCCGGGGTCCGCCGAGCCGCCGAGTTGGCCGGTCTGCGGTCGGACGCTGGCCGACTGGCGGGGCTGGCTCGCCTCGCCCTGGAGCCTCCGGCCCGCGGTGCGGTCTTCGACCGGGTCCGCGCAGAGTTGGGGGCCCTCGGGCTGCCCCTGGCGTGGCAGGCCGCAGTGGTGCACGAGGGAGGCTGGCGGCTCGAGCCGGGGTTGTGGCCGGACGCGGATGCGTGGCCGGACCCTCCCCCTCGCGCCTCCCTGCAGCCCCGGGCCTCGGGGCGTGAGCTCGTGCTTCCTCTGGGCTCGGAGAGCGCGTCCGCGGGCGTGCTTCGCGTAACGCCTCGAGGAGGCGCCCGATCGCGGTGTCCTGGGGGTCCTTCGGGCCATCGCCGCGTTGGCTGGGATGTCCCTCTCGGCGCCCGCTGCGCCCCCGCGCCTGAAGGGGGAGCAACCGGGGCTGGGGGCGGCGCTCCACGAGCTCCGGGGGCCGCTGACGGCGCTCCTGGGGCAGGGCCAACTCATCGAACGTGGTTTGCTTGGGTCAGTAGACGCGCCGATTCAGGAGGCGGCGACGACCATCGTTGAGCAGGCGCGGCGCCTGCGTCGCCTCATCGATGACATGGACCCCCGTCAAGACTGATAGGCTTGGGGAGGAGAGACCGTTGGCGAAGCCGAAGTACTACACGACGTTCCAAGCCAGCAAGCTGCTGGGGGTTTCGCTGGCAACCGTGGTCAATTGGACCAAGGCTGGCTTGCTCGCCGCCCATCGCACCCCCGGCGGACACCGGCGGATCGCCGAAGAAGACCTGGTGACGTTCGCCAAGGCCTACAAGATGCCCCTCGATCCCGAGATTGTTGAGGCCCACGGCAGCGGGCAGGAGCGCATCCTCATCGTCGACGACGACGACGAGTTCCTGAAGACCGCCAAGGCGATGCTGGAGGTCAACGGCACCGTCGTGGAGACGGCGCGCTCGGGCTTCGCCGCCGGGATGGCCGTAGGCAAGTTCAAGCCCGCCTGCATCATCCTCGACATTCGCATGCCGGGCATGGATGGGTTCGAGGTCGCGGAGATGCTTCGCCGCACGCCGCCCGCTCGGGCCATCCCCGTGATCGCCTGCTCCGCCTACCTGGCCGACGAGACGCGCGAACGGGTCTCCCGGGAGTTCGACGCGTTCCTGGAGAAGCCGGTGGACATCGAGGGGCTTCGCGGCGCCGTTGATGCTGCGCTCGCGGCGACGCCGGCCAAGGCCGCTCCCTGATCAGCTCGCGGCGGGCGTAGGCTCCGCGTCCCCGGCGGCGGTGACCGCCATCTTCGCAAACGAAGAACGACCCGAGTCGGCCCCCCGCCGGACGGCGACCAACTCGGCCACGATCGAGACCGCGATCTCGCCCGGGTCCCGGGCCCCGATGGCCAGCCCGATCGGCGCGTGCACGTGGTCGAAGCGAGCCAGGTCGACGCCCCGCGCGGAGTAGCGCTTCAGGAAGCGGTGAACCTTCGCCTGGCTACCGATCATGCCGAGGTAGCGGGTGGGCCGGTCCACGCAGCGGGCGAGCAGGTCCTCGTCCAGTCGATGGGAGTGGGTCAGGATGACGGCGTAGGTGCTGTCGCCCCAGGGGAGCTCGTCCAGTGCATCGAGGGGGTCCAGGCAGGTCCGCGCTGCCGCGTCGGGGTGCTGCTCCGCGCCGGCGAACTCGGGCCGCTCGTCGACCACGTGCACGCGGAAGCCTGCCCGTGAGGCGACGGTGCAGAGCGCCGCGCCGACGTGACCGCCGCCGAACACGATGAGCCAGGGCTTGTCGCCGACCGGCTCGATGAAGACCTCCATCCGTCCTCCGCAGCACATCGCCAGATCGCGGCTCAGGTGGGCCTTGAACAGGGTCGCCCGCCCGCTGGCCAGCACCGCCGCCGCTTGTTCGATGACCGCGTGTTCGATGGTGCCGCCGCCGATGGTGCCGACGATGGTGCCGTCGGGCCGCACGAGCATCTTGCTCCCCATCTTCTGGGGGCTGGAGCCCGCGGACGCGACCACCGTGCACAGGGCGCCGGAGCCGCCAGCGTCGAGCACATCGAGGATCGCGCGGTAGACATCAACCATCGGGGGGCATCCTACAGTCGGAACTGTCCGGGATCGTCCGGGAACTGTCCGGCGGACCGGACGAGCCCGGACACCCGGCCCGACCCCGTCCAGCTTGAACTCGGCTGAAATTGCAGGGGAATCCGTCCCCGAGCAGAAACGGCCCGATGCTTGCTCAGCACCGGGCCGTGACTGTGGTTCTCATCCTGAGCGTCGTGATCTTCGCAGCGCTCCTGAGCTTCCTAGAAGTTCAGGAAGGGCGTGAAGACGTCGGACGCAATCAGCGGCGCGATGACGAGCGCGACGACCGTCATCAGCTTCACGAGGATGTTGAGCGAGGGGCCGGCGGTGTCCTTGAAGGGGTCGCCGACGGTGTCACCCACGACCGAGGCGGCGTGGGCGTCGCTGCCCTTGGAGCCCATCGAGCCGTCCTCGAACTTGAACCCGTCGCCGCTCTCGAACGTCTTCTTCGCGTTGTCCCAGGCGCCACCGGCGTTGGACATGAAGATCGCCATGAGCACGCCCGAGACGAGCACGCCGGCGAGCACGCCACCGAGCGCCTCCGGGCCGAAGCAGAAGCCGACCACGACCGGGGTCACGATCGCCATGCCGCCGGGGACCATCATCTTCTTGAGCGCGGCCGAGGTGCTGATGTCGACGCACTTGGCGGTGTCGGGAGCAGCGGTGCCCTCGAGCAGGCCGTCGATCTCGCGGAACTGGCGGCGGACCTCCTCGATCATCTCCATCGCGGCAGCGCCGACGGCCTTCATCGCCATCGAGGAGAAGAGGAACGGCATCATGCCGCCGATGAACAGGCCAGCCATCACCAGCGGCGAGCTGACGTCGATGACGGCGATGCCGGACTGCTGCATGAAGGCGGCGAACAGCGCCAGGGCGGTCATGGCGGCGGAGCCGATGGCGAAGCCCTTGCCGATGGCGGCGGTGGTGTTGCCGACGGCGTCCAGCTTGTCGGTGCGCTCGCGGACGACCTCCTCCTGGTGGGACATCTCGGCGATGCCGCCCGCGTTGTCAGCGATGGGGCCGTAGGCGTCGACCGCGAGCTGGATGCCCGTGGTGCTCAGCATGCCCAGCGCCGCGATGGCGACGCCGTAGAGGCCGGCGACCGCGTCTGCGGCGACGACGCCGACGCAGATCATGACGATCGGGAGGGCGGTGGACTGCATGCCGACACCGAGGCCGGCGATGATGTTGGTCGCGGTGCCCGTCTTGCTCTGCTCCGCGATGCTGTCGACCGGACCCTTGCCCATCGAGCAGTAGTACGAGGTGATGAGGCCGATGGCGACACCGACGGCGAGGCCGATGACGGTGGCGGCGCCGACGTGCCACCAGAGCACGACCGGACCGGAGCCAACCTGCGTGCCGGCGACGGGCCAGAGCCACTTCGCGAGGCCGAAGGTGACCAGCGCCATGACGCCGGCGGCGCCGAAGGCACCCGTATCCAGCGCGTGCTGCGGGTTGCCACCCTCCTTCGTCTTGACGGCGAAGGTGCCGATCATCGAGCAGACGGTGCCGGCGGCGGCGATGAGGAGCGGGAGGATGACCGGGTTCAGGTCGCCGTCCTTGACGGCCGCGAAGCCGAGGCTGAGGACCATCGCGCCGATGATGGCACCGACGAACGACTCGAAGAGGTCCGCGCCCATGCCGGCGACGTCGCCGACGTTGTCACCGACGTTATCGGCGATGACGGCGGGGTTGCGCGGGTCGTCCTCGGGGAGGCCGGCCTCCACCTTGCCGACGAGGTCGGCGCCGACGTCCGCGGCCTTGGTGTAGATGCCGCCGCCCACGCGGGCGAACAGCGCGATGGAGCTGGCCCCCATCGAGAAGCCGGTCATCACGTTCAGCGTGGTGAGCAGGGCGTTGTCGCCCGAGAACATCCCGCTGAAGAGGATGTAGAGACCGCCGAGGCCGAGGATGGCGAGGCCGACCACGCTCATGCCCATGACCGCGCCGCCGGAGAAGGCGACCTGCAGGGCAGGCGAGAGGCCCGTCTTGGCGGCGTGCGTGGTGCGCACGTTGGCGTTGGTGGCGACCTTCATGCCGAAGTAGCCGGCGAGGCCCGAGGCGATGGCGCCGAGGATGAACGCGACCGCGATGAGCGGGCTCTGCGTGTCACCGCTCATGTTCGCGGCGGCGAGGAGGCCGGCCACCACGACGACGAAGATGGCGAGGACCTTGTACTCGCGGGCGAGGAAGGCCATTGCGCCCTCCTGGATGCGGCGCCCGATCTCCTTCATTTCGTCGGTGCCGGCCTCCTGCTTGGATACCCACGAGGCCTTCCAGAAGGCGAAGAGGAGGGAGAGGACACCGACAGCGGGTACGGCGTAGATCAGCTGGTCCATCTGGAACTCACTTCGAGTGCGGATTCCGCCGTCGTTTCAGCGGGTTGGGTTGAGCGGTACCCACGAGCGGGGACCGGTGCGGCGCCTAGGTACCAAGCAGGCCCAACACTGTCAACGGGCCGGCCTCGATCCCGGCTTCGAACCTGGCTCCTGAGGCTGCTTTTCGTGGTGATGCTGATCCCGTCGTGTGCGGTTGCCGCGGATCCCCCGCCGGAGGCTCCTCGAGTGGAGCTCCGGCCGCCCCCGCTGCCCCGCCTCCGAATCGGCCTCCGGGTCGCGGATCGGGCCCCGGACACCGAGATCCGCGTGCAGGTCGACCTCATCTGGCGCTTCGGCCGGCCCGCGCTCCCCGTGCGTTTGCGCACCCCCCGTCCCGAGGCCCCCTGATGCCCCGACTCCGCCCCTGGCTGCTGATCTTCGCCTTGCTGCCCGACCTCCTGATCGGTGTTGCGGCGGCCGACGAACCGCCCACGGTGGACGAGGTTCTGGAGGTGCTGGAGGCCGAGCCGCCCGCGACCCAGGTCCAGGGCTGGGCCGTCGCGGAGGCCCGCGCCGACCCCGAAGCCGCCGTCCGCCTCGTGAAGGACGCGCGGGCCCGGGGCGCGCTCCCGCTCGTGCGCGTCAGGGGCCGCTTCGATCAGGGGGAGGGGACCCGCTGGGACCACCTCAACCTGCAGGACCACCGCGACGAAGACACCGAGTTCGTTCTGGACCTCTGGCTGGAGTGGGATCTGGGGGATCTCGCTTCGGGGCCGGACGTGCTTCGGGCGGTGCGGGAGTCCCGCGAGTTGGTCGAACTGCGTCAGGCGATCGTCGCCCACGTCACGATCACCTACTTCGATCGCAAACGGCTCCGCGCCGAGGAGCTGCTGGCGTCCGAGGACGAGCCCGCGCTGCGCACCTTGGAGCGCCGATTGCGGCTCCAGGAGCTCGACGCTACCCTCGACGGCCTGACCGGCGGCCGCTGGACGGCGGCGCTGTTTCGGAGCCCCCAGCCTGGCGGCGCGGCCGCCGCGGAGTCCGCACGTGAGCCCACGGGACAAGATCCTGATCCTGGACTTCGGGTCCCAGTACACCCAGCTGATCGCCCGCCGGATCCGTGAGGCGAGGGTCTACTGCGAGATTCGCCCCTACACGCTGCCGCCGAGGCCCGATGAGCAGGACGGCCTGCGAGGCTTGATCCTGTCGGGTGGCCCGGCGAGCGTCTACGCCGAGGGGGCTCCCCGATTGACGCGGGAGCAGGTCGACATCGGCGTGCCGGTGCTCGGGATTTGCTACGGCATGCAGCTGCTGACCGATTTGCTGGGCGGCGAGGTCGAGCCGGCGGCGGAGCGGGAGTTCGGCCGCGCCGACCTCACGATGTCCGACAGCCGGCTGTTCGAAGGCTTCGAGACCGGCGAGCCGCTCCCCGTGTGGATGAGCCACGGCGATCGGGTCAAGCGGCTCCCGCCCGGGTTCGGGGCGATCGCGACCAGCGGCAACTCCCCCTGCGCGGCGATGGCGTCGGCCGACGATCGGTTCTTCGGCGTGCAGTTCCACCCCGAGGTGGTGCACACCCGGCGCGGCGACGAGATCCTCGCCAACTTCGTGCACCGGGTCTGCGGCTGCGAGCCGAACTGGACGATGGGTTCGTTCCTGGACGAGATGAAGGCGTCGATCCGAGCGCAGGTTGGCTCCGACCGGGTGATCCTGGGGCTGAGCGGCGGCGTCGACTCCACCGTGGTGGCGGCGCTGCTGGCCCGCTCCATCGGTCGCCAGGCGACCTGCATCTTCGTGGACAACGGGGTGCTGCGGTGGCGCGAGGCGGCGGAGGTGTGCGCCTTCTTCGAGGACTTCGAGGGCATCGACTTCGTGCACATCGACGCGGCCGACCGCTTCCTCGATGCCCTCGCCGGGGTCTCTGAGCCCGAGGCCAAGCGCAAGATCATCGGGCGGGTCTTCGTGGAGGTGTTCGAGGACGCGAGTCACCAGGTCGAAGGTGCGCGGTGGCTGGCCCAGGGCACGCTGTACCCCGACGTGATCGAGAGCGTCTCGCCCGGCGGCGGGCCGTCCGTCACAATCAAGAGCCACCACAACGTGGGCGGGCTCCCCGAGCGCATGTCGATGAAGCTGCTGGAACCGCTACGCGAGCTCTTCAAGGACGAGGTCCGGACGCTCGGTGCCGAGATGGGGCTACCCCACGAGCGGCTGTGGCGTCACCCCTTCCCCGGGCCCGGGCTCGCGGTGCGGGTGCTCGGCGAGGTGACGCGGGAGCGATGTGACGTGCTCCGCGCGGCCGACCGGATCTTCATCGAAGAGCTGCGTCAGACCGGCCACTACGACCGGATCTGGCAGGCGTTCGCCGTGCTTCTGCCGGTCAAGACGGTCGGGGTGATGGGGGACGTACGGACCTACGAGAACGTCTGTGCGCTCCGAGCGGTGACCTCGACGGACGGCATGACGGCCGACTGGTACGACCTGCCGCGCGACGTGCTGGCTCGGTGCAGCAACCGGATCATCAACGAGGTTCGGGGCATCAACCGCGTCGTCTACGACATCTCGAGCAAGCCGCCCGGCACCATCGAGTGGGAGTAGGGCGCGCTCAGGAGCCGTAGGGGAGGGACAGGCGCAGGCCGTCCGTGCCGCCCACGACGTGGGGGCTCTCGCCGGTGACCAGGGTGCCCAGGTGAGCGCTCACGACGGCGGCCGCGTCCGAAGGAGCGGCCCACAGCGGCGACAGATGCACCAGCGCGGTCCCCTTGGGGCGTACCTGAGCGACCACCTCGGCCACGTCCCGCGCGGTCAGGTGGTTGGCGCGGCGGCTGTCGTCCGGTGTCGTGCACTCGATGACGAGCCAGTCGACTCCCGTGGCCGCTTCCACCAGCTCGGGGCAGGGGCCCGTGTCGCCGGAGTAGCAGACGCTCCAGGGGG
>PVBE011606379.1_pt1 | contig 10165 bp, 7 predicted proteins | sample 1631181 | NCBI WGS metagenome assembly PVBE01 (sample SAMN08397723, study PRJNA350692) | Marine metagenome, whole genome shotgun sequencing project. | isolation source: water | place: Pacific Ocean | collected 2012-04 | reverse complement strand
TATGATGCTTGATATTATTGAGAGCAATAAGTTCAGAACACAATCAGATATAAGTAAAGTTCTTGGTCTTGGAGATACTGCCATTAGCAAATATTTAAAGGAAATGTCCTATGCAAAAGTAGGTGGTAATCACTTAGGGAGAACAAGCAAAGATGTTATGAAGAAGGTAAGACAAACTCTTTCAGATGTAAAAAAATCTTCTAAGATGTATCCGGATGAAGTGGTTCTTGAAGAAGCGAGAAAGTGGTTTCATGAGCGCTGGAAAATAACCTTAGCAGGCGAGAAGACCAATAAAAGATTGGTGGATATAGAACAGTTGGAAGATCAATATGCAGATTTTTAATAGTCTAGTTTAACTCCAGCGAGGTATATAGTAGGTACCTACGTTATGAGGACAAGTTTTTCATTATTTTTTCGTCGGTATTTTCCTTAAGGACGAAAAAATTTTAACAAACAATATATAGTTTGTTTTACAAGGATTGGAAGGCCTGTGGAGTTTTATTTAGGCAAAGGTTAGACTTTTAATTTTATCTAAGAGAACCCTTGTGGCTAAACAGTCATCTTCATTATATTCAAGTATTCTTTGCTTAATTTTTGGTTCCTTGCTTTCAGACCATCTTTGAAACCATTCAATTGATGCTGCTCCGGACGGATCAGTATCACGCCATTTGAAATTCAGATACTGTGCTAAAGTTTTGAGGGTATGATTACGTGTGGGCCATGCGGTGTATTTTTCCGCTACGTAAAGTAGATCAATTGTATTATCCGGATCGAATAACGTCTCTATCTCTCCTTTACTGCAAACTGACGAATACTTCGACTAAAGTTTACGCCAAAAAAACTTATTAAGCATACAAAAAAACCAAAACCGCCGCTACTATTAGGAAAACAATTACGACTATTATTCCTGTTGTCATTTTAATGTTTTAATGATATCAAGTTATTTCCATTGTTTTTCTTCTAAAGTCCAATTCCCACCAGGTAATTCCCCATCTTTGATAAAAGCATTAACGACATTCTTAAAAACTGTTGATGCGCTATTATTATAATTGTTTGCAGGTAAAGCTTGTCCAAATGCTATAGATCCAGTGCAAAACACTGCACCATTTTTTGGAGCAGTGAAATAAGTCATATCACTTCTAATTCTATAATCCAACGAACCAACTAATCCTGCATAAGCATAAAGTAATTCCTCAGTAACTAGAACATAGTTGTCACTGTGACCTCCAGAAGATGCAATAATTTTAGTATGAGGGGGAGTGCCAAGAGAAAGGTCATAACGATCAAGTTCAATTCCTGCTGCACCACCATAGGCTAATCCTTGATCACCAATAATTTCTCCTTCCACCCCTTCAGTTATCCAAGAAACTGTTCTATGCCAACTATCAGGCATCTTTCGATAATGTTCAGAAGTTTCAAAACCTTCAGCAATAAACCCAACACCTGTTAATTTTTGTGGTGCTCGTCCACGACCTCTCCACAAACCACTTCTTTCTCCAGTAGTTTGGAGATAATATTCACCTGGTCTTGCTGCCCAAGCCCTCATTCCTGCATCTAACTTTCTTACTTCCATGCACCAAGGTTCATCATCGTAAAAGCCAACAACCCAGTAAAAACCATTCCCTCCCGTATATACGAGTCTACCTCCTTCAGAAATATAATCTTCAACGGCATCTAACATTTTCTCAGAAGTATATTCTGGATGAGTACCAGTAATAACACATTTATAGGGTTTAATTGCATCTAATCCTTCTTTGTGCAAATCTTCATCTGTAATTACATCATATTCATATTGATTGTGTTCCAGCCAGCCAATTATAGAAAGATCTGCTGGCAAACACCACGTAATCCCCATACTTGAAATCCTGTATTTTGGCCTCATATTTAATATTGGCCTTTTATAGGAACTGAAACAAACACCAGAACCGTCATCAAAACTATCATAGGTGGACAATCCAAATTCAGGATTCTTGTAACGTTCAATATCTATATCTGTTATAATTGGTGGTTGCCCTGTCATTGGTTGTATTATTTGAGCATCAAAGCTTAATTTTTCATTAGCATAAGCCAGATAGGTTGCCGTTGGCACCAAAAAACATAATTTTGATTTTGGATTTTTAGGACGAACAAAAAATACAATATATTCTTCCCCCAACTCTCCTTTTCCTGCTTTTAATCGTATTGCATAAACTCCACTTCTTAAACTTTCTGGGATTTTCATCGATTTCGTAACATTCCACCTTGCATCAGTCAACGAATCCGGATGAAACTCTATACCACCATATTCATTTGGAGCCAATCTAAAGCTGTCGTTCTTTCCAGTCCAATTCCATCCGGTTAAACCTCTTACTGGATGATTGAACCCTTCTGCATTTAGCTTATTCGGCCCAATATCTATAACTGTGTTGCTTATACCTTTTTCTGAAAATCCTTCAGTAGTATCCCAATAAGCTATGATTGAATCCTTAGGTGGCTTTCCTCCAGAGCAAATATTGTCTAACTCATCTCGTGAAAGGACACCACCACAGACTGCAGGTCGATCAATTTTACCTGCAAATGTATCACTTATAAAATGACCTCTTTTTTCATGAAAATCTAAACCACCAGAAATAACAAAAGGAACATCTTTTCTGTTTTTCTGTCGAAATCTAAAAGTTGTTTGGGTGTGGGATCGGTAATCAAATGGAACAACTTTTCCTATTATTGAATTGTATCTGTTTAACACACCTTCTTGATATAAATTAACTTTTCCAGTTTTATGGTCAAAACTAGCTGCGACAAAGTACCAAACTTGTTTTTGTAATGGCAATTCAGAGGCCAGATAATCTACCTCTTTCCCATCTCCAACCCAGAATTCTAAATATCCATCAGGAGTTATTCCAAGGCAATAACCTTCGTTTGTTTTAACATCAAAACGACCAAAAATACATTGCCTTCTACCTATATTGGGAACTGTTGGCCAAATATAACCAAAGATTGTAAAATCTTGTTCCATACTTAACTCATTATTAGGATCATTTACTTTGAGAAATGATCCTATTTGTGTAAACTGTTTTTCAACTTTCCATTTCCCATTTATATCGTCATCTATTTCTTCCTCGATAAAACCAGGTCCATCGGGATGTTCGTCTCCGTGTATTAATCTCACAAGTTTTGCATCAGCAACATCAGTACCATCTGCATATACATGAAAATCTATTTCTTCTCCTTGCTTTACCGAAATTTTATTTGTGTATCCAAAAATTTTTATTTCTGCCATTTGCCTATGCTTCCATTAAGTCTTGTAAACGTCTTAAAAAGACACCGTGATACGCGTCTTCGGTACATTTATATGTTTTATCTTCAACTAAACGAGGAGAACTTCCTCTTTTTCCCGATAAAGCCATAATTTTATATTTTTTAAATGGCTCTTCACATTTGATTACATATTTATCAACTTGGGAAGATACTCTAAAATAAATTAAAAGTCTTTCCAAAGCTTCACTATGTTGTCCTAGAGGCTTCTTTTTGTGCTCCTCAATAACTTCTTCTGAAACTAATGTTTTTAAAAACTCTCTTTGCATTTTGTCATATCTTTTTCGATAGACCACATCTTTATCGTCCATCTCCGTTGCTTGCTCTGGTAACATTTCTCCTCCTCTCTCTAAACGACTGGATCTTGTTTCTCCTTTTTTCTTATCTCTCCATTCTCGAAATTGCTTTCTAATACCAAAAATACCATTACGAAGAAATAGTATTGTGAGTATCATCAACACTCCAATCATGATGTATCTTATAGGGCCAAGACTTATTAAAACTTTATCTAAAATTACAACAAGCAATGTACCTACAACTGCACCCTCAGACCTGCCAATTCCACCTATTGTTATCATTGCTAATCCCAAAAGCATAGTATCAAAAGAAAAAATATTAAAAGCCACGCCTCTGTAATAAGCTGTATAAAAACCACCTATAAATCCTAAAGCAGTTGAAGAAATCAGGAACACCATAATTCTTGCTCTTTTATAGTTTATTCCTGATGCTTCTGCAAAAGCTTCTTTTTTCTCAGGTGATAATTTCAAAATTCTCCCTAAACGTTTCCCATCTACAAACCTAAATAAAAATAAAGTTAAAATAAGTAATAAAAAAGAACTGTAGTAACTTGCTATAGATTGAACCATTGGAGGCCATTCATCATTTATGAATGTTGAAGCACCATATAAGCCTCCTGAAGCTGAACCAAACGTTTTTGAAGTTACTACGTAAACTCTGCAGAGTTCATTAAGCCCTAATGTTAACAAACCATAATAAAACCCTTCCAATCTTAATGCCGGTATTGCTATTATTATCCCACAAATTAAGCCCACTCCCATTCCTATCAAAGGTAATGTCCACCATGGCAAACCTAAATTTATGGATAGCCAAGAAGTCCCAAAAGCCGCAGCTCCAACTACTGCATAAGTTGCCAAAGAAAAAATATTTGCAGTTCCGATTACAAGTGTCCAACATAAATTAATTGAGGCATATATCCCAAAAATGCCACCCGCTACTAAAAGGGTATTTTTATAATCCTCTGGAACAATAAAAGGGAATAAAGCTAAGAAAACTAATCCTAAGAACCAAAAAATTGGCCTTTTATCTTTTCTTATTTTTTCAGCTTTTAAACTTTTCCTATTGTACACCCCCTGGGTCCAAAGGATTGTCCTTCTAGTTGGCCACCACCTTGTTCTATTCCACAGTTTTGATCCATGATTTGATGATTTAAATTCATAATGGAATCTTCCAATTTTTGTTATTGGAACTTTAAAGGTCTTAGTTTTTTTCCAAATTTCACTAGGATCTTTATGAGGAATGGTGGGTACTTCATAATTCCCACCACTAGCACCCCATAAGGCCAACGGATTTTTCCAAGTAATTTGCTTTTTTGTTTTTGTTTGTTCGCTCATGCTTCTCTAGCTTTATCTAGGATTCCTGCAATACCCCTTGGTCTTATCAACAAAACTAAAATGATTAATGAAAATTGAGTAATAAGAACATACTGTCCTCCAAGCAACCTAGAAGTTAGAGCTTCATTAAATCCTAATATTATTGCTGAGATAACAGCTCCTCTAACACTTCCAAGTCCACCCATTAACGCAATACTTACCCCTTTTATCATTGGAGTTAAACCGCTAAAAGGTGCTAAATAATAAGTTTGAGATAGAAGAACCGAAGATAACCCTGTCATTGCACCTGTGACAGCCATAACATATAATCCTGTTCTTCGAACCCCTATTCCCACAATGGAAGCTGCATGTGGATTCATCATCATTGCTCTTATCTCAAGACCGCGTCTACTTGATTTCATCCATCTAACCACAATGATAAGCATTAATATTGAACATATAATCACACCAACTTTGTCGGCGGTTAATACAACTCCAAAAATTTTTATTTTCCAATATCCAAAGACTTCCGGTAACAATTTATTTTTTGGACCGAAGTATTGCAACAAACATTGACTACCAATTAGACTCACAGCAAGTGTACCAATCATTCCCCTTATTGTGAAATTTGGCTTATCATGAACGGGTATAAAAACTAAAAAGCAGACAAGAATTCCTCCTACTACTCCTGATAAAACACCCATGGCTAAAACAAAAACCGGTTCATACCAAATATGTCTTTCAGCTAGCCACGCTCCATATCCTGCCAAAGAAAAAATAAAACCATAACTCAAATTTAGAAGGCCTAGAGCTGACCATGTTATCGAGACGGCAACAGCAATCAAACCGTAGATGCAAGCTATAGTTATTCCATTAATTACAATGAAAGATATATCCATAATTACTTTTAATTTTTAATCCCCATCGACAAGGAAGCAGATGCTTCCCCTTTTAATTTTCCTGCATGCATTCCTATAATTCTATCAACTTTCCCTTCAAGCAAAGCTACATTCTGTTCTGCTATAATCATAGCAGAATTTGTTAAATCAATTTTAAGCAAGGCTCCTAGGACACCTTTTCCAATTTTCGGAGCTAATCCCAAAGTTGGTTCATCTGCCATATAAAGCTTAGAATCTGACATCATTCCTCTTCCTATTGAAACCATTCTTCTCTCTCCTCCAGAAAGTTTTCCGACTGGAGTATGTAATAAATTTTTAAGTGGCTCAAAAATTTCAAGAACTTGCTCTCTTTTTTCTTTTCTGTTTTTCCAAGATTCTTTAGTATATGCACCACTATCTAGATGTTCTTCTACTGTAAGTCCGTGAAAAATTTCATCTCCCTGAGGCATAATTGCTATACCTTCTTTAACTACTAGATGTGTATATCGACCTGGACCTTGGCTTCTTGTTCTACCGATTTGTTTACCATTTAACAATATTGAGCCCCTTTGCCAATGAGTGAGCCCTGCTATTGCATAAAATAGAGTAGTTTTCCCATGCCCATTTAAACCTACAATTCCTACTCTTTCCCCAGAATTTACAATTAAATCCAAGTCATGAATAACTCTAAGAGGACCGTAGCCAGCCGATAAACCTTTAATATGCAGTATTTCACTCATAATTTAGATTATTTAACCTCCCTCAAAATATGCCTCTTTAACTTTAGGATTATTTACTATTTCTTCTAATTTCCCTCTAGCTATTATTTGTCCTGCATCCATTACTATTACTCTATCAGCAATTGTGTCTAATAATTCTATTCTGTGTTCAACAATAATTACGGCTATATTCATTTCTTTGGATAACATTCGAAGAATAGTATCGATTTCATCAATTTCGGCATTAATCAAACCAGATGCTGGTTCATCCATTAGAAGAACTACTGGCTCTTTCATCAAAATGCTCGTTAGCAATAGTTTCCTTCTATTAAAAGTTTCAAGTTTTGAGTTTTCAATATCCCAATCAATAGAAAAGTTTACTAAATGAGCAGCATATTCTGCATCAAATCGAGTTAAACACGGTTTAGTAGCTTGTCTTGTAGCTTTGAGAGCTTCTCCCACCGTTAATTCTTCCGGAACAACAGGGGTCTGATATGTTCTACCAATACCCATTCTAGATCGTTCAAAAAGATGTTTCTCGTTTATTGTCTCTCCTTTAAAAACAACATTACCCGTTTTCTGTTTATATCTCCCTGAAAGAATCTCAATCAAAGTTGTTTTTCCTGCACCATTAGGTCCTATGATCCCAAGAACTTCACCAGCTTTAATTTCCAGACCAATGTCTCTCAAAATCTCCCTACCACCCAAGTCTATAGAGATATTTTCACAGGATAATAAAACTGCAGGCTCTGTCATTCTTAATTGAATTTATGATTTAAAGAAAAATATCAAAAAAAAAGGGCAGCTTGAACTGCCCTTATTAAAGAGGGAATAAACTACTTTACCACCATGGAGATGGTCGTAATTCGGACTGATTGTATTCGGGAGGCCAAATGATTTTATGTTGTACATCTTGAACCTGGCAATACAATGTTCCCATTCCAGTGTTGTGAGTGTCAGCTTGATTTCCAAACCCATTATTAGGAAAATGTAGAGCTTCCTGATATTCGTTATTCATATCCATTGGTCCACATACACCTCTAAATGGGTTAACTCTTATCCAGTCACAATTTTTCTTAAAATCATCACGATTTGTTCCCAGAGCTTTGGTTGCATTCCATGAAGCAACTAGATAGTTAACAATATCATAGCCATTACCTGTGTAGACAACTCCCATGGTATTTTTTTCATAGGTTCCGTATTCAGGGAATCTTTTTAGATATTTTTTTCTAAAGTTTTCTCCCATTTCATCACCATAAATACCTAACACAGTACCCCAACAAAAACCTTCAGTCGCTCTTCCTCCGAGTTCTAAAAATTCAGGTTGAGAAGGACCATACTGCATATATACAAGAGATCCTGGTACAGGGTCTGCCCTGAATTGTTTACAAAAAGCAGCATACTCTGAAGCAACCCAATGGTTTATTTGAATTACGGCAGCATCAACTTTTTTAAGTTCTTGGATTACTGGAGTCCAATCATTTACTGGATATTGTATTTGTGTATCTGCAGCTATCTCAAATGTTGATTTAGGCCAAGCCTGTTTTGCAGCTTTAAGTATGGTTTGATTATAACCAACTTGCTCAGAGACTATATGAACTTTTCTATTTTTTGGTTTCCATGCACCAGTTTTTTCCATAGCCATTGCCCAAAGCGGAATAGTCCATCCATAATTAACCTCTGAAGGGTCAGTTTGAAATATATGACTATATTTTTTAGGTCTTTTCTTGAATTGCTCAGTAGCTAATCTTTGAGTGTTGCCTTGCAAATATGGAGCTTTCCATTTTGCTGACTCGTCCATTGCAGGAATTGGTGCAAACGTAAATGAATTTGAAATGGCATGAACCTTTTTATCAATGCATGCTGCAATAGTTTGCTGGGAACTTTCTGGAGATAGTTTATCATAATCAGGGACAAATATTTTTATTTCTCTCCCCTGAACACCACCTTTTGCGTTCCAGTCTTCCATAGCCATTATAGTTCCATTCAAATGATCTTGATCATCTGCAACACCATACGGTGTTGATAAAGAGGACGGAACTCCAATCAAAATATGATCTGCTGCATCAACCCTTCTTACCCATGGCATTGGGAAACTACTTGTTGCTCCTATCACTGCTGCAGTTGTCCCTATTTTTTTTATAAATTTCCTTCTAGTTGACTTAACATTTTTGCTCAAATTATTTTTTTTCATAATTCCCCTTATTTTAGGTTTACTTTATTTTGAACCGAAAAAATAATCAAGTACTGAAGCTTGGGAAAAAACTAGCATTTCAGCAGAAAATCAACACAAAAAATATCTACGTAAAGCAAGAATTAAGTCCCGAGATCAAGGTTCGTTACGTTATGGTCCAAATATATTTAGATTTCATAAATTAGTCAATAAGAAAATTTACTTAGTCCCCAGATGTCATATTTGAGGTGGGTGAACAAGAATGTGGGGAAGGTTGGTGAGGGAGTCTGACTCTGTGAAGAATTAGTGGGGAAGATCAATTACACAAATTGACTTCGGTTTGTATTATGTCAATTCTCTAAATCCTCTACTGTATTTTTGATAAGGCTAAATGCCGAATTTAAATTATTTGACTTGATTGATTTCTCAAGCTCAGAAGAGATTTTGACAATATTCAAACAACTTTTTTTCTTACCAAATTTTCTAAAAGTATAGCCAACTTGGCCGCTAAATTCATTGTTTTTTAGAAATAGATAAACATTACCTTTCCCATCCCATCTTCTATCATGACAATGGAAAGCGTCATCTCTAATTCTGGAAAAATTATTTTCTAAAAAAACAACCGCAGAATAATTTAGTGAACTAGAATTCCACTCTAAATATTTGTTTGTTGTATAGAATTTTGAAGAAGTTAATTCCATATCAAATCCATTTTTACAATTTGCAAACATATTATTATAAAAAATTACAATGCCATTTTCTGTTTCAACACATTTGTTATCATAAGAATCTTCAAATATTGAATCTTTTACAAAAACAAAAGAATCTCTTATTTCTATTGGGTTGTCGCTACCCCTAGATGAAGTTATGTTATCTATTACTAAATTTTTCGCATTCTGTACAAAAATTGTATTTTGAAGTGAGCAATCGAAGATGCCTCCCTTTACAATAAAATCTTCACCAGTCAAAAATAAAACAGATTCTCTCTTTCTATCTCCTTTTTGATATTTTTGGTATCCACAACCTTTTGCATTATTTGAATAAATTTTTTCTCCAAAATCTCTACTTTGGCTATATAATCGGATATTGTGTTTCTTATTTGAAGATACGTTTTGATATGATTTATTTCTAGACTCAGTAGTGGGCTTATAAAGCCCAGTACAACCATTTAGAGATATTGTGGTGACAATAAAAACTAGAAAAGTTATTTTTTTCATTTTTATTCCATTAGTATATAGAAAACCGATTTATACCACGATTCGGGGATGTTTACAAGAAATGGGTATATTACTTGGAGGGTGTCTGACTGTGAAGAATTAGTGGGGATTTCTCGCAGGGGATGATGGGGGTGGTTTTAGTGGGTTTTTACTGTTTTACTCCACTCACATAATTTCCTATGATGTTTCCGTTTTTGTCGTATTCTGTGATGTTCCAAAATGTTCCTTCCCTGAATTCCCCTTCATACTTTCTTCCATCAGAAAAAATGTATGT
>PVBE010457927.1_pt1 | contig 10165 bp, 11 predicted proteins | sample 1631181 | NCBI WGS metagenome assembly PVBE01 (sample SAMN08397723, study PRJNA350692) | Marine metagenome, whole genome shotgun sequencing project. | isolation source: water | place: Pacific Ocean | collected 2012-04 | reverse complement strand
GGGCGTGTGGTCGGGAGACGGGCGGGCAATGACGAAATAGCTGAAGACGTCAGGACCCAACCTGCGCTGCACCAAATGCACGAAGCCGCGCTCCGCCACGTCGTAGGCGCGGGCGCTGGTGCGGGCCAGTTCCGCCCGGGTCTTGGAACTCATGGGATTGCCGAATGGCGTCAGATCGACACCGAGGAAACCACGGTGGTATTCGAGGGTGTCGCCGGGTTCAGCCTGGCCAAGCCAGGCACAGAAATCAATTTCTGTGATCCGCCGGTGGAACGGAAATCGTTGAATGTTCGTTGACTTCATAAAATACTCCTGCTCAGAGGGTGGCAAAACCGTCTCAGGCTGCTTGTCATGTGAATCCCTCTTCCTTCCTATTTACTGAGACGCGATGGAATCTGTCGGGCGGATTGGAGATAAAAATCGAGTCCGGCTTCGGTAAAGGCTTTTCGCAACTTGTGGATCGCGCAATAAATGGCGTCACGCGAAGGGCCTGAGTTTCTCGAAATTTCGAGAACAGTTTCTGTCGCAAGCAGCTTGGCCAGGTTCGCCAGCGGTTCAGGCAACCTTGAAACGGCGCTCGAAACATCAACCCGAATATCGGAACGGATATCCCACGATGTTCCAACCGGCCAAAGACTGCGGGAGGAATCAATGGTATCTATCAGGAGCAGAGGTTCCCCGCCGTCTTCCCGCGAAATCGGTTCATGGAGTGAGCAGTGACAAATGCTGGATCCCCGCTTTTGAGCTCGAACCTGATCACGAAACATCGAAGCGCCGTTCCGGACGACGTTGGCGATAAACGTGCTGAGGCATGATTTTGTGGAATCAAACCGGGGGAGGCGCCGGAGTAGGTCGAGCATCAATTCCTGCTCAATGTCCTCGATATCGTAAAGACCGTGTCCGATGTACTTCGATAAATGCCTTGCATGATGACGAACCCGGAGGACCGCGTAATCGTTAATTCCATCGTATCGATTGGTGAATTTCATATGTCTGCTCCTCATTTTCATGAAGAACAGAGTCGGAGAATCAGCCTTGAATGTTACGGACAGGTCGGCGGCGGGTTCAGACAGGTCTCAGGCTGGGGAGAATCCTAATGTCTTAATTTGCGGGAATGGCGGTACACCGCATCGCCGGGGTTCAGACAGATCTATTTTTATTCGGACAGGTCTTGCGTGACGGTCGAAAAAATGCGGGCCATGACGGAAATTGGATTGATGCGGTAGCCGCTGTCCGGATCATCCTTCCCTTGAGAAGCAATCGTCTGGATGATGTCTCCGCCGCTTATGGGAGCGCCGGTGTTCTTTTTGATGGTGTCCTTGATATCAGACTGGATGCGGTTCACGCCACGTCGAATTGATTCGATATCTTCCACTTCTTTCTTGGTTTTCTCCGCCACCTCGTTTGCAAGGTCATAAAGTGTCATCGGGGGGAAATCATCAGGCTCATGGCCATACTGCAAATTATCCAGGAATCGCCGCCAAAGTATGTTGAAGATGATCAAGCGGGTGGTGGCCTGTTTATAGATCACGGTCATACCATTGATCACGACCGTTTCCGGTCCCACGGAAACGGCAAACCTGCGATCCGCATGGACAGTTTCCATAGGTTCAAAATGAATCGGTCGGGCGCCTTTCGTGTAAACGGGGATTGAAGCCGCACTGATGTTACTCGGCGTGCCTGTTGCCGCCGTATTCAACAGCGCCACCGCTAAATCCGTTCCTTCTGAAACGACGTCCGCAAGCGGAAGATACTTCAGCCATGCCTCCGCCAACAGCCAATCCTGCTCCTTCGGACCCACGGTAATATAAAGAGTTGGATTCATCATGGCCCATTCCCGGGCAAGAACCTGATCATTGACGCAATAATCGACAACGCAAAGCGTGGTGCGGCCCTTGTCCGTGTCCACCTCCAGCACGCCTTCGCATTTGTTCTGATGACCCAATTTGGCGGATGACAGGAGACGTGAAAGAAATTGCATCACGCCTTCCTGCCTGATGGCGACACGGCATTCGACGAACCGTTTCTTTTTTCCTCCGTCCGGGAATACAGGCCGGTTACACTCCGGGCAGCGATATTCGTGGCCTGCCTCGTCGGCACCGTCGCGAAGAAGGATGTTTCCCGGACAATCTCTGACCCGTGGCGGAAAGTCCCGGTCCTCCGAGTTGGCGCAAACCACGAACTCGCGGCGGTGGATGTCCGCGAGTTCATGAGTGGACAGGAAATCCATCGCCCGAAGGATATCCTCCTTCGGTTTTCTAAAGACAGCCCCGTCTTGAAGTATCTGCAGGAGCGCCTCCGGACTAACGCCGGTGCCGTTTTTCCGTCGAGAGGATGGTGATGCCATGGGTTTTGCTCATGAACGCCTCGAATGAACGGCGCTCCTTTTCATTCAATATATTATCCGAATAGCGCACGATGAATTCGTCATCGTTTTCTTCGTCGACCTCGAACTTGAGAGGCACCCGCTTCTCCCTGTATAGAACCTTGATACGGTCGATCTGGCTTACGTCATCAAGGATTCCCCCAACCGCTTTTTCAAAATGGCGGACACTTGCGGCAATTGATCCTTCCGTCTGAGAGACCACAATTTTCGGTGCGCCGTCCAAGGGGCCATTTCCAACGACAAGCTCCACCAGCTTGATTTCCTCGGCTTTGTCATTTCCAAGGAGGCCCAGAAATCGTTGAATCTGTTTGGAATAACTGCATTCCCGGTCGTTGATATATTCGGCATCCTGCCCGAAATATGCCGAAGCGATGTGATTGGCAATCTCCAGCGGCACGCTGACACTTTTGGAGGCAATATTCACCCTGAGCGCCCCATCCTGAAAATCAAGAATAATCCATTCCGGAGTGAACCCATGAACCACGGTGGTGCGCTGAAGAAGCAGATCATGCCGTTCGGCCCGGCGAATGAAGACCAGATGCCGTCCGTTGTGCGGAATAACATTCTTCAATTCGCTGGTCCGTTCGTCGTTCTTTGTCCGGTCAAACCGTTCCAAATGGGCGGCAAGGGAGCTCGCGGACAGAAAATCTCCCAGATCCGTGGACGGTTGCTTGAGTGGTTTCGACAAGACCATCCGGGCAAAACCGCTCTTGTGGATCTTGTCCAGATGAAAAACCTCTGACAGGTTCATCCAGTCATGATCGTAAATTGCAAAGATCAGGGCATGGGCGTCGAACTCGCCTTTTCCATTTTGGCACAGTTCCATGATTGCGGGATCAAGGACGCCTTGAGCAAAATCGATTACAGCTACCCGTGATTTGGACCTGGCGAACCGACCTGCCGGAACGAAGCGCCTCAAAGACGGCATTGCGTTACGTAGATCGTCTTTCTTATGCCGGGTGGACTCCCGGGGTGAAAGTCCGAGTAGCGAATGGAGGACGGAAACCTGCGGTCCCGTCAATTTAGAAACCCATCTCTCCATGAAGGGGTTTTCTTCAGACCGCTCCAGCCAATGCAGGACGGGCATCTCCAATTCATTCTCCCAAAATGCCATGTCCGGCGTGCCTCCGCCGGACAGTCCCCCTTCGTCAATGTTTTCCATTCGAGTACCTCATATTCTATTTTTCCATTTAGGCTTGCGGCGGATCGCGACAGCCTTGCCAAGGATACGCAGGTTATTTTTCTCCCCAATGGGTATGACGGGGTAAGCGGGATTCTCCGGTCTCAACTCGATCTTCTCATCCGAAATGAACAGCCGTTTGACCGTTACCTCGTCCTCCATCAAGGCAACGACAATGTCCCCGGACTCCGCGAGAGGCTGCTGGTGCACGATCACGTAGTCCCCTTCAGCGATGTCGGCTTCGATCATACTGTCGCCCTTGACCTCAAGGGCGAAGCACGTCCCCCGGACGGTGTGGGCGTCCACCAGAACCTCCCCCTCGATGTTCTCGACCGCCAGAATGGGCATACCAGCGGCAACGGAACATACGATGGGAACCGAAACCAGATCGGAGGCCGGAACCGGCGGCTGCTTGACGATCTCCAGCGATCTCGCCTTCCTGGGGGTGCGGTGGAGAAAGTTTTTGCGTACCAATTCGGAAACCAATTCGTGAGCGCTTGCCGAGGCCATGCCGAGTTGATCGGCAAGCTCTTTAACGGTGGGGGGGAAACCTTTCTTCTCCGCAAAGGAACGGATGGCTTTGAACGCCTTTCCCTGGGCGGCTGTCAGGCCTTCTACCGGCCTGCGGCCCCGTTTCCTTTTTTCGCCGGATTCACGCATCACATACATTAAACCTATCGTTTATCAGGTAAATTAAGATTATATAATCTAAACATATTTGGCGAGTCCATTTTTCCCACCATTTTTCCCACCCCGACAGTTTTGATGCGTTTCCAGTAAATAGATATCAGGAGCCGACACACGGCTTCGGGAATCAATCTGGAAGTTGCTATACAATGATCAACGCCCTCTCCCCCGACCGCATGACCGCCACCGAACGCCTGGACGAGGTGGCAGATATTTTGGCTGCCGGAATCCTGCGCCAGAGAAATCAGGAAACAGCAAATAAATACAATGACTTGAGAGACATTTCTCTGGACTTCACCGCCGGCCAGAGCGTGCATGGTCATGATATTAACGACCATGGAGAAAGCACATGAACTTAAGCGTTATGGCCCAGGTGGCGGCCCTTCCAGACAAACCCACCGGCGAATTAAAACGGATGTGGCAGGATCTCTTCGAAACCAAGGCACCGCCATACAATCGATCTTTTTTGATCAAACGTCTCAGCTATCGCCTCCAGGAACTGGCCTTCGGCGGATTATCGGAGAAGACCGAGGAACGGCTCGACGCAATGGCCAATGATCCCGACTGCGCTGATCCTGCCAGGATGAAACGCAAAAGCGAATTTCACCCCATTGCCGGAACCCGGCTAATCCGTGAATGGAAAGGTGTCGAGCACCAGGTCACTGTCCTGGACGATGGTTTTGAATACCAGGGCTGCAAATACAAGAGCCTCTCGATGATCGCCAGAACCATCACCGGCACCCGCTGGTCGGGGCCTGTATTTTTCGGCTTGCGCAAATCGGGGAGTAAACAATGACACAAAAACCGACGCCTAAAATCCGTTGTGCCATTTATACCCGCAAATCATCCGAGGAGGGTTTGGACATGGAGTTCAATTCTCTCGATGCCCAGCGTGAATCCTGCGAGGCCTATATTGCCAGCCAGAAACGTGAGGGATGGTTACAGGTGCCGGACAATTATGATGACGGCGGTTTTTCCGGCGGCACCCTTGAGCGACCGGCCCTCAAACGCTTGACCGCTGATATTGAGACCGGGCGCATCGACTGCGTGGTTGTCTACAAAATTGACCGCCTGAGCCGATCCCTGGTCGATTTCACAAAACTGGTTGAAGTCTTTGACCGCCATAACGTCACCTTCGTCAGCATCACCCAGTCGTTCAATACCACAACCAGCATGGGGCGGTTGACGCTCAACATCCTGCTTTCTTTTGCCCAGTTCGAACGCGAGGTTATTGGTGAGCGCATCCGTGACAAGTTTGCCGCCAGCCGCAAGAAAGGCATGTGGATGGGAGGAACGCCACCTCTTGGCTACGATGTCAAGGATCGCAAGCTGCTCGTCAACGAAACCGAAGCAGCTCTGGTCCAACATATCTTTGAGAGGTTCATCCGCATTGGCTCCGCCACCACTCTGGTAGCCGAACTGAAAAAGGATGGTCATTGCACCAAGACCTGGGTGACGCAGAAAGGGCGGATTCACGAGGGACGACCCATCGATAAAGGCTTTCTGTACAAACTGCTGCACAACCGGGTCTATGTGGGCGAGACCGTCCACAAGGGCGAGAGCTTCCCCGGTGAGCACGACGCCATCATTGATCAGGCGCTATGGAACAAGGTCCATTCTATCTTCGCCAAGAACTCTACGGCCCGGGCCAATGTTACGCGCGCCGCCATGCCAATGCCCCTCAAGGGTTTGATCCGCTGTGGCCACTGTGATTTGGCTATGACACCAAGCCACACCCGGCGGCGGGGAAAACAATACCGCTATTACCTTTGCCTCAAGGCCTCGAAGAACGGTCACCGCACTTGCCCGGTACGCAGCATTGCCGCCGGTGAGGTGGAAGCAGCCGTCATCGGCAACCTGCGCGCTCTGGTGCGCGCTCCGGAGTTGGTGGTCCGCACATGGCGCTCAGTGAATGCCGAAGGTGCGGAAATTCCGGAACGCGACGTCAGGGACGCCCTTGGTCGATTGGATGAAGTCTGGGATGAGTTGTTCCCCATCGAACAGGCGCGGCTTCTCCACCTGATGGTGGATAAGGTGGTGCTCGAACCAGAGGGCCTCGACATACGGTTCAGGGGCGATGGCCTGGATACCGTCATCGAGGAACTGCGGGCCATTGAACATGACAAGGAAAGGAACGCCGCATGAAAATGGAACTTTGCCGGGACGGACATACCATCAAGGTGTTTGCACCCATGACTTTCCAGCGCCGGGGCGGGCGCAAGCTGATCATCGCCCCGGACGGCATTAACGACTGGGCTCAGCCCCAGCCCAAACAGGACAATACCCTGATCAAGGCCATCGCCCGCGCCAGACGCTGGCAGAAGATGCTTGAAGATGGAAAGATGCCTTCAAGCAGGCAGCTGGCGGAAAGGGAAAAAACCAACCCATCCTACCTGGCTCGCATTCTTCGCCTGTCCTTACTAGCTCCAGATATTGTTGAAGCGATCCTTAACGGTCGCCAACCAAAGGGGCTGCTACTGGCTGATTTATTAAAGCCTTTCCCGGTAGAATGGGATCGGCAGAGAGCATTGTTTGGCTTCACACCGAAAGTTTATTAAGGACGGTTGGCTGTCTGTCACCGGCATCAAAACAGCCCCTAAAAAGATCAGTGCAGCGTCTGCCCATTTGCGCAGCATTTCTTATATTTTTGACCCGACCCGCAAGGACAAGGTTCGTTCCGCCCAACCTTCTTTCCTGGACGAATGAATGTGCCGCTTTCTGGTAGATATTGTTTCCGCTGTTTACGAAAATGAGCATGCATCCACATAACACCAGCCGCTGAAGCGACCATAAGTTCGTCGCGCTTTTTATCATCGACGGGTTCTTTGAAAGGACGCATTTCTAAATCATCGTGGTTCTCGTAAGCCAAAGCCATGATAGCAACCATGGCACCGCCATGTTCTTCGTCATTGATCAGGTCATCCCAGATATCGAAGCGTACATGCGTTCCGCTTATAAAACCATTAGCCCAATCATTACCAAGATACTCACCCTTTTCGTTTTCTTGAACCAACGGGAGGTAAATCTCTTCCTTGTCCAATTGAGAATTCACATGATTCCAGTGCCGACTGACAAGTTCCATGAAACGCTGAGCTTCATCCATCCCCTCAAAAACCAGGTCGCCATCTTCTGTCGCGCCACCTTGAATGACGGGCATATATTCGCTTGGCATGACGAGGTCGGGGCAGCATGCCAGGGCGGCAAAGAAGCCATCAAGTGCTTCTGTGTTTTGTATTTTCCCGCCATCTTTCTGTGCAAGAAACTCATCCAGTTCCTTCAAGTCATTTTCTGTTAATTTTGAGGTGTTCATCATATCGGTAGCCTGGCCTTTAGAAACGTCGTTGAGAATTTTTGTTTCACTTAAAAATCAGTTCTACTGTAGAGGATATGCTGGGCTTATAACAGACTGGTAATGAACGGCCCCGTCCTCAGAGCTTTTTGGGAACAGAGAAACTTGAAAAACCCTTATTTTACAATGACCAGTTTTAACTCGAGATTCCTGCGAAGAGCGGTTTTCTTTCAAAACGGTACGCATTGACCATTTCTGCAAGGCATTGATTTTGTTGGTAATAATGGAAGTGCACAGAAACGCGTACCTTTGGCAAAAGTGCACAGCTTTTAGAGAACAAGGGCAAGGAGAGACAAAAAACGGTCAAAATACGGGAGTTTGAAGAGATTGGCAGTGCACAGCTATTGTCGCAAAACTGCGAGAACCTTGGGGTTTTTAGCCGGGGAATGGGCGGCAGAGAATTGGCGGTGATAAGGCAATGGCGGAGGGAAAGGAACTGGGATTTAACCGTCTCCGTTTTGGTAATTGAAACAGCGATGGTTTGATAACTTTTCCGCTTACCACATTACGTTAGTGTCATGGCAATGAAAATTGATAAATCGGAAATGCTCATGTCATCGCTTCTACTCCAGCACCGCCTATTGCTCAAGCCGCGAGGTCTTCAGCTGCCCAACCGACACACCAGGATCGCGAGATACCACAGTCGGTTTTTCCTTTTCCTCCAATATTCGTGCAACAGCACAAGCCTTGAACTCTGCTGATTAATTTTTCCGTTTCACCATTATAGTTCCTTTCCAGTGATTAAAATACTTTACCAACTGGTCCGGGATTCTCGAAACATGTCATCTTTCCAAATGAACAATCACTCGAACGTCTGGTCAGCGCCGAAAAGGCATATATTAAATGGGAATGCCACGATGACTGATCACATCAAATTCCAATTTCCAGACATCAGGTTGCTTAATCAATGATCGGCGGTCCATTTTTTGAAGATGTTAGAAAATTTATCACCGGTATACTCCTTGAAAACTCAGCATTAAAATTCTCTGGAATTAGCATCACTGTATGAAATGGAATTGATGGCCTATCCCATTCTTCTCCTTGTTCAACTGAAATACTCCATTCTTCAGCTACATCTGATAACACTTCAAAAAAGCCATCCAATATTTCACAAACCTCTTTTGAAAGAATTGCCTCAGCACTCTTAATCACAACAACATATCGGTCTTTTGGGAGCCATGACAGGTCCGTTAAATTATCACGAAGAGCATTATTATTTTTGCCATAGTAGGGGAAATTAAATTTTTTTGAGATTTCATCATGAAACTCCTCTGATGAACTCATATTGAGTCCATCCAATATTATAGCGTCCCTCAAAATAGACTCTGGTATTATCTCATCGCATTTAACTACCCACGGAGCTTCACATAAAGATAGTAGCTTTTGATTCTGTTCCATATTCACTATTCCATTGGCGTAAATGTGGAGTAGTGATCTGATGTATAATAAGGCCTTCCATTACTACCAACTACAATTCGTTCAGTTCCTCTGTTCACCCCTTTTTGGTATGAATTAACATCATATTCTTTATAAGTGATTGGATTTCCTGAACTATCAATTTTAGGTAAAACTTGTCCGCCATTTATTTCATTATTAAAGCATGATCGGCTTGTAGCTAAACGCTTTTTCCACGATTTCTTCTGGCGTCATTTCGGGTGTGTGATCAACCATGTAGTCCCAATAATTTGGGTCAGGCAAAATTAGATCAAGCTCCGAAACGATGATTTGTTGCCTATCATTTGAAGCTGCCCCAGTTCGCATTTCCGCAATCAAAGACACCGCGTAACTCTTGTCTACTTCGTTTTTGGCCACAGCTATTTCCCCATTATGTGGTTGAGTGGAGTGCGGATAATGATGTTATTCATATCGTACACACTCCCACCATTTTGTAGCTCTTGATTGTGGTCAAGTTCGTATTTGATCCGCCCACCCTGTTGTTGAGTCCGTACAGCATAGGGTGCACGTCCTGCTCTCATCACACGCAAACTATCTGCACCAAACTGGCGGCTCAGATTTGGGTCATTTACAGCGGCTCTCCAAAATTCCTGTCTAAACTCATCAAAAGTTTTGAACTCTTTTCCTGTCAACTGCTTTGCAACTTGTGTTGGAACTTTACCAGCGTTACCAGCAGTACCCTTAAGCCAAGCATCTCCCTCTTTGATTGTTGGCAAACTACCGCCATGAGACGCAACACCAGGTTCAAGTCTTCTGGCTGAACCTACAGATGATGGCGGAGGCAACAATTTAACATCATCCACTCCCTTATTTGTAGCATTCCCCGCCTTCCCAACACCATTCTTTCTCAAAGACGAGGTTGCATTTTTTACTCCATCAACTACATTTTCGCCAGTTTTAGCTAGCTTTTTGAGCCGGGCGATATTTACGACGGTGCCTGTGGGAACGACGACGGAGATGAGCTTGCCCGCACCGAGGATTTGGTTGCGGGTTTTCTCATCCAGCGCGTTCCATTGGTAGCTAACCTGATTGCCCGTAGCTTCATCTACGTAGGTGACAAGCGCGTCCGCCGCCCCGCCCAGTTCGCCAAGGACTTCGAGGGTCGCCC
>PVBE010515199.1_pt1 | contig 10166 bp, 6 predicted proteins | sample 1631181 | NCBI WGS metagenome assembly PVBE01 (sample SAMN08397723, study PRJNA350692) | Marine metagenome, whole genome shotgun sequencing project. | isolation source: water | place: Pacific Ocean | collected 2012-04 | reverse complement strand
TGCGAGGGCGATGACGACGTGTTTGTCTTCGACGCCGACGCCAACGACGCGGTGCGCGCCTGGATCGTCAGCGAGGACGCGCGCGGCTCGCTGACGGTCGGCTTCCTCGACGCGCGCGGACAACCGCGCGGAGACTCGGCACATAGCACGCTGCCGATGGCCCTGCGCCAACAGGCGCTGGCGATCGTGCCGGACGCCGGGCGGGTCCACGTACGCGTACGCGGCGTCGATGCCAGCACCGGCAATTACACGCTCTTCGTACGTCGTGAGGCGACCGAGGGCTTGTGCGCCGCCGACCTGCAGGAGCCGCCGGGTCTGCGCAACGACGACGCGGACGCCGCATCGGAGCTGCGCCCGGTCGCGCCGGGGCGAGCGGCGCTCAACAACGCCGCGCTGTGCAATCCCGAAGACGAGGCCATCGACGAAGACTGGTACACCTTCGAGGTCGAGCAGGATGGCAGCCGCATTTGCGCCACCGCGGGCTTCGTCCACCGCCGCGGCAACGTCGACCTGCAGCTCTTCCGCGTGGGCATTCCGGGCGAGGGCTGCGACGCCCACGACGATTGCGGTGGCGAAGCCGCGTGCGTACGGGGTCGCTGCCAGGCACCGTTGGCCGAGGGCGCCAGCCGCAACAACGGCGAGTTCCTGCAGCTGCCGAAGGCGAGCGTGCGCGCCGGTGAGCACCTGCTGCGCGTCTACAGCCCGGACGGGGACGAGAATGGCTACGACGTCTCGATGACCGTGGTCCCGCCCGGCGAGCAGTGCGACCGCGACTGGCGCGAGGCCGACGGCGACAACGATGACATCCGCAGCGCGACGCCCCTCGGCTCCGGGCGGGTGACGGTGTGCGACGCCTGGATCTGCCACGACGAGCGCGGCGTGGGCGACTGGTACGAGATCGTCGTGCCACCCCTGGCCGACCGCACGACGCATCTGAGGTTCGAGCCGCGCGCCGATGGCGTGCTGCTGCTGACGTTGATCGACCCAGAGGCTGGCCCGGCCGGGGTGGTGGAGAGCTTCGAGCTCCAGTCCAGCGCACAGTGCATCAACATCAGCGCTGCGGCGGGCCCACGGTCGGTGTTCCTGGGCGTGTCGGCCGACGCCGTGGTGGACGACGGCGATCGCCGGGTGGATTACACGCTGCGGGTGGTGCCGACGGATCTTCAGGCGCGGGCGCGCGGCGAGTGCGACCGGTTGAACGGCGGGCTGTTCGACTACATCGACTGGCCGACGGCGGATCTCGAATCGCCCTGAGACGGGGCGCCTGGTCGGCCGCCACGTTCGGCGTTCCCGTCCCCGTTCCCGTGTTCGTGCCCATGCCCTTGCCCATGCCCGTTCCCCGTACCCATGCCCGCGCTGCGATGTGAGGCTTCGGCCGGACCGATCGCGGGCCGACCCTGAGTCAAGCGGCTCCGGCGCTATTGACCCCGGCTCCGGCGCTATGACGTTGTTGACCGTCGTGGGTGGGGTCGGGGGCGAGCTGCTGCGACGGTCGACAACGCTTGGAGCCGGTCGGGCTGGCGGTCGGCTCGACGCTCGCGAACCAACGCGCGGCGCGCGTGGTCGACGGGGCGGCACGCGAAGGCGCAGGGGTCGACCCGGCGCGACCGTGGTCTAGTCTAGCGGCGGGCGGGGACGCAGGCGAGCTGGTCGTCGATCGTGCGGCAGTTGCCGGCGAGCTGGCCGCGGGGGGTCTCGATGTCGCAGGCGGTGCCGTCGGCGAGGCCGTCGCAGGCGGCGATGGCTTCGGCGGGGGGGCCGTCGCCGTTGCGGGCCGGGGGCTCTTCGCCCTCCGGCGGGGCCGGGCGCTCGTCGTCGGGGTCTTCGGCGTCGGCCGGGGGCTCCGGGCGCTCGTCAGGGGCGTCGCCCTCTGCCGGCGGTGGGCCGTCGGCCGGGACGCACGCGACGACGTCGCCGAGGTCCTGGCAGGTTCCGGCGAGCTCGCCGTGCGGGGTGTCGACGGTGCAGTCGGCGTTGCTGGCGGCACCTTCGCAGGCGGCGATGGCCTCGGGCGGGGGGCCGTTACCTTCGCGGGCGGGCGGCTCCTCGCCTTCGGGCGCCTCGGGGCGCTCGCGGGGCTCGTCCTCGTCGGCCGGGGGCTCGGGGCGCTCGCGGGGCTCGTCTTCGTCGGCCGGCGGCTCGGGGCGCTCGCCGGGGCCGTCACCTTCACCCTCACGCGGTCCGTCGACGGGAACGCAAGCGACGATGTCGCCGAGGTTCTGGCAGATGCCGGCGAGGTCGCCGCGCGGCGTCTCGATGGTGCACTCCGCGCTCTCGGCCTCGCCGTCGCACGCCGCGATGGCCGCCTCCGGTGGGCCGCCTTCGCGCGGACCCTCGTCGCCAGGGCCCTCGCCTTCGGGGGGGCCGCGGTCGTCCGGCGCTTCACCTTCGGGCGGACCCTCGTCCTCCGGGGGCTGCTCGCGCGGGGGACGCTCGCCGTCCTCCGGCGGGCCCTCTCCGTCAGGCGGCGCCTGGCGGTCGGCGGGCACACAGGCGAGCAGGTCGCCGAGCGAGCGGCACACGCCGTCGATGGTCTGGCCGTCAGGCGTCTCGATTTCGCATGCGTCGCCCTCGCCGCCTCCGGCGCAGGCCTCGACCGCCTCGGCCGGGGGCTCGCGCCCCTCCGCGCCGCCCGGGCCGCGCTCACCGTCCCCGGGCGGCGCGTCGCGCCCCTCGTCTGCGCCGGGCCCCCCCTCGTTGTCGTCCGCCTCGCCCGGAGCCTTGCCCGCACCGGCGTCGATGTCGGCGCCGCCGCGGACGCAGCGGGCGTAGTTGTAGATGCGCGTGGCGTCGGCCTGGCCCCCCATCGGACCGAAGTTGTCCGGGTCGCCCACCTTGGGGTCGCTACGCTGGGCGCCTGCGCCGTGGGTGTCGACGCCGTCGACGGACACACACTTGCCGAAACAGATGTACGTGGCCTGCGAGACCGCGTCGCCCAGCGTGGTGCTCGACCAGAACCAGCCATCGCTGTCTGTCTGGATGAAGATGGATGTGTCCAGCGCCGGGTCCGCCACGCTGTAGTCGACGATGCTCTGCAGCTCCTTGACGTTGGGGAGCCGCCAGTCGTCATGGCCGGCGAGCTCGAGGCCTTCGCAATACGCCAGGGCGTCGGGCCAGTCGCGCCCCTCGTTGTCGTCGGACTCCTGCCACATCAGCCCGGTCGCCGCGTCGGACACGGTGCCGTCGCCGTTGGGCGCGCAGTCCGCGAGGCCGTATCGGTCGCCACGTACGCAGCGATGGAAGAGCGCGAAGTTGTCGGAGGTCGGCGCCTGCTTGATGCGCCCGTCGAAGAAGTTGAAGAAGAAGGCGGCCTCCACCCCGGGTCGGTCCCAGTGCAGGCCGGTGTAGATCGTGCTCGACCACGTCTGCCCCATCATCTCGGGGTGGTGGGTCGGCTGGTTGTCTTCGTAGTCCCAATCCACCTCGAGGCCGAAGACATCGGCGATGTAGAACCGCTCGCCCGCCGCGCCGCGTGAGTCCAGCAGCGAATACAGCTCCTTGATGTGCGGGAGGCGCCAGTCGTCGTGGCCGCCGAGGTCCATCTCATCGCAGTGGGTCTCGGCGGCGTAGAACGACACCCGCTCGGCGTTGTGGGCCTGCTGCCAGGTGAGCCCGGTGTTGAGGTCGCTCACGGTGCCGTCGCCGTTGTCCTCGTAGGCGGCCTGCAGACCGGCGAATTGCGCGTCCTGGCCGAAGAATGAGTCGCCGGCCTCGGGACAGGCGACGATCCCACGCGCGTCGTAACAGCTCGTCTGGCCGGTATCGACGACGGGGTGGGGGACCGAGACCCGAGGGCGCTCGCCGTCCTCAGCCGGGTCGTCGCCCGCGGGGATCGGGTCGTCGTCGGCCGGCGGTGCGTTGTCCTCCCGGGGTCGTGCTTCGTCCGGACCGTGTGGGTTGTCGGGGATGGGGGCGAGGTCGCAGGCCGGCATCGAGAGGGCTGCGAGCGCGGCGGCCACGAGTCCGCGGTGCAGGGTGAACCAGGACATGTCAGCTCCTTGTGTTCGCGTTCACCCTGCATGACCCGCGACGTTCGAAAACGTGCAAGAGGCCGCAGACTTTTCAGCGCGGTGACACCGGAGGGGTGAATCGCTCGCCGCCGAAGCGGGGGTCGCCGGCGCAGACAGGCGAGAGCGAGAGCGCCCCCTGCAGCTGGACCTCCATCGGCCGCTCGAGCATGCACGCGCCCCACGCCGGCTCGCAGCCGGTCGGCCCGCGGCGCGGCTCACAGTCCGCGTCTTCCGTGCACGCTTCCAGGTAATAGCCGCGTGCGTCCTCCATCTCCGGGCTTGGGACGAACGCGGCGTTCTGGGGCCGGCAGCCATCCCCGCGCGGCTCGGGCACGGTGCACACGCCACCGCTCCACACGACGTGGAAGTACTGAAGACAGCTGCCGCCCGGGCACTCCTGGTCGCTCAGACATGGGCGCCCGATATCGACCCCGCAATCGCCGTCGTCGCTCGGCTCCGGCAGGGTCTGGTCGCACACCCAGGGGAGACGCAGCCGGTGGAAGCCCGCGGCGAGTGGGCGCCCATGCGGTGCCTCCTCAGCGCTCAGCGCCCGAGCCGCCCACACGACGACCATGTCGATCGCCCCGCCGGCCCAGCGCTCCCCCGGATCGTGTAGCCGGTTTCCGTCCTCGTCCACATATGCGAGGGCTCGGCCAATGGCGTACGGCGCCGTTTCTGACGCCTCGACCCGGTGCGCAACGCCTGGGGTGTCGAAGAGGTAGAGGTCGACGCTCCGGGGGAAGGAGACAGGCAGCCCCGACGTCGGCTGCTCCACCCAGTCGTCGGGGTCGCGCACGGTGGCGCCGCCGGGGCTCCAGAAGAGCGCCATCCGCACATCTTCGTTGGGGGCGGCGGGCGTGTGGTCGTCGAGCACGGTGGTCGCGATGTGATGCAGCGGCTCGCCACGGTAGGTCTCGTCCACGAGCGGCTGGTCGCAGCCCGCCAGCAGCGCCGCCATCGTCAGCGCGCGGATCACAGGCGCCACACAACGCCGGCCGCCGCCCACCACGTCACCGGTGTGGCGAGCTCGGTCTCGGTCGTCACGCCGTCTTCGGTGGCGTGCTGCTCGAACACGGTCGACAGCGGCCCGCCTTCCAGCCGCAGCGCGAGGCCACCGGTGAGGTGGCGCTCGGCGGACAGCAACGCTCCGAAGGCGACGCTGGCGGTCGAGCGGTCGTCTGCGTCGCGGCCCTCGGCGAAGACCTGGCGATGCATAGCGCCCTCCACGAGCACCCCGAAGGCCACGCTGAGGTGACGAAGATCCACGAAGCGCTGCAGGACGAGGCCAACGCCGAGCTCGTCGTGCCGGCGTGTGAGGACGCGGTCGGCGCCGTGGCTCTCGACGGTGGACGCGCGCACGCGCACCCCAGTGGAGAACCACGGCAGGTCGGCGCTGTAGCCGACGACGAGCTGTGGGGCCGCGCCCTCGCCCGCGAGCAGCTCACCGCGTCCGCCGCCGAGTAGCTGGAAACCGTGGACGGAGCGCCTCGTCGTCGCCCCGCGCTTGCGGACGAGCTGGTCGTACCGGACCGACCGGTATGGATGGTCGGCCAACACCACGTGCTCGCCGAGCGCGAGCGTCACTTCATACTCGCGATACTCCCGGGGGAGGCGCTGCTGCACGAAGTAGCGCCGCGCAGGCAGGACGAGGGTCGCGCCCGGAGCCGCAGGGGAGACCTCGGCGACCACCGAGCTGCCCTCGCTCTCCTCCGTGAGCAGGTACGTCGCGGGTTCGGCGAGCTGAAGGCGGCCCGAGCGGCGGTCGCTCGCGCCGGGTTTGGACAGCACCACCTCTCCGCGCCCCTTCACGTCGAAGGCGTACGTCGGGTGCTGCAGGTTCATCGTGCGCCCGGAGGAGCGGAGCGTCTGCTCGTAGGTGTAGGCGTAGGCCTCGTTCAACGTGACGCGCCCGTCGCGGTTGCGGTCGGCGGCGCCGCGCAGCGCGTTGACGAGGTGATGCGAGAAGAAGGACGCACGCAGCCGGTCGGACTCCTGGCTCGACTCGCCCGCCGCGCTGGAGGTGATGATGGCTACGCCCTCGGCGGCGGTGCGGTCGTCGAGGTCGATCTCGAAGGTCTTCGCGCGCGCCATGCCCTTCACCCGTGACACCCCGCCGGAGCGGCACGCGTCGACCACGAGGATGCGCATCGACGCCGGCGATCCGCGGACCAGGCCGCGCAGCTCCTCGAACGGCAGCCGGGTGCCTGACAGGTGCAGGCCGCCTGCGTCCGCATGTCCGGAGTAGAGGACCACCAGGGCGGTCGGTTGGCCGTCGCCGGCGCGCGCCCGGATCGTGGCGTTCACCTCGACCAGGGCCTGGCGGACGCTGGGCGCCTCCTCGTCGAGCAGGACGAGGGTCCTCCGGGCGCTGACGGGTCCGAGGCGGTCGAAGACGGTCGCCAGTTCGCGCGCATCGCGCTCTGCGTGGCGCAGGCCGAGCTCGTCCGCGTCGCCGTAGTTGTTGCCGATAGCGACGACCCAGGTGTGCTCGGGCAGCGCGTGGGCGAGCGACGCCAGCAGGCAGCTGGCCAGGACGAGGGCGGCCCGGAGCCTCATGGGCCCTTCTCGATGTCGAAGCGGCTCAACGCTCAGCCGGGCGGGCACTCGGGGCGCTCATCGGCGCCGTGCGCGATGCACGTGGGTGGGCCGGCGCCTGTTGGGCAGTGGACCAGGTAGAGCACCTCTCGACCGGGGGCCTGGTCCAGCTTCACCGCGCCGGGGAGCTTCTGGCCGTCGCCCGCGGGCCGCTCCATCTTCGCCTCGGGTTCGAGCGGCCACGCGGTGTACACCGCGCCGCTGCCCTCGACCCCCACGATGCGGACGCGCCCCTCGGCGGGCAGGTCGACCACGAAACGCAGTCGCTCGCCGGGCGTGAAGCGGTCGCCGCTGATCGCCTCTTCGCTGTGTCCGGCCCGCAGGCGGTAGACGTGAAGCACGGGCGCGCCCTTCATCCGAACAGTGTCGCCTTCCAGTGGGGGCTCGGTCATCTCCGCCGGCAAAAGCAGGACGAGCGCGGCCGCGGCGGCGGCGAGGGTGACCGGTATCGCGAACCACGCGGACCCTGTGAGCCAGCTGAGTAGCCGGCCCACGACCGTCTCGGACACCTCGTTGCGAGCGAGGAGCGACCGGAGCAGCGCGCCTTCGTCGGCCTCCGGGATCGCGTCGAATCCGGCGCGACGGGTCGCCAGCCGCTCCAGACAGACCTCGCAGCCGCCTGTGTGGGCGTGAAGCGTGTCGGCCTCTGCGTCGGGCAATGCACCGCCGAGGAGTCGGTCGAGCGCGAAGTCGGACGGACAATCCGAGCGTCCCTCGCGCAGGGCATCGAAGTCGGGCAGCGTCATCGGGCGGCTCCTGCTTCGAGATGTTCGCGGGCCCAGGCGCGGAAGCGTTCGACCAGGTTGCCGACCGTGCGCTTCGAGACCCCGAGCAGCTCGGCGGCCTCGCGATAGGACATCCCGTCGAGGAAGACGTACACCGCAGCTCGGGCCTGCTGCTCATTGGCCTCGGCCAGCAACCAGCGCAGCGTCAGCATGTCCGCGGGCGAGGCGCTCGAATGCGTCGCGGCGCTCGGTCGCACGTGAAGCTCGAAGAGCTCGCGACGGCGCCGGCGGTCGCGGATCCGGTTGAGGCAGTAGTGGGTGGTGATGCGGTAGAGCCACGCCAGGACCTCACCGCGCGCCTCGTACGTCTCGTATTTGCGGAGGATGCGGACGAAGACCTCCTGCGTCGCCTCGTCGGCGTCGTCGACGTTGCCGAGGATGCGCAGCGCCCGCCGGTACACCAACGCGCCGTGTTGACGGAAGAGTCGCTCGACCTCAGTGGCGTCCAGGCGCGCGGGCACGACCCGATCATCGCAGCGTGGCGGGTGGGTCGCGAGGCAGAAGTGGTGCGTGGCGGCGTACATCTCTGCGGGGCCTGTGTGGCGTTCACTCTGAATGACCCGCGAGCGCGCGATTCGTGCAACGCTTCCGGCAGATTTGGGTCTCGAGGTGCGGTCATGGCAGGCGCTCCGCGCTATCAGCACACCCAGGCCGGCTGGGTGATTCTGGGCGCGATGGGCCTCGCGGCCCTGCTCGGCGGGGTGTTCGCGCATGCCGTGGGCCCGACCGCCGCGGCCATCGTCCTGGGCATCGTGGCCATCGTCTGTGTGCTCTTTGGGACGCTGACGATCACCATCGACGAGGAGGCATTCTCCTTCCGTATGGGGGTCGGCCTCGTCAGCAAACGCATCCCGGTCGACCAAATCGTCAACCGCCAGGTCGTCGCGAACCGCTGGTACTACGGCTGGGGTATCCGTCTGTACCCGGGCGGATGGCTCTACAACGTGTCCGGGCTCCAGGCCGTCGAGCTGTGGTTGAGCGACGGGCGCCGCCTCAGGGTGGGCACCGACGAACCGGAGGCGGTGATGCGGGCGCTGGATCGCGTGGCGCCGCCCTCGCGGCCGTCGACCGAGGCCGAGGCTCGACAGGCGACCCGGCGCACCCGCCGATACGGCGCGGCGATCGCGGTCCTCGTCGTCGCCATCCTCGGGGCGGTCGGCGTGCTCTTCTACGTCGAGCTTCAGCCGCCGACCGTCGAGATCCGCGAGACTTCCTTCACCATCGGCTCGGCGATCTACGACGCTGACGTTTCATTCTCGGCGGTGACGGCCATCTCGCTCGAGGGCTCGATCCCGCAGATCCGCTCGCGCACCAACGGCTTCGCGGCCGGCGAGATCCTGCGCGGACACTTCCGGATCGACGGGCTCGGCGATGGCCAGCTCTACGTGAAGCGCGGGCAGCCCCCTTTCGTGCGGGTCGTGTACGAGGGCGGCTATGTGTACCTCGGCTATGCCGACCCGCGCCGGACCGAGGCGGCCTTCAAGGCGCTCGACGACGCGTGGCGCGGCGCCCCGGCCCGGTGACATAACGCTTCGGAAGGCGGCGGGCGTTTTCGCCACCGACGCGCGCGCGTGCTACATCGGACGGATGCCCGTCGCGGAGGTCCTCTGCGCCATCACGGCGCTGCTGGTAGTGTTGGGCGGCCTCGAAGCCGCTCGGCATCGAGGCCAGCTCGCGCGCATCCCGATTCGGATTCATGTGAATGGCACGCGGGGCAAGTCGAGCGTCGTGCGCCTCATCGCGGCCGGGCTTCGTGCGGGTGGGCGGCGCACATGCGCCAAAACCACGGGGACCCTGGCGCGGATGATCCTGCCGGACGGGCGCGAGATGCCCGTCTTTCGGCCGGCGCGGCCCAACGTCAACGAGCAGATCCGCATCGTCGCCGCCGCCGCCGAGGCCGAGGCCGAGGTGCTGGTCATCGAGTGCATGGCGCTGCAGCCATCGCTGCAATACCTCAGTGAGGCCCGCTTCGTGCGCGCGACCCACGCGGTCATTACCAACGCGCGGCCCGACCACCTCGACGTGATGGGACCGACCGACGTCGACGTCGCGCGCGCCCTGGTGGGCATGGTGCCTCCCGACGGGGTGCTCTACACGGCCGAGCGGCGCCACCTCGGCATCATCGAAGGGGCCTGCGGCGACCGCAGCGCTCAGCTGGTGGCGCTCGGGGCGGACGCGGTCGCGGCCATCAGCGAGGCGGAACTGGCCGGCTTCAGTTACACCGAGCACCCCGACAACCTCGCGTTGGCGCTCCGCGTCTGCATCGACCTGGGGGTCGACCGCGAGACCGCGCTTTCGGGGATGTGGGCGGCGAAGCCCGACCCCGGCGCGATGACCGAGCACGAGCTCGAGTTCTTCGGGCGGCGCATCGTCTTCGTCAACGGGTTCGCCGCGAACGACCCCGAGTCCACCGAGCAGGTGTGGCGGATGATGAAGGACCGCTACCCGTCGCTGTCGAACTCGATCGCGATCTTCAATTGCCGCGCCGACCGGGCCGACCGGAGTCGGCAGCTGGGCGCGGCCGTCGCCGGGTGGCCGGCCGCCGACCACATCGTGTTGATGGGGACGGGCACCTATCTCTTCGCGCGCGAGGCCGTGGCGGCGGGGCTCGACCCCTCGCGGCTGGTGTACGCCGAGAACCACCGGGTCGACGAGATCTTCGAGGCTGTCGTAGGCCTCGCAGGGCCCAGCGCGCTCGTGATGGGCATGGGCAACGTCGGCGGCGACGGGCTCGACGTGGTCCGCTACTTCCGCAACCGCGAAGCCCCCGTGGAGG
>PVBE010373062.1_pt1 | contig 10166 bp, 14 predicted proteins | sample 1631181 | NCBI WGS metagenome assembly PVBE01 (sample SAMN08397723, study PRJNA350692) | Marine metagenome, whole genome shotgun sequencing project. | isolation source: water | place: Pacific Ocean | collected 2012-04 | reverse complement strand
GCCGTTGCGATTGACGGCGACGTGTACGTCCTGACGTCATCAGATATCTTGATCTTCACCTCTGGCCGCGAAGGTACGCTCGATCTCGATATTGTCGACCCAGCGCTTAGCGATCCGATTGACCTTTGGACAGAGTTTGAAAATGACTTCCTCTACGTCTTTGAACCGTCCGCATCTCGCGTCGTCGTGTTCAATAAAGATGGAGAACTCGTCACGCAATACATGGCAGATGAACTTGAAGATGCACGCGCGATGATCGTGAACGAAGAAGACCGCACGATCACCATCGCTACCAGCTCCGCGCTGATGCAATGGGAGATGACACATTTCTAAACGAACAAAAAAACACAGGAAGTACATCCTGTGTTTTTTCTTTTCTCTCTTATTTCTTGCAAGCCTTGCAGCTGTCTTTGAAGAGAGCGAGAACCGCGGAAAGCCCGACCAAGATGTAAACAATGGTCAGGAGCCAGTCCCACTCGCTCGATCCGAAAAGCAGATCGAGGACGTTGAGATCAAAGGCGCCAACGAGCCCCCAGTTGAGTCCTCCAACGATCAGTAGCCAGTAAGCTACGACGTGAAGTCCACATCCTTGTGCACATTTCATACCTCCTACGTTACATAAATTAATTGTTCATAGTATAGCGAATGCACAAGCCTTCGCGAAATATTTATCCCCAGGAAAAAAACCGGGCTCGAACAAATCGAACCCGGTAGAATGGGGACTAACGCGCTCCCCAAAAGGCGAAAAGGCTAGTGACCGCCCATTAGATCCTCCTTTCTCGTTACGTGAACGAGCCAACGTTCGTCTCAATTTGAGATGAACGTCAGGCCCGCCCGCGTATCAAGTTTCCTCATCTTGTAACACGTGATCCCGTTACGTTCTCGATAAGAGTTGACGAGGAGCGGTGTGAACACTTCTCCATCGATCTCAACTTCGACAAACTCCTCGAGCGGCACATCAACATCCGATTTGAGCGATCCGTAGACTTCATAGACCTCCCGAGATGAGAGTGCTACATCGAGATCGATCGAATTTTGACGAATTCCTTCCTCGAGAAAGCTCTTCAAGATCACGCGCAGTCGACCGGATGTCTTCCCCTCTCCCATCGGCCCACATTCAATCTCGAGTCCCGTGCGGAAGAACTCGCTCACCGGCCCATTCAGCTCAGGCGAGAACGCGGGCCAGATGACGATCCGATCAATGTCGAGACGCGCCGCAAGCTCAAGATTCTCGCGCGAAGGATTTGTGACAATCAAGAAGATCCCCGTCCTTTGCTCAGTGCCGTGAATGTCGATCGTGAATTGATACGCCCTCGAGAGCTTGATGAGCTCGGCCGCCCGACGTTCTTCATACACTTCCGACGAGGGACTCCCAGGCGCGCTCCGATTCAAATCTGCATCCGTCCCTCGCGTTCCAGCCTGAAAAGCGCGAGGATTTCCGATCATCCAGTCGAAATCAAACCCATCATCCTCAAGATCTTTGAGAACGCGCACTCCAATCGGCTCGTTGCCGTGCATAGCACCAATAAACAAGACATCTTTCATACAGATGGTTAGGTAAACAATCAAAAAACCCTTCTCATTCGAGAAAGGCCTTCGTTGTTCGTGTTTTGAGACTTATGACAGTCTACGCAACTTGAACACGGCACATTCTCGAACGAGAAGCGCCATGATGATGCAAGTTGTTAAGACAGTTTGTCATAAGGTGAACAGATCATAGCAAGTCGAAAACTACGTGTCAACCTCCTACTTCAAAAGTGGCCAAACCCGCACCCAGCGACGACAAATCTTTTCAAACTTCTTTTTCGGGACACCCGCCTCCTCTGCGATCAAGTGTAGTTTATGAATTTTTTTTGGATTCCGTACCGCGTGCACTTTTTTCGACCGGTCGGTTAACTTCCCGCAAAAATTAAAAAAACACCACCTCAACGTATACTTCGGAAACATGTACAACATTCCCCACCAATAATCTCGCTTTCGGAGCGGCCAACGGATCCCAGAAATTTTTGACCAAAATTGAGCCCGCGTGACCGTATACACAACATCGGATAATTCACTCCAACGATTAAAGAATCCCTCTGCTTCATTCAATTCTTCCATTTCGTCGGCAATATCAGAACGATGCCAGGCCTCATCAAACTTCTCCATGTCAAGCAAGCGGTGCCAAAAAGATAACACCATACTACGCTGATAGTTGATTTGAATCTCCCAGATCAACCGGGCGGGCGCTTTGACGGATCTCTCCGTAGCGCTTTTGCTCTCCACGTGACATATACACATGATAACATACAGAATCTACTCCGCACGCTCTTCCTTGAGTCGCTCAACCTTTTTCGCTGCACCGCGGTTGTATCCTCCGGGCTTACCATCCGACCGCACGACGCGATGGCACGGAACACTCTCATCGTAGTTCTTATTCAAAAGATTCCCCACAGCGCGATACGCCCTCGGTATTCCCGCTGCCTCTGCAACTTCTTTGTACGTCATCGTTTTCCCCTTTGGAATTTTTCGCACGATGGCATAGATACGTTTTTGGAATTCGGTCATAGCGAGTAGGAGCGGATAGGAAAAATGGGAAGGATGGGAAGTATGTTCTTGACGAGGGGGAGAGAACGTGTTCTTGTAAGCATACAAGGAGGTGTGCATGATTGCCACTGGAACGATCGAAATCGGTCGGCAACGGCGCCCCTTCCGCGTCTTTGCTCAACTCTCTCGAGCGCGTCGCTTCAGTTCGATGCTTGCCATCGGAAATCTCGGCTTTAGCTTCATCGACTGGGTAAGAGCCGACTTTGGCCACGGAACGTTCATGTACCGAGACGGTGGTCAAATGCTCCATGGCTGGATCGAACTCCGCCAAGAATACGCCGGCAGGTACGAGTTCATCGTGTTTGAGGACGCAGGAAAACGCGAACGCGTCGTCCTTCAGGGAATGCTAGAGCGTCGACCAGCTCTCCCCTGATCTTCACATCGCTCTCTAGGCGGTGTGATTCTTTTGATGGAATTCGAGGAGGGATTCGCGAGGCGGAGCGTTTTGAGAAAAAATCGATCGGATGGTCTCGAGTAGGGGCAACCCCGAGTGGTTGCCCGGCGCCGCGTCATCCCCCGACGAACCAAGAATCGCCACCACATTTTCAAAATTCTTCACTCCCTCAGCGAGAGCGCCCGGAAGATCATCGCCATGCCCGAGCGCAAAGCCGTAGGCGTAATTGCGCGATTTCGTCGAGTAACCGGTCGCGAGGAAATCTCCAATGCCAGCAAAGCTCATCATCGAGCCTGGATCACCTCCGGCAGCTTTGATGATCTGTTGCATTTCGATCATCGCACGCCTTGTGAGGACAGATTTAAAATTATCTCCGAGTTCCAGCCCATCGCTGAGGCCAAGGGCGAGAGCGTAGACGTTCTTCAAGATCCCGCACCACGAGATGCCGATCTCGTCTGACGACGTCTCGAGTGAAAGCGTCGTTCCATCAAAGAGCGTTTTTACGAGTTCAGCCGAAGCAGCATCCAAGCTTGCAACGGTTCCGGCAGACGGAAGTCCCTCTTCAAGTTCCGCAGAAAGCATAGGGCCGGAAAGTGCCGCAGCAGAATGATTCGGGAACAACTCGTGCAGGACTTCGATCGGGAGTTTCTGCGACGTCGGATCAATTCCCTTGGAACATGTGACGAGCGGAACGTTTGGCACATCGAGATGCTCCGTGCACGATCGAAACGCGCCAGACGGCACAACAAAAAAAACCGCCGCAGCCCCCTCCATCGCCTCAGCTGCGCTTGGAAGTTGACATGCGTCTCCAGAATCCGCCAAATCGAAAGCCGCAATCTCATACTGATCCTTTTGACGAAGGACATGCACAAGTGCTTTTCCAAATCTCCCAAACCCAATGAAGGCAATCTTTTCTTTCATAAAACTTTCACGTGTTGATCAAAGAAACTGGCAGCAGTTTATCAAACCTTGCGAAGATTGACGAGGGCAGTGCGTTCCTGATACGCTACCGGACGTTCGCCCTCGAACACGCCCACCACCGCTCATTTCGCTTTGTAGAGGAGACGCAAACTGATGGATCATCCTGCCTCGCCGTCACACCCACTCCCCGACCAGGTTCTCGTCGGCATGGTGCTCGCTCGCACCTACCGCCGCCTCATCGCTGCTGGCATCCCCAAGTTCTGGCCAAGCGGCCACTGCGTTGGGATGTATTCACGTCTGCCCATCGCGCACAGCAACCCGCGCGGCCTGGCCGACTGGTACTGGCCCGACTACCACCGTGCCAACCTGTGGCCCGGCCTCGTCCGCGCCGCGATCAAGGCGACGCAGCTCCCGCCCATGTTCGCGATCGTCTACGTCCCCGGCCGCCTGACGCCGGCGATGGTCCAGCGCTTGATCGGTAGAAAGCTGCGGATCCCGGCCTACCACGGTCTGGAAACCGAACCCACGTGGGTTCAGGCCTTCACTCCGGGCGAGCTTCGCTTCCCGAGCTGCGACGAATGGGATGCGAGTTTGATCGCAGAAGGCGAACCGGACGGTCTTCGCATGCTCACCATGCTCGCAGCCATCGGCATCCAGCTCGACGGCCAGCCGTTCGTCGCAAGCGGGAAGATCGATGGGCCCAAGATGGTCCCAAGCATGCCGACCGAGATTCCCCTGAACGCCAACGTGCGCCTGGCCCAGTTCCCCGAGATCGAGCTCATCTGGACACCAGGCGAGCACTTCGAAGAGCCGGCAGACATCAACGTTCGCCACCTCAAGACCCGCAAGCGCGCCACGGCGTGCTGACCCCCTACCTCAAACCCCGTACCGACAAGGTACGGGGCTCTCTTTTATCCGCTCAGATCTTGATGTTTATTTCAACGTAACCGATCCGCCGGCAGCTTCAATCTTTGACTTCATATCTTCTGCCTCTTCCTTTGAAGCCCCTTCCTTAATCACCTTTGGCGCAGCGTCAACGATGTCCTTTGCATCCTTGAGCCCCTGACCAGTAATCTCACGAACAGCCTTGATCACGTTGATCTTGCTGTCTCCGATTGAAGTGAGCTCAACGTCGAATGCCGTCTGCTCCTCTTCCTCTGCACCTCCTCCGCCTGCTGGACCTGCCATCATCATGGCTGGCGCTGCGGCAGAAACACCGAACTTGTCTTCGAGAAGGCTCACGAGCTCAGCAAGGTCGATCACCGACATCTGCTCAATCCCCTCAACGAGCTTCTTAAACTTCTCTGGAACCTCCACCTCTTTCTTCTCCTCAGTTGCCTCTTCAGCTGCTGGAGCTGGAGCGGCGACCTCTTCCTTTTTATCCGCCGTAGGCTCTTCTGTGGCGGACTTCTCCTCTTCTGGCTTCGTTGTTTCGTCTGACATACTCTTTATATTAGATGTTTGATTTTAAATTATGCGGACTTTTTATCTTTGATGGCACCCAGTACTGTGACGAGTCCTCGCAAGTTTCCTGCGAGCACGTTCACGAATCCAGAGACAGGTGCGTTGATGGATCCAACGAGCTTTGCGTAGAGTTCCTGCTTACTTGGAAGCTTGGCGAGTTGCGTGACTTCTTCTGCGCTGATCCCCTTTCCTTCGAGAACGCCGGCCACAAATGTGAACGCTTCATTCTCTTTTTGAAAGTCCTTCAGAATCCGTGCCGCGGCAACTTCGTCATTGTAAGAAACGGCTGTGAGCACAGATCCTTCAAATGCGCGCGGGTCGAGATCTTCCACCTCTGCTTCTTTAGCTGCGAGCCCGAGAAGCGTCTTCTTTGTGATGAAGAGATCCACACCTTCTTCGCGTGCTTTGGCGCGCAGGTCATCCGCCTGAGCCATGGTGAAGCCCGAGATGGACGCAAACGCCGCTGCCTTCATCTTACGAAACTTCTCCGCAACATTTGCAACGATTTCTTCTTTTTGCTGTTTTGTTTTAGGCATATTGAGATGAACTAGAGGAACTAAATGAGCTAGAGGAGCTAGAGGAGCTAAATGTTCGTGTCTCAAGAACCTCTAGTTCTTATAGCTCTTTTAGTTCCTACGAAAAAACGACGCTTTCGCGCCGCAAAACAAGAAAATTCTGTCATTCTTGCCTCGACAGGACTTACCCCATAGGGAACCTGCTTTCTGCGGCGTTTAATTGTGGTGAAAGTGTATATCAAGGCTCGAAAAACGTCAACCACGTCGCTCGCGAGCGACGTGGTCAAGCCTCGAGCTCGTCTGTAATATCGTCGGCTTTTGCCTCATCGATGACCTTCTGAACCTTGCCCAAATACTCCTGCCTTACGTCTGCAATCTTCTCCTGCTCGCGCTTCAGAATATCGAGAAGCTGGTCGAGATCAGATTCCGCCATATACGGAATCACCTTGAGCCATCCTTCTTTCTCCTGGTCGCTCAGTGGCGCCTTAGCGAGATACGTTCCGAGTTGCGTTGAATCTGTCATAAGATGTTATTTTGCCGATTTGGCGTCTAAATCAATGCCGATTTCACGCTGTACGCCTTTCTTGGCGCGATGAAGAAGATTCTCCCCGGCACGGCGCGCGAGAAGTTCTGCAGCCTCTTTTGCAAACAACTTCGCTCCCTTCTTTTTCACAGCTTCCTTAATCCCCTTTGCGATGTGACCCGAACCGTAAAATTCCCCAGCCGCATACAAAACGCGATCGAGATTCGAAATTTCTTCGAACGACAGACTCCTCTCTCCCGTTTTTTTATCAACCTCAATTTTCAAACGCTTTCCCAAAACAGCATATCCGAGCCCAACAAACGGAATGAGCTCAAAGACAAACTCCACGCCCTTCTCTGCAGAATCGAGATCAAGAAATTCAAGCGTGGCCATGACCCCACGACCAGCGAGGTCCAAACTCTTCTCCGCCCCCTCTATTCCTGTCTTTGCCACGGTCTCGAGCGCATTCATCACGTTACCCAAAAGAGTCAACCGCTCCCCAGCCGCCTCTGCTTGAATAGCTTCACGAGCATCGGAATGTTCGGCCTCGAGCGCTTCGACCCTCACCATAACCGCCTCACGGTCTGCTTCTGGCATTGCCTCGAGCTCCGACGCTGGAATCATGTCATCCGCGTACGGCGGACCATCTTCAGGCGTCTCTACACCCTGCTCACCCTCAGCAGACTGCTCCGCTCGAAACGCCGCCTCAACGCTCGATGCAAATTCAGGACCAGGCTGAATCCCCCCCTCGTGCTCTTCGACATCCCCAATACCTGGATGCTCAGCATTGCTAACTGCCTCTTCTTCTGGCGTGCTCATATGAAGGATATAGTACACGATCCAACGCCGCGGCGCAAAAACGGCGCAAAAACGACCCACCAACTCTCCCTCTAAGAAGGTGAGAAGAAAAGTTCACTTTCCATCCGTACGGATGTATTTCCGACTTTCTTAAAAGAATAACCCCGCGAGCTTACGCTGGCGGGGTCACGGTTTGGGCCCTTGGGCTAGGCGGGACTTGGCTCAACGTCCTCGCCGTCGACTTGGAGAACATGGACACGGCCGTCAGTGTAGAGGGCGGCCCTGATGATGAGCACGTCATCGTCATCCTCGTCCGCTCCGGGGATCGGAACTGTCACGTTCGCGTACACGTAGTCGTGCTCCGGCGTGCAGACATCGATCTGACTCACGCGCCCTTCGCGGCACACGTCATCGACCTCGAGGCGCACCGTCAGACCTTCAAGAAGCTGACGAATCACGAACAGCGACATCCCCTCACCGACCACGAGCTCCGCGCCCGTGATCTCTGGTGTCGTATCACCCATCGTTCACCTCCTGTTAACGATTGTTGTGATGCGCCTACTTCACACCAAACTCACAAGAACGTCAAACCAAAAAACTTATCCACACAAAACATACTACTATCCGATTGTAGTACTACAATCGGATAGTAGTATGTTTTATCCCATCAATGTCCCCCGGAACCTCCTCCCCGCCATGGCCGCGGCGATGTTTTTGAAATCGGTGCCGCCGAGCATGGCGACCTGCATGCCGTGGCGTTGGCAGAAACGCGACGCCACAGGATCAAATGGTGCGGACTTTCCTGGATGCCAATCGTCGCCGACCATCTTGCGATACTCGGTCCAGCCAATCGCCTCGAGCGGCTTGGCTTTTTTTGATTTGCGCGGGTCCACATCGAACACCGCATCGATATTTGAAAGATTGATAATCCGGCGCGACCCAAAACGCTTCGCGTGCCGCGCCGCAACATAATCCGAGCTGTGTCCAGGCTTCCACCCCGTACCAATAAGCACCTTCCCCTTCCACTTCTTCGGCGCCTTGCGCGGATCCTTAATCACCACCGGATGCGCCACCTCGCGCAAAATCGTTCGAAGCAAATGTGCGTTCAACCGACACGAGTGAATCCCAAGCCAATCAAGATCGTCTGCCGTGATGTGATTCCCTCGCACCTTGTCTGCCGCATCAATGTAATGCCGCGCCGTCTTCCCTCCCCCAGTCACGAGCACAAACCTCCGCCCCTTTTTCACTTCGCGATCGACGAGACGCTTGAAGCTTCGTAAAAACTCCACATCCGGACCGCCGTTTGGCACAATAAGGGAACCACCAACCGAAATGATCGTGGGTTTACGGGGCTCAAGCTGGAGTTTAGGCATAAAAAAATAGGGCCCGTAGGCCGATGATTATTTCGTCGACTTGATGAACCAATTCGTGAGAATGCTCACGGCCCAGAGCACGATTGCCGCGAGGAGTGCCGGAAGGAATCCTGCGACGTCGAAGCCTTGGATGAACGAACCGACGAACCAAATGAGAAGCGCGTTGATCACAAACGAGAACAGTCCAAGCGTCAGAATCGTGATCGGCAGCGTGAGCACAAGCAGGATCGGCCGCACGACCGCGTTCAACAGCCCCAAGATGAGCGCCGCGATCAGGGCGATATAAAACGAATCGACAGCAAAGCCGTCAATGAGATGCGTCACAACGAGGAGTGCGAGCGCGTTAATGAACCACCGTAAAATCAATCGCATATTATTCCTCTTTATCGCCAAACTTTTCCTTCAGCGCCGTCACCTTATTCTCGACCTCGGCCAGCTTCTTCTTACACACCTTCGCAAGTTCCAATCCACGCTCAAACTTCTCGATCCCAACGTCGAGATCAACCTCTTCAGTCTCAAACCACTCCGTCAGCTTTTCAAGCTCGGCAAAGGCTTCGGCAAATGTTGGTTGTTTCTTCGTCGGCATAGTTACTTCACATCGGCATCAAACTCACCTGTCGCCAATTGTACGTGAATTTCCTGCCCTCTTGCAAGCCTCGAAGCGTCCCTGATGATCTTCTCGCCCGACCGCACGATGCTGAATCCGCGATCGAGCGTCCGTTTCAGATTAAAACTTTCAAACAGGCGAATCGTCGACGTGGTGCGATCTTTCATGCGGCTAAAGGTGGTGAGAAATGACTGGCGGACGATGTGCTCATTGCGCTCGATGTATTGGCGCGTTGAGACCAAGCTGAGTCTGAATCGATCAAACGCGTGGCCAAACTTCTGAAGCGTCGCGCGCAGATCGTACACCTTCGCATCGATGAACCTCGCGAGCACATTCGCTGCATGATCGATGCGTTGCTGACGCCGCGTGAGCGTCATCTCGATCTGATCAGCCATACGCTCAGTCGAATGCTCAATCTCGCGAAGAACCTCACGGCGATCTGGAACAATCCTCTCGGCAGCATTGCTCGGCGTTGAAGCTCGGACATCGCTCGCGAAATCGCACAGCGATTCATCTCGCTCATGCCCAACGCCAACAACGACCGGAATCGACGACTTGAACACGGCGCGCGCGACTTGCTCATCGTTAAACGCATGAAGATCCTCGAGCGATCCCCCGCCACGCGTCAGAACGAGGACGTCGGGACGTTTCGACGAATCAAGCCGCTCGAACGCCTCAAACGCCCCAAGAATCTCCCGCACCGCGTGCTGGCCCTGCACATGCACCGGCGCATGCATCACCTCAACACCTCCCCAACGATTATTCAAAATCTGCAAAAAATCCCCATACGCCGCCGCCTCGCGCGAAGTGATGAGGCCGATGCACTCAGGGAAGCGCGGAATCACACGCTTCCGATCAGCTTCGAATAGCCCTTCTGCCTCAAGCTTCTTTTTGAGCGCCGCGTACGCCTTTGCGAGGGCTCCCTCACCGACGAGTTCGATCGATTGCACGTTCAAGCTAAACTTCCCAAACCGCTCATACACCT
>PVBE012264158.1_pt1 | contig 10167 bp, 5 predicted proteins | sample 1631181 | NCBI WGS metagenome assembly PVBE01 (sample SAMN08397723, study PRJNA350692) | Marine metagenome, whole genome shotgun sequencing project. | isolation source: water | place: Pacific Ocean | collected 2012-04 | reverse complement strand
GGTCGCCGCGAGCATTCCGGTCGGCACGACGAAGCGGCTTCCTCCATTGTCTACAGCGACTTGCCCCCCTCTTCCTCCGCCGACTCTCGCGACGATCGTCCCCGGATAGGCGTCTGCCGAGAAGAGAGAGACTCCCGCCCCGGACAGGTCCCGGAGCGCGACGAGATCGGTCTCTCGAAGCAGCCCGGCCCGAAGCGCGCGGCCGTAGCCGGCGGTAAAGAGCTTCGTCGGAACGACCAACGCCACGACCCCACCGTTCGTCGTCAAGCGCACCGCCCGCTCGGTGAACGCCACGGACAGGTCTGGCTGCGCGCCGAAAGGCCTTCCTCCCCCGGCCTCGGCCACCCAACGGTAGGCTCCCCTCACGCGCCGCCGCTCCGACCCGGGCAGATCAGCCAGCCGAACCCACGGCGGGTTGCCGACCACGAGGTCGAAGCCGCCACGACCCACCACCGACGCGAAGTGGACGTGTGGGTCGAAGGTCGGCGTGCCATCTCCCGACCGCGCGTCGGCGAGCGCTCGGCGGACGTCGGTGATCCTGGCTTCACGGGCGCGCCGCGAAGCGACCTGGGACCGGGTGGCGGTCACCTCGACACCGAAGAGATCGCGAACCGGCGCCCTCTCCGCGAGATCCTCGCCCTCGAGGCGCGTCAGGAGTGTGCTCAACAGCTCGACGGCGAGCTCGCGTTCCGCCACCCGCAGCGCTTCTTCGAGCTCTCGCTTCCGTCGGTCGACCGCCGTCGGGAACATCTCGGTCGCACGCTCGAGTCTCCGCATGATGTCCGGCGGCACCGGGACCCCCTCGAACGCGGCGAAGACACTGGTGCCCGTCAACACGTTGCCGCGCCGGACGTGGTGGGAGAGGTTCGGCAGCGGCTGAACGTGCGCGCCGGGTCCGTCGGACATTTCGGCCGCCACCGCAAGCCACAGCCGCAGCTCGCAGAGGGTCACCGCGGTGGCGGAGATGTCGACCCCGTACAGGTTCCTCCCCACGATGCGTCGGGCGAGCTCCGCTCTGGGCAGCCCCGGCTGGAGGTGGGCACGGCAGTCGACCAATCGTTGAAGCGCCCCGAGCAGGAAGGCTCCCGTTCCCACGGCCGGATCGAGGATCCGGAGGTCGTCCAGCGCGGACACCACCTCGGTGCAGGTTCTCGAATCGATCGTATCGCGACGTTCGACAGCGGCCCAGGTTTCGGCGCCGACGCGACACTCCATCAACGTGGCCAGGGCCAGGTCGACCGTGTCGTGGACCAATGACGGGGGCGTGTAGAACGCCCCGGTCCGGGTCCGTTGTTCGTCGCACATCAGCTGCTCGAAGACGCAGCCGAGCATCTCGGGATCGACAGCGACCTCACCATCGATGTCTTCCCGCTCCACGAATCGATAGCGCTCGAGGACAGCGTCGACGAGCGCGCGCACGACGGCGTCATCGAGCGTCGCGTTCGGGTTTCGCTGCTCGGCCTCGCTCGGTGCGAAGAGCCCCCCGTTGAGAAACGGCACCCCCCTATATCGCGGCCCGGATCCCCGTCGATCCGGGGGTCTGTTCAACGCGTCGAAGAAGAGGGGTCGGAGGCGCTCCTCGTAGACCGACTCGGCGGCGGGATCGAGCACGAGCGCCGCCATGAACCCCGGATCCCCGTCCAGCCACCCCTTTCGCTGCACGAAGTAGAGGAACATCAGGCGGCACAGGAGCGTAATCGAGAGAGCACGCCGGTCGGCGGAGCTCTCGACACCCGACCAGGCATGCGTCAGCTCGGTGACGTGACGACGAACGTCTCGGAAGAAGCGACGCCCCAGCGCGCGCCGACCGATGCGGGCCACCAGGCGAACGGCCGCCACGGTCGACGAGGTCGTCTCCTCGAACGACGACCACACGACGACCCCATCAGCATCGAGTCGGTCGAATGTACTCGTCCACATCGTCGACGCCGAGCACTCGCCAGTGCAGGCGGCGATGGTCGCACCGGCCGTGCTCGTGCGAATCACGATCGCGGCGCGCCCGCGCGACATTCGGGCGACGGTCCGCGCCACCCGAGCCATGCGCCCATCGATCGCCTCGTCGGCCGTCGTGACGAGCAACGGGGTGGGCGCGGTCGGGTCGACGATCCAGGTGTCCTCTTCCCAATCCAGCGCTGCGCCGAGTCGGCCGTGGCCGGTCCTGGAGACCAGCACCGGCACGCCGCTCCAGCCCGCCAGCTTCAGCCAGTCGACGAGCGCGACGGCGTTGGTGAGCGACCTGACCTTCCTGGCGGTCTTCGAGAGATCCGGCCTATGCGACATCTGGGCCTCCGACCAATCCACGGCAGCGAATGGCTCGCTGATCGCCATCGCTGGAAGGGGTGGTCGGCTCGTCGTGGCGGATGTTGCGTTCCGGACCGTGGTCGACGCGGCCCCCGGTGTGCGACCGTGTGGGACATGTGCGGTGCTGTGCGGCCCAAGGCGGTGTTTTGCGGTGGATTCTTGAAGCGAGTCCGAGACGGGCCCATACTTGGTGTATGGCCCCCCAAGCGGAGCGCGCATGAACACGACTGCTTCCCTGCCGGCTGAAATCGATCCGGCCGTTGAACTGTCCCCCCCCGAAGCAGAGAGCGACTCCGAGATAGAGACCCTGGGAGAAAGAAGGCGCGGCGTGTACGTGATCGACACGAGCGTCCTCGTTCACGACCCGCACTGCCTCACGACTTTCCGGGGTACGACGGTCGTCATCCCGATCTTCGTCGTGATGGAGCTCGACGACCTGAAGGACAACCGACGGGTCGAGGTCGCTGCAGCGGCTCGGACCGCGTCGCGCTTCATCTCATCGCTGATGAAGTACGGGCACCTTCACGAAGAGGCCGGCGTTCATCACCCGGAGCTCGACACGACGTTCCGGATCACGGCGAACGGCGAAGGTCACGGCATGGGGGCGCTGCGCGAGTCGGACACGGTACGCAAGATGGATCTGTTGATCCTCAGCGCGGCGTTGTCGCTGCAGCGGTCGATGCCCGGCAAACGAATCGTCCTGCTCTCGAAGGATGTCAACCTGAGAATCCTGGCGGATTTCGAGGGTTTGGAAGCAGAGGACTACAACAGGGACCGGGTGCAGCCGACGCATATGTTCCACGGCTACCGGTATGTCGACGACGCCGACCCGAACGTGGTTCAGACCGCCTACGTGCCCGACACCGAGCTCCTCGCCGAAGACATCGGGCTCGCGGACCTGCTGCCCAACGAGTTCGTCATCTGTCGAGACGGCGACAAGGAGCGGGTGCTGCGCTTCAACGGTACGTCGGGGGCATTGCGACCGGTTCCGCGGGATTACTCGCGTGCAGCGGGCATCGCGCCTCGCAACATCGAGCAGCGCATGGCGCTCGATCTGCTGATGGATCCCGAAGTGCGGCTGGTTTCGCTGGTCGGCAAGGCCGGCACCGGGAAGACCTTCCTGGCGCTCGCGGCTGCGGTCGCCCAGGTGACCGGTCTGGGCTCCGGCGGCCACTACGATCGAATCCTGCTCTCGAAACCCGTCATCCCGATGGGCAAGGACATCGGCTATCTGCCGGGCGACTTCGAAGCGAAGATGCAGCCCTGGATGCTGTCCTTCTTCGACAATCTCGACCAGCTGATCCCGACCGACGACGGTCTGTCGATGGCGAAGGGCGCTTCGCGTCCCGAGAAGGCCTGGGAGCACCTCTTCGCGGTCGGGCAGCTCGAGGTACAGGCGATCCACTCCATACGCGGTCGTTCGATCCCGAACGCCTTCATGTTGATCGACGAGGCGCAGAACCTGACGCCGCACGAGGTGAAGACGATCATCACCCGCGCCGCAGACGGGACGAAGGTGATCCTCTCGGGCGATCCCTTCCAGGTCGACAACCACTTCCTCGACCAGTCGTCCAACGGGCTCGTCTACGTGACGGAGCGGCTGAAGGACTCGCCGGTGACCGGTGCGGTGTACTTCACCAAGGGCGAGCGCAGCCTTCTGGCCGAGCTGGCCGCTTCGCGGCTGTAGCCGACTGCCGGTGCCCGAACGACGCGGAGAGCCCTGCGGCGTGGATCCACGCCGACCCGAGCGTGCACCCGGGCACGCCGAGCCCGTGCGTCTCGTCGGTCTGGCGGTCGTGCTCGCCTGCGTCACGATGGCTGCGTGCGGAGACGAGGCCAACGAGTCGTCGAAGCCGACACTCCATCCGCTCTGCGACGCCCGGCCGGACCTGTGCGTCGACCGGGTCGGCACTGATCCGTCGTTCACCGATCCCGTCGTCGTGCTGCCGAGTGCGTCGATGCCCGACGGGATCGACTCCCAACGCGCACACAACAACCTCGACGCTGCATGGTTCGACGGGCGCGTGTTCCTCGCCTTCCGCACGGCCCCCAATCATTTCGCGAGCGCGGACACCGTTCTCTTCGTGGTCAGCACCCCGGACCTGGAATCCTGGCGGTTCGAGGGGCGCTTCGAGATCGGAACCGACATCCGCGAGCCCCAGCTGGTGGCGAATGGCGAGCAGCTCGTTCTCTACTTCGCGGAGCTCGGCGACAACCCGCTGGACTTCGAACCGCACGGCGTGTGGCGAGCGCTCTACTCGGGTCCGGGACAGTGGACGGAGCCGGAGGCGGCGTTCGATCCTGGCTTCGTCGTCTGGCGTACGCATCGTCGCGGCGACGGATTCGACCTGCTCGGTTACACCGGCGGCGAGCAGATCTACGACGACGGAGGCGCGGGGGGATTGGAGGTGCACTGGCTCGCGTCGGACGACGGAGTGTCATGGGACCCGGCGATCGGCGACGACCCCGTCGTATTGCGTGGCGGCGGTTCGGAGACCGATCTCGCGTTCCTGCCCGACGGCGGCATCGTGGCCGTCAGCCGAAACGAGGCCGGCGACGAGACCGGATTCGGTTCGCACATCTGCCGAGCCGAGCCCGAGGACCTGGGCGCTTGGGAGTGTCGGTCGGATGTGCGGAAGTTCGACTCTCCGCTCGTGTTCCGCGACGCCAGTGGCGTGTGGTTGATCGGCCGGCGCAACCTGACGGAATCGGGCGCCTATGACCTCGAGCTCGCCGACCTGCCGTCGAACGAACGCTCGTTGCGATATCAGCTCGACTACTGGACACGCCCGAAGCGCTGCAGCGTCTGGCGAGTGTCGCCCACGACGCTGTCGGTCGACCTGGCGCTCGACCTTCCATCGCGTGGAGACACCTGCTTCCCGGAGGCGATCGACCTCGGCGGCGGTCGCCACCTCGTGTTCAACTACACGTCGCCGCTCGACGGAGACGACGTGAGCTGGCAGGTCGGACAGGGCGGCGACACGTGGATCTATTGGGTGATTCTACACCTGCCGATCGCAGAACCCCGTTGATCCGACGGTGAAAGTGTCGAGACTCGGGACTCCGGCACCACGAGATCGGCCCGCGACGCAGGAGCACGCGATGTCCACCGGTTCGCCACACAAGGACCCGCCAAAGCCTCTGACGACGGCGCGAATCGAGGACTCTCTCGTCGAGCCGGCTCGCCGGGGTCTTCGTCACTTCGGGGCAGGCGCTGGTCGAGCGGTCGGGGCGCTGGCCCTCTTGTTCGGTGTCGGTTTTCTGGCCGCCGGAGGGCTCATGGCCGCGCTCGGCGGCGCGGTGGTCTACAATATTGGTGTCGTGGTTCTCGCGCTCGGCGTGCTGACCTCGCTCTTCGGCGGTGGATCGCTCTACTTCGCGGGACAGGTCGTCAAGGAGGGAGATCGCCAGGAGATCGAGCGCCGCCTGGTCCGGATGCTCACGGAGCGGGACCTCGTGACCGACGAGGACGCCGCCAAGCGCATGCGCCTCGACGTCCGTGCAGTGCGCGCCGTCGCCGATGATCTCGTTCGTCGCGGCCGTGTGACGGTCGACGTGCACCCGGAGTCGGGCGCCGACATCTACGCTCTCATCGACGACGGCGAGGCCCCGCTCCTTGCCAGCGCTGAGGAGCGACGAAGCCTCGAGGACTTCTCGGCCCGGGTCGCGGCGGCGGCGGAGGCGGATCGCAGCGCCGCATCGGGGTCTCTGGCCGACGACGACCAAGCGTCGGATCAGCCTGTAGAGTCGGCCGTCGAGGTCGTGGCGGAGTCGGTCGAGACCGAGTCTCGCTGAGCGCTGCGCACGGCGCCGAAGACGGCGGCCGCGCAGAGCAGGAGCCCGATCGCGACCACGACCCAGGCGCCCCCGCTCCCGACGAAGTCGTCGGCGAAGAACAGATCTCCGGGGGCGTAGATGCCCACGGTGCGCAGATCCCTCTCCAGGAAGTCGTCGAAGCGCGGATCGCCGAGCTCCTGGTGTCCGGCCACGATCACGCGCATGTGGACCACCCAGCGCCAACACCAGAACAGTGTCTCGACGACGATCGCCGACAGGAGCAGAGCCCGCCGCGGAGGCGGCGCCGCGGCAACGCCCACCGCAGCCAGCACGAGCAGGAGGGCGACGAACGAGGGCAGCCCCCACCCGGCGAGTCCGTGCACGACGCAGCCGGCGAAGGCGGCTACCGACACGGTCCACGCGAATGCCGACAGGAGAATCGCTCGCGACGCGATGCCAGCCTGCCGATGGCGGGCCAGGCGCCAGCCGGTGACACAAGCGAGCGTGAACGCGACGAAGCCCACGGCGGCCGTCGCCTTGTCGTACTCGAAGTAGAAATGCCGATCGTCGACCGGGTTGCTGCTGAAGCTGCGGTTCGGGGCGAACGTAGCCACCCAGTTCAACGCGCGGTGGCGGAAGAGCTCCCAGGGCGTAAACTCGTGGAAGCGCGCGATCACCTCTTCGACGGGGCGGTTCCACCAGATGTACCACCACTCGTTCATCAGCGGGCAGAGCAGCTGTTGAGAGCCAGACGGGTCGTAGGAGAAACGACCGGCCCAGACCACGAAGATCGCGAACCCGCCCGCCCCGGCGGCGAGCACCAGCAGCGCGCGGATCCAGCGGTCGGCGACGTCGCGGCGCAGGAACCATATCAGACCCGTTGGCAAGACGAAGAGGGCCGCTTGCTGGTGGCAGCAATAGGCGACTGCCGCCGCCAGACCCGCAGCGAACGCCGAGGAGCGATCGTCGCGCGCGAACAGAAGATAGACGATCGCGAGCACCCCGGCCGCCGCCGCCATCTTCGGCCAACAGTAGAACGTCTGTTGGACCATGAACGGGTTCAGTGCCAACAGGCCGGCGGCGCACCAGGCCGCGCGGCGCCCTCCCCATCGCTCGGCCAGCAGGATTCCCGGGCCGACGACCAGGGTGTTCGCGCCCGAGAAGACCAGCTGGAACACCCACTGTGTGGTCAGGTCTCCGCGGAACGCGTCGAGCACGGCGAGCGAGGTGAGCGTCACGAGAACCGGCCGGTCTCCTCGCAACGAGCCATCGACGAGGAATCCGTACGGCGCCCGGAAGGTGTGGCCGAAGAAGTCGCCCCCGTGGAAGCTCGGTGCATCCCACAACGTCTGCACCGCGATGGCGGCGACGAAGTGGACGAAGAGGGCCGCGAGGATCAACGCGGGCGATCCGTTCTTGCGACCGCCGGTGGTGAACCAGGCGACCGGTCCCAACACGGCGATGGCGCCGAGGATCGTCGACCAGATCAGCGGCGGACCCGCCCCGAAGAGCCGCCAACACACGAGCAGCAGGGGCAGCCCGACGATCGGGCCGAGCGCCATGTGCATCGCTGGCGTCCAGCCGCGCCAGAGCTGCCGGGCGAGCAATGCGCCGGGGAAGACCAGTGCCGAGAAGACGACGAGCGCAACGATCCAGTAGGCCGCCTGGTGCACCGCCCTACCCGGTGAACTCGCGGATGAAGTGCTGCGGATTCAGCGCTTCACCGGTCGCGTCGACGAGGAGCTGGTCCCACCGCTTCGACGCTCCGTGGCGGAACACCTGCTCGATCAGGAACTCCCCGGCGTACTGGCTGTCGACCAGCGATCCGATCCGGGCTTCCTCACAGATCGCGCTGCGGAGCTGGGAAGCGACCAGCTCCCCGATGACGTAGTTCTGATAGTAGACGGGCACGAGCGCGAGATGGAGCTTTGCCGCCCAGTCGGGCTCGGTGCGGCCGTCTGGCGGCTCGATGAGCTGGTACTTCCGCTTGAGCTCCCACCAGAGCGCGTTCAGGTCGTCGCGCACGGGGTCTGCGTAGAGCTCTCGCTCGAAGTGGACCACGACCAGAGCCCATCGCATGAACATCTGCATGCGGAAGCACTGGTGTCGCCGCAGCTCGCCCGACAGCGGTGTCACATCGAAGGCGGGCACGTCCGCGTACTCGATCAGGTACTCGATATCGGTCGCCTGCCGTCCCATCAACATCGCGACCGCCTCGGTCGTCGACATATGGGCCGGCGTGGCAAGCTCCCAGGGCTGCTCGTTGTAGCGCTCGTAGACCGCGTGCCCGAGTTCGTGCAGCAGCGTCGTCATCCAGCGTTCGCCGGGCGTGACGTTGGCGAGGATGCGAATGTCACCCTTGCGATCGATGTGCGTGCAGAACGCGTGTTGCTCCTTGCCGGCGCGCGGGAAGAGGTCCGACCGCTCCAGAACGTCGCGGACGTCCATTCCGAGCCCGTCGAAGAAGCGGATCGCCAGCTCCGAGAGATCGCGCTCGGCGTAGTAATCGTCGGGCTTCAGCCCACCACTGGCGCGGATCCGCTGGAAGAACGGGTCTGCGTAGTGCCAGGGCTGCAGGTCGTCGGCCGTGATTTCGAATCGCCGAGCCAGTTCGCCGTCGAGGACGGCCTTGCGCGTCCGATACGGGGCCCTGGTCGCCTTCTCCAGGCGGGTGAGCGTGGAGAACAGCTCCTCTTCCGACAGCTCCTGCTGGTCGAGCCGCATCGCGTAGAAGTCCCGGTACCCCTTCGCGACCGCGATGCGATTCCGCAGCTGAACGAGCTCGATTATCGTCTCGTGGACCTCGCGCCCGACCTGCTTCGACGCCCGCCAGGCCTTCTGTCGGTGTTTGACGTCGTTGCTCTCGACCAGGATACGGTCGATCTCGCCCTGCGAGGTCTTCTTTCCGTCGATCTTGCCTCGGAACACCGCGTATCGGCGGCGCAGGTCCGTCTCGTGGGCCGCAATCTCCTTGCGCAGGTCTGCGTCGACGCGCCGGTCGGCATAGCGTCGTTCCATCAACACGATCGCGCGGTCGAGAGCCGGATCCTCCGACGGATCTTCTTGCGACCATCGGTTCAGGGTCCGCCACGTCTCCTCGTCGGAGAGGGCGGCGTCGAGCTTCGCCCGAGCTTCCCGCAATGTCGTGACCTGTTGTTTGCCGCCCGTCTTCGCCAGTTGCCAACCGGCCTCCGCGGCGGTCGCTTCGAGCGGCGCGATCCGCGTCACGATTCGGGACAGCATGCGCCTTCGTTCGATCACGCGAGCGCTCTGCGTCGACGATGGTACCGCCGACCTGTCGTTCTGGTCCGTGTCGTCTAGAGCCATCGGCGAGGCGTTCCCTTCGATCGTCACGATGCGTCGCGCTTGCCGGTCCCTGGGTTCCGGCCCGATCCGCTGTGAACAGGATTCTCGTTCTGTCATCGTCGCCCCGCGCCGACCGGTCAAGCCCGCTCGGCGCTGGGGGGCCCGCCACCGGCAGTGGCGACGGGCATCCGCCGTCGGTCCGGATGCATTGGCATAACCCGACGACTGCATCCAGCCCGCATCCTTCACCGGTTCCCCGCTGCGGCTTCGCATCACCACGCCTCGACGGCACATGACGCTGCTGTACCTCGCAACGTGACCCGGTGAACGTTGCGGGCTAGCCTGGGCGACCTCGTGGTCTTGCGTGAGTCGACATGAAGACAGCGGTGCCCCTTGTTCTCGCCTTCTGCGTCGTGCTCGCCGCGCCGGCGGGTGCGCATGCAGAGACGATTCGCCAGCCCGTGGTCTATGGAGACGACGACCGCGTCGAGGTCTCCGACCATCCGGACGAGCTCGTTCGAACTCTCGCCGAGTCGTCTGTCGTGACGCTCGTCGCGAAGCCGATGTTCGACACGACGGACACGTCAGATGTCGGGTTTCACGCGACGACGCTGGGCAACGCACAGAACCTCTGTGACGACGAGCGATTCGTCGACCAGCCGACCCCGGGGTTCTGTTCGGGAACGTTGATCGCACCGGATCTCGTGTTGACGGCAGGACACTGCTTCGCGTCGGGTCAGGCGTCGTGCGAGCAGACGCTCGTCGTGTTCGGGCTCCAATGGG
>PVBE011871437.1_pt1 | contig 10167 bp, 5 predicted proteins | sample 1631181 | NCBI WGS metagenome assembly PVBE01 (sample SAMN08397723, study PRJNA350692) | Marine metagenome, whole genome shotgun sequencing project. | isolation source: water | place: Pacific Ocean | collected 2012-04 | reverse complement strand
CGATGCTGCGACGATGGCGCGCGGTCCAGAAGCGACGCGACCAGCGAACGCGTGATCGCCGGGTGATTGCCTATCTCAAAAGGAACTTCAGGCTCGGTGCAGGCCAAGCTCGCGGCCATGGTCAGGCTAAGAGGGTGCCCTGCAGCCAGCTCTCGAATCTCCCAAGCCCTGTCGTCACAAACACCCAGCTCGCGCAAGAGCGCCGCACTGGAGTCGTCGTCCAGGCACGCCAGATCGATTTGCTCTACGCAAGCGCCGCTGGCCTCAGTTGGCGTGATGAGATTCGGGGCGAGCGGCCGTCGTCCAGCCGTGAGCAAGCGAATGCTCGTGTCGCCCGCGACGAGACGAAAGAGCCAACCCTCGAGGGCCTGCACCTTCTCGAAGGTATCGAGCACGAGGATGTCGCACTCCGACGCGACAGCGGCGAGCACCCGCGGATCGGGAGGGAGGAACTCGCCATCGAGAATCTCCACGCGCTGCCCCTGCACGTCAGCTGAGCGGGCCCAATGCGTCAGCAGGGTGGACTTGCCGATGCCGCCAATCCCGGCAACATGGCACCAGCGAACACGACCGTTCTTGACGAGCTGAGAAAGCTTAGCGAGGGGTTCGTCGCGGCCGACGCATCGGTCCTGCATGGGTCCGCGACCCTAACAGATTCCGCCCGCACGTTCACGGGCAGTCGAACTCGCCGGCAGCCATCCCCCAAAGCGCGCATTGGCCAGCAAACGGCAAGGCGACGCCGCTCACCTTCAGTTCGTCCACGAACACGATATGCGCGACGGGTGGATCGAACGCTCCCACACCGAACGTGGTCAGCGAGTTCAGGGCGCTGCCGCGAGGGCAGGTTGTCGGACCGTCGGAGACCCCGTTGACCCAAAGCTCCGCCGTGCCCGCCTGGCTGTCAAAGGTGGTGACGACCCAGTTCCAGACGCCGGATTCCGTCCACGCCATATCCCACGCACCGCCAGCGGGTTCGGCGAGCAGATTGCGATCCACGCAAAGACCGGCGTCGGTGGTAAACGTGGCTTTCATCTCCGCGCCGACACGGACCGCCAGCGTCCCCGGGGACTTTATGGTTTCCACGGAAAACGAGGAGGAAACCGGGCTAACCAGCGCGCCAACAGTGAGCACTTTCGGTGCGGACACGGGGACACCCTGAGTATAGACGTAGGCGGGTTCCGTTGGGATCGGGCGCAACTCCCAGCTCGCCCCGCGGAAGCCCTGGGCCTCAGCGTTGCCCTCACCCACAAGCATACCGTGGCGCGACACGCCCGGCGCGTGGTCATAGGTCGTGTTCGCGCCGCGGGGCTCCTCGAAGGACCAGTCGATGACGAGATCGTCGGCTCCGTCACGATCGGCGTCGCAGTTGCCACAATCTTCGCACACACCACAGACCTCCGGCCCCGCGCATACGCCGTCGCGAGTGCAGCGCGCCTGACAGATGACCTGAGCCGAAGCGTTCACGCGACCGTGCTTGCGCTGAGCCGGATCGATGTAGAAGACTTCGTAACCGATTCCGTCACCCGACGGCTCGACGGCCACGAAGTCTCCGCGCTCGACATCCAGTATCTCGGTGGCTGTACTCGCCGGACCGGCGGGCTCCTTGAAGGAGGCCTCGCACTCGACACTGAACCCTGCGCCGTCATCGGAAGCCGCGACGGTCAGGACGTGAGGTGTGGCAGGGAGCGTGGCGGTCGTCTGCACGATGCGTCGCTGTCCTCCACCGGATGTATCCAACACCGGTGTGACCATCTCCCGTCCGCGACAGGGGATCGTCACCGAGACGTGACCGAACGCGGAGCCCTGCTGCGGCTCGATGCCAGGCGGCACTTGGACCGCGGACACCTCGAAGGTGACGTCCGCGTCGCTCAGATCGCCGAAGTCCATGGTCAGAGTACGCGGCGTGTTAGACGCCATCGGTCCGAGCGCGGCATAGGACCCATTCCCGGGCATGCCGTCGAGATCGGATCTGAGTGACAGAGCGATGATCTCGGTACTGATGGGGTCGTCCTCTGGGTCGTCGACCGTGAAGCCTAGCTCAACAGGACCCAGCCGAGAGCAGTCCACACGGCCAGGCGATACGGAGTCGACTTGCAGGATTGGGCTGCCGTTAAGTTCGCCGTGGGCGATGACGCCGGCATCGCCACGCCGCGCAATACCCGCGAATAGCGTGACGGCCACGATGTTGCCAGAGATCGCAACGTCCTTCGCTAGCGCTGTCCCGATGAGTCCGCCCGAGCGGTCCTTCATGATCAATTCGACATCGATGGTCGGGGGAATCGTCTCGGGATCCAGGGAGCGGACCACCAGCGACGTGGGCGGGGATCCGGCCTGAAATGGCACTCGCTCTTGCGCGAGAATGGTCGCGTCACCGACCTCGTCCGTGATCACGAGCCGTGCCTCACCCTCGGGAAGCGAACCGGGATCGCCGTAGACGATCGACGCGACCACCGTCGCGATGTGTTCCTCGGTCTCCGGGGCGCTCGAGGCGCAGCCGAGGGCCGTCACAGTGAGGCCGGCCAGGACGCTCGTTCGTAGTCTTCGCATGGTTTCCTCAGAGATTCTCGACGCCACCACGGCGACACGCAGCCAATGTAGGAGGAGCGCGCGTCGAGGCGGTGCTCTGAAGGTGCTCTGAAGGTGCTCTCGAGATCCTGAGCGTGGGAACAGAAGCCGCGCTGATGCCCATCTTGATGTCAGTTACCCTCACAACCGATCGGAGTGCTCTTGGCCAGACGCTTGCACGAGCACTTTTCGAGCACCCACCAGATGCCCGAGGCGGCTAGCGTTTCAGTCGGCACGGCGAGGTTCTGCACGACGCGACTCTCGCAACGTGCACGGAGGATTCAAACCATGAAACGACATGTCGCTCCAAGAACAAACCAGACCCTAGCGTGTGCCGCCATTCTGCTTGGCGCTACGGGCGCCTGCACCGTGGAAACGGTTGCGGTGACGCCCGAGTCCGACCAGCTGGCATCCACGAGCCAGGCGCTCGACTGCGGTAGCCCTCCTGATGCCATCTACACCGTCAGCACAGCGCTCCCGATCGAGTTCGCGGGTTGTATCGAGGAACAGCGTACGCAGCATATCTGGGGAGCTGAGGGGAGCTGCGGGTCGACCTATGCGATTGGCAGTGCGGCTGCGCTGATGGCCAACGCACGCTACGACGCGTCCGTCGAATGGCTCGACATTTATGAACCGAATAATGCTCAAGACTGCGCCAATGCCCACGCCATGGTGGAGTTCTGGGGCAAGAAGTGCACCGGGGGAAGTTGCCGTTCGGGCATCGAGTGGGAGTCCCATTTTGCCGAGGCGATCGGCGCCTGGAATCCATCGACCGGCACCTGCAACATCAAGGCATCGCTCACGACTGGGGTCCAACCCTATCTAGAAGTGCGCCTGCGAACACGTGGGTACAAGATGGTGCGCGGCGCCGAGGCGATGCCAGTCAAACTCAAGTTCAGGGCGTGGAATACGAGCGGTTGCATTGGCTGGCCGTGATGGCGGGTATCGGCATCGACGGCATCGACGTCGGTCTATCCTGCGGTACCGCTCTTCCGGAAGATCCGAACGCTACTCGTAAGCGAGTAGCGAGGCGTTGGGGGCACTCCACACTCAACCATGCTGTGCAGTCGGACATTCAGACGCGTAGGACGCGCAAGCCGTGCCCTGACGAAGGGGCCGATCGCGTGGACTCAACACCAAGCCCAACCCGAACGGCGTATGTATAGCCGAGACCCCCGTGCCGGCAAGGCGGCGGAGAACCTCAGCGTCCTTGGGCCACTTCTCGGACCACAGAGCGGCAGTGCCCCACAAGCAACACAAGCTTGACGGTGATCCACACCCCGCTGGCACGGCGCCCAAGAAGCACAACAAGCCGAGCAAGCTCTGCTCTGACTCCTCATAACCCGAAGGTCGTAGGTTCGAATCCTGCCCGCGCAACCAAGGATTACTGGGGAATCGAGAAATCGGTTCCCCTGATTCTTTTTGTCTTGGGCCATTCTTGGGCCACGCCGTGGTGTTGGCACGGTTGGCAGCAACGGACAGCGGGGTCCCAACGACCTGAAATAGCTACGCAAACGGCTCTTCCAGCGCGTCGGAAGCCTCCACGGGGTGTTGCGAAGGGTCTTGAGGCTCGACTTGATGCTCGGCTATCGTGCCGGCATCCGGCGGCAAGCTCTCTTGTTGAAGACGCTTTCGGAGCTGTAACGGAGAAAACTCATGCAAGAAGAGAATTTCGGCTCAGGTCCGCGGCGGAGCGCTTTCGCCGTACTGCTAGGAGCCCTCGCTCTCGCGGGCTGCGCAGAGCAGGATTCCGACAAGGGCGCATCCGATCGTCATGACAGCGCTGGGACGGCAGGCAACAGCTCCGGCGGCGGAACCGGCGAAACCGGCGGAACCGGCGGAACCGGCGGAGGAACTGCCGGAGGTAGCGCGCACGGCGGAAGCGACGCCGGGGCCGGCGGGAGTGGAGGATCACCCGCGGCGAGCGGCTTTCGCACCGTGGGCGAGATGGTGGACGGATCCGTGCGCGATCTCGCTGTCGACGACCACTCTCTCCTGATCGCCCAGGGCCGCAACCTCGCCAGGCTCGACTGGACCACAGGGTTGCGTTTGGATAACCATCCCGGTTCACCCTTTTCTAATTCACTTCGCGCCGTTGAATACGATTTGGAGTCCAGGACCCTCGCCGTAGCGACGACGCAGGAAATCCATGTTTACGACGAAACGGGCGCGGCGCAGATCTGGACCGCTGCTGGCGTGGGTGAAATCAGCGACATGAAGTTCGCGGCCCCCCAGGGTCCCATCGTGGTATCGACGGGTAGCGGCCTGGTGGTGCTCGAGCGGCGCGGAGGGACTATCGTAGAGTTGGGGCGCGCGCCGGTACCGCCGGACCTGGTGACAACGGAACGTCTCTACGTTGCTGAAGTGAACGGCCGGCTCTTGGCCCTCGTCGTTGGTGTTCTTTCCGGTTCCACCGCTCGGGGTCAGAATGGTCTTGCCGTCATAGACCTAGACAGCGCGTCTGGTTTTTCAGAGCCACAAACACTCACGACCTGGGACCCCGTTCCGGCGCTCGGTGCCGGCGCGACGGTCAAGGCGGTGCGCGTTGCTGGAGGCGCCGTCTTTGTGGCATCGGGCAACGCGCAGCTCACGGAGCTTGATCTCAGTGTTCCCTCAACGCCAACCGTTTCCGATCGCTTCGATATCCATCCAGGATGGTCGGTGGACAATCTCGAAGTCGATCCCCACGGCGACCGCCTCTACGTGGCGTCCACCAACAATATCCACATATTTTCCGTACAGAGTCGGAGCGTTGTGGGTAGCAAGAATCTGTCCACCGCCAATGGCTGCGACAGAGACATGCCGGTGCGGGTGGCTGATGACGGCGACCGCTCGCTTTTTACTGGGCTCCAGCAGACCTCAGACTGGCTGCTCCAAGGCATTACCGTCACCGGCGAAGCGCCCGAATCTCTCTGGAAGCAATGGTGGATCTCCTCGTCCGATGGTGGCACGGCCGTTCCCGAATGGGATTCCGTCTACTTGCCCACATTCGGTGGCGTCGCGCGCTACGATGTTAGCGATCCGACAGCGCCAAAGCCCACGGGCTATCAGCCGGGGGGCCATCTAACCGAACATATCGACATCGTGTTCACGGATCCCACCGACCGCACAGAGGCCTTTCTGCTAACTGCGCCCGCGACCGGCGGATGGCAGATGTGGCCTATCTCTCGTGACAATCCGGACCCAGGTCCGCCGACGACACTCGCAGAGCGCCCGGCGTCTTTCGGCAGCGACAAGGTCTACCAGAACGACGTCACCGCGTATCAGCGGGATGGGAAAAGCTACCTGCTGGCCGATCTCGCTAACCGCCGCACGGATGCCGTCGCCCTTCAGGTCTATGACATCAACCAAAGGCGTTGGCACAATGCCATCGAGACTCATCCCGAACTCATTGCAAATGGGAAGCAAGTCGAGGTTGGCGGCGACCACGCCTTTGTGAGCGTCGGTGGCGGGTTCTTCATTGTAGATCTTTCCGGGCTCCCGGACACCGTCTCGGTGACCGACGAAGTGACGGTAGACGTAAATCGTGATGGCACCCTCGAGGACGCCGAAGGGCTCGCGTTCGACTCGTCGGCTTCGCGGCTCTTCATCGCCACCGATGAAAAGCGCGCCGTTCTCACCTACACGTTCGACGCAACGAGTGGCAGAGTCACTGGGCCCACAGCGGTATTCACCGATCCAGCAATGACCGGATCGACGTCGCGGTTGCGCTATCATGCGGCAACGCAACGACTCTATCTACCGAGCCGCAAGGGCCTTCTTTTCGAGATAGGCGCGCCGGCGCAGGGGGCTCTCACGCTCCTCGACACCTGGCAAGCACCTGGATACACAGGAGAGATGCAAGATGCGCGGCTCTTCGACTTCGGCAACGGCCCCCGGGTACTTGTCGTCACCAACAACGGGGGATTTGCCATCCTGGATCCGGATGATGACCTCTAGGACAGACCGCTGAGACCATCACAAGGACAATGCGAAGGAGCAATGAGACATGAGCCGCACGACGACGAGAGCACTGGCTGGACTGACCCTAGGCATGACCTTGGCGTCTCACGCTTCCGCCGAAATCAAGGAAATCGGGCCCGGCGACGACCTGGGAGCGGCAGTCAACGGTCTCGCCCCAGGCGACGAACTCGTCCTGTCAGGGGGAACCTACAATCTGCAAAGCAAATTCACGATCAGCATTAGCGGTACTTCGAACGCCCCAATCCTGATCCGTGCAAGAGAAGGCGAGGTCCCGACCATTACGAGACCTGATGCCAATCAGAATACGATTAATATTGAGTCCACGGCCCACGTTGAGTTGCGTGGGCTCGAAGTGCGTGGCGGCTCCCATGGGATCCGGCTGCGAGACTCGAGCTTCGTGACGATTCGGGATTGCGAAATCCACGACACGGAGGACGTGGCGCTCAGCGCAAACTACTCGGGCAGCAGCTACGAAGGCATCCACATCGTCGGCAACAACATCCATGACACCGGTGGAACCGGCGAAGGGCTGTACCTTGGATGCAATAGCAACGCGTGCCAGTTCTTCGATAGTGTCATTGAATTCAATTGGATTCATGACACCGACGCATCGGATGTCGTCCAAGGGGATGGCATTGAGATCAAAGAGGGTAGCTACAACAACGTCATCCGACATAACGTGATCCACGACACGAACTACCCGTGCATTCTCACTTACGGCACCGTCGGAAATGGCAGCCGCAACGTCATTGAAGGGAACTTGATGTGGGGTTGCGGGGACCACGCTATTCAGAGCGCCGCAGATGCAATCATCCAGAACAACATCATTCTAGGTGCGGTGCAGGATGGAATACGGAGTCAGCCGCACCAAGACGCAGAACCCGGCAATCTGACCATCGTGCACAATACGATCCTCCAGGCGACTCGAGACGCTATTCGCGTCGATGGGGCGGCCGGGCGCGTGACCATCGCAAATAACGCCGTCTACGCAGAAACGGGCAACGCGCTCCGTGTCAGTGGCGATCTCGACGGTGTCGTCGTGAGCGGAAACGTGGGTGCAGGCGCGTTGCAGGGCGTCACAGGAGGCGTGGACACAAGCGGTGACGTGGCAGTTGACCTTATTTCCGCGAATTACTCCGGTGACGTTCCAGCAGATGTATTCCCGGCGGAGAACTCCAAGCTGATCGGCGCGGCTGACGCTACCCATGTCGTGTCGACAGACTTCAACGGCACCGATCGGGCGGGAAACCTCGGCGCAGGGGCTTACCGCTTCGACTCCACCGGCAACCCCGGTTGGGCGCTTCAGGCCGGCATCAAGGAGGTGTCATCGAATGGTGGCAGCGGTGGGAGCGGCGGCAGCGGTCAGGGTGGTGCCGCTGGAAACGGCGACGCCGGTGACGGCCATGAGAGCGGCACTGGTGCCAACGATGGCGCTAACGCCAACAACAACAGCGGCGGGTCCAGCAGTGCTGGTGACGCCGATCAGCAAGGCGGGAGCGCGGCAGCCAACGATGGCGGCGACGACGGCGGCTGCACCGTGGCTGCGATAAGCCGTTCTGCAGGACCGACGTGGCCATGGCTCGCTCTGGGGATCTTGGTATTCTGCGCGTTGGTGGCTCGACGCCACCAAGTGCCCACCGCCGTTCGGCGCTGCCACTAGGACCCGGGTGCCTCCAGGCAGTCGTTAGGGGTGGCTCCTTACCTCGGTTCGGGCGGGATGGTGACGTCGTTGATGATGGCGATGCCGGCGCCCGCAGGATACGCGTACGATACCGCGGGCGTCACCGGCGTGGTCGTATTGTCGCCCCAGCCCCAGACGGTGACGGCGAATGGCGCGTCGCTGGTCATCTCCTGGCTACCGTTGGAGCAGCCCCCAACATCCTCGAAGTCTCCCTTGGAGATGTCGACGCGCGTGTACTCATAGTCACCGATGGGCTTCCAGCCACTGAGAGTGCCGGCACAAGCCAACGAGACATCCGCGTATTCCCCGCTCGTCGCGTGGCGCTTGCGCACAACAACGAGATTGGTCTTTGGATACGTTGGATCCGTAAAGAAGACATAGCGCGTCAGGTATTGAGCCGCCGGAATGACGTTGACCCACTCCGGGTCCCCCTCCGCGCGCACATTGTAGCGGGTGCAACCCTCCATGTACTGCGCCATGTAGAACGGGTGGTCAGAGTCCTGACTGCTAACGGAATACGGCCCAGGACCGGTGAACTCCGCAACCTGTCCAAATTCAAGCGTTGTGGGGGCACCTGGGGGGGCACTCGGTTGCCAACTAAGAACGGTACCGTCGACCGCGCCAACGAGACGCCACGGCGGTGCCTCTTCTGTGTTGCCCTTCTCGGCGTTGGTCTCACGATTGGCGTGTCGCACCGCCACATACTCGTGGCCCAGGCTCCGGATTGGGGGGATCTGTTCGTGCGCCGCGTCACACGAGTCCACGTCCACCGGTACGTTGAGACAGTTCGCAGCACCCCAGAGACCCACGGGCTTGTCGGCCTGGATCGGGCTTCCCGTCAGCTCGTCTGGCTGAGAAATCTGCAGGTACTCGCCCTTGTTGAGTGTGTAGTCGGCCCGCGTGTTCGCGGGCGCCGGTGTGACGCCCGGTCCCCCGGTGATGGCGACCTTGGGCAGAATGGACACGACCGTGTTGTCCTCGTAGGCAACGACCGCAATGGAGGGATCCGCGTCGTTGGAAAGTTCGCTCGTCGCAAAGGGATTGATCGCTAAGTAGTTCGTGTCCCACACCGATGTGGGCAGGAGCATCGTGGCCGACGTGAACGCCGCTGAGCCGCCACCGTAAGGTAAGATCGTATAGGCGGACACGGGGCGATCCGCTCGGATGTTGAACGCGTTTCCGATCCCGGTGCCATCGATGCCAGGGTTTGCCACCATCCCGCTCGGCATCGGGCACGTCGGCAGGAAGTATTGGTTGTCCTTGTCATCGGAGAGAAAGAGGACGGCGACCTCCCCGACGGGAAGTCCAAGGACGGGGTCGTAGGGCTTGTAGGTGACATTGCCTCCTTGACCCTCTGGTACGTAGATGAAGTCGCTGAGCGACCGCCCCTCATAGTCGGCGCCGATGTGGACCGGACTATCCCAAGTGTTGGCAACGAACGCGGCGAAGCAGGTGTAATCGGACGCCTCGGCGATGCCGATGTCGGTCTTCACTGCCCAATAGTCGCAACCGATTGAGCTGCGTGCCGTCGCAGCGGCGCCGCAGGGGTCGTCCATACACGCGCCCTCGAGACAGGCCTCATCTGGCTCGCAGCGCGTCAGGGCAACGCCGTGGCAGTCCGTGATCGACTTGAGATCCGGACTGCAACCGGCGGGGCACGGCTCGGCCGCTCCGCCTGTCCCCGCGACGCTAACGTCAGGGCCTTGCCCGCCGGCTCCCCCACCGGATTGCGCCGCGCTGCCGCCGGCTCCGCCCGAAGTGTTGGGCCCGGCGCCAGCCTTGGCGGCGCGTTCGTCTCCTCCGCTGGCGCACGCTGAGTAACTTCTCAAAAAGCGGTGGGAGCGGGGCCCCGTTCCTTGTTTCGAGGCTCAGGGGAGCGAGGCTCAGTTCCAGTCCGAAGGGCTCCGGTATTTTTTCGCGGCCTGGCCCCCACCTAGCGAGCTAGAAATGCCCTGACT
>PVBE010394249.1_pt1 | contig 10167 bp, 8 predicted proteins | sample 1631181 | NCBI WGS metagenome assembly PVBE01 (sample SAMN08397723, study PRJNA350692) | Marine metagenome, whole genome shotgun sequencing project. | isolation source: water | place: Pacific Ocean | collected 2012-04 | reverse complement strand
AACCAGAAGAAGAAAAATCCCTTGAAATAGATGGAAAAAAGTATTTAATTAGTCAATTTGAAGATGTTTGGTTAAGACAAGCGAATGATGATTTAGCTGTTTGGGTTATGGATGGAGCAAGATTTAAGAATTAAAAAGAAAATAAATTTTCTAAAAGATTTATCTTAATCTTTAAAAATCCCTTACTCTTTTCTTTAATATGACTTTTATAAAAAAATTGGTGATATATGGTTTCAAAAGTTTTCCAAGAAAAACAGAATTGCCTTTTACCCCTAATATAAATGTAATTCTTGGTCCAAATGGTTCTGGTAAGAGTAATATTTCAGATGCATTATGTTTTGTTTTAGGAAGACTTAGTACTAAATCAATGCGTGCAAAGAAAACAGGAAACTTAATTTTTCTTGGATCAAAATCAGTAGCCCCTTCAAAAGAAGCTTTTGTAGAAATTATATTTGACAATTCAGATAATGTTTTTTCAATAGAAGAAAATGAAATCTCAGTAAAAAGAATTGTAAGAAAAAACGGACAAAGTATTTATAAAATTAATAATAAAACAAGAACAAGACAAGAAGTTTTGTTTTTATTAGCACAAGCAGGAATAGACCCTAATGGTTTTAACATAATTCTTCAATGGGAAATTCAAAATTTTGTTAGAATGCCTCCAATTGATAGAAGAAAAATAATTGAAGAAGTATCAGGAATTTCAATTTATGAGTCAAGGAAAGAGAAATCCCTTAAAGAACTTGGAAAAACAGAAGAGAGATTAAAAGAAGTATATACAATTTTAAGGGAAAGAACTTCTTATTTAAAGAATTTAGAAAGAGAAAGACAGCAAGCATTAAAATTTAAGAAACTTGAAAGTGATGTTAAAAAATATCAAGCAAGTATAATTTATTCTGATTTGACAAAAAAGAAAAAAGAAGCAGAAAATATTAGTTTAGTAATTTCTAAAAAGAATAAAGAAATTGATAAGATAAAAAAAATAATTGCAAAAAATATAGAAAATATAGGGAATTTTCAGTTAAAAATTAGTTCGATAAATTCAATAATTAAAAAATCTACAGGATTTGAACAGGAAAAAATAAATCAAGAAATAGCAGATTTAAGAGCAGAACTTGCAGGTTTGTCCGTTAAGACAGAAAATTATGAAGGTAAAATATCTGAAATTTTAAAACAAAAATTAGAATTTCAGAAATTAATTAATGAAAATGAAAGTTCAATTAAAGAATTACAAGAAGAGCCTTTGTCAAAAAAACAAGAAGAAATTGATTTAAGAAAACAAGAATTAGAAAAATTAGAAGAACAAAGGAAAAAATTTTATATGGCTAAGTCAAAATTAAAATCAATTAAAGATAAGATAGAAGATAAAAAAAATCTTCTTAAAAATTATCTTAATGATTCAGATTTCTTATTAGAACAAATTGAACAGATTTCAGATGAATTATTTGATAAAAAAACCAATGAAAAAAAACTAGATGTTTTGAAAGTTTCTTTAGAAGAGAAAAATAAAATTTTAATTAATTTAGAAGATGAAAGACAAAATCTTGAAAAAATTTTCCATACAAATAAATACGAGATTAAAAAACAAGAAGAATTAGCTGAAAAGATTTCTAAAATTGAAATTTGCCCTGTTTGCAAATCAAAAGTTACTAAGGATCATATACATAATATTAATGATGGTACTGTAAAAGAAATAAATCTCCTAAAAAAAGAAATAGGTGATTCAGAAGAAAAAATTAATGCAATAAAAGACAAAAAAGAAGTTTTAAATAAAGAAGTGGAAAAAATTAATTCAGAAATTATTAAAAGAGAATCAGATTTAATCAAACTTTCAAATGTAAATAATAAAAATGAACAGATAAAAATTCTTCAGGAGAAAATTGATAAACTTAAGGAAGAAATTATTGGTTTTGAAAAAACAAAAAATAATCTTGAGAAAAATTTCAATAAAAATTCAAATATTGAACAAAAATATGAAATAGTTAAAATTGAAGTTGAAGAAATTTCTCTTAGAAGTAAGGAAAATGTTGATTCAGAAATATCTTTCAAACAACGAGAATTAGATAGGGCAAAAATTTCTTTAAAACAACTTTTAAGGGAAGAAGAAGATTTGAATGAAGAACTTTCATTTAATAAGAATAATTTTGATGAAAAACAAGATGTTTTAGAGGATAAGAAAAATCAGGAAGAAGAATTAACCAAGAAATTCAAGAAACTTATTTCAGAAAGAGATGAATTTTATAAAAAAGTTAGAGAAGAAGAATCAAGGAATTTGGAAAAGCAAAATTTTACTAAAAATATTGAATATGAAGTAAATAGTTTTAATATTGAAATAGCGAGGTTTAATGCAGAAATTGAGAATCTTGAAAAAGATATGCTTGAGTTTAAGGATGTTTTGATAATAAAAACAAATAAAGAATCTTTAATTGAAAAATTGAATAAAACTAAAGAAATGTTATCAAAAACAGGTTATGTGAATTTACTTTCTTTGAAAGCTTATGATTCTGTAAAAGAGCAATATGATGAAATAAAAGAAAAAGCAGATATTATTGAAAAAGAAAAGAATGGAATTTTTAAGGTGATTCATGAAATTGATGTGAAAAAAAAGAAAACATTTCTTAAAACTTTGGATATTTTGAATGAAACTTTTTCTAGGAATTTTTCTAGTTTAAGTCAAAAAGGAAAAGCATCCCTTGAACTTGAAAATAGGAAAAATCCATTTGAAGGTGGTGTAGATATTTTAATTAAAGCAGGACATGGTAAATATCTTGATGTTGCATCTCTTTCAGGGGGAGAAAGAGTTCTTGTTGCTTTGTCCTTGATTTTTGCAATTCAGGAATTAAACCCTTATTGTTTTTACATTCTTGATGAAGTTGATGCGTCTTTAGATAAAAGAAATTCAGAAAGGCTTGCAAATTTATTCAAAAAATATGTGCAGAAAGGACAATACATAATAATAACTCATAATGATGATATAATTTCAAATGCAACAAATCTTTATGGTATAAGTATGCATGATGGAATTAGTAAAATTGTAAGTTTGAAGATTTAGGAATTATTTTGAAATAGTTTACCATTAATTAAGGGTAACAAATAGAAACATTTATAAAGTTTAAACTTCTTTAGATATTATGGAAAAAGAACATTTAAGATATGACCCAAATACTAAAAATGTAATTGTTTATGATAGTAGAGGAAATGAAGTGAAATCATATCCTGTATCAATTGAAAATGATAGGAATGGAGGAGTTAGAATTTCATATGGTGATGAAACAGAATTTGTGTCATATGATAGAATATCAGAATCTGCTGAAAGATTAGTTAGAAATTCTAGAATATAAAACTTAATTTATTTAAATAATTTCTTAGAATTTTTTTATCTTTTTAGGATTTATCGAGTAACCTATATTATCTTTTCTGATACCTGATTTAATTTCTACTCTTAATACGAGTTCTTTATCCATATAATCTTTCAATAATAATATGACATCTCTACTTGTTATAACTCCATAAGAATTATGATTTTTAGGAACTTTATTTGCTATAAAATAAGGAGTATAATATTTGTTTGGATTATTAGGTTCTTCTTTACTCAAATTTAGAAGTGTAATAAGAATAGCTTTTCTTGCTTCAATAACTATTCTTCTATAACTTTTATCTCCTAATTTTCTTTCTAGATTTATCATTTTCTATACTTGAGTTTTCCAACTATAAAAATATAAAATAAATAAAAAATAAAATAAAAATTTAGTAATAACTTTCACTGAATTCTTCGTCTTTTTCAGGTTTCTTTGTTAACAAGACAATTAATACAACAAGTAATACAACAAAGATTATTGCTAATATTACTGTTAATACAACTATTGAGCTTGTTACTTGACTTTCGATATTTGTAAATTCAACTGTTCCTACAAGATTTTCTCCTGAAAATACACTAACACTAAAGCTTTCTGCTGAGTTAGGATTTACTGTTACTATTCTACTTGAACCAGCTGAAACAACTACTGTGTTTTCATTTACTGTTGCAGGTGATTCTGGAATTACTTTGTAAACTTTCAACTTATTTGTTGGATTTACAAGAATTAAATCATTACCAGATCTAATTACTGATTCAGTAAGTTCATTTTCTACAACAATTTGCTTAGCTTTACTCATAGTTAAGTCATCATTTGAGACTTCTACTTCAAGTGTGTAAATTCCTGGAGCTGCATTATATGGCACTTCAAGGAAAAGTCTTCCTCTTATAGTGTCATCTTTCTTATTGTTACTGTCATAATCTTCTAATGTAAGTAAGTCACCGAAATAAGCTTTTGCTACAATATTCAATGCAGGAATTGTTACAGTCACATATAAGTCATCAAGCTTGTTATAACCAACATTTTTCAAAACAATATCTACTGGGAATGTTTCTCCAGCATCAATTGTCTGGCTTGTACCTATTGACATTACACCTATATTGTATGAAGGTCTTTGAACTCTTAATATTATTTCATTGAATTCTGTTTTGAAGTCACCATTCCAGACTTTTATATCTAAAGACAAATCATCACTTACTTCATCTTTAAGTTCATAAGGAATGTTAAGTGTCAATGTTTTCTTGTATTTTTTACCTTCTTCAACATCTCCGACAAAGACTTGTGTTTCAGAATCAATTTTAGTTCCTTGAAGTTCTGCTTTTATTTTCACATCAGAAGCATCTTCAAGTGCTTCGAAAACAACTTCAATATAAGTTTTTTCTCCAGCAATAATACTAATATCTTCGTTCCATGATTCATACATTCCGTCAATTTCAACAGATTCTATTGTTACTAATTCACTTGTTGCAGCGCTAACATTAACAACTAAGAACAATACACTTACAATTGTCAAAAAAGAAACCAAAAATTTTTTGGCATCCATTGTTTGTAATTTTTTCATTTTACTTTCATAGAAAACAAAGTTTTCTGTATTTTTTTTACATTTGAATCCCTTATAAACTTTATGGTAATAACACAAAAAGATAACTTTATAGTACTAACTGTTAGTAACAATCAGTAAATAATTTTATTTTAAAATAAAAAAGAAGCTTTCTCTTAGATAATTTTAAGAGAAATTTGATTCCTTAGTAGCTTCTATAAACTTAATAATTTTATCTCTGAACTTGTTGTTGAGAAATTATTTGCAGCAATTAACTGAACATTTGCTTCTTCTGCAGATTTTATCATTGTTTGTGTCACAACGCCATCAATAATAATTGTATAAATGTTTTTTGTTTTTTTTAATGAAGCACTTAAACTTCTTGCTGAAACTTTTTTGATTTCATTCAAATCTTTGTCTAAAAGAACAGCTTTCCCTGTTCCTTTATTTTTGTCAGAAATTTCTTTTAGTTTTTCTTTATCAATTGTTTCGTTGTTAGCTTCTGGAATTTTTTCTTCAAAAAATCTTTTTTTTTTAAAGAATTCATCAACAGGCATTTTTTTTCTTAAATTTGCTAAAATTTCTTTTCCAGTTAATTCTTCAACTTCTTTTCCATCAGGAGCAACTGTTATGAATTTCACTTTTGCATTATCAACAACATTTCTTGCAATTAATTTACCGCCACGATCGCCATCAACAAATAAGGTTAAATCTTTTTTCTCGCTCAATTCTCTTATTGCTTCTGGAAGATTTGTTCCATTCATTGCTATTACGTTTTTAACCCCATTTTTCATTAAGTTAACAACATCTGCTCTTCCTTCAACAACAATTAATTCTTTTTCTGAAATATCTCCGCAAGGTAGTTTTTCTTTACCATATTCATTAATTTCAGCTCTTGAGTGGTCTTTGATCTCATTAGAAATTTCTCTTGATTCTATTGAGCCGTGAACTTCCCCCATTAGCTTTTTGGCACGTTCAATAATATATTCTCTTTTACTTCCACGAACATCTTCAATTTTTTCAACTTCTATTTGTGCGTCGCTTGGTCCAATTCTTTCTATTGTTTCTACTGCTGCAGCAATTAGTGTTGTTTCTGATTTATCTAATGCTGTTGGAATTTTTATTATTCCTGTGGTTTTCTTGTTTTCTCTTTCTAAATCAACTTCAATTCTTCCAATTTTGCCTTCTTTTTGAAGATCCCTCATTTCTAAATCAGCTCCAAGCAAACCTTCTGTTTGACCGAAAATTGCTCCAATTACATCTGGTTTTTCCAAAGCACCTTCTGCGATAAAATTTGCATATATCATATATTTTATTGATACAGGACTTATTTTTGCCATAGTTTTTTATTTATAATTTAATTTAAATTCAATATATTGAATTATGTAGAAAAATATCTTTAAGTATCGAATTACTATATTTCTAAAAAATAGCATAAAGCTAAAATGAAATGTGAATAATAATTGTGATAATACCTAATAAATCTTTTTCCAATTTTAACATATCTTATTACTTTTTAAAGTTGTTGGTATCATAAAATAATGGACAAAACGAATATAGTAAAACTTATAAACTATATTCTCTCTTTAATATAGCTTAACTTCGGTTAAGTAAAGGCAGGGAACTTCGGTTTTTTGCCTTTTTAATTTTCAATCCACTATCTCTGTTTTTAATTCCTTAAGTCTGCAAAAATTTGTTGAAAAATTATAAGCACCTGCATTTAAGAAAATAATTTTATCTCCAACTTTTACTTCTGGAAGCTTGACTTTATATCTAAACATATCTAAACTACAAGGTGTTTTTCCTTTAATGGTATATTCATTTCCTTCTTCTAATTCTCCTTTTACAATTAATTTTAAAGCATCTTGAAAAATAGCATCTGTATTTCCCTGATAAACAGAGCAGTTTACAATAATTTTTCCATCATATGCCGAAATAACTTCTGTTTCAAGCTGGACAGCAGGACCTGCAATAAATCTTCCTGGTTCTACTATTAAATCTATATTTTTTTTACCTAACCAATCTTTTAATTCTTTAATTTGAGAAAAAATATAATCTAAAACTTTTGATGTGTAATTTTTATATTTTATTGGAAGCCCCCCTCCAATATTTATCAAATTAATTCTTTCTAAAACTTCTTTTGACAAGCTATCTTCTAATTCATATTTTAAATTCCATTCAGAAGTATTTTGAGATTTTCTATGAACATGAATTCCAATTTTATCTATAAATTTATTATCTTTTAATTTAGAAATCCAATTATTAACTGTTTTAGCATTCATCCCATAAACAAAATATTTTCCTGTTTGAACTCTTTTTTCTTGAAATTTCATCCTTAAAAGAAGATTAACTTTTTCTTTTGAAATAAAATTAATAATTGTCTTTAAATCTGTTTCATTATCTATTACAAAATTATTAATTCCTTCATTAATCAAATCTTTAATTTCATCTTTATTCCAGGCTTGGGCAAAAAACCAAATTCTTTTTTTATCTTTTATGTCTGGAATTTCTTCAAGAATGTGAATGCTGAATAAACTGTCTGTTTCTTTTTCAAGTATTTTTCCAACTTCCGGATTGGTTTTCCAGCTATATGAAATAATCCCAAGATCTTTTAATTGATTATATTGTTCATGTACTTTACTTTTGCTTAAAATAAATTTAGGATTCATTTAACAAATTCCTATTTTTTAATACATCTAATGCATTACACATTGCTAAGGGAAAATTAATGGAAACATCTCCTATAACTGTGACAGCGTCTGAATCATCCTTGATTTTCCCCCATGATTTGGCTTCCTGAGTTGTAGCTCCTGACATTGATCCTGAAGTTACATGGGCAGTAGTCATATAAAGTGCATAACTAAATCCTCCATTAAGTAATCCTGAAAGTAAGGCATGATGTTTTGAAATACTTCCTCCTAATGCTATAAGAGCTTTTTTTTCATCATGATTTGAAACAAATATGATGTTCTTGAAATCTTGCACAACATCAATAATAAAATCAGGATGTTTTTCTTGAAACATAAATAATTGAAATCCAAGAGTTCCATCTGTTATTCCAGGACAAAAAATTGGAACATTGTTTTTTGCTGCTTGATATAAAATAGAATTTTCGTTGCCTTCTTTAGGTGTTAATTCAAGTCCAATTTCTTTTAATAATTCTGAAACACTCCAGCGATTTTTTTTATGGTAGAGTTTTTTTAAAACAGGATTTATCCAATCTTCAAATTTCATGTAAGATTCATTTCTGATGATTAAATTTCCTACTCTATTTTCACCTCTTTCATGCAATTCAACATCATCACTATGAAAACTTGCAATTTCAAATTTTTCACCGAATGCTTTCATTATGTCTTCTTCTATGGCTCCAGCAGTGGTTACAATGACTTGAGGTATGTTTAGTTTTATTAATTGTGCAAAAAAACCTCTTAATCCAGAAGTTACCATATTTGAAGTAAATGTTAAATAGATTTTTGCTCCAGAGCTTTTCATCTTAACAATAAGGTCTGAAGCGTTTTTTAATTCAACACTTTGGAAACCTATATTTCCCAATCTCTCTAAGAAATCGTTAACAGACATGTCTTGCTTCCATAAAAAATCTTTAGTAATTTTCATTTGCAAATAAAGAGATTTAGAATTATGTTAGATTAATAAATTGGTATTGCTTTGCAATCCTGTAATAATCTAATTTTTCTCATATAAGATTTATTAAAAAATAGTTTAAAAAGTTTTTTGTTAATTTTTAAATTATTATCTTCTATGACTATTAAAATTCCTAGAATTATTTCTTCTTTTATTTAAAGGTCTTCTGAAATTTGATCTTTGATTATATGAACTTCTATTTGGACTTCTTGATTTATTATTCCAATTTCTTCTTGAATCTCCTGAATTGCTTCTTCTTGGTCCTCTATTAAAATCTCTTCTTATAAAGTTTCTATTAGATCTGTTATTTCTTCTAGAATCCATATTTATTCTAACAATTTCAAGTTGAGGTAATTTTTCAGGAATTATATTGATTTCTTTTGATTGTATTATATTTCCAAATTTTTCATAATCTCTGCTAGCTAGAATAATTATTGCTTTTCCTTCTTTTCCTGCTCTTGCAGTTCTTCCTATTCTATGAACATAATCACTTTGATCATTTGGAACATCATAATTATACACATGGCTTACACCTTTAATATCCAAGCCTCTTGCAGCAACATCTGTGCAAACTAAGACTCCTAATCCTTTTTTATGAAATTCCTCAAGAACTCTTATTCGCTTTTTTTGTTCAATTTTACCATGAATAGCTTTTGCATGTATTCCATTTCTTATTAAATTATCTGCGATAAAATCAACATTTCTTCGTGTACTACAGAAGACCATTACTAAATCTGCACTTTCTTTTTTTAATAGACTTACAAGCAATGAGAATTTTTTATTATCAGGAATATCGTAATAAACTTGTTTTAATTTAGAAGGATCAACATGTGATTTTAAAGATATTTCAGCAGGGTTTCTTGTATATTTTTTAGATAAATGATCAATGCCTTTTGAAATTGTAGCTGAAAACATCATAGTTTGTCTTTTTTCAGGGCATTCATTGATTATCCTTTCAACATCTCTACTAAATCCCATGTCAAACATTCTGTCCACTTCATCTAATACTAAAATTTTAATTCCATCTAATCTTAATGTTTTTCTATTTATATGGTCTATAATTCTTCCAGGTGTTCCAACAAGAACATCTGTTGTAGAAAGTTTTCTTATTTGAGGTGTAATTTTTACTCCTCCATAAACAGCTAAAACATTGAGTTTTTTATTTTTACCAAAATTTTTTATTGAAGTTGCAACTTGTTCTGCAAGTTCTCTTGTTGGAGTTAATACTAATGCTTGAATGTTTTTGTTTGGTTCTATGTTTTCAATAATTACAGATCCAAAAGCCAAGGTTTTTCCACTTCCTGTTTCAGAACCTCCAATAATATCTTTACCTTTTAATGCTAAAGGAATTGATTTTTCTTGAATTTCTGTTGGTTCTTTAAATCCAAATTCATTTAACACATCTGTTAATTCTTTACTTAATCCTAATTTTGTGAACTTTTCCATTTTAAATTTTAGCCAATCTAAAAAACAATGTTTGAGATTTTTGTTTTTTGATGGCAACTAACAAAATAATTTCCAAGAAATATTTCTTGAGCGTAAGTCATTCGAGATATTTTTTGCTCAAGACTTACTAACACGTTTGTTATACAAAATTATCAAATTTTATGGTTTATAAGATTGTTGGTT
>PVBE011043180.1_pt1 | contig 10168 bp, 8 predicted proteins | sample 1631181 | NCBI WGS metagenome assembly PVBE01 (sample SAMN08397723, study PRJNA350692) | Marine metagenome, whole genome shotgun sequencing project. | isolation source: water | place: Pacific Ocean | collected 2012-04 | reverse complement strand
TCGTTGATGGCGATCACGCCCGACAATTCGGAAGCCATCACCAGGTCTACGCGTGCGTTAATGAACTGCCCCGGGAAGACTTCTTCCGCAGTGCATTTGGCGGCAAGGATTTTTTCGGCGAGGGTATGCCCCATGCTTATTCTCCCGAAAGCTCTCTTTTATCAATTACGCGCCGCGCTTTACCGATGGAGCGCTCAATTGTTTTCAGTTCCATAAGTTTGATCTCGGCAGTGATTCCCAGCGCTTGATGGATTTCCCGCGCCGTGTGACGGCGCAGATTCTCCAGATGCTCATTATCAGACCAATTATAGTCGGGCGCGGTTTCGACCATTATGTCCAGTGTGTCCATGCTGTCCTGTTGGCGGTCAATTACGATCTGGTATTGTGGCACCAGACCATCCACTTCCAGCAAGGAGCGTTCAATTAACTGCGGGAAAACATTCACGCCGCGCACAATCAGCATGTCGTCCGTGCGCCCAAACACTTTCTCCATGCGCACCATCGTGCGCCCACAGGCGCATTTTTCGGCATGCAGGACGGTGCGGTCGCGGGTGCGGTACCGGATCACCGGCATCGCCTCTTTTGTAAGCGTGGTGAAGACGAGTTCGCCCGCTTCTCCAAAGGGCAGCTGGTCTCCCGTCTCAGGGTCGATGATCTCAGCCAGGAAATGATCCTCGAAGATGTGCATCCCGGCGTGATGTTCACATTCCACCGAGACGCCCGGGCCGATTATCTCCGTCAGCCCGTAGATGTCAAAAGCATCCAGCCCAAGCCGTTCCTCGATGTCATGACGCATCTTTTCGCTCCACGGCTCTGCACCAAAAATGCCGATGCGCACCTTCATGCGTTCCTTGAAGTTCACGCCCATTTCCTCGGCTTCTTCCGCCAGCACCAGCGCATAAGAAGGTGTGGCCGTCATCACCGTAGCGCCAAAATCTTCCATCAGCATAATCTGGCGCTGGGTGAAACCGCCCGATACCGGTACCACCGCCGCCCCGACCGTTTCGAAGCCCAGATGAAAGCCAAGCCCGCCGGTGAACAACCCGTATCCATAAGCGTTGTGCGCTACATCCTTATCGGTGACGCCGGTCGCAGCGACAGTGCGCGCCATCACCTCCGCCCATATTTCCAGGTCGGCAGCGGTGTAGCCCCCGGTCGTCGGCTTGCCTGTTGTGCCGGAGGAAGCGTGAATACGCGCCACATCTTCGATCGGCACAGTGAACATGCCAAAAGGGTAATTCTGGCGTAAATCATCCTTTTGAGTGAACGGCAGTCGGTTTAGATCATCCAACGAGTGGATGTCATCCGCGCTCAGGTTGGCAGCGGCAAACTTTTCCTGATAAAAGGGCACTGTGGCAGCCACCCGTGCAACCACATCCCGCAACCGCCGGGCTTGCAGTTGCTCCAGATCCGCCCGCGCCATCGTCTCAAATTCCGGGTTCCAGATAGGCATGATGGTCCTCCGTGGTTGGGTATAAGGTTCACGTTTTACGTTTTAGGTTTTCCATTTCCCATCATAGCCAGCCCGAAACGCATCCCGGTTCACATCGATATGGCGCTCCGGCACTCGCGCTTCTACCACCGCCATCCAATCGGATTCGGGTACATCGAGTTGCGCCGCAAGCGCCCCTAGCAAAACGGTATTGGCTACGCGCAGGTTGCCCAGCTGCTCGGCTGTCTCCCGCGCTTTGATCAACAGCACAGTATCGCTGGCTTGTCTAGCCGTTGTCACCACGCGCTCAAATTCAGGGTACTGATCATTCCCATAGACCACCGAGATGGGCACAATGTTCTGGTCGCTCAGCACCACCGTGCCTTGTGGGGAGACAAATTCCATCCAACGCATGGCCTCCAGCATCTCCTGCGCCACAAAATAATCCACCGCGCCTTTCTCGCTCAGCGGCGAACTGACCTTATCGCCCCAGCGCACATGGCTGGTGACCGCCCCGCCGCGCTGTGACATGCCGTGTACCTCCGACTGCTTCACGTCTGCGCCGATTTGCAGCCCCACCGAGGCGATGATATTGCTAGCGAGCAATGTGCCTTGCCCGCCGACTCCGGCCAGGAGAAAATTCGTTGTCTTCATCAAGGGCCTCTCACAGTATTGTGATGTGACATTGTCAATGTAAGCTTGCTTTACCTGTAAAACTTGAAACGCAAAACGTAATCTTACGCGTAGCGTATCACTCCGCCATCAAGCGACATGCGAGATGTTCACCACGGCATCGGTGCGCAGTGCACCTTCTTCAATCGCCTGTCGGGCGCAAACGTCGTAACACAAACCGCAGCCCACGCAGGCCGATACCTCGATGAGGGCTTTCGGGCGTTTGTGTTTCTCGTCCAGCACTTCGCTTTTGTAGATTGCCGGGCAGCCAATGCTGAAGCACAACGTGCAGCCGTCACAATCTTCTTCGATGATGGTGTATGCCTCGCGCGCGTGCGCAGTGACGAACACGCAGGGCGAGTTGATTACCACCACCGCCGGCTTGCCGCAATGGATAGCTTTCTTCAGAATCGTTTCTACGCCTTCCAAATTACGCGAATGTATCGTGCGCACAAATTCCACGCCCATCGCGCGCGCAATTGCAGCAATGTCAACTTGGGTGTGCATCCCCTCTCTCAAAGTCTGGCCCGAGGCCGGGTTGCCCTGATGTCCGGTCATGCCTGTGGTGCGGTTATCGACTACAATCGTGGTGAAGGCGGTCTGGTTATAAACCGCGCTCGCCAGTGCCGAAAGCCCCGCATGGAAGAACGTGCTATCACCGATTACCGCTACATTGCTGTTTTCCAATCCGGCGCGGCGCATCCCGGTGGCTACGCCAATGCTGGCCCCCATCGCTCCGATGGTGTCGGTCGCGCCCAGCGGCGGCATCACGCCCAGCGCGTAGCAGCCGATATCACTATTAACTGTGACCTTCAAATTGCGCAGCACGGTGAACACATCGCGATGCCCGCAGCCGGCGCACAGCACCGGCGGGCGCATGGGCAGCGCGCCCTTGTCCAGCTGTTGCTGCACCGGCGCGGTATCCACCAGTCCGGCTTTGTGCGCGCTATCGCGCACCACTTCCACCGAGAACTCGCCAATCATCGGGAAAATATCCTTGCCATCTACTTGGATACCTAACGAGCGAATGTAATCTTCGATGAACGGATCCAATTCCTCCACCACAATTAGGCGCTTCACCCGAGCGGCGAAGTCGCGAATGAGGTCATCTGGCATCGGCCAGACAATGCCCAGTTTCAGGAACGCAGCGTTGGGGAACACTTCGCGCGCGTATTGATAGCTCGGCCCACTGCTCACCACGCCAAGCGCTGCATTGCCCATTTCGATGCGGTTGAGCGGATGCGTGTTTGCCAGCGCGGCTATTTTGCCCTGGCGTTGCTCGACGAGCGGACGGCGGCGGCGCGCAAAGCCGGGGATCATCACATATTTCTGCGTGTTCTTTTCGTAAGGGCGCTTTGAATGAGTTACGCGTTCGTTTAGTTCTACAGTGCTTTTGGCGTGCGAGGTGCGCGTGGTAGTGCGCACCACTACCGGGGTGTCAAATTGTTCGCTCAGCCCCAGCGCGATGCTGACCATCTCCTTGGCCTCCTGGCTATCCGAAGGCTCCAACATGGGGACTTTGGCGAAACGTGCGTAATGGCGATTATCCTGCTCGTTTTGGGACGAGTGCATCCCGGGGTCATCCGCACTGATGATGACCAGTCCGGCGTTGACGCCCGTGTATGATGAATAGAAGAGCGACTCGGAGGCGACATTCAGACCAACGTGCTTCATCGTCGCCATGGCGCGCCGCCCGGCGTAGGCTGCGCCGATGGCTACGTCCAGCGCAACTTTTTCATTTGCTGACCATTCAGAGTAAATCTCATCATAGCGCGCGACGTTCTCCAGAATCTCGGTGCTGGGCGTGCCGGGGTAGGCAGCTGCTATCTCGACTCCGGCTTCCCAGGCGCCGCGCGCAATTGCCTCATTTCCCGACAAAAGTTGTTTCATTAGATTTGGCGTTGTGCAGCCGATCTACGTTTCCGTCCCCGCAAGCCACTAACTCATGCCGCTGACAATCCGCCGTACCTCGTCCTCCTGCAACATGCGGTTGGAGTTTTTCGCCGCTTCCAGAATTATTGGCACAGCGGTTGGCGCGGCGTCGACACCGTGCGCCGCTAGGAAAAAGCGAACATTGTGCTCGCCGCTCATCGGCCCGATTTCGATGCCCTGCTCGCGCCCGACCATGCTGGCTGGCACGCCGCAATACACGCGATCCGCCAGCCATTCATCCTCCATGTGGAGCGCCTTCACCACCGCCGCCGCGTGCACGCCGGTAGCGGTGCGGAAAGAATCCGCGCCCACAACCGGGTAATTTGGCGGAACGGCCACGTCGCACGCCTGCGAAGTCACCCGGCAATACTCTGGCAGCCGGGTCAGGTCCCGTCTGCCTATCCCGAGCAAATTCAGATTCACCAGCATCAATTCCATCGGCGTGTTGCCGGAACGCTCCCCGATGCCGAGCGCGCAGGTATGCACACGGGTTGCCCCGGCCTCGATGGCTGCCAGCGTGTTGACAATATCCAGTCCGCGGTCTTTGTGCCCGTGCCAGTCGATGCCTACTTCTGGGTTCACCTCGTCGACAATTTTGCTAATGAAGCGAATCAGATTGCGAGTGCCATGCTGCGTGGCATGACCGACCGTATCCGAAACGCACAGGCGCTGGGCGCCGGCGCGCATGGCGACGGTGTAAATCTGGCGCAGGTGTTCGGGCTGCGCGCGGGTGGTATCTTCGGTCACGAACATCACTGGCAGGCCATGGTCGATCGCAAAACGCACCGAGCTTTCCGTCAACTCGAGCAGTTTGTCCAATTCCCATCCTTCGGCAAACTGGCGGATGGGGCTGGAGCCGAGGAAGACACAGGCTTCGATGGGAATCCCGGCTGCTTCAGAGGCATCCACAATCGGCGCAATGTCGACTTCCAGCGTGCGCGCTGCGCTTTGCGGCTGGATGTTCATTTTGTGGTCAACAATCTCGCGCGCCAGACGGATGACATCCTGCTTAAAACGCTCGCCCGCGCCGCATAAGCCCAGGTCGGCAGCATCGATTTGCAGATGACGCATTAGATGCAGGATTTCCAGTTTTTCTTCGATTGACGGGTGCCGCACCGATGGAGACTGCAGGCCATCGCGCAAGGTCTCGTCGACCACCAGCACACCTTTCGGGTAGCTGGGCTTATCGCCAACTTCGTTCCAATCGTAAATCAGATCAGCGCCTTTTACATTGTTCATGATCATCGTCTATTAGTTCATTAATGATCCCGGCCAGCCGCGAATGCCTTCAGGTTGGCCTCGCGGAACTTTTCCGGGATACGGGTTTCCAGAGTCTGGCGCCAGATATCATCGGGCAGCGGCAGCACTTTGCTGAGCGCGCCCAGCAGCACCACATTTGCCATGCGGACATTACCCAGGTCGGCAGCAATTTCCGTGGCGCTCAGCGCGCGAAGTTGAAAGCCCTTTTGGCGCGCGTAATCCAGCGCGTTGTAAGGATAATGTTCCGCCGCTCCGGCAACCGAGCCGGGCACCACTTCATAGTCGTTGACCAGCACTATGCCATCTTTTTTGTGAACGAAATGTGCGAAGCGCAGTGCCTCCAGTTTTTCCAGCGCGATGAGCGCATGCGCCTGGCCCGGGGTGACGATGGGAGAATGCACAGCTGCGCCAAAACGCACATGAGTTTCCACCGTGCCGCCCCGCTGCGAAACGCCGTGCACTTCGGTCTGTTTCACATCCGCGCCCCAGCGGGCGGCTGCCAGCGCCGTGAGCTCGGCCGCCAGCAAGACGCCCTGGCCACCAACGCCGACGAAAAGCAAGTTGAAAGTCTCTGCCTTCATCTCGTTTTGCCGTATTTCTTCGGTCAAACGGCCAACACCTCTTCTTGTGGCCATGGGTAAATCGCATCCGGGGCGCACACTTGCGCGCAAACCGTGCAGGAGGTGCACTCTGTGCTGTTTATCAGCGGGAAATTCTCATCAGTGCGCGTGATTGCCGGGCACCACACTTTGAAGCAGGCGTCGCACTGCGTGCACAGACTTTCGTCCACGTAGTATGGCGGTGCATCGCGACCCTTGATTTCCGGTAGCATGACGCACGGGCCTTGAGCGACAACCACAGCCGGAGCGTCATGTGCCAGCGCGGCGCGGATTGCGCGCGGCACTGCTTTTCGGTCCCACGTATCGACGACATCCACTTTTTCCACGCCGATGGCTTTCACCATTTCGGCGATATTCAACTTTGGCGCGGCTTGCCCGCCGATGGTCTGGCCGGAGCCGACATAGGGCTGCGCGCCGGTCATGCCGGTGGTGGAATTGTCGAGGATAATCAGGGTGAGTTTGCCGCCATTGGCGACCGCGTCGATGAGCGGCGGAATGCCACTGTGTATGAAAGTTGAGTCGCCGATAATTGCCACTACGCGCTTGTGCCCGGCCTGCTGCAGCCCAAACGCAGTGCCGATGCTTGCGCCCATACAGAAGGTGGAGTGCTCGGCCTCGTATGGCGGCAAAGCACCCATGGTGTAGCAACCGATGTCGCCGGCCACGGTGACTTTAAGCTGGCGTAGCGCGCTGAACACGGTGCGATGCCCACAGCCGACACAGAACATTGGCGGGCGCGGAATTAGTGTGATGTCCGCGTCGAGGGGCTGTGGCAGCTCGCCCCTCCCGAGCGCTGCTAGCAGCCGCCCCGGTGAATATTCGCCGATGTTGCCGAACAGCTCTTTGCCGACCAGGTTGGTGATGCCCAGCGCGCGCATCCGGTCTTCGATGAAGGCTTCACCTTCTTCGATGACGTACACGGTTTCATAACGCGCGCAGAAATCGCGCAGCATCTGCGGCGGCAACGGGTAGCTCAATCCCAGGCGCAGCATCCCGGCCTCCGGCAGCGCTTCTCTGGCATATTGGTAGGCGATTCCGGCGGTCACAACGCCAATGCTGCTCTCCGCACATTCGATTCGGTTAAGCGGGCTACTCTCCGCGTAGTCGGTCAGGCGCTGCAGCCGGGCTTCCAGTTGGGGGCGCAGCTGCTTGCGATAAATCGGGACGGAAAACCGCTTGGGGTCGGGAGTAAATTCACGCAGGGGCACTTCGCCGCGCTTGCCAAGTTCCACCAACCCTTTGTGGTGAGCCAGACGGGTGGTGGTACGCAGCATCACCGGGGTATCAAATTCTTCTGAGAGATCGAGGCCGATGCCGACGAAGTCTTTGCATTCCTGCGCGGTGACCGGCTCGATGATGGGCACTTTCGCCATCAGCGCTAGATAGCGGTTGTCCTGCTCGTTCTGCGATGAGTGCATTCCGGGGTCGTCGGCGGAGATGAAAACGAAGCCGCCGTTGGTGCCCGCGTAAGGGAACACCATGAGCGCATCGGCGGCCACGTTTACGCCGACATGCTTCATGGTGACGAGCACGCGCAGCCCGCCGATGGCGGCCCCCATGCCCTCCTCGAAGGCCACTTTCTCGTTGGCGGACCATTGCGTGTGCACTTCTGGATAATGCACCAGCGATTCTAGAATCTCGGTGCTAGGCGTGCCGGGGTAGCCGGCCGCGAACTTAACGCCCGCCTCCCACGCGCCGCGCGCGATGGCTTTATTGGATAGCAGTAGTTCTTTCATGCGCCGGTCTCTCTCAGGGCACAATCACGGCGCGAATGCCCTCGCCGCGTCGCAAACCATCGAAGGCAACATTGATTTTGTCCAGCGGATATTTGGCGGTCACCAGTTCGCTGATTTTGATCTTTCCCTGCGCCGCCATCGCCAGCACGCGCGGATAATCTACCGCCCGGCAGCCCAGCGAGCCGATAATTTCCATTTCGCGGTACATCACCTTGCCGCTCTGCAATGTCATCGGTTTGCTGGCGAACCCGACCACCACGAAGCGCCCGCCGGTGCGGACACTGGCAAACGCCTGCTCTTGTGTAATCGGCAGGCCGATGACCTCGAAGGCGATGTCCGCGCCGCCGCCGGTCATTTTGCGGATCACTTTGTCCATCCGCTCGACCCCCTTGGAATTCACGGTCTCGGCTGCGCCCAGTTTGCGCGCCCATCCCAGTTTGTCATCAATCAGATCGACCGCGATGACCTCCGCTCCCAGCGCGGCGGCGATTTGCACCACGTTCAGCCCCACGCCGCCACAGCCAAAGACCACGACTGTGTCGCCGGGCATCACCCGCCCGCGATTCACCACCGCGTGATAGGGCGTGGTTACGGCGTCAGCGATGATGCAGCCTTCCACCAGCGGGATTTCCTGTGGCAGCGCCAGAGTGTCTTTGGCGGGCGCAAGCATATATTCGGCATAGCCGCCATCGACGTTGTTGCCGAACATCACCATTCGCTCGCAGATATTCTCGCGCCCTTCGCGGCACAGACGGCATTGGCCGCAGCCGTAAACGGCGGGAAGCAACACGCGGTCACCTTCGCTCCATGCGGACACATCCGCGCCGAGCGCGGCGACGGTGCCGGAGACCTCGTGCCCCAGAATCAGGGGTGGCTTTTTGAAAGTGGGCGTTCCGTGATCCAGATAGTGCAAATCCGTGTGGCACAGACCGCACCCGGCCACTTTGACCAAGACTTCATCTGCTCCGGGCGAGGGGGTGGGGACTTCTTCGATACTGAGCGGTTGATCAGGTGCTTTGAAGACTGCGGCTTTCATTATTGATCTCCGTTTAGCGATGTTTCCAATCGGGACGGCGTTTTTCCATGAAAGCCGCCAGTCCTTCGTGGGCGTCCTCGGTTGCCATGAGTTCGTCCAGATAGAGCCTTTCGAGTGCGGCGGCGCTCCCCATCCCAGCCTGAGCGCCCACGCGCAGTGCGCGTTTGCACATGCGCAGCGTGGGCGCGCTGAGCTCCTGCAGCCGGCCTGCCAGCGTTTCGACTGCGGTATCGAATTCCTCCGCGGGTATGGCGCGGGTAATCATGCCCATTTTGACTGCGGCTGACGCGGTGACGGGCTCGCCGGTGAAAAGCAATTCCGCGGCGCGTCGATAGCCGACGACGCCGGGCAGCAACATGGACGCCATTGGCGCGAAGGTGGCCAACTTGATTTCGGGCTGCCCGAATTTGGCGTTCTCGGCTGCTACAATCAGGTCGCAACTCAGAGCGATTTCACAACCACCTCCCAGCGCATGCCCATGCACGGCTGCCAGCGTGGGCGCTGCGAAACCTGCAAGGGCGGTGCACACCCGGTCGACGAGCGGTATCATCTCGCCCACTTTTTCCGCAGTGTGGTCGGCGACATCCACCCCGGCAGAAAACATGTTCCCCTTTGCACGCACAAGCATTACGCGCAGGCTTTCGTCTTCTGCCGCGGCAGTTAGGGCACCCTCCATTTCGCGCAGCATGACGATATTCATTATGTTTAGCGGCGCGCGGTCGAGCATCAGTGTGCCAATCCCGGCCGCACTGTTCCAGCTAACGAATTGCGAAGCGGTCATTTCCTGGTCCTCATTCAGATATGGGCGTGGTTGCTAACACAGTGTCCACGTAGCGGTTGGCTCTGTCGGTAAGCAAAGTCTGGTAGGCGTCGAAAAGGCACGTGGCGGTTGCGCCCAGCCGGTCAGCGGGGAGCAGGTGGGGTGGCAGATGTAGTCACCGTGCAGTGTAAAGAAAAGGTCAGTGATGCGTGTTCGCATGGGACAGCATTAGTTGTTGCGGGTCTATGTCATAATCGAAACGAACGCACCAATAGTAATATGTAAATGAATCTAATGCAATAGATAAAGACGCCATGAAATATGGCGAAAACTGCGCTGACGTGTTAGCAGAGCACTATTGTCGTTAAAGAAATTGGACAAAATCTGGCCAGTTGATTGCGGCCGAAGCAGCGGTGAAAAAGATTGTGGCAGCGTTCACACGCCCAGATAGCGCTGTAGTACGTCTGTATTGCTGCGCAGTTCGCTCGGGTCGCCCTCGAACACGATGCGGCCCTTGCTCATCACATAGGCGCGGTCTACATTGTTGAGCGCGAGCGTGAGGTTCTGTTCGACGAGTAGAATCGAAAGCCCGTGCTTTCGCAGATCGTCGATGATACGTCCTATTCTAGCCACGATGAGCGGGGCGAGGCCCTCGGATGGTTCGTCCAGCAGGAGCAGTCTGGGGTTAGTCATCAGCGCGCGCGCTAGGGCGAGCATCTG
>PVBE010311311.1_pt1 | contig 10168 bp, 2 predicted proteins | sample 1631181 | NCBI WGS metagenome assembly PVBE01 (sample SAMN08397723, study PRJNA350692) | Marine metagenome, whole genome shotgun sequencing project. | isolation source: water | place: Pacific Ocean | collected 2012-04 | reverse complement strand
TTCGACGCCGCCTATCGCTCGACGTTTACGTCGGCGCGAGGCGTCGACGGCGAGACGGTCATCGCGAGTGAACGGGATTGCGCGCACGTCGTCGCCGCGGCGTTGGCGGGGTGCCAGACGAACGCAGATATTTTAATCGCCGCGGGGAATCGGGAGGGGGAGGTGACGATGCGGTTCGCCGCGGGATCGACGACGGCGTTTCAAAACGCGTTGAAGACGATGGCGGAGGCGGCGGAACGCAGGTGCGAGCTCGAACACGCGCTCGACGATATGACGACGCCGTACGCGCGACCGGTGGTGCGCGCGGTGCGCGACGTGCTGCGGTCGCACAGTGCGGCGTTGTATGCCATCACGGCGGCTGTCGCCCAACGACGACGCGACGACGACGTCGCCGAGACGAGCGTCGACGTCCCGGACGTGACGCTCTTGGAGATGATGGCGCACACCAAACGCCTTCGTCATCAGGTGGACGTGATGTGGCATCTGTTGATGGACGAGCGCGCGTCCGAGTCGCGCGTCGTGTCGCACGGGACGCTGGCGCGTCGTCTAGAGACGGCGCTCTCGCACGTCGAAGACGAGGAAACGCCGATGACGCGATACCTCTACGCGCGCGTCGTCAAGCCCGTGATCGACGACGCGCTCTCGTGGATGTACTGCGCCGCGCACCCGGGGGGCTCGTCCGATTTCTTCGTGCAACACGCGCCCGCGTGGACGAGTCTCGAGACGTTCGACAGGTACCGCGGCGGAGACGACGCGACGCCGTGTTGGCTCGGCGGTCCCGTGCACGACGGCGAGGGCGCCGACGCCGAGACGGATTCACTCTCGATGGCGCGCGTGCGTCCGGACACAGCGCCAGCGCTCGTCGCCGGGTGCGTTCGCGAGATTCTTCGCGCCGGGACGCAGTTGCGATTGTTACAACGCGTCCCGCACACCAAGGCGTTCGCGGGCGCCGTCGAGGACGCCTTTGTCAGAGTGTCCGCGTTCGAGGCGCATGACGAACCCGACGCGCGCCGATGGCTCAACCGCGTGCGAGTGTTGGAATCTCGCGTCGTCGCCGCCGCGCGAGAGAGTCTTCGCGCCATGCGAGACGAGCGCGACGCGCACGAAGCGGACGCGCGCGCGGCGAGAGAGCGAGCCGAAGCGCGCTCGAGCGCCGCGTTCTTCGCGCGCGAAAAGGCGCGTCTCGATCGACTCGAATCGATCGCTCTCGCCAAGAAAGCGCAACGGGAGACGCAGCTCGAGGAGTTGGACGCGCGCGAGCGCGAGCGCGAAGAAAATCGTGCGAAGAAAATCGCCGACGACCGCGCGTGGTTGGAGGAACGAGAGGAGAAGCAACGCGCGGTGGAGCGTTTTAAATTGGAGAAGAAGATGGAGGAGACGCGCGCTCGATTGGAGCGCGAGGACGCGAAAGTGCGTTGGTTCAAGTGGCAGACGTCGAGATTGGCGCTCGCGGATAAGAGACGCGCGTTCGTGCGCGAACTCGATGCGACGCGAGAGGAGGAGGCGGTGGTGGCGCTCGCGAATGCGATGCGCGACGGCGTGAGAATATCGAAACCGGCACCGCTCGTCGTCCAACCGTTCGCGAGCGTCGTGCGAGACGTTGGCGAAACTGGTGAGGTCGAGGATGCGACCGTGGCGGAGAAGGAGACGCGCGAGAGTGATTCAGAGGAGGCTTCGTCAGAGGATTTCGCCGACGCGGAAGAAGCGCTCAACGTCGAATCGACGCCGGAGGCGTCGGAGGCGTCGCTGCGTTCCGCGATGGATGATGATATGGAAGAGGAACAAATGGATACCGCACGGACTCTCGCGCCGACCGAGACGACCGGGATAACGACGGCGATTATGGAACCGGCGACGCTCGACGTGTCGAAACCTTGCGATGAGGAGGCCGCGACGATGCGCGACCATCTTTCCGACGCGTTCGGCACGCCTCTGCCGCTCTTGCTCGCGCAAGAGATGCGAGAAATCGTCGTGAAACAACACGCGACGATAGGTCACTACACGGTGTCCGTGTTCCTCGATCACTTTGCGTTGGAGAAGCATTTGAACGCGGTGTTGCGGTTTGCGCTCGGAGGCGAAATAGCCTTTGCGCACGCGCTGATGAAGAGTTTACGAGATTCATGCATCGACGCCAGGGCCCGCGTGACTCAAGCATGGGCACCGATGATGTGTGCGGCGTTGGATCGAGCAATCGACGACGCGCGCTTGTGCCGAGACACCTTTACGTCGCGGCTGCGTTTGCGCGAACGAGAGGATTCATTGACGTCGTTCGACGCGTACAATTTGGATCTAGCCAACGGCGTCGAGTGCGAGTACGCGTTGCCGTGGCCAGTCAATCTCGTCTTCACCGGTGTTCGAGAAAAGTACGCACTGCGACACGCGCAGACCGCGCTGTTGCAAATTTGCCACGCGACGAACGCGGTGAAAGACGTCTCGACGCTGATTCAAGCGAGCGCGCGATGGAGGCCGTTGATGGATGCGTCACAAACGAGCGCGGACGCGCGAGAGCGACGAGCGAGGAAGTTGTCTCTGATGATGGCGGCGTTTCGACATTTTGTCGACGCGTTGAGCGCGCACGCGCTTGAAGCAATTCACATCGGCGCCAAGGATGCGTTATTCAGAGCGCTTCGCGCCGCCGACGGGCGAATTTTGCCTCGACACATCGACGACATTCGCGACGTCGTCGAGGACTTTTGCGTCCGCGCGCACGAGGCGTGTTTCCTTCGTCCCATCGACTCGGCGTTGAAGGCGCTCGTCGACGAGGGATTACAACTCGCGCTTGATTTCGCGCGCGCATTGGCCGACGTCGACGCCGAGACGCTGCTCGACGATCGTCCCACGCTGACGCGCGCGCAGAACGTGCACGCCAAGTTTCACGCGTTGATGACGCAGTTGTGTTTCCGAGCGCGCGTCACGAGCAGCGACGCCGCGAGCGGGTTGATTCAACGAATCGACTTTAATGAATTTTATCTCTCGGCGACGATTGACATGGAGTTTTGACGCGCGGACGCGCGCTAGCTTAGCTCGAAACTCGGTACCGTAGAGTATGTGTATTTGAATTGAATTAGCTACTAGTAGTTCTAAAGGGTCATTCACTCCGACTCATCGTCATCGTCGTCGGAATCATCCGGCGTTTTCTTAGCCTTGGGCGTGAACCCATCCGTCATGAGCGTCTTCAAATCTTCGCCCGAGAGTTCGGATAACCGCTTGGTGAGCTTTCGAGTCATGCGCTCAATCTCCGGTTCGATGTCCTCGGTGAGTTCAGCCAAGAACGGAATTGCCTCCGGTAAGAGCACGAGGTACTCCTCCTGTAGCTTATCCACGACGAGTTCCATCGTCTTGACGGTCAACGCGCGCGTGCGAATTTTGTCGTCGCGTCCGCACATTAAAATCGCGCGATGGAGCGGTTTCCAGTGCGCGTCGTCGGGCGCGGCGGCGAGAAGCGACGCACACGCGCCGACGACTTCGTATCCGAACGAGCCCTCGATCGCGAACGAGTCGTAATCGTCCTCGTCGGAATCCGACCGCGGCGGTTTCGCCTTTAATTGTTCGACGACGAGCGGGTACAACATGTTGTACCGGTTGGAATCGAGGAATCCGACGTTATCGTACTGGAAGCATCGTCGCAGCGCGGCGAGCGTCCATCGACGCATGCGCCAGATATCGCTCGCGGATAATCCCTCGGAACCCGCGCTTCGACGTTTCTTTTTCCCACTCGACGGATCGGCGCCGACGTCCAACGCGGCGGCGGCGAGATCGAGCAAGTGACGGAAAAACGGCACAAAGACGGCGCGAAGTTCGTCGGCGAGCGACGCCGCAAGTCTGAACAGGGCGGCGAGACGCGTGCGCGTGACGTCCGCTTCGCCGGATCTCGCGCGCGCCCACTCGACGCACTGTAAAAAGAAGGGCAAAAATTCGCTCTCGGTGCACTTGTGCGCCAACGCGACGCACGCGTCCACAGCCTTGCCCTCGACGACGTCGAGGGATTCCTCGCTCGCGCCCATGGGTGCGCTTCGACGAATGTCGAGCGCGCGGAGAACGACGGAGAAGAGTTGCTGCCTGTACGCGTTGGTCGCTTTGTCCGAATCGCCGGCGGCGGCGAGGATGTCCAAGAGCGCCGAGCACGACGCCGCGCCGTCGTCGCCGGCGTGCTCGAGGCAGGAATCCCACGATTCCACGAGCGGGCGAACGATGAGACGAAGCTCCAACAACACAGGAAGCTCGCGTCGAATCTCCATCGCGAGGTCGTGTAAACCGCGCGCGTCGCCTCTCGCATCGGACTCGTCACCGCACGGAGGAATCATCGCCGGGTGCAACACGACTTTGATGATGTCGCTCAAAAACGGCGATACGAAACCCGCGACGTTGTTCAAAAACACGCGAAGAGCCGCCAAGCACGAGTGCGCGACGAGGATGAATTCGGCAACGGTGTCATTGTCCTCGTGCAGTGCGTCGGCGCTCGCGAGCGTCGTCTTGAGCAAGGCGGGAACGGCGACGTTGATGACGGAGACCATGCGCGCGCCCAAAATCTTCGCCAACGACGCCAGCGAGAGCGCCGCCGACGCGCGGAGCGTGATGGCCGGCGCGTCGAGCTGCGCGATGACGGCCGGGACGACGGTTAACATTGGTTTGACCGCGTCGGCGGCACCGCTGAATCGAAGGGCGGCGGCTTCCAAAGCTATGAGCGCGGCTTGCGACGTCGTCGCGTTCTTCGACTTGACCAACGTCGACAATTCGTCTATGAGCGCGACGCCCGCCGCGGTCTCGGCGACGTCCTCGACATCATCTTCAGCGCTCGCGTTTTGTAATCGCTCCGTCACCAGCGCCAGCGCCTTGCGTCGCACGCGTCCCTCCTTGTGATCGAGCAACGGCGTCAACGCGCGCAAAAACGGTCCCGACGCCAACAATCCGTTGAGCGCGGCGAGCAAACTTTCACCGCTCGCCTCAGTCTTGGCGGCGAGTTTCGCCGGTGATTTCCCGGGTGATTTCGATTTACCGCTCGGCGTGACGTCCTTGGAGCTCATGGATTTCAATAGCACGATGGCGGACTCTGCCAATTCGGCGTACGCTCGTTGAAGCGTGTCTTGTTCGTCTTCGTCGACGACGCGCGACTGCGCGCGAATGAATTGCGGCGAGGACAAGTGACGCGCCACGGATTCCGCACACGCGCGCACGAGTCGCCCGCCTTCCTTTGCGGATTCCTACATCGGTGAAAACGAATGCGAAGGGTCAGTACAGAAATCAAAGAGAGACATCGTCGACGACGGCGTCTTTGAAAAAAACAAAAATCGGCGTTTCTCAGAAGGAAAGCAGCAGATTCGTATGTCTCATCAATGGAATCAGAATCCTGACACAATAGAATCTTTCATCATAGAAACACCGCGTGTTCGCGACCGGAAAGAGAAAAAAATAAACGGCGCAATCGAGCGCCGAAAAACGAAACGCGAACGTACCTTGAGCGCGGCGACGAGCGCCGCCGTCGCCGCCATCGGCGTCTCGCGCGCGAGCAACGCGTCGAGCAATTCTTTCACCCACGCATCTTCCTCCGCCGCCACGGGCGCGTCTTCGGCGTCCACGACCGCCTCGGTCGCCGTCCGCCGGTCTCTCGCCGCCGCCTCGAGCGATTTCAATCGTCTCAACAGCGTGACGACGACGGCTGGCAACGCCTCGCCCTCCGGCGCCGCGCGCACGAGCGCCGCGCACACTGGCGCGCGTCGTCTCGCCGGTGCGCGAGGGAGCGAATCGATCAGTCGACTCACGACGTTTACGAGCGGTTCTCCACCCTCCAACCACACGGGGACGACGGCGACGAGCGCGCTCTCCAACGCGCGTTGCGAGAGCACGTCATCCGCCGCCGCCGCCGCGCGATCCGACAGCGCCGCGCCGACGTCGAACACATCATCCCGCACCGCGTCTGGCGCCGTTTTCGCGATTTGCGCCAGGCACGCCAACGCGGCGCTTCGCGCGGCGCCCTCATCCACCTCGCGAACCGCGCGAACGACGAGCGGGACGTTCCATCCGTCCCGCGGGTGGACGCCGAGCGCGGCGAGAGATTCCAGCGCGCGCAAGACGAGCGCCTCGAGGTATCCACCCGCAGCGACGCCGGATTCGTCGTCCTCGTCCGAATCATCATCAGACGAAGAATCATCATCAGACGCGTTCTGGGCGTCTCGGCGTCGGCGCCGCGCGTCGGCGTGGTTGAGCAACGCCTCTAAAAAGCAGAGACACGGCGCCGCGAGCGCGACGGGATTCGTCGTCTCGTTCAATTTCCACGCCAGCGTCTCCAACGCCGTCGCCGCGTCTCGCGTCGCCCGCGCCGATCCCAACGACACAGCCGCGGTGACGGTCGACGTCGACGTCTTCGCGGCATTTGTCGTCGTCTTCGCTCTCTTTTTCGACGACGCCGGCGTCGCCACCGCCGCCGCGACCACCGCGGCGTCGATAGTTTTCGCCACGTCGGCGGCATCGAGCGTCAACGCGTTCGCCGCGCGTCTCGCCTCGCGCCTCGACGTCTCATCCGCGTCCGCGTTCACGGCGGCGAATAAAACTTTGAGCGCCGCGGCGCGCGCCGCCGGCGCGAGCGCCGAGACAAACTCGGGCGTCATCTGCGCGAACGCGGCGGCGCGCGCGGCCGGCGGCGAGGGCGCGACGGCGCATCTCGCCAGCGTCGTCCATCCCTCGCCGCCGTCGGGTCCCCACGTCGCGGCGTACGCCGGCGTGAACGCGCGAAGCGCCTCCACCGCGAGCGCGAGCTCGGCGTGCGCGTCGTCCCCGTCCCCGTCCCCGCGCGTCGCGGCGTCGAGACACCACACGAGCGTGGGTACCGCGACGGTATTCGCGACGCTGACGTCGTCGAGCGTGGCGTCTCGCGTCGCCGCGAGGAGGCACCGCGCGCCGTACGCGTCGAGACACGCGTCGCCGTCGCCGTCGCCGCCCGGCGTCGTCATCGCCACCACGGGCTCTAAAAACATCGATAATTCCTTTGACGGCGCCGAGGACGCCTGGAGACCGCGCGTGATGGCGTCGCAGAGCGCACCGGCACCGATGCGAGATACTTGGTCGGCAGATTTCGCCAAACGCTTGGAAAACGCGCTCGCGGTGGCGTCTCTTCCGCACCTCGCGAGCGCCGTCGCCGCCGCCGAGCGCACGCGCGACGACGACGACGCGACGGCGACGACGACGGACGCGAGCGGGACGTCCGTCGCGCGCGCGACCGCTAATTCTAACGCCGCTACCTGCGCGCGCGCGTCGACGGCGCGCGGATCGGCGGAGAAGAGCGACGCGAGAAACGCGCGAGCGCCGTCGGCGCCTCGACGGCGTTCGCACGCGTCGAGCACGCGTCCAAAGAAATCACCGATGATTGCGTCGAGCGCATCGTCCGTCGTCTCTGTCGTCGCGAGGGAGACGAAACACTCGCGAAGACGCGCGTCTTCGCTGACGCTGGCGGATGTCTTCGACGCGCTCGCGAGCGTCGCGCGCAAGAGCGCTCGATGACTCGACGGCGCGTATTTTCGCGCCGCCGCGTCGCTCGACGCGAATCGACGCACGGCGTCGGCGCGCGGCGGCGAACCCGCGGGGAAGTCGTCGTCGCGGTCGACACCGCGTGTCGACGCGACGCCGTCGTCGGTCCACGAGTCGCGAATCAACGACCACGCCGCGTCCCGAATGGCTCCAACGGCGCCGGGCGACGCCTTCGGCTTTGGCTTCCCGGACGCCGCGCGCTCGACTGCGAGCGCGCACGCGGTGAGAAGCGTGACGCGTCCGACGTTCGTGGCGTCCCTGTACGTCTCTCGCATCCATAAGCGTCGATCCTCGGTCCACGCGTCGGAGAGCAACGACTCGGCGAGCGCGCGCAATACGACTGCGTTGCACTCGTCCTCAAAGGCGCGACGCGCGTCGACATCCTTGATGGATTTTCCATCACCGACGACGTCTCGCAACGCGTCTGAACGAATGCCGTCGAGGGAGGCGTGTGGACACGCGCGTGCCGCGTTTAACGCCGCCTTGGTGACGGCGCGAGAGGTCGGCGTCGACGAAAACAAGACGTGTTCGAGCGCCGTCGCCGCGCAGCGACTCGCCAGCGGGGACGGCGCGGTGCCGTCCTCCGTCTTGGAGAGCGTGGCGAGTATGAGACGAAGCGCTTTTTTGGCGACGCGACGCTCGTTCTCGCTGTGTTGACTTCCGGAGGCGAGCGCCGTCGCGGCGACGGCGAGACGTTGTTTGGCGGCGGCGAATAACGCGCCGTCGTCGTTCACCACGCGGCGCAACGGTTCGAGATCCATCGCGGCGGCGGCGACGCGCGCGTCGTCGTCCGTCACGCGTCGTAACACGGCCGGGCCTAACGCGGAACCTCGTCCGATTGCCGTCGGTTCGTCATCGCCGGCGTCGGCGGCGAGTCGGGCGAGTTGGGCGAGGGCGTTTTCTCGCAGACTGGCGTTGGGATGGTCGAGCGCGGCGTGAATGGACGTCGCGTGTCCACGCATGGGCGCGGACGCCGATCCGAGCAGAGCCGCGCGTAAGAAGGCGGCGTCTTCTTCGCTCGCCACCATCTTGTCCTTTTTATTCGCCTTTTCGGGCGTCGATTTCTTCATCGACGATCCTCGAAAGACGAAATCCACCGCCTCGCTCGTCGCCACGGGTCGGTGTTGATCGGCGTGCGTCAACAACGATTTCACCATCTCCGCCGCGGTGTCGCCCTTCTTCGCCGTCTTCAACAAAATGGGCACGGCGGCGATGAAATGTTTTCCTCGAAGCGGTACTTTCTCCACGACGGCTCTGAAGACGCGCTCGTAGTTGGCGTGCACGTCGGCGAATTCGGCGAGCGACCGCGTAAACGGAATCGTAAACGCGTCGGCGCGGTACGTGTGCGCCAACTCGGCGACCAATTCTTCGAGTTCGGGAATCTTCACCAAATGCTTGAACGCGCGCTCGGGCAACGTCTTGACGCGTTGCGTCTGACACAGCGCCAACATGGCTTGCAACGACTGCGAATGCAACGGGACGCGCGTGCCCTTGGCGATGCCCTCGAGTAAAGCCTCGACGAGCGGTTCCGCCATGTTCGTGCGCGCGGCGAGCTGCGTGGCCACCATGAGCGCGCCGGCGAATTGTTCAGAGTTGGCGGCGGACGCGAGACCGGCTTCCAGGTACGGTAAGAGTCTCGTCGTGACGCCGCCGTCGACGTCCTTCATCACGCCGACGGCTTCCGTGATGAGCACGGCGTAAAACGCCGAGGTCACGCCGACGTTTCCCTGAGAAGTGATGGAGAAAGCAAAAAGAAGAACGCGTTCGTTCGGTCAGTCTTTGATGTTTTCGAGCGAAGAAATGTGCGCCGGCACTCTAGGCGATTCGCGCCACCGCGGAGCGCAGTACGTTGCGAGCGAAAGATGCGAACGCCGACAATGCCGGCGCTTCAAAAGAATACATGTACCACCGCGAGTGGCGATCCATCACGTGTCGCGATTCGCACGAGTGCCCGCGGTCGTGATCGGACGTCCCATTCGCCGTGGAAAAACAAATCAAAACAAAAAACGAATCAATCGAAATCGCGAAACGCTCGAACCGCGCACCTTTGCCGTCGCCATCTCCGTCGCGCGCTCCGCACAAAACGAAAAGAACGCCTTGTCCTTCGAACACCGCACCGCCAACGCATCTCTCGGCGGCGCCGCTCCCGTCTCTTTCACCCCACTCAACCATTTAAAGTGCTTACTATTCTCCAACTGACACGTCTGCGCGCACTTGACAAACTCCGCCGTCGAGTGCCACGGCAACGCGCACGCGATGAAATCATCCACATCGTACACGTGAATCTTAAACCGTCGCACCAAATACTCCAACGTCGATATCGCGCACTTCTCCGTGAAATACCCACTCAACAACCGCAAATACCTCCGTATTTCGACGCTCGTCGCCCTCGACGTCTCCGCGTCCTCCGACTCTCTGTGTCCCGCCTCGGCGCGCGCTCTCGAAAACAACGTCTTCACGAACCCCTCGAACCGTCCGTCCCTTCGACACAACTCTTCAAATCCTCGCACCGCGATCGCGTGTATCGTCTCTCGATCCACGTCCGCGGCGTCTCGCGCGTCGTACAAGATCGACGCCTTGGCGTTCGCGCCCAGTCGCTTTTCGCGCGTCTGCGTCGCCGCCAGCGTCTCGAGCGCTCTTCCGAGCT
>PVBE012623788.1_pt1 | contig 10169 bp, 6 predicted proteins | sample 1631181 | NCBI WGS metagenome assembly PVBE01 (sample SAMN08397723, study PRJNA350692) | Marine metagenome, whole genome shotgun sequencing project. | isolation source: water | place: Pacific Ocean | collected 2012-04 | reverse complement strand
GCCTTAGCCCCACTCCTCTGGGAGGTTGTGATTTGAGGTGAGCCGCAACCCACCACAACCCACACAACCCACCACACACGCACACACACGCACACACGCACGCACACACACACACACACACGCACACACACACACAGACACAAACGCGCACACACATGCATACACACGCGCACGCACACATGCAAGCTGAGACTTCTGGATTTGGTAGGGTGCTCTGAAAGTGATCCGCACGCACAACCATGCTGACAATGCTCACCCTTTCTGCCTCCAGTGGCATTGCCTTCTTCACCTCACCACCCAGTACGAACACTCAAGGGTTATCACTTCCCACTCTCCAGAGGCTATGCGGCCAGATAGGGCTGCGCACGATTTGAGAAGGAAGCAGCTCCCTGGAAGCTGAGAAGTGTAGCTTGTTGTTAGAGTCTGCAATGTGGTCGTTACAGCTGCCGCACATGCACGCTCACACACATGACACGCGCACACACATGCTCATGCTCAAACAGTTTCAAATTTCAAACTTTTTAGCGCTTGGTTCAATCGTGTTGCTTGCTCGTGTTCAAACAGTTTCCAATGGCCATGGAAATCAGAGACATGGATGGGAAGATCTTGTGCGTGATGGACGTTCCCGATGACGCGTCTTCGGTGGACCCACCTGAGGGCTCGAACTTCCTCAAGATGATCAGGTGTCGAGCTTGCAAGGAATGGTCTTTTGGGCCCAACCCGCTGACAAAGGGGCGCTACTGCCCTGACGGAAACTTGGGGCACCAGTTCCGGCCTTGGCTTCATGGAACTCAGTGGGCCCCAAGTTCAAAATTCTGCAAGATCTCGATGGAAGCTTTCCTCTTGGGCAGATTTAATGCCAATTTCCCGACACTGCAAAAGATGGTGGAACATTTTGACCTCGATGCGACACTCTTTCCGCAACTGATGGCTTGCGAAAACAAATACATCGAGCTGGTCAACAACGGATCCATTGGTGTAATTGTTCGCGGTCCCACGCGCGCACACGTTGAAGAAACACTGGCAGCGGTCAGGAAGAAAGTGGTGACGTCCTTTCAGACGAAATTGTTCCGCGACCGCATCCCGATGCGCGCCATGACGGTCAAGAGGTACAAGGAGGTGAAAGGTGTCGAACAGATCCCTGCGACACTGCGCCGAGACAAAAACCACGTCTGGCCTGACGGCACTATCAGGGACACAGTCTGGGTGAAAGCGCTCCATGAGGACGAGATGGAATCTATGCTCGACCTTGACACTGGCTTCAAATTTCAGGAGGTCCTTGACGACGGCACTGATGGGACTTTGAGGGAAGACCAGCAAGAGGCTGAATTTGGCCTGCGCGCTCGTGATCTCAATGGACTGGTTACTACGGATCATGACGCCGCCGTAACGTCCGCCGCATCCGCTGGCCAGCTTGTGGAGGAGGTTCCCACTCCTCTGCCTGAGGAGCAGAACATTCAGGAGGATGAAGAGGGCGAGTACCAGGCATCAGGGCCAAGCTCCTTGGTCTCTCGGCTCATCTCGCACGCGCAGACTCCGGCACCAGCGCGGACTGGCGCCGCTCCTCGCGGTGTGGCTTCCGCAACCAGTGGCCGAAACGCAAGTGCTGTCAACCACACGACACCTCGTAGCACAGGCACTGCAGTCGCACCGCAGACAAGCCCTCGTGCAGTTGCTGGCCGCACCGCAGACAAGCCCCCTGCAGGCATTCGGGCCCCATCATTAGGGCCAGCACTGGTTCAGAAAGTCGTTCTGGAGGAGGACCGTGCTGGCTTGGACACGACAGCAACGCAGCACAAGCTTGAAGAATTTCCATTGGAAGACGATGTCGCGAAAAAGTTCTGCTATGCCGAGCCGCTGAAAGCCTTGATCGATATCAAAAGATCATTGCAGGGAAAGACAATAGAGGGCAAGAGCGACACGGATAACAAAGCCATCGCCGAAGCGGCCGCGACTTTGCAAGTGCCGAACATTGAAGGTGCGGACACTCCGACTCGCAAGAAATACTCTGCGTTCCTCACGGGCCTGGCCGGCAAGGCGAATGTTGTCTACAAGAACATCGTCTGCGCAGAGAACAAGATTAACAAGCGGGCCAACGTTGCAGAGTCCGTCAAAACCGTAATCTCTCAGATCAGGCTGCAGTCCAATACTGTCAATAAGTTTCTCACATTAATGCTTGAGAATGCGCCAGAGTATGGGAAGTTGCTGGAGATCAGCAGCAAGATGAGGGCCTTCATGGATGGTACTTTCCCAGTTGGATTTCGTGTGCGGATTTCCCGCGCCAGCGCCATCGACAACATTCGCATCCAAAGAGCACAAGCGGCGATTGTCACGATGGGGATTGATCCCGCGGGTGCTTTAAAGAAAGCTTGTTTCAGCACGGAGACGGTCCAATGCGTGAATGCAGGCATCATCCAATCTTCGAACGCATATTTTCTGGAATCTTTTGCCAAAGGACAGCGCAGCCGCCCTCGCAACCTCGAGTGTTTTCGAGGCATTGTATGTCTCGCAACTACAGTCTCGGAGACACCCAGCAAGAAAATATTGCACGATGGCGATCTGAGAGATCTCGAACTTCTCATTGAATGTGGCCAGGACGTGCCGAAAGCGAAGCAGGAAGCAGCTGTGGCCAAACTCGCTGAGTTGAAGAAGGACATTGCGTACAATGGCATCTTGTTTGCATTTCTGAACCATCCAAACTATCCCCTATTCAAGGAAATTGCCGACATGAACCTTGCAGCGAAGCAATCCAAAGACGAGATCGTGCATTGCGTTGTAGAACTCGTGGATCTGCTAAATGAGGTCGATGCAAAGCTAGCACAGCTAGCAGAGGGCCTGGATCCGTGCACGTTGACATCTGGTGTGGCAGCGCAGCATGATCAGTTGCTCTTGATTGTCAATGCCAAACTTATGGATGTGGATGCTGAGCCATTAGCTGCAGGTACCAAAGTGGACTTGGAACGTTGCATCGGTATCGCGTCATACGTATGCAAAAAGCTGCTTGACGTTATGGATAAAGGCCTGGGATCCTTTGTTTCTATTTCAACGGCATATGTGAAAGACGGCAACTCTTCAGATGTGCGCATGGAGACTTGGTACACGTCTGACTGCTCCAATCACATTAAGCTGATGACTGCGCTAAATCTCACATCGTCCTGGTTTGCGGAATGTACTCCAGCTGCAGCATGGTTGCGTAAACAACTCCGATGTGGCTCCAAGCTCGCTGTGTTGGATGGGATGGCCCCAATGGTAGAACAAGCGAAAGACTTCCTCACATGTACCCAGTTGCTTGTCGCGATCACCGATGCGCATGCGGGCAACAAGAGTGCAGCGTCGTTGATGCAATTATTTGCTAAGCTCGACGCTTGGAGAGCCAAGAAACATGCATCTCCACCATCGTTGTTGCAAGTTGCTTACGAACAGTTCAGAGAAGCGTTTGACATCAATAGCCAAGGTCGTGCTGATCTCGAATCCTATCTGTCTGGGACACTGGTTCCTGTGGCCAAGGATGTCCTCGTCCATTCACCCACTCATCCACCGACATTGTCACAATGCTCTTTTCGCATTATGAAGCGGGTTGGTTTCCTCAAGGACGACCTCGAGATGGACAACTTCGATATGTTTCAGGCATCGTCGGTAGTTGTCCCGGCAATGGCTCCGCTTTGGAACGCAAGCCACATCACAGTGATCAAGCCACATATTCTTCAACCGCTCTGTGCATTCCGCCAGGCCGAGGTCTGTGGCCGTAGTGTTGCATTATGCAAGCTAAGGTAGGTTCCGGAGAGAGACCGTGGGGGAATAGTCCGGAGAGGGGCAGAGGAAGGGTCTAGGGAGGGGTAGGGGCCGGGCCGGGGTGGGGTCCACCGAAGGGGTAGAGGGAGGGATGGAGGAGGAGACCACAGGGGGATCAGTGCGGGGCAGGGGGAGGGAGTGAGGGGGGCAGGGTGGGGGTATGTCCTAAATCGGCAGTTCCAGTGAGGAGTGAGGAGGTAAGGAGAAGGTAGCTAAAGTTACCTTTCCTCCAGGAACTAGAGTGGACAGATGAAATTGGACCTGATCACCTGATCCATACTCTAACACGCTCGAGGCCGTTGGCCTGGCGAATTATTCTCCAGAGCATGGGCGCAGACTCCTCGATCACTCCACTTCTGATCGCGTCGTGTGTTCCTGCACTTTTAGCGTGCCTGGATTGTCGTTCCTGGACGTCTAGCGTTCCTGGATTGTTGTTCCTGGAAGTTTAAGAATGAAGTCGATGTCGCTCCTGGACTTTTAGCGTTCCTGGATTGTTTCTGTGCGAAAGTGGGTTAGACACACACTGAGGCCGCGTCGTCTATGGTTCATCGCTCTGTTCAGCTTTCGCCTTGGAGCGTGACGCCGGATCGAGATCAGCGAGCCTTTAACACTTTCATCCTCATCTTGAAGGTACTGGACTCATATGGGTCCTTGGTTGGTGTTAAGAGCAATCCTCCGTGCTCTATCTGGACCGCTGCGGGAGATGAAGAGATGTTCCCATTCTTGCAGCAGATCAGTGCCCTCGAGAACTTTTTCGATGCACAGGATATGATCCCGGTTTTGGAACGCATCTTGTGTGAGACCACTCCAGCGTCGGAGGTTGCGAAGCGCATGTCCAGCGTTTGCAACACCATGCGGACCAGGTTCTCGACAGAACTCAAAGATTTCCTCACGAGTGCTGCTGTGAAGGACGCTATGCAAGTGGTCCAGAACACCTTCATACCCTTGACCAAGGCGGAGGCGAAGGTCGCACCTGCCCAGACACAGGGCCCACATGATCACTTGGCCAACTCGAAGCTCTTTTTTCAGCACGCCAACGAGCAGTCAACGGAAAAGATTGCAAATGCCCTTGAACCCGTTAGTGATCGGCTGAGTCTATGCAAAAAAGTCTTACAAGGCCTCACTTGGCTGCGGTGGGACACAGCAATCCAGGACGCTTTCAACGAGGCGCACAAGCTGATGTTGACGGGCCATTGGATAAACACGATGTGGTGTTTGCTGCTCTTGATCCAAGACAATGATATTGCTGGGCCTCGTGGAAAAAGCTTACGCCATCAATTGCTGCAAGTGAAGGAAGGCGACATCTTCCAAATGCTTCTGTCTCATGAGCGGCTGGATGCGAAGATCCTTGACCGCATCGAGGATATCTTGAGCAAGGACCCGCAGTACAAGAAATCACCACCGAAGAAACGTGCGTTGAGCAAGCATCAGAGTGACGAGTTTCCCGAGCGGCTGCCAATCGGCGACTGTGAGGCGCCTAAGTCTGCAAGTTCTGCACATGCCGAGGAGTCGGAGCCTGCAGCTAAACGCCTAAGGCTGCGAGGGATGGCTTCGCCTAGTGAAAGCCACGAACACGGAAACAATGTTGACTTGGAGGAAGTGCAGTTTGTGCCGCCAAACGATGACAGTTCCTTGAGCTTGCAGAACCTCTACGGGGACGACTCCTGCCCGGCGCTGCTTTGCACCGCTGACTTCGGAAGCTCAACCGCTGCACCGCCTCTAGAGCCTGTCGACCTCCACGATAGCTTTCTTGCAGAGGGGGACGCTGCCACAGAGAAGTTTCCTGAATGCCCTGATCATCCAGATGACTGGGTTTGTCGGCGAGGCCCAGCGCTGTTGGCACTTGATCCACGTGCCTTTCACTGCCATGTTTGCAAGCGCATCCTGGGCACCTCCGATCTGGACGACTTCGAACCACTTATCGACTTTGATGATCTGGGTTCAGTGGGCACCCCTATTCCGCGGCTTGGCGAACCGGCACCTCAAACACCCGTGGGTGTGGCCATGGCCAACCCCGGTTCTCCTCCGCGCTCTCCAACATCTCCATACGAACCAGCATGCACTGAGGAGACTCAAAGCGGCGCTCTTATCCTGGTGCCCGTGGACACGTACATCCTTGTGAGAGGTTGTATCACTCTTCCTGACGAGTTCTCGCCTGTGACAGCTGTGGTCGACAACAAGGAGGTAAGTAGCATCCGGGTGCCCCAGCACCACTGGGTATCTTTGCTGGAAGCACACAAGGCGTTCAGCACGGTTCCTCCACAGGAGTTAGTGGAGGAGACGCAGGAGCTCGAGGCGTCACCATCCGAGGATCGGCTGCTGACGCAAGCTGAAGCTTCAGGGGAGGATGCTCCAGGGAGTCCAGTTGCTGCCACATCACTGAGTTCTGCTGTGCAAGTCCAGGCAGAGGTGACGGCCAGGGCCTCCGCCGCCGCTCGCAGTGGCGATGACACAGCAGATGGCAGTTGTGTGGCAAACAAAGGCATAAAACGTTGCGAAAGACCCGCCCGAAGAGCAAAGTGCGTCGCACAGTCTCCTGGTTCGCGCGCAAGAGACGTCGATGCGAAGAGGGCTCACAAGATTGCAGTTGCAGAGGCCAAGGCCGAAACACAATTGGAGAAAAAGAGAGAGCGCCAGGCAAAGGCGGCCGCTAAGCCTAAGGCAAAGGCTAAGGCTCAGGCATGACGAGGATCAGGATGTTGGCTGCTTGGGAGTGCTGGCTTACGGAACATCTTGCTTGGCTTTGCGTCGGCATTTGTTGACCTCGCATTTAATTCGCGTTTCTTTTGTGCCTGGATGTCGTGGCCTTGTTTGTGTACCATGGATACAACAGGGTGTTTGTCTCTGATGGGTAGTGTATTGCAATTGGTACTTCGTTCTTGCGCCTCGTGTCTTGTCAACTGGAAACATGGACACCCTAGATCTGCGTTGTGTCGTGGCATCACGTTGGATCGAAAAAGCAAAAATGCATCGCACAAAATAATCGAGCGTGTCTTCGTCTACATTGTTATCTTGATAGTATAAATTGTAAAATCCTATGGCTCAGACTTGTGCATTGTGCATTTCAGATTCCCGTAAAATGGATATTGGTCTGGGCCCTGGAAGCCAAATGTTGTGATATGATATGTCCTGGAACAGTGTAGCAATGCTTATCTCTATGCTGCGTCTAGGCATCTTCGCTTGAGATTGAACAATTCTGATATGGCATGGTAACTACAGGAAATAAAGCCATTCATACTTCGGAATACATAGCTTCCATAATCGGGCACTACGGTGTTCTCGAATTTGAGGTCCATACCTCCATACCGATACCGGACATGACATCCTAGCGAATGATGAATTCTAAAGGGCCCTTGCGAGTACCCAGCAATTTTGGTAATATTTAGAAGTGCGATCTCTTGGCAATCCGCGCATGAATGGCACCAGTTTCGTTCTTGCTATGTGCGCCAGTTTCGCTCTTTCTATGTGCGCCAATTTTGATCTTTCTATGTGTGTTACACTTACTACCGGTGTTTCGTATGTGCTCTTTCTATGTACGCCAATTGTGTTCTTTCTATGTGCTCTTTCTATGTGCGACAGTTTTGTTCTTTCTCTGTGCGTGTTACTCCCAGCCGGTTGTGCGCCAGTTGTGATATTTCTATGTTCTGTCTATGTGCGTGTTGTGTTCTCTCTATGTAGTAGTTCTATGTGCGACAGTTTTGTTGTTTCTCTGTGCGTGTTACTCTGTGTTCTGTTCTTTCTATGTGCACCAGTTGTGATCTTTCTATGTGTAGACTAGTCTTACACTGTGTAGTGTCCACTCGTGTTGACTGGTGCGATCTAGTTGTATCGTTGCCTAGGTTGAGGATCCGGCGAGAAGGCGGCAGCGCCGCTACGAGAAAGAAGCCAGCGGCGGCGACTAAGGCACAAAGCTTCCACACAGTGTCAATCCGCACAGTGTCAATCCCAGAGCAGTGCAAGTCTGAGTGATGTGCTTCGTGTCTGTTATCTCCTGTGTCGTCTCTGGTGACTTGGTTGTAGTTGTCTGTTCGTCATTGCGAGGCCGACGAGAAGCCTGCCATCCCGGAGAAGAAGCACGAGACCATCGTGAAGAAGCCTGCCATCCCGGAGAAGAGCAAACGAGCAGACACCAAAGCCATGAAGAAGAGCAAACCAGCAGAGAAGATGGCAACCAACGCGCAACGCACGAAGGCTCTTCGGAATGACGAGACGTTGCAAGAGTACTTCGAAAGGCTGAAGCCGAGCAAGAAAGACGACCCATGCACGATGATTTGCAAGATGCAGCTCGCGAAACTTCGCTGGGAGCAATTGGAACGCCTGACAGCGAACCTCATCGCAATTGGCACATTGACTTTCGCCACAATGTGCAGCGGATCGGAGACCCCTGTCTTTGCACTTTGGGTTCTTTACAGCATCTTGTTCCCATTGACGGATCAGCAGCCGCCGGAGGCATCCTTCAAGGTGCTGTACGGCTGCGAAAGTGAGAAGAGCAAGATTCCCTTTGGCCACTTCATGGTGGAGAAATTCAGTCGCCCACCCACAGAAGCTTATGCTGAGCGTGAGTCTGCTGGTGGTGACGACTCCAGTCACAACCAAAACTGGTGCTGCTACAAAGATGTCACCACGTTGCACAAAGGCATGGCAGAGTGCTGGGTGCATGAGCCAAAGAAGAAGCGCGGAAAAGCACCCAAAAGCAAAGCCAAAGCAGATGCGACAAAATCAGCATACCAGTTGGCAACAAACGCTTCTACTGATTGCGAGCCTCACATGTGCACGGTGTGCAGCGGCACCGAAGGCCCACAACTGAGCTCAATAGGCTGGTCTTGCAAGAACTTGAGCAAGATGTTCACACCACCGGATCACCAGCGCGGCAAAAAGGACTGGCTCCTAACTGGAGATGGCAGCTCTGGTGTGACGTACTGGGGACTCAAAGATCACTTACGATCGAATCGCCCTGCAGTCGTCCACATTGAAAACGTCGAGGAGTTGCTGAACGAGACGAACAAGCAGATTGTCAAGGCCGACATGACTAGCCTGGGTTACTACTTCACGGCAAAGTTACTCAAAGCTCTGCGGTTCGGAGTCCCTCAAACTCGGAACCGAGCGCATGGACTTCTCATCGACACTTTGGCCGTGCCCTACGACGAGGATGGCTTGGAAGAGTTGTCCAACGAGATGTGGGACATCTTGGCGCAGATTGAGCTCAGCGACCACATTCCGTTGGCCAAGTTCTTATTGCCCTGCGAGGATTCGTATCTCGTGAAGCTTCTCGAGGATTACAAAAAGCGTTCAGTCGGCAATGACTTAGATGAGAACGATCCTGTGTGGCGCCGTGGCTTGAACGATTGGCTTAAAGCCAGAGGGGAGACGTGGGACGCATGCCAGCCGTCTGCTGAGCTGCTGGCGTCGGAATGGTTCTGTCTGTTGCCACCCCGTGAGCGCCTGACCTTGGCTGCCCTGATGAACGCTGCGCCCGCGAAAGTGGGGCATAACGTGTCCCAGCAAGCGTTCAGGACCGACAACGACGGTGACGACATGGCCACCGCTTTGGGCTCGTTTTGTACCAAATCTAAATGGTACTTGGTCGAATACCACCGACTTCTCGCTGGAATCGAGGCTCTACACATCCAAGGCATTCCCATGCATGCCTTACGCGAAGCTCTTACACGCAGAGTTCTTTGCGAGACAGGTGCCAAAGACTTTGCAGGCAACTCTTACACTGCCGCGGTGATGACTGCTTTCGACATCGCGCTGTTCATCACATGGCCTTTCCCAAAGATGGCCTTCCACCAAGTGCCGGTGACGCGAAACATGGACCGGTTCTTCAACTTTCCGAAGGTGCGCAAGGTTGAGACTGGCAGTTCCGCCGACGACTTGAGCGACGCACAGGCCCTGCAGTTCCAGCGAGAACTCCGAAAGCCCCTGTGAGCCCCACTGTCCACACTCTGATCGGCGGCAGGTTGATTCGAATCGGTCGTGATGCGTTCACACTCTGTGAACTTGTTGTCCAGAGCTTTGGTGTTGGAGTTGTTGAGGGCTTGAAGAGTCCACAACCGGGAGATCCTTTTGTCGTTTTGTCTTTGTCTGTTTCTGTTGTTGGCCGGTGTGCGTGGCCCTAACGTGAAGTCTATTTGCTTGCCAATGCTGTCTGAAGATAACAGGTGTGTCGTATGTTCATTGTTCACGTACCGCGTCCACGATCCGACAAGCCACTGTTATTAATGCGTTTGATTTGGTTTGATGCACGAATGAAAAGACATGGGTCACGAATGAAAAGACAGGGGTCACGAATGAATAAGGTGATGGGCTTGGGAATGAATAAGGTGATGGGTCACGAATGAAAAGACAGGGGTCACGAATGAATATGGTGATGGGTC
>PVBE012047584.1_pt1 | contig 10169 bp, 10 predicted proteins | sample 1631181 | NCBI WGS metagenome assembly PVBE01 (sample SAMN08397723, study PRJNA350692) | Marine metagenome, whole genome shotgun sequencing project. | isolation source: water | place: Pacific Ocean | collected 2012-04 | reverse complement strand
AGCAAGAGCCTCGTCTTGTTTTTGGGCAAGTTGGGTTTCCATTTGCTCTATTTGGTTCATCCCAATCGCTATTTTTAAGTCAGCAGCTTCCATGCGAAATCGATATTGTTGGGTCGATTTAAACCCAGCCATTAACACTTTGAATGCCATTTTAATAGTTTCGGGTGTTTCTATTTTTTTTAATATCTTGACATAAGCAAAAACAGCATCTGGTGATGAAGGATTATCCTCAAATTCTTTTTTCGCTCTAGCTAGCGTTCTTTCAATACTTCCTCCAGCACCTGCTAGGGAATCTTCTTCGTCTAATTCTTGTTGTTTGTCTAAATCTTTTACAAACTTCCGGAATCCACCTTCTTCGCCGCCCATTTCTTCGTATCCACCTTTCGACATTGCTCGTTCGGCAGCAAGTTCGTTAAGTTCCCGCTCAAGAACAGAATCTTCAGGTTTTATCTGTAATGCTGCTTGCCCAACCCGAATAGCTTGATCCCAGGCATTTGTAGACTCGAATAACTCCATTAGATTTTTTAAATCTTTGTAAGAAAGAACATTTTTCCCCTTCTGCGAAATGGAGAGAATAACGTCAGCCATTTCGGCACCAAACTTATTTTGTTCAGCGTTCACAGCAGCAACAATAGTTTTTACTCCAAGTTTCGGGTTCATAATATCGTGCCACCACTCGAATAAAGCAGTTACGAATTTGTCCACATCGCTAGACCCATCGATTTTCTTAATAACTTTGTTACTTGCGGGGTCACCTCCACGAGAGTTATACGTGGTTGCAATCTCTAACACTTCTTTATGGACTTCAAGATCGCGAGGGTCTAGTTTGAATCCGCTTGCAAAAAACGCAAAAGCGGATTCAAAATTGTAACTTTCAGCCATTTGACGAGCACGTTCAAACCATGCCTTCGCCTTTTCGGGCTCTGGCATAAAAATATCAGTTGAATCGGTCTTTTTTCCAAATAGTGCCATGTGCTTCGTCCCAAAAGGGTACGCAGTATTCTACATTGGTTCAATGTCTCTAGGGTAGAATGTTTGCATGACAGTGGATCCAAAAACTCTATCGTTGATTCTTTTTCCAGCTTCGATTCTTTTGGAACAGGCAAAAGATGTTGATCCTTCAGATCCAACGGTTCAACATGTTGCACGAAGAATGGTCGAAATAATGTTTGAACATCAGGGCGTGGGGCTTGCTGCCCCACAAATAGGACTCCCATGGCGGCTTTTTGTGACGAGAAATCCTGATAGCGAAGACGAAGCTATAGCGTGGATTAATCCTTCGCTGAAGGTTATAAACGAAGATATTGAGATAGATGAGGAGGGCTGCTTGAGTTTGCCGGATATTCGTGGGGATATTCGTAGACCAGTTGGGATAACTATTCGAGGGTTTGATATTGAGGGTAATCCTGCGGAAATGTCGAGCGATACCTTTATGGCTAGAGTATGGCAACATGAGAACGACCATCTTGATGGCATACTTATTATCCACAAGATGACAGCCATGGATCGGCTTGTGAATCGAAAATTAATTCGTAATCTTGAGAGAACAAAATGAGATTGCTTTTTCTTGGTTCTGGAGAATTTGGTTTGCCTACATTGCAGCGTCTTGTTGAGGAGCACGAAGTTGTCGGTGTTGTGACTGCAACAGATAAAACAGCAGGTCGAAATAGACAACCATCGCCGACTCCAATTGCGAAATGGGCAAATGAAAACGGATTAAACATTTTTAAAACGGCAAATGTGAACTCCGAAGAAATGACAGAAAGAATTAGAGAATTAAAAATTGATGCAATGGTAGTCATTGCGTTTGGCCAAAAACTTTCGGAAGAACTCATACTAGCCCAGCGAACCATGAACTTGCATGCATCGATCTTGCCTAGATGGCGAGGAGCAGCGCCCATTAATGCAGCTGTGCTGCATGGCGATAAGTTATCTGGTGTAAGCGTAATTACGTTGGCGCAAAAATGGATGCGGGGTTAGTGCTAGGTCAAGTTACAACCGCGATAGGCGAAACCGAAACGGCTGGAGAGTTACATGATCGACTTTCACAGTTGGGACCAAACGTAATAATGGATGTGCTTGCAAATAATTCTTCCGGTGTTGAACAAGACGAAAATCTAGTGACATATGCTCCTAAACTTTCAAGAAAAGACGCTCTGCTTGACTTGTCGAAAGATGCAGAAACAGTTGCGAGAACGATTCGCGGTTTGTCGCCATGGCCTTGCTGTCATTTGACCGTTGCAGGGGTTGATTGCAAGGTTTTGAATGCAATTGCCAAGAACAGTAGTGGAAATGTTGGAGAAGTATTGGAAGATGGAACTATTGCAGTTGGTGATGGGAGTATTGAAATTCTAGAGCTTAAACCAGCAGGAAGCCGCACAATGTCTTGGAAGGATTTTTTAAATGGGCGTGATATTTCAGTTGGTGCTATTTGTGGTACTTCATTGTGAAAGTTAAAGCATTTGCATTAACATTGTGGGACGTTATTAAACCGCAAGAAGTGAAAAAGCCGGTCCCAAAACAACCCCGCCCAATTCAAGCAAAATATGATGCGGTAGTTTTGAAAATGAAGGAAACGTACGGTTTTAAAATTCGTAAATGGCGAACTTCGATGAGTGGTTGCGCTTGGGAATTGAAGGACAAGCAGGGGAATGTTTTTCGAATGCTTGAATCGCCATATCCAAAAGGACCAATGAGTTGCGCAATTTTTCTACATGAAGTTGGACATCATGCGATTGGCTTTCGCACGTATAAACCTCGTTGCTTGGAAGAATTTTATGCTTGGGAATGGTCGTTGCACGCGATGAAGGCGAATGATATAAATATTACTAGAAATGTAATGAAGCGTCGTGACAACGCATTGAAATATGCTGTGGCTAAAGCGCTTCGTCGGGGGTTGAAAAAGATCCCGATAGAACTTGAGCCATTTGTACCCGAACAATATAAGGTTGCGAAGTGTGACTAAAAATCTTTCGGTAAAAGATTTAGAATACGATTTGCCAGAAGGACGCATTGCCACGCATCCAGTCACACCACGATCGAGCGCAAAGTTACTTGTTGTTGAGCGGGAGTGTTTTTCGCATTTACATATTGTAGATTTGCCAGAATTATTGCCAAAGGATGCGTTGCTTGTAGTAAATGAAACAGCAGTTATGCCCGCTAGATTTGTTACTCGCAGAATTGATACTGGTGGAAAGGGGGAAGGGCTTTTTTTGCAACAGTGCGATACTCTTTGGGAAGTGATGTTAAAAAGTAATGGGAAATTGCGAGAAGGTATTGTGCTTGAACTTGCAGATGGTCTGCAACTAACACTTGTTGAAAGAGATGGCAAAAATTGGAAATGTTCGTGCAATGACATGCGAGATGCTCGGCTTGTTTTGCAAGAAGTTGGAATCACTCCAATTCCCCCTTACATTTTAGGAGCAAGGGGTGCAATCGAAACAGATGATGCACAAGACCGAGAACGCTATCAGACAATCTATGCGGATCCGAATCAAAATCAGTCTGTCGCTGCTCCAACGGCAGGGCTTCATTTTGACGAAGCTCTTCTTGCGGCTTTAGATGCTCGTGGTTACCAGAGAGTGCCTGTGACTTTGCATGTTGGAGCGGGTACCTTCAAGGGAATTGAGACCCCAACTATCGAGGAGCATGCAATGCATAAGGAGTCATGGGAAGTTGGTCAGCCAACACTCGATGCAATACTTCGTGCGAAAAGTGAAGGGCGATCTGTGATCGCTGTTGGAACTACGTCAGTGCGAACGTTAGAATCACTGCCTCCGATGAATAGGTGGCCTGAAAAAGGTGGACTTTCAGGAGAAACTCGGTTGATGATCGCTCCCCCGTATGATTTTAAGGTTGTCGACGGTATGTTGACCAACTTTCACTTACCAAAATCAACATTGTTGACCCTTGTTGCAGCGATGATTGGAATTGAACGCCTTAAAACAGCGTACGCTGAGGCGATTGCTTTGGAATATCGTTTTTACAGTTATGGAGATGCAATGTTTTTCCTTTCACAAGTTGATGAAATGTAGTATCCTGTAAGTGCAAGGATGCACACGCTTGAAGCACTTATTGAAGGACTCGATGCACGGATGGTTGGAAGTACGACCACATCTGTGAGTGATGTCGTTCAACACTCAGGTCGTGTGACTGCAGGGGCACTATTTGTTGCTAGAAGTGGGGTTCGGCGTGATGGTGCTGGGTTTATTGATGATGCAATTGCCAATGGAGCGACAGCAATAGTCTGTACTCCCGAAATTGCAAGTTCGTTAGAGCATAAAAACCTTGCGATTATTGAAACCTGTGATCCTTGTAAAGTTGGAGCGATTATTGCAGAGCGATTTCATGGGAACCCCTCAAGTAAATTAAAACTTGTTGGTATAACTGGAACAAACGGTAAAACAACAATTGCATGGTTAGTGCAACACATTTTGAGTAAGGCGGGGAAAAAGTGTGGGATGCTAGGAACAATTGTTTGTGATGATGGAGTGGTTACAGAGAAATCAACACTAACAACACCGAGTTTTTGTGATATTGGAAAAATATTACACTCCATGGTGAATAATGGATGCGAAGTTGCTGTGATGGAATGTTCCAGCCACGCACTTGATCAAGGTAGAGTAGCAGCGCTCGACTTTGATATTGGAGTTTTTACAAACTTGTCCGGAGACCATTTAGATTATCACGGTTCTGCAGATGCGTATCTCCAAGCCAAGATGAAATTGTTCGATATCGTTTCAACATCTGCAATTTTATATATGGACGATCCTGCAAGTTGGTCAGTTGCAGATAGAACAACAGCAACAGTGATTTCATGTAGATTGGAAAGCGATGCAGCAACTTCGTGGGTAGAAATTCTTGATGAGCAACTCGATGGTTCTGATGTTCGTTTGCATGGACGTTGGGGAATTATTGAAACTCGTATACCCTTGCTCGGTAAACATAATGCTGTAAATGCATTGCAAGCGACAGCCGTGGCGTATGAATTAGGTATACCAGCAGACAGAATAGCTCAAGTGCTTTCCACCGCAACTCCACCGCCAGGACGGTTAGAGCGTGTACGCTCTGTTGGGTCAGCAGTTTTTGTAGATTTTGCTCATACGGATGACGCTCTAGAGAAAATGTTATGGTCTGTCCGAGACGTTCTTCCAGAAGGGGGGAAGTTGCATGTTGTATTTGGCTGTGGTGGGGATCGAGACAAATCAAAACGTTCTCGAATGGGCTGTGTCGCCGCGACAGTTGGGGATTTTGCGTATGTAACAAGCGATAATCCTCGCAGTGAGAACCCTGAGAAAATTTTAGACGAAGTGTTAAATGGTGTTCCGAAAGACCGTCTATCTTTGGTTCATCGAATTGTTGATCGAAGAATAGCAATTCAAAAGGCAATCGCATCAGCGGCTGATTGTGATGTTGTAGTGATTGCAGGAAAAGGGCATGAGAAAAGCCAAATATTGGAAGATCGCGTAGTTCCGTTTGATGATATTGAAGTAGCAAGTGAAGCTATTCAGCAAAGGTCGATGGGTTTTTAAATGGTATATACAACCGATCAACTTGCGAATTATCTACATGGGAGTTTAATTGGTGACTCGGACGTGCAATGCCGCGGAGCATCTATTGACTCGCGGGAACCACTCGATGGAAAAGTGTTTTTTGCACTTAAGGGTGAGCACACTGACGGACATGAGTACGTTGAACAAGCTGTAACGAACGGCTGTAGCGCAGTTGTTGTGGAGCGAACCTGTGATGTTGGTGTTCCAGTTGTCATTGTGAAAGATTCTCGCAAAGCGTTGTTTCGCCTTGCAGAAGCAAGGCGATCAGAGATGCGTTTTGATGCTGTGATTGCAGTGACTGGCTCAGTTGGCAAAACGACTACAAAAGACATTCTTAGTTGTTTACTTGGGGGCGATGCAGTTGTTTCAAGAAAAAGTTTTAATAACGATCTCGGTGTGCCGCTGACTCTTCTTGAGGGCGAAAATGCGAATTATTTAGTTGCAGAAGTCGGCGCAAATGATGTGGGTGAAATCGAGCCCCTTGCCGAATTAGTGCAGCCAGATATAGCGATTTTAACTTCAATTGAAAAAGCGCATTTACAGGGTTTTGGGAATACAGAAACGGTACTTCAAGAAAAAGCAAAGTTGCTTTCGGCTGTACATCGAAAGGGTTATGTCATCCTTCCTGATTCGGTTGATATTTCCAGTTATTCTTTCGATGCGACGATTATAAGAGTGGGTCAATCAGGTGCTGCAGATGTTAAAGTCGAAACGGGTATTGATAATCATGGTTTTGCAACTCTAGAAATAGGCGGGAAAAAAGTAACATTATCGTTACTCGGTGAACACAACGCAATGAATACTGCACTTGCAATCGTTGCTACAAACTGTGCAAATCTAGATGTGCCAATTTCTGCTTTGCTTGATTTTGCTTGCCATGCAGCTTCGCCAATAGGACGGCTTCGGAAGGTCGAAGTTGGAGGAGTCATATTTATTGATGATTCGTATAATGCGAATCCCGCATCGATGCGGGCCGCTTTGCATTTATTTACCCAAATAGAAGCCACTAGGAAAATTTTAGTCCTTGGTGACATGTTGGAACTTGGTGAATCTTCTCATTCCGAGCACCGGGCACTGGCATCAGTCATTGAACAAGCGTGCGCAGATGTAGTATTTCTTTTCGGAGATGAAATGCAGGCAGCGGCGCATATTCCAAATTCATTTTGGTCTCAGAAAGTTGAAACAAAGATGGAAGAAGTTGTTTCGTCTTTTAAGCAGGGTGATCTGGTATTAGTAAAGGGTTCGCGTGGTTTGCGACTTGAGCGTTTCATTGAGAATACTCGACAAACGAAAGTTTCAGAGCACTAGGCGGCGATATACCTTTTACATGCTTTACCATTTATTGCAATCGATGGATCAGTGGCTCGATAGTGTTGGGTTGTATTCATTTCTTCAAGTTCTATATCAGAGAGAGTTTCGCGCATTTACTGCAGTAGTCGTTGCTTTTTTTATAGTTATTCTATTTGGAAGACCAATGATCCGTCTTTTAGTTAAATTGAAGATAGGCGATCACGCAAATTTTAATCATGCTGAATTAGATGCACTTATGCAGAGCAGAGAAAATACTCCGACTATGGGTGGTGTTTTGTTGATTGGATCAGTGCTGGTGACTACGCTATTGCTTGCCGATTTATTTAATCAATATGTTCAATTGTTAATGATGGTAGTTTTATTGTTCGCTCTTCTTGGTGGAACAGATGACTATTTAAAATTAGTTGCAGGGCATAGTAAACTCGGCTCTAGAGATGGTTTGTATCGGTGGGAGAAATTGTTATTTCAATTTGGGATTGGACTCATTGCTGGTTTTATGGTGTGGAAATGCGCTGGAACAAACGATGCTGCCCACTCATTAACTCTTCCATTTGTTAGAACTTATTTGCCGGGAAATGAAAACCTTATTGTATCTCCAAACGTCATTATGCTTGGAGCAACTTCATTTATTGTGATATCCATTTTTATGGTGATGTTAATGTCAAACGCTGTCAATATTACTGATGGACTTGACGGCTTGGCTCCTGGAACAGTGATGATTGCAAGTTTTGCGATGATGGTTCTTTGTTATATTGCTGGTTCGCCTGATTTAGCTGGTTATTTACTTATGCCACATATTGAAGGTGCTGCTGAAATGATGGTTGTCGCGGGAGCATCTGCTGGAGCTTGTCTTGGTTTTCTTTGGTTCAACTGTCACCCTGCTCAGGTATTTATGGGCGATACTGGTTCAATGCCGCTTGGTGGTCTACTTGCAACGATCGCAATCATCATTCGGCAAGAATTTTTACTTCTCATTATCGGTGGCATCTTTATTATTGAAATTGGAAGTAGTTTCTTGCAAATTTATTACTCCAAATTTACCGGTGGGAAACGAATTTTTCGCTGTGCCCCCATTCATCATCACTTCCACATGAAGGGATGGTCTGAATCTCAAGTGGTCACTCGCTTCTGGCTCATTGCGGTTGTGCTTGCCATGATTGCCCTCGTGACAATTAAGATGCGTTAGTTCAATATTCAGTCCGAATAAAACCTCTGACGAATTTTATTGGTGTAATTACAAATTAATTCCTCAGAGGTTTTATAGGTGTTTATGTGTTTGGATATTGAACGATTGCATCAAGGTCGATGATGGTATTCGGAAGATTTGGTGCTTTTTTGAAGCGGTGTTTGCGCAATAGTTTGACAAACTCAGCCATATCGCCATGCATCGGTGCGGTGAACTCGCAAGGGGTTTCAGCGATGGGATGTGTAAACGCAAGAAATCCGGCATGAAGAGCTTGACGTTTCATGATAATTTCCAGCCGGTCTCGATTGCAATCAATTCCGCGGGGAACGATGTCGCAAATTTTAAGATGCTTGCCACCATACATATCATCCCCAACAATCGGGTAGCCCAAATGTTGTAAATGCAATCGAATCTGATGTGTTCTGCCAGTTTTTAAATCGAGTTCAAGGAGTGTGTATCCTTCGTAGAGTTCACGGACATGAAAGATAGTTGTGGATGGTTTGCCGGTATTGTCCCAACGTACAGCGTATCCGTCGCGTTTAGTCGGATGTTTCCCTAGTGGCACATCAATGACATCTGACATTGGTTCAACTTCACCATGTACAACTGCGAGGTATCGTTTTCTTGTCTTTCGCTGCTCAAATTGTTTTCCTAGCCGCCAATGAGCAGTGTCTGTTTTTGCTGCAACCATGACGCCAGTTGTATGCCGATCTAAACGATGTACAACGCCAGGGCGTGCAAACTCTTCACCAACACTAGAAAGTTCTCCGTCACTGACATGTTGAAAATGCCAAGCAAGCGCATTGATTAATGTCCCAGATTTATTTGACCGTGCAGGATGAACGATAATATCATCGTCTTTGTTGAGTACGATAAGATCGTGATCTTCGTAAATAATTTTTAAAGATATTTCTTCTGCGACAATGTCCGTAGAAGGTGGTGGGGGTAGTATGACGGTAACAACATCCCCTTTGTGCAATTTTGTTGAAGGTTTGGGGAATGAACCATTAACAGTAACGTCTTTTTCTTCGACGAGTCGTTTAATGCTTGTTCGTGATAAGAACGGAATTCGAGTGGCTAAATAACTGTCTAATCGACGATTGAGTTCCTTTGAAATAGAGAAGGTCGCTTCAATTGATTCGTCATCATCAATATTTTGTTCTTCATAAGCACGAAATAACGCATCGGTATCGATGTTACCACCGCCATCCAAAAACTTTTTTGACCGATTACTCGGCGACCCCATGGGTTACTTGCCAGTTTCGATGAGCGTAGAAAGCGAGTCTAATGAAGTATTAATAGGTGATGGGTCCCGTTGAAGAATCTGATTGGTACGAGCAAGAACTTCTGCATCAGTTGGCAGTAGGATTGCTTCGGTCAAGATCTCGATGGATGCAATTCTTTTTTTCGCTTGCGATGCGAGGGCAGGATATTGTTCACCTGCTCTTGCAATTACTGCTTCATAAAATCGTGTTGCACCTTCAGTGTCACCGTTTGATTCAGCAATCGCGGCACGCCCATGGAGTCCAGAGACAATAAGTAAAGTAAGTTTTGGTGATTTGTCATCATTTTCAATCACACGTGCGTACAAGGAGTCTGCTTTCTCAAGATAAAACAAACGGTCTTCATCAGAAAGAGATGTAGCAACATCAATAGTACTTCCAATCTCTTGACCAATGATGACCGAGCGCATGTAACCATCAGCAGCGCTTAATAGACCAAGCCGATGTAATGAGTCGATTTCAGCATACGACTGGGCAATATCTTCATGTGAAGCAGGTAGACCAGCCGCACTCGCTTCAAGGTATGAGATCCATGCTTCAGCACGGTGCGCCACTTTTCCTTGTTTGTATTTCACAACGAACATGTACGCGACAATGACAATCATGATAATGAGAAGATAACTTGGACCTTTGGTTTTCAACCAATGTACAAAATCCTCATTTACATGGCTTTCAGAGAGGTCTGCTGTTTGAATGTCTTTTAATCGTTCACGATCCATGCATTTCGTCCTTTATTGAGAATTGGTCATTCTATCCCAAATTGAATCTCCACGCAAATACTCATCTAGTGATTGCACGACCCTCAAAGCCATATTCTTCTTGATATTTATTGTATGT
>PVBE010617940.1_pt1 | contig 10169 bp, 9 predicted proteins | sample 1631181 | NCBI WGS metagenome assembly PVBE01 (sample SAMN08397723, study PRJNA350692) | Marine metagenome, whole genome shotgun sequencing project. | isolation source: water | place: Pacific Ocean | collected 2012-04 | reverse complement strand
TGACGGGCCGGCTGATTTGAGGTCGGGCCGGCTGGTTTGCTTATTTTACCTTATTATTTACCTTTACTCATTGTAATCTCTAGTGCTGTCCGAATCAGCCGGCCCGATGTTGGATGGTAAAACACAGATGAATTGAAGAATTTTTTTGATGATGAAAACAAGCTTTGATCACCGACCAGCCGGCCCATTATTCATCGCCCTGTGTGGGTGGAATGGAAGGGGCCCCCATAACCAACACACTCATACAATCATGATACTTGAAGCCACCCAAAGTGACCCCGGTCCTATTTGAAGAGCCCTGCAGAGACATTTTGCTTCCTCTTTCAGGCTGTCTGTCACACTTAACCGGCGTCCCAAGCCAGGACTCGCGCAGGCAGAGGGCGCAAACGACCCCTCCACGCCACGACTGGAAGCGGAATGACAGGCGGCGGCAGCACAACTGGGATTAGGTCTGGCGGAGCAGGCAGTGCCGGCGGGCCTACGGCCAGCAGAGCCAAGCGCCTGTCCCGTGCCGCTTTCACTCGTTTAGGTCCGTCGAAGAAGAAGTGAGCCAATTCAATGCGATGCCGACCCGCCATCTTCTCCATCTCCGCGTCCGTCAGCTCCCGAGGCACCACGCTGGCCTGGTCTGGCGCGTACGCCGACAGCTCCTTGCTCAGGCGATCCCACGCAGTCGCCAGTCCGCACCTCTTAAAGATGTGCGACCAAGTGCGCTGCACCAAGGTCTCGACGATGGACTCGCCAATGAGAGGGATCCAAGAGTGCTTCGGCATGGCCCCGTCCGCTGCCGCGCAGCGAGAGCGATGCACCTTGTTGCGGTAGTTGTTTTTGAGTTGCCCGAAGATGTACACGTCAAGGGGCTGCAAGAGATAGGTGAGGCTGCCAGGAATCAGCAACAAGTAGATCTTGTTGCGAGCCGCGTGCTGGAGGACAGCCGAGGAGATGTGCTGTGTCGCAGCATCCATGACCAGGACGATCGTTGCGGTCGGCCTGTACCAATTGATAATGGCCCGCAGATGCGACAAGATGCGCATGAAAACCGCGGCCGTCACCCAACCGCTCGTGTCAGGCCAGACCTCCAAAGGATCTGGGAGTACCCTGAACAGATCCTGTTCTGCCAAAGTGGGTTTTCGATTCTCTGTCCAGTTCGGCAACAAAATCTGCGGAAGGTGCCCTTGAAGCGCGTCCTCGTTGGCGACGAACGCCACCAGCGTCGTCTGATGCCGAGTGGCGCTACGGTCCACTTTTTGGAAGAACCCACCCGTGCTCTGGAGACTGCGCGTCTCGCCGGCCAACATGTTGCCTCCTCCCTGCGGGTACTCCTGTTGCACCTTGGATTCGTCCATGTTGATGAGCAGCAGGTCCTCTCCCAGGAAGGCCACTTGCAGGAGCCATTGGACCCAGTTGAAGTATAAATTCACCTTCATCGGATCAACTTTTGGGTGGAACATCCCTGTGTTTTTTGTTGGTGCCCCGCCGAAAAAGTGGCTTCAATTTTGGAGGCCAAAACTGGCTTCAAGACCCTGTTTCCTTTGGTTGGTAAACACAAACATGCTTCAGAAATGGAACACATCCTGGCTTCATCATTTGAAACAACCTGGATAAAAACAAGCTATAACCACCTTCTCCACAATCTCGTCCCGTCGCAGCGGTGGCTTCGGCGGCATGGAGCCCCATTGGAGGTGCCAGCGCCTGCGAAAGCCCCGCACCCACTCCTTGAGATGTTTTGTAGAGGAATAGCCCCAGCGAGCGAAAGCGTCGAATCTCTCGCCGCGACTCTCCGGCGTGAAGTTGAACAGCACAGTCTCGAAAGCATCGCGCGAGCTTGGCGCCACGCCCTTCCAATTGTAATTGACCAGCCAAAGGAAAGTCTTCCATTCCGCCAAGAACATCTGCACTTGGAAATGGTTCAAGTCATCTATGTTGCGCTGTCCTTCTTCCACCGCGCGCACGCCGTGGTATGTCAAAAAGACGGTGTGCATTTCCTCTTCGAGCTCCTCGGCCGTCTGGCTGCGTTTGGCTTCATTGCCCCAACGGCCTCTGCGTGTCTCAAGCTCCAGCCATTCCATGCCAGTGCCGAAAGAATGCGAGAGGAGCACGACCAGCACAAAAAAGGTTTTCGCCTGCGCACCAAAACCGCGTGCAGAGGCCAAAGAGCGTTCGCTCTCTCGCTTGTTCCTGTTGCTGTTCCTCTTCACTGCACGCAGGGATCCACGCAGGGACTTCAATTCCTGTTTCAGTACCATGCGTTCCAAACGCTTACGCTGGCTCTGACTGAGGCCAGCGATGGCCTGCATGTCAAAGACAGGTGGGGGCATCGCAGGTCGCCAGGGCGGATGACCTTGGCAACGGCAACGTGGCGAGAGCACGAGAGAGATGAACCGCGAGCAAGAGGCAACGCCTGCAATCTGCCGCCAGCTCAAGTCAAACAAACTAGGGCCGACCGCCTTGATCGCTGACCTGAGCCACGCCCCACGGGCGCAAGCTGACGGCCAGGCCGTCTTGAGCCAGCTAGATGTGTTGCTATACAGTAAGACGACGATACACGTGGCACACAAACATACGTTACATCTGTCCACATTTATCCATGCCAGGGCTGTTACCGTTGTATTATTATTTGCAGCAGGAGACCCCCAGGGCGAAATTGCGGCGGCAGGGAGAACGCAAAGCGTGAGATCACACACACACACACATGCTTCTTACTGCGTATAGCATTTTTGATTGTGAACGACGTACGGCAAACCAGGGGAAACTCTGTATATATTTTTTTCACTTGCTGAGGAGAAGGTGCATGGTCAGAGATGTTCCTGGGCCCACTGACCCGAGAGTTTGCGCAGAGATTGCACTTCCGCCCATGGGACGGCGAATGACAGCAAGACTGGTCAGATGATTCTTGCCAGGCCTTTTTTGGCGGTGTACAGCTGAACGACGTCTCAAAAAAGACACCGTCGTCCCGCGACAAATCACGCGTCTCTGGATGCTTTGACATGGCCGTTCAGCCGCGACAGCAACGCGAGTACCAGCGAACACATCCTGCCGAACTCAGGCGAACGCAGGTGCTTGAACACACCTGGAACTCAGGCGCGCAAACATAGGGCGATTTGGCAACACGAGACAGGCGAGGACACGGCATTGATAGTCGCTGCAGATAATGGCCACACGTGCTGCAGGGCCAGCACACACTCAGCACTTGCGCAGAGATTGCACGACTCAGACAGACGCAGACCAAACTCCTTTGTCCATTTGGCAACACGAGACAGGCGAGGACACGGCATCGATAGTGGCTGAGGGCGAGGTCTATGCCGGCACCAGTGCAGGCTTTTTGAGAGAGGTTGCGACCACGTCTCATGTCGAGTGCCGCTCCTTAGGCTCACGCCAAGCCTGCCGGCGAGGACGTGTTGAAAACACATGGTGAGTCAATCAGCTGCGGAAAGTGAGCCCTGCGTGAGTGAACCGCGTGACGCAGAGAGTTTCCCTGTGGGCCATTCCCCTCATGGCCTTGCACCACCATACACGACGGCACCGTGGAAAATGAAATGCGGAAACGGAATGCACCAGCAAGCCAGAAACGGAATGCGGCATGCCTCGATGCATTTGGGAGCACCGCTCTTTAGCCAAGCGCAGCAAGCCAAGTGCAAGCATTCACGAAAGGAGACAGGTGGTTGTGAATATGCGGCGCGTGTCAGTCCGCTGCTTGCCATTGTCGTCGCACGAAAGAGAGGCCACAGTGATCGACCACATGGCAACTGACTGACCCAGACAGGGGAGCGAGCACCAAAACATCCACTCCGACTGTCAGAAGATGGTGGAACGTGTCACTACAGAAAGGCGCTTGCCTTACCTACGGATGCCGCGGACGATAAAGCCGCGCTTGAGAGGTTGATAGAATAACGAATGACATTCCAACATAACGACAAACACAAATGGCATTGCGAGAATGGAAAGAGAACCAGGTGAATACTCGACCTGTTAACTTGCAATGGCATAACGATGCCCAACCAGATGGAGACATATCAAGACATACACAGCATATCAAGTATTTTGACACAACGACAATTTCGGACATCGGGAAATTCGGACTGCTGGAAAATTGTGGTGCCTCAGCAATCGCCGATTAACAGTCTTGAAAATGCTGCAGGCCACCAAGCAGGATGAAGTCATGTGGGGCAAAGTGCTGCAGGCCACCAAGCTCCTGTCACAGTGGCATTGGGACTGCAGGAAAAAGTGGGACGATGTGCTGAAAAAGATCGTTGGCACTTTGACAGAGTCAGAGGGCAAGTGCCCCTTTGCGACACCGAGCAGATTCCTCTGGCACACCAACCAGAATGCAGCGCTCCTGTGCGAGTTTGCTTACTTGGGTGTACACACTCATCCGCGGCAAATTCGCCGAGCCATCGGCAGGACTGTGGACACTGTTTTCCAGAAGGAAGCATGGGGCAGCTCTGACTGGCAGTCACAGGACACGCCATTATCTGACAGTTGGTTGAGACACCAAAGATGGGCGTGGACACCAATCTTGCAAGGCGCAGCAATACCATCATGGAGCGTGCGTACACCATCACGCACGAAGACCGCTACTTGAGCTGCACCAAAAAAGGCGAAGTCGACAGTTGCTCTCTTTTGGAGGATACAGGTGTAAGTATTGGATAGATACCTCTTTTTTTTCTTCGAGGAAGATACCTCTTCTTTTTTTTCTTCGAGGAAGTATTGGATAGATGCGTCTTTTTGGAGGGTACAGGTGTAAGTATTGGATAGATACCTCTTTTTTTTCTTCGAGGAAGTATTGGATAGATACCTCTTCTTAGATACAGGTGTAAGTATTGGATAGATACCTCTTTTTGGAGGATACAGGTGTAAGTATTGGATAGAAACCTCTTTATTTTTTTTCTTCGAGGAAGATACCTCTTTTTTTTTGACACAGCGTTGGCGACAGTTGCTCTCTTTTGGAGGATACAGGTGTAAGTATTGGATAGAGGAGGAAACCTCAGGGAGAACGCGAAGCGCTGGTCGGGAACGCGCAGCGTCACATCACACACACATGCTCATGTATTCATATAGAAGCTTTTACGTTTTCACATACACCGCAGACAAACAAACCATCTTTTATTTCATCACATACACAGAGGAGGAAACCTCATGGAATGATTGCCTTCAACGTATTGCGATCAGACAAACACATCACACCAATGCAAACACGAACCTCTCCCACAAACAAACCCCACAAAGACGACAAACTTTCGTGTGATGTTCCACATCTCTATTACGATGTCAATAGCCAACTGCGGGGACTGTAGATCAGAAACACAGCACACAAACAAGCGAGCCCATGGCAGCCAACTAAGCCTTGAAGCAATTATAGCCGATTACAAAGAGAGCAAGGATCAAAACCAGAAGTGTACTGACGCTCTACTTGCAGACATCTGAGCTCAGAAGACCTCACAAACAGTGTCCTCTTCACTCCCTCTTAGCGACGGATGTGGTTGTCATGTTGCGTTGCTCGGGCATGCCAACATATTATGTTATTTGGACGAACTGATTCAGGATTAGACTAGAGAACTAACATGAAGACCACGGTGAGGCCATCCAATGGCATCGATCCCGTGCATTCCATCCCTGGTCAAGCAGTCCCTGCAACCCATGCTATCCGACAGGAGTTTTTTGCCCATCCCATCCCGGTCGTCACATGCCATCCACAACATTGATCCCAACCAATGCCCCCCAGCACGGCCATCCCACCCAAGCCATTCCATCTGAGACCTAGCACGCGATCCATCCCCTTCATCCCATCCACCTCATCCCATCCCGTTCTCTATCCAGACAAACACGTGAACCACAAGCGAAAGATGTCTCAACGTGGGTATGCTGTCTCAAAAGAATGCCCTGCAGCAATGAACCGCCACAAAAACCTGGCCAGGAAAGCACGCCAAGACCAAAACGCACACCCTGAACATGCCCCCAACACCCGAGACGAGCCTCCAGGAACGCACGCGAAGAGCCACACACCCGCCCCTCCCCGAAAGAACACTTCGGCAATCTCACACAACTGGAGGATCGTTGCTGTAGCAGGAGAAAGAAGGAGGGAATTGAGGGCGGGAGTTGAGGGCGGGTGCGTGGCGACAAACCACGAGGCTCATATCCCAGCCACTTGTCCACCTTCAAGCATGTCCTCCTACAAAACGGGCGCTCAGACAGCGTTCCCGAGGACGCCTCCGCGGCTGCATCCAGGCTCCACCTTTCAAAGCGAAGCCCGCAAGGCAAGCCACATACTCTCATCAACAGCGTCGAACTTGCCAAAGGAGGCCATCCTGTCCACGGTTCGACTGCTGCATCGCACGGAGCTGTCGGCCTATCCGTGCCCAGCTCTCCTCCTTCAGCCTCTGGGCTGTCACTGCTGATACTCTCCTTTCCGGCCCTTCTTAGCTGTCGGCTCGGTGGGCTGGCCATCGTGTATCTGCAAGGGTATCTGCAAGGCAACGCTGCCATGCGGGTCAGACGCATAAGTCCTTTGGCACGCGCTCTGACTTGCCCCGTCTCGTTTGTTACACTGTGCCCTCGACGGCCTCCAAGGCGGTTGTGGCGCCTTAGAGACCGCGCCACACTCAGCACTGGCCGCAGCCCTGTTGGCTGCTTCTGCCTGGGCCTTCTGTACCTGCACGCGCTTCTTACGCTCTTTCTCTTTCTGCTTCTTTTTGGCCACTGTATCCATGTGACCAATGGCGAGAAACGTCTTGTGGGCTGGTTGATAGTCGCCGGCATTGCAAATACCTTGCCGCCAGAGCATCATACTGCTATTCTGATGATGCAGCTCCATATAGTTCGTCTGGTACATTTCGATGTACGTCATGGCATGCGACACTCCAACCGGGGTCCTGCTCAGGTCACCCTGGAAATGTTTTTCAATGATGTAATGCTTGAACCTTGTGAAGTCAAAGAGACACTTGTCAATTTCCTTCTTCCTCGCATTATTGAGCTCCACCGCGAACGGCGCCATCCCCTTGTCGATCCAGGTCTTGCGGTTGATACGCGTACCTGCCTTCAGCCTGATGCCGCTCGTCCAATCTGACTGCTGGACCTCATAGAAAATGTCTCTCCCATTTTCATTGGCCTTCAAGAACTCCCTCTCGTACTCCCAGATCTGGCCAAACTTGTTGGGGTCGAAGGCCGAGGAGGTGTGTGCCTGGCGGGGCATGTGGTAGAAGAACATGTACACGCAAACAAACACAGGCTCATACAAACAACGGAGTCAAACAACGCGAGTTTCGTATTTCATGTGAGGTATCTACGATCAAAGCACTGTTGCGTATCCTGAAAAAGAAACACAGACTCGTGTCGTGTAAAATGCGACGTGTCTCATGTAGACAAACAAACAAGTAGCAGGTTCCTGTGGAATGCAGAGTGCGACACACATAAACAAACGGCTCGGCAACGCTTGCGTTCTACGCACGCAATCAAACCAAGCACTTTGTGTTGTTCAGCTGCACGTATGCTCTTCTCCCTGGTATCTTCGATAATCGCAAGGGAGGTCTGCACACGAAACCAGTCGTACGCAGGACCGCTTCGTGGCTACCGGTATGTCGGCCACGCACGCCTGCGGCCTCTCCCATCACGTGGGCAGATATGTAGACAAGCTAGAGACAAACGAGCAAACCACCGAAAGATAGGATTGCTTTCCAGTCAGCTGGATGTCAGTGTTATGTCGGTGGACCGTGCTAACGCACGCTGTGATGTTAGGTTCGGGAGCTTCATAAACAATAAACAGCTCCCTCCCTTTCTGCACGGATGATGTTGCTCGGGTTCGCCAACATGCCGCGTTACTCGGGCGAACAGATTCAGGATTAGACTAGAGCTCAAACATGTTTAGTCAACAAAGTATCTTCCCAAAACTGTCGCCGTTCAGGCAACGAGTCAATTCGTGCTCAGACGCCACACCTTCAGTATCACATATATCTCCTGCCAAATGTGGCCAGGTCAACGGCGCACTGGCGGTGCCGCGTCAGCGTCTGAGCTTACATAGAAGCGACTGTTCCTTCGGCTGATGAGTTCACACGAGTTTACATGTGGCTGAAAGCCAAGCAATGGTCAGTTCAAACACAGAAACAAACAGGCGTGAAGCAAGGTCGGACACCGCGGTTGGCCGCATACACACAAACAAACGTGGATGACACCAGGTGCGGCGACACAAGCTCACACACTCCGTCCTCTTATTTTGTCCAACTAAAAACACAAACTGATTAATACACAGGTGCGTACAAATGACACAAACGGCCAGACGTGCTCGATGAAGTATTTGGCGCCGTCCAAGTGCGCAACGTCCTCGATCCCTGTCGAGATCAACAGGGACCTGATCGCATTCGCAACGGCTCGAGACGGGTGGTGCAAGCTCCAACTAGGAAACATGATCCATTCCTGGGGCATCAAGACAAACCCGTCGCCCTGCTGGCCCACCATCTCTTGCAAGAGGCTTTGATCGGACAATTTCTTATTTCCGCTGGGCGGCGGTGGGCTTGCCATCTTATCCCGGTACTTCTTCAAGAACGCCGCGTTTCCCATCCTCGTGCCAGCAAACAAGGTGCCAGCGTAGCTCACATGCACATCACTACGGTTCTTTGTAGTCTGGAAAGGGGAGTGCATGGTGGACTCATCGTGGCTCAGGGCGCACACGCCACACTTAAGCAAAGCTTCACGGTGAACCCCTCCTGGCAAAAACATCATCAATTTCGAGGCACACTCCTCCATGTTGCCAGGGATGTTGTCCGCGTCCAAGATCAAGACCAGTTCACTGTCGGCAAGGTCTAGCGTGGACGCCTTCAACCAGACAGCTGTGCTTGAGATTCCCTCTGCAGTCAAGTGACCGCTCTGATCTTTCAAGCGGTCTTTGTGAACCACTGGTTCGTCCAAGAAACGGATCGACCAAACCTGGGCCAATGCCTGGATTTGCTCCGTGCATAAGGCTCCTGGAAGAGTCACGAGCAGACGCTCACAGGTCGCTCCTCTTTTCTCGAGGGCTTTTTTTAAATCCTGCAACTTCCAGCCGAGCAAGAGTGCCGAGGCAGTCAATTGTTCTGCCCGTTTCCCTGATTTGCCGAACAAGACAACAGCTACTACGACACTGCAGCTGTTCTTCGGCGTCATGGTTCGATCAGTGCTCACATCCTTCTCTTTCCAACTCCATGGTCGTTGGGAAATCGGTGCCCGCAGACAAACGGTCTCGAGGTGGCCAACTGGTTGCTGATGCCGCACAAGGCGCGGCTCGGCCTCACCTGGTGGCGTGTCGTACTCCGACCATTCGAAGATGGAGACCGGGGTCAATGTTTCCCCTATGAACAAGGCCTGCTCCTGTACAGGGAAGGTCTAGAGCAGAGAAACAAACATGTATTTTGTTTCATGTACGCGTGCGTTTCGCGTTTCATGTGTCGTGCAGACGATCAAACAACCGTTACGTGTCATGCAAAAACGCAGGCGCGAGTGATCTTTCGTGTGTGCGTGTGTCAAAAAGACAAACAAACAAGTATCTCGTTCCTGGGGAAGGCCGAGTGCGATACACATAAACAAACAGCCCGCTTACGCTTACACTTACGTTCCACGCACGCGCGCAAGCCAGACATTCTTTGTTATTTGGCTGCACGTATGCTCCTCTCTTGTTACTGTGGATCATCGCAGCCAAGGCCGCGCCACGTTCTGGGTGCGGCGGTACGGACTCCCCGAGTGTGGCTACCATTCAGCGCTTTATACTAGGCCACGCAGACTGCGGCCGTTGCGCGCACACCCAGACATGTAGACAAGCGAAAGACAAACAAGCAAAACAATGAATGATAGGATTGCCTTCCGGGCTGACGGATGATGCTGTTATGTGCGCCCACCGTGCTGACACACGTGGTGTGGTAAAATTTCACGAGGTTCACACACAATAAACAGCTCACTCCTTCTGCACGGATGAGCTTGCTCGCGCACGCCGACATACCATGTTGTTTGGACGAGCTGATTCAGGACTAGACTGTCAAACAAACATGCTCAATCAACAAAGTATCCCAGGGTGACGACCTTCAAGCAACATCACCGGCGAGTGATGACAGCACTCTTTAGCCAGGAGCAGCCAGGAGCAGCCAGGAGCAGCCAGGAGCAGCCAGGAGCAGCCAGGAGCAGCCAGGAGCAGCCAGGAGCAGCCAGGA
>PVBE012431182.1_pt1 | contig 10170 bp, 9 predicted proteins | sample 1631181 | NCBI WGS metagenome assembly PVBE01 (sample SAMN08397723, study PRJNA350692) | Marine metagenome, whole genome shotgun sequencing project. | isolation source: water | place: Pacific Ocean | collected 2012-04 | reverse complement strand
CAGCACAGGGCACCGCATCAACCGCCTCAATTTCATCGGAGCCAAGAAGAAAGCAATCCCCAGGAGACAATCGAAGTACTCCGACACTGCCACCGGTCGTTATCTGCCCCGAAGAATCGCGAATCGATCCGTCACTTAGAGACAACTTGCCAGATCCGTTACACCCAGCCCCTATGCAAAGAAGGATTAGACAGCACGTTGCAAATTTCACTCGGAAGTTAACTCGACTAAACCTGCCAGTCGTGCCAGTGTCGATTCCATACTTTTCATGTGTCGGCGGGGGTACCTCAGAAGCTGGATGAGGATGGGAAACCGCGACGTTGACCAATCGAAGGTCTCTGTGACAAGCGTCTGCTCGCCTACTTCTGCAAGTTCATACCTCCAGATGTGTCCACCGAAATGGCCCCAAGCAATCAGCCGGCCTTCCTCGAACTCTAAGACTCGACTCTTCATCCGATACGGCATACCCAACCGCATCTTCATTGCGAAAGTACTTCCAAGAGATAAACGAGACTGCTGTCCTACATGGCCTTGAACGGTCCCCGAGCCGTCAATTGCCGCATGCTGCGAAGGATCGGCTAGCACATCGAAAATAACGGACGGATCAGCTGAAATCAGCCGCTCACAACTAACGAATCGGCGAGACATACACAAAATCTAGTCTCCGCCCATGCGAAGTAGTAATCAACTTGGCTCAAGTAAACGGGATGGCAACGGGCCGCGTCCCCTGCTGACCCGTCCATCAACGTCAAAGAGAATCCATGCTGGCTGGGATGAAACCCCGAAATAGTTCCAAAGAGTGCCGTCGATATCTTCGATGTGAGCTAGGTGGCCAAGATCATGACGCTCAATGAAATTTAGGTATCCGTTAAGTTCGTCGCGACCTGGTAAACCGACAATTGCGATGTCACTTCGACTACTTAGAGCGGCGACCGCCGCTGCTTCAGCGTTACAAGCACCTCACCACGGAGCCCAGAACCATAAGAGCACTTCGTTTCCGGCTAAAGATGAGGGTTCGAATACTTCGCCTGAAATGGTGGAGCGTTCGAGAACGGTTAAAGGAACAGGAACCTCAGTGCCAACCTTCTCAACCAGGTCTGAGGTTCCCAAAAGCGGATCTTGAGCAAGTGTTGCCGGGGTGTCTCTTGGTTGAGACGCGACCTCTTGTCGGTCGATACTCGAACATGAAGCAGGAAGCATCAAACTGCCTAGTAGAACAACAAAGAAAAAGCGACAACGCACACCACAAAGGCTATGTGTCAGAGCTCACAGGACCGCTAGATTCAATAGAAGTGAGTACAAGAGCTTTAATCATCACAGCTTTAGCGACGGGATTAGTGATCCTTGTAGCCTTCGCAGCCCAAGTGCTCATCGCCGTTTAGGGGTCACCGAACTTAAGTTTGGTCATCTCACCAAAGGTCGCACCGTTACCGGGTTACGATTGGCAACAGAATGACTTTTAGCCACTTTGATTTAGTTGTGATTGGAGGAGGACCCTCCGGATATGCAACTGCGCTGACCGCTGCAGCCGCCGATCTCAGTGTTGCTCTTGTCGAACGAGACCGTCTTGGCGGAACCTGCTTACATCGTGGATGTATCCCAGCTAAAGAATTACTGGAAACCGCTTCCGTTCATCGGACTGTTTCACAAGCCGGCGAATTCGGCATCGTCACCGCCGCGCCGACTGTAGATTTTTCTGCAGCCCAAGATCGTAAACAAGCGGTTGTAGATCGCCTTTTCAAAGGCGTAACGAATCTTGTAGGAAGTAAGAACATTGAACTCTTTTCTGGAACAGGGCACCTGACAAGCGACCGACAGATCGCGGTGCAACTTGGCGATGGGACCGAACAGGTATTGACCGGCGATTCGATCGTTTTAGCCGCTGGTTCGCAGTCAAAAACTCTGTCCGGTTTCGAAATTGACGGTACGACTATTTTGGCGTCCGACGACGTTTTAGCGATGACCGAGTTGCCAACGAGTGCAGCAGTTATTGGAGGAGGCGCAATTGGGTGTGAATTTGCGTCCATGTTGGCCGACTTAGGCACCGAGGTAACCATTCTGGAAGCAGCTGACAGGCTTATCCCAGGGGCCGATGCTGATATAGCCAAAGCGCTGCAACGGTCGTTCAAGAAACGAGGGATTAAATCGCTGACTGGAGTGACGGCCAATGGGCACGCTCCGCAGTCAGAAGGAACCATCTTGAAGCTAAACGACGGTGCCGAACTAGCAGTGCAAAAGGTCATCGTTTGTGTAGGCAGACGCCCATATACGGATCACCTTCAACTTGCACAAACATCTGTAGAAGTCGACGAGGAAGGTTTTGTGCAGGTTGACGAATTCTGTCGTACGAGCCTAGATGGCGTGTATGCAGTAGGTGATTTAATAGCGACCCCCCAACTAGCGCATGTCGGCTTTGCTGAAGCCATGTTGGTTGTCAGTGACATAATCGGCGAGCCACGAGACCCAATCAATTATTCGAAAGTTCCCTGGTCCATTTATTGCCACCCTGAGGTTGCATACGCGGGGTTAAGCGAAGAGCAAGCAAAGGCAGCCGGATACGAAATCTCGGTTGCCCAACATCGATTCGTTGGAAACGCGCGAGCGCTGATTCATAACGAGACCGAAGGTATGGTCAAACTCGTCGCAGAACGACAAAAAAATGGAAAAGCTGGAAAACTTTTAGGGGTTCACCTCATAGGGCCATGGGCGACTGAACAACTAGGCCAGGGCTACTTAGCCGTTAACCGCGATATCGAAATCAATGAGATCGCAGAATTCATTCAACCGCACCCAACGCTGTCGGAACTCTTTGGTGAAGCCGCCCTAGAATTAGCCGGTCGGACACTGCACGGATAAGACGACATTGGCTATGAACTCCGGAACCACCGACCAAGGTGTTGTTAAATAAATGTTCAGAGTTCGCTGGCTCGGCCGAGTTGACTACGAAGAGTCGCTGGACCTGCAACGCCAGCTTTTTCATTCCAGTAGTGACGATCACATGCTGTTACTCGAACACCAGCATGTATTCACCGGTGGACCGAACACAGACTTGTCTCACCTCCTTATAGACCCACAGAAAATCGGAGCAACATACAAACAAGTTGATCGAGGAGGTGATGTCACCTACCACGGCCCAGGGCAACTCACTGGATACCCGATACTTTCGCTGCCAGGTCGTCGGGGCGGGGGCATCGCGGAGACCAAGGCTTATATCCACCAACTAGAACAAGTCTTGATCGACTCGCTTAGAGCCTTGGGCCTCGAAAACTGCGTTCGTATAGCTAGATACCCGGGAGTGTGGGTTGACTCCGGAAGCGGGACTCCCCGAAAGATCGCAGCTGTTGGTGTTCGGCTTAGTCGCGGTCGAACTATGCACGGTTTCGCTCTAAATGTCACAACAGATCTTTCATGGTTCGATCACATCGTTCCATGTGGAATTGACGAATTTTCGGTGACCAGCCTCGAAGCCGAAGGTATCGACGTGCCCATGGATGCTGTCGTGGAAGAAGTTGCCCAGATAGCTACCAGAAGCTGGGGAATCGACGGCTCTGACATCGCCGGGATCACATCCACGCAGCAGAACCAAGATCTCGAAGTGTTCAAAGGTGACTACATAGCTGTGAACGAAGTTGATAGAGAAGTCATAGTCCCGCTCCGTGACCGAAAAACAACAGACCGCAGACAACGACGCCTAGATGAAGCAGGCGTGCCTAAAGGGTTATCGATAACAGACAGAAAACCCTCATGGATGAAAGCGAGAATCGACCTCAACGACGGATACCGAAGGGTTCGTTCAACCCTTCGCAACCTTGAATTAACGACTGTCTGCGAAGAAGCAGGCTGCCCGAATATTTATGAATGTTGGGGCAAAGACACCGCCACTTTCATGATTAACGGGAGCCGATGCACCCGCGCGTGCAGCTTTTGTCTTGTAGATACCCAACGCCCACAACCACTTGACGAAGAAGAACCAGAACGCGTCGCAAAGGCAGTCTCTGACATGGCCCTGCTGCACGTGGTTATCACAGCTGTCGCGCGCGACGATTTAGCTGACGGCGGTGTCAGTGGATTCGTGAAGACCATTAAAGAGATTCGAGCTGTTAACCCGTCCACAACCATCGAAACACTCATTCCAGACTTCAGCGGCAAAAAAGGTTCACTCGGACATCTATTGGGTGAACGACCCGACGTTATTAACCACAACATAGAGACTGTTGTTCGGCTCCAACGAGCGGTGCGTCCCAGTGCTGGATACGCCAGAAGTTTGTCGCTTCTCGCTCGGGTGAAAGAACAAGGAATCACCACCAAGTCAGGATTGATTACAGGACTAGGAGAATCGGACGAAGAACTAGTTGGCACACTTGCCGACCTAGCTTCGGTCGGCGTCGATATCGTGACAATTGGTCAATATCTCAGACCGACTACCAGCCATATACCAGTGCAGAGATGGGTGACTCCTCAAACCTTCGAAATGCTTGCTGAACGTGGTCGCGAACTGGGAATAGCGCACATAGAGGCGGGCCCCCTGACCAGGTCAAGTTATAACGCGTCCGACAGCATTCGATCGCTGTTGCCAACTCCGTAATATTCAAGCCAGGGTGACTACACTCCCAATAATGGCCGCTGGTCCACAACTTGACGCCGCGACGGTGCTACTGCAGTGGGCAACCGGTGGGCTGCTGTTTTGCTGGGTGACCACGCGACGCAGAGAACTAGGCGATGGATACGGATGGCTGCTTCGATCGAGCTATGCCGCGATAGCAACACTTGCAGCCGTAGCGGGATACGGATGGGCATGGAACCCATTCGAGATGCTGCATCCGTCGCTGTGGCTGTAGCTGCCTCAGCTGCATTGCTGTTATCGATAACTCATCGGACTACCGGCTCAACGCCACGATCCAATGAAGACGAACAAAGAACATCGAGCTTCGATCCTCGGTGGGATCTCTTGGCCCCAGCTGTTGGGATTATCGGGCTGGTCGCTGCAGGTATAAGTGGTGGAGGAAATGAAGTTCTGCAGACTGCAAGGATCTTGGTTGGGGCTGCATTCTTAGGCTCAGTTACTGATGCCATGTTGCTTGGACATTGGTATCTAGTTCAACCCGGACTGCGCAGGGAGCCTCTTCTAGAGCAAGTTTCCTGGCTTGGCAAACTGTGGCCCCTAGAGGTTGGTCTACTCATCGTGCCTACAGGGATGATTTCGGTATTAACAGGAAAGATAGACGACAGCTACGGAGGAATGCTCGGATGGTTTTGGTTGGCCTGTGCCTTGACAACCGGGGGTTTAGTCATCGTTACCCGAGCAGCGCTTCGTGAACGCCAATATGCAGCCGTGATGGCCGCTACCGGTCTCCTGTACTTAGCGATATTGACGGCTTTCGGGACTGATGTTGTGGCGCGACTAGTACTTGAAATTTAAGACTCTCCGATGGGTTACCGGGACAGCTACCGGCCCTTCCACTCAGGCGCCCGTTTCTCCCGGAACGCTTCAACACCTTCTTGGGCGTCCTCTGTGTCTCCGACGATTCTCCTAATGCTTTCACCCATACGGACCGCTTCTGCCCAACCCATCCGTTGAGACCTGGAAGCAACCTCCTTCACAGCACGAACCGCTAGTGGAGCGCCCTGACAAAGTCGTTCAGCAAGCACATATGCCTCGTTCATCAATTCATCGTGAGGAACAACTCGCCACGCCAGACCAATATCAACTGCCTTCTGAGCATCGATATTGTCACCCGTCAATAAAATTTCCATCGCGTCAGCCCAAGCTATTTTCGACGGTATCCGCATCGACCCAACGATGGTTGGCACACCAACCTTCACCTCTGGCATACCGAAGACAGCGCGATCTGATGCCAACAAAAAATCAGTCGCGATAGCACCAGTTAACCCGTACCCGATGCAAGCCCCGTTAACAGCGGCGATAGTCGGTTTCCATAACTCCAGACCACTCTCAAAGCTATTGATCGTCGGAATTTCAAAGTAACTTCCCGACCACGAACCAGCGGAGTTGCCCTGACCGGGACGCAGGTCGGCGCCAGCACAAAAAGCGCGCCCGGACCCGGTTAAGACGGCAACCCATGCCTCAGGGTCGTTATAAAATTCTAACCACGCCGCGTTGAGACACTCTCTCATAGCGCCGTTGATCGCATTAAGAGATTCCGGACGATTGTAAGTAATCGTCGCAATATGGTCTTGAAGTTCGTATGTCGCTTCGTCGTTCATCATCCCTGGCCTCACTTCGAGATCAATAAAATTGGGTAAACAACAATTACCCGCCATGTGTCTAGTGCATTCGTCTACCACAATGGGGAAGTGAGACTCGTCATCCAGATTCCCTGTTTCAATGAAGCAGAGACGTTGCCCGCCACAATGGCCGACTTACCGAGATCAGTAAGTGGCTTTGACGAAGTTCTTTGGCTAGTCGTTGATGATGGTTCTAGCGACCAAACGTCAGAGATAGCCAAAGTTTGCGGAGCGGACGCGGTAGTGCAGCTAACCCAAAACAAAGGCTTAGCAGTAGCCTTTCAGGTTGGGCTCGACGCGTCTTTGCGGTTAGGTGCCGACGTCATTGTCAACACAGACGCGGATAACCAATATTCAGCAAACAACATTCCCGACCTTGTCGAACCAATCATCAAAGGTGACGCAGATCTAGTGGTAGGGAGCCGCGACATAACTAACCATGAAGAATTTTCAGCTCTCAAGAAAGTTCTGCAGAAGATCGGCTCATGGGTCGTTCGACAAGCATCGGCGACTGAGGTTTCAGACGTAACCTCAGGATTCAGGGCCTACAGCAAAGAAGCAGCTCTTCAAGTAAACGTCGTATCTCAATTCACATATACCCTTGAAACTCTGATCCAAGCAGGCCGTTCAGACCTAGCTGTAGCGGATATTCCGATTAACGTGAATCCGACAACTCGCCCATCACGTCTCTTTCGTTCAAAACGACAGTACGTTCGAAGATCAGCAGGAACCATCTCCCGGGTATACGCCATGCATCAACCATTACGAGTCTTCAATATCCCAGCGGTCATCTTCGCGCTGGTAGGAATGGTCCTATTCGGCCGGTTCGGGTGGTTTTATGTGACTGCGGGAGGAGAAGGGCACATCCAGTCACTCATAGTTGGAGCTGTCTGTCTGCTGGTCGCAATGCAAATGTTTATGCTTGGTCTGCTGGCAGACCTTCTCAGATCCAACCGAGTTATCGGCGAACGAGTTCTTCGACGGGTCCGAAATATTGAACTCACGCTCGGCGACTACAGCACCATTGAAGACGAACCCACGCCCGATCTGTAATTGCCGCCTCGCCTGCGATTGCGTCGCCAAGCCAGCGAGAGCATAAGCGCCAACGAAAGCACAGAGATAGAGACCCCTGCTCTCAAACCAGAGGGACGGTATTCGAATGTCACCGTGCTGGACCCTTCGGGTACAGGCACCCCAACAAAAGCGTGATCGGCCGCTACTAGTGGCTGAGGAACGCCATCGACCGAAGCCGTCCACCCATCTTGCATAGCGTCAGCTACCACCAACCAGCCTGGACCAGTGCTTGTCAACGAAATACTCAAATGATCGAGCTGATCATCAAAGTCATCTATCACCGCTTCCACTGCACCAGAACCAGTCAGATGACCTGACTGTTCTGAGAGCAGCATCAAGTGCGAAGGGAGAGATGTTTTCAACATCTCCACTCTCTCTTGCCCATCTGGCACTACCACAGCCTCAGAAGCGAACCTGACCCGCTCCAACACATCCAGATTTTCCCAAATGGCGACGTCGTCGGCGTACGCCAAACGTAAACCACCGTCCGCCGAAGCCATGCCGTTGAGAGCAAGGAAACCAGACTCATCAGCTCGGAGTTTTAAGGTCCCATCGTCAGCATCCAATCGGACACGAATCAACATTTCGCCACCAACCGGTAAATCTTCCGCCGCAACGGGAATCCAGTGACTCCCTGCTGGCAAGAACCCTCGGGCGTGGCGTCGGCCAGTACGGACAGAACCGTCTGGCCCAACAATTTCGACTCTCAATCGACCCGCCAGATCAGTCGTAGAAAAGTCTTCCACCAGATGAAGCTCGATTCCCCGGAGTGGACGTGAGTCAACCGTTACTTCTAGACGACCATCCGGATCAAGTTCCCTAGCGGATCCACCATCGGACAACACCAATGGCGTTCCCGGTAACGGAAAATCGACCTGGGTAACTAACCAACGAACCGACATCCGATCCAAAACCGGAGACCTTAAGCGATTCACATCAAGAAACTCGAGAAACGAGAATGTGTAGGACCTATCAAACGCCTCTGGATCGACGGCTATCAGCAAATCTCTCCACGTCGGTTGATGAAATACATGACCAGTTACAGTTCGAATTCCGTAGTGGGTAGTCGTGCCTGAATAGAAGGCTAAATCGTGCGCCGCGATTCGGTCCCCATTCGCCTCTAACGCCAAGAACTCATGAGCTGGCGTAGTTGGGTAGTGGCGTTCAGGAACTTCGTTAGGCCAAAACGGGCCAACAAACAGAAGGATTTCTACTGCAGCGACGCCAGCTACCACTACAGGTAGGAACTGGTGCAGAGAACTTCGATGACGGAACAGGACAGATCCGATGATGATTAATGCTGCTAACCCAGCAACGGCAACAGATTGGCCAACTTCAGAAAGGTGACCTTCCCGCGAAGCCACTCGTAAAACATGTACCGATCCACCAACAGCAGTGAGCACAGCTACAACAAGCCCTGCGATATGCCACTGACTTCGATACTTATCGAACTGGCCACCTCCCAGTTCCCCGCCAGATCGAAGTGCTTCCAACCCCAACCCAACCAAAATTGCCAGCAGCAGCAGCCAAATTGAACGCATCCGCCCCACGAAGTTTGTGTCAAAAACGGGAAAATTCTGAGCTAAAGCCAAGATGGGCCCGCCGGTAAACACTAAGAGCGTCGTCACGCCCAATAAACCAGCGGTGATAGCAGTAACCGAACGGGTTACTGAGGCAGATGGACGCCACAACATTGCACATACAACTATGACCAATGCCCCTGCACCCAAAAATGCACAAGTTTCAATGTAATTGCGGTCACCGTAGAAAAAGCCTTGAGCATGCGAGCCAAAAGCACGCGGGATAGCTGCAGTAGTCATCAGCGATGGAGAAAGGTGATCTGAGACGGTTTGCGCACGATGGGACAGGTCCGTCGCGTTTATTTGACTGATAAATGGAAAGATCTGCCACGCGGCCAAACCAAAACCTAAAGCAACTGAACCAAGAGCTGATACCGACAAGCGGAACGTTTTTCGCTCTGATGGGAACTCAGTTCGAGACCGCAAAATAATCCATAGCAGCATCAGGGCTATGCCCCACCCAGTTAATGCTGGAAAGCCGGCCAACAACATCGCGCATGTCGATAACGCAATAGTTAGGGATGCCGAAAAGTTTCGGCGTCGCAACAGCCGCTCGGCGCCCCACAAAAGCCACGGAAGGTAAGCGCCGACGTGGCTTTGAGGCCAATTTGTCCACACTGTTTGAAAACCGCTAAATGAATAAACAAATCCCGCTGTCAATGAAGCGGCATGAGAAACGCCGAGGCTCCGCAGTAAAAGAAAAACCCCTGCGATAGCTACAGATAGCTCAGCGAGCTTTATCCATGCAGGTGCTACGCGGTCCGGGAAAAAAAGAAATGGCAAATTTAGTGGGTCAAAAAATCCTTGGTGGGGCACCGAAGCAAGAGGCGTTCCGCCTGCTGGATAAGGATTCCACAGGGCAAAATCGCCATCTAAGAGTCGGCTGTGGAACTGCTCCTGAGCAGGAAATCCCGAATCGACGGGATCGGCAACAGGGATCGACGTCAGTTCAAGGTCAATCGGCTGACTCTCATTCCAAGGAGCCCACCGCAAAACAGTGTCAGAACGTAGAAAGGTTCGGGCCCCGACTAATGGCAAGCCGATGCTGATAACGATCGTTGCAACGACGACACCGAGGGTCCAACGTGTTGCTCTGTCGACCCCGCTGTTCTTCACCCCAAAGCTCAATTAATATTTTCTTAGCCACTTCAAAACCACCATCTTTATAAATCGCCGCAATGACGGCCTCCATACCATCCCCCAGGCCTTCCCCCACCTCCTCTTCATGATGCTCGAACGAGAAGAGGGCCGCCACATCAACTGGTGTTCT
>PVBE011666761.1_pt1 | contig 10170 bp, 7 predicted proteins | sample 1631181 | NCBI WGS metagenome assembly PVBE01 (sample SAMN08397723, study PRJNA350692) | Marine metagenome, whole genome shotgun sequencing project. | isolation source: water | place: Pacific Ocean | collected 2012-04 | reverse complement strand
GTCGCCACGTCCTCGTGGCGACGGCCCCCACGGCGACCACGCCGGCGCTTGCGTTGCACTCCACCTTCTTCGATTACGCTGCCGCGCTCGTCGTGCCGCGCAGGTGGAGTCGCCTGTGGTTCTGCGTGCTCCGTAATGGGGGGCATCTCAGGCGGCAACGGCGGTTCCTCACGGGACGCATCTACAGACGGCAGGTAACGCCGGCCACCCACAAGGATGACGCGATTCGTTGTGCGTGGACCCGACGGACGACGGCGACGCCCCGGCAACAGCGAATCATCTCCACCCTCGGCAGCTGGACGGAAAGCAACGTCCTCGGGAAGCGGCGGCTCGACGTAGCGCTCGCGAGGGCCACGGCGATCGCCGAGACCGCGGACAGGGCCACGGCCGCGGCGCTGCCCTCCACCGGATCGACCATCCGCGTCACGCGAGCGATCGTCAGTCGATTCACCGTGTCCCATAGCAGATTGTGCGGCGGCGGCCGATTCAGAAACGTTAGTGGCAGACTCAACAGCAGAGCCACCTTTGCGACGGCCTCGGCCACCTCGACGACCGCGACGGCGGCGCTTTTGTTCACCCTCAACCTGATCGCCAACTGTGTCGCGCCCGCTGTCTCGATCGTCGGACACCGATCGAGACCCGGAGGCCAAATGATCTGTCTCGTTCCGGTCATTGTCCTGACCGACGATACGCTTGAGGATCCGGCCCAGTGGAGTCACAAGACATGCTCGGCGTAAATACTGGCACTTTCGCAGTGCATGGCAAGGATCTCATGGTGTGGTGTGGGCGCGCTGGCCGGTCGCGGCGCGCAGCCCGGGGATTGGATCATCGCCGCCATCATAGCAGGCAGCGCACTACTGCACCCTCAGACTGCCGTTCCTGCTGCAACAGCAGCCCACACTCGATATACAAAACGTTGTTCTCAGCGGAAGACGATCGCCTTACGGCCGTACACAAACACACGATCTTCGACATGCCACTGTACAGCTCGTGCGAGGACAGAACGCTCCACTTCGCGGCCAAGACTCACAAGCTGGTCACGGCTCTCGCGATGCGTAACCCGCGCTACGTCTTGCTCGATAATAGGACCCTCGTCCAACTCTGCGGTCGCATAGTGAGCAGTAGCACCGATGATCTTTACTCCCCGCTCGAACGCCTGCCGGTAGGGATCCGCGCCCGCAAACGCAGGCAGAAACGAATGATGGATGTTGATGACGCGTGCTGGATAGCGTGCGATGAAGTCACCTGAAAGCACTTGCATGTAGCGCGCTAGCACGACGAGATCGACGCGATCCTCCAGGACCTCCAGCACCTCGCGTTCCTGCTCAAGCTTCGTCTCCGAAGTCAATGGCAGATGATGGAACGGAATACCAAACGACTCCACCTGTGCGCGCAGCAGCTCATGATTGGAAATGACAAGCGGAATCTCGATAGGGAGCTCACCACGCCGCCACCGCCAAAGCAGTTCCAGTAAGCAGTGATCGGCACGCGAGACGAGCACTGCCACACGCTGGCGCACACTGGCATCGGCAAGACGCCACTGCATAGTGAACGGCGCTGCCACTTCCTCGGAGAAAATGCCCGCTAGCTCGTCAGCAGTCGCAGCGACACCGGCTGCATCCAGCTCAATTCGCATGAAAAAGCGCGGCTCCTCGCCACCCGGTTCCCCAGCAGTCGAGTGCTGATCAGCGTGCACGATGTTTGCGCCTTGACTCGCTAGGTAAGAGGAGACAGCCGCCACGATGCCCGGTCGATCTGGACACTGCACCAGTAACCGCCACAACCGGGGTTGCTCTGTCATGCCTTGTATCGTACGACGAGCCGACGCAGCGATCGCCCGTGAAGTCAGAAGCATCGCGTACGCAAACACCACGCGAACCTTCGGCAGGTATGACAACCACTCCTGATGAGACGGAATGTGTTAGTGAACAGACGTAGACTGGTGCATGTGACGGAGACACCTCCAGGGCTGTGTGACCGTTGTCGCTGGATGCGAACCATCGTGAGTACGCGCGGTTCGCGCTTTCTTCGCTGTGGACGTGCCGACAACGACCAATCTTTTGTGCGCTATCCTGCGCTCCCAGTGCAGGCCTGCGAGGGGTTCGAGACAAAACGCATCGCCACCAACATGCCTATCTCTCGATCAGCTGCTACCCCCATTGACGATCCGATTCCGCTACACGATCAACCCCTTGCCCGTCAGATCACCAAACCACCACCCGATACATAAAAAACTCTCTTCGAGCGCATTGGCGGACGTCCGACCATTGAACGCCTCGTCGTAGAGTTCTACGATCGGATAGAGCACGACCCCGAGTTCCGGCCGATCTTTCCTGAGGACCTCGGGCCGGGCCGTGAAAAGCAAACACTCTTCCTTGAACAGTGGATGGGTGGCCAACCTCGCTACAGTGAACTCTACGGTCACCCACGGCTGAGACGTCGTCACTTCGCATTCGTGATCGACGCCTACGCCGCTGGACTATGGCTACACCACATGGCGGAGGCACTACGCACTGTGGGCATCCCTGGACCGGAGAGCTCCGAAATCTTGCGTAGTCTTGGTCCTCTCGCCCAGTACATGACAAATGCTGGCGAGAACGTTCCACGCACGCCCCTCAACGATGCAAACTCACCTAGTAAACGTTCGGATTGCTCGGTTTTAGCCCTCGCTAGGTTCAAAAAGCCCTCAACTGAGGGTGAAAACCGCCGCAGTGGCATCAATTGGGTCATAAATTATCGAGCCCGTGCGTGCCTGGGTCGATCGACTATCATCACGCCCATCGTGATCGACGACCGACTGCAGCGCCGCGTGGAGCGCCTGCGCACGAGCAGAACGAGCGAACTGAGAGGGCAGCCGCGATGACCGCAGAGACGCATCGGTACGTGAAGCGAGGCTTCGTCCACAGCCCGCATGGCAACATCGAGTACCGAGAGTCGGGGGACGGGCCCGCGGTTCTATTTATCCATGGGACGCCGCAGTCCTCCGCGCAGATGGTTGGAGTCTTTCGGAACCTGCAGGACGGTTACCGCTGCGTCGCGATGTCCACGATGGGTTACGGCGACTCTGATCGGCCGCCAGAGCCATACACGACGATGCACGAGTATGCGCAGGCTGCGGTCTGGGTGCTGGATGGGCTCTCAATCGAGAAAACCGTCGTCATGGGGACGCACACCGGGGCCGGGATAGCCCTCTGCTTGGCGGCCGATTGGCCGGAGCGCGTCTCGGCGGCGATTCTCGAGGAGCCTTTCAACTGGAGCACGCCCGCGCGCCTCCGGGCAATGGCGTCGGCGCACACCCCGATTGCGGAGCGGGGCGACGGCGGCCACCTCGTCGAGATCTGGGACCGCGTCCGCGGGGCGGGAGCCCGCACTGACCCGGATGAGATACGCCGCGCTGTGATCGACCATCTGACCGTGGACGCCGCCGAAGGGCCGGCAGTCTACGAGGGGATGGGCTGGCACGGCGCCGCCGCGTGGGCGATGTGCCAGTTTGACTCGTGGGAGGCGGCGGAACGCATCCAGGCGCCAACGCTGGTCATCCACGGCGCCAACAGCGACCTGGGTCGCTCGCACCAGCGGTTCCTCGATCTCATCCCGGACGCGGTCGGGCTCCGTCCCCCGGCGCCGAATCAGTGGAGCTGGCACATCGATCTCCCGATGTGGTCGCAGGAGGTCAAAGCCTTCCTACATGGCGCGGGCGTCACGAGCTGAGATCTGTCGGTGTGCCAGACCCCTGCCACGGTAGAGGCCACTGATGGCCGCCTCATCAATTGATAGCGGCTGGCCCTTAAATCACCTTAGTTCATGGCCTTAAAAGCCCGTGCGTAGGCCTTGAATAGGTGCGCATGACTATGCCCTGTACTAAGAGAATTAGCGGTAGAAGGTGCGAACTTGATTACCAAAGCTCAAGCCGTCATTACATTCTGTACGGTCCAACCCTTCGATCTTCAAAGACAGACCATCGGCAGTCAGTTCGACTAAGACAACCGCCCGGGTGTCATCGGCCTCGACTTCGGCGCAATAGATACCGCCTGGCACTACTTCGTCCCATCTACGGTTCACCGGTCCTGTCTCACGGGTAGTGAACCCATACTGGTTGTAGCCCAATCCATAACTGTCATCACCAACTTTGAGCATGTGTAATGTCGGATCGGCAGAGTCCTCAAAGAGCCACACGGTCTGGAACTCGTCTACCTCCCGAAGGTCTGGTCTGATGGGAACTTCGTCAGGGGATGGCGTTGGCAACCAGTGGCCCATTGCAGTCCCGGGCACATCCTGGTTGAACGGCCCGCACTGAGCAGCTCCCAGCAACGCCAAATAGTCGGTCCGGTATGGCTCGGGGAAGTACTCCAATGGACACACGGCGTTTCCGGATCCCACTCGCCAGGGTGTCATCGAATACCCATAACTTGGGTGCTTCTGGAGTTCCTCGGCGGTGAGACCAACTAGCTGCAGGCCAAAGTCGAACCCTGCGAAATACCCGCTGGACAAAATGAGCGGCGTCCCCGCGGGGATGAACGTATTGAAATTCCATCTGCATCTCCCGACCATCCTTGATTCGAGCACTTCGTCTATCGTCCCACTGCAGTTCCGGCTCTCGACACTTGCTGGCCCAATTTCTCGAAGCACCTCAACTAACTCATCTGAAGGCTGATCGACGTGGCCGAGCATCACCACGTGTGAATCGCATAAGAAGAGATAGCCACCCCATTCCACGTAGGTGCCACCATCTTGGGTCTCTAGTACTGCCCGTCTGAGATCCACTTTGAACACGTCGGCTGGTGCGTAGATCTGCACCCGTTCCGATTGCTGACTGACGCTGATGGGTGTTGGGGTCGGACCCTGCACTACCTTCTCATCATCCGAATTTGATGGACTCTTATCAGGATTATTCAACTCCTCTTCCTGGAGTCCCGGAGTCCCCCAGTAGGCCATGTGATTGTGAGGCGCAACGTGAGATCCAGGTCCAAACCACATTTGGAAGCCATTCGTTAGCTCTACAATTGGGTGAGTGAACCTGAACGGTTTGTCGCAGGCTGGAAGCGAACGATCGCCTGTTGGTGCGTTCCAGAAAACTGCGTCTCCGGACGGCTTGGGGGTGTCCGCCATTTGGGTAACGGTAGTTGTAGGCGTGGCGGTGGCTAGAACCTGAGTAGGTGTCGCGGTAGCCGCAGTCGCAGCAGTCGCAGCAGTCACCACAGTCACCGCAGTCACCGCAGTAGTTGCAGTGGCCTCCGGCACCTCAGTTTTCTCGGAGGATCCGATACATCCTGTGCTGACCAGCGCAGCCACCAATACGGTAGCTACGAGTCTTCTAGGGAGCCGCATACACGCAGTATGCCTCGATCCACCTGCTTTCATGGACCTTAGAATGGCCCGCGCCTGTGCGATGGGTTTTGCGACGTTTCCATGTGCGCGCATACCCGCGCGGCCCCCACCCAGCTCTCACACACGCGCCCTCCCCGGGCAGTGGCATCAATTGTGGCATCAATTTCTGCATAGCTGTAGCGATAGCGGTATGCACGCAGATAGACGGCAGGCGGCGAAACACGTTGGAATCACTGCGGTCTAGATAGAGCTAGACAACGGCACAGTGAGCGGTCGTTATGGGTCCGTGGCTTACCTAGTAAACGTTCGGATTGCTCGGTTTTAGCCCTCGCTAGGTTCAAAAGAGCCCTCAACCGAGGGTGAAACTCGGTGCAGTGGCATCAATTGGGTCATCAATCAGCTTGATTCGTGCCTTTCGCGCACCCCCGTGGGGAGACGGAGGATCAGATCACGCCCTGTTCGCGCAGCCCCGCGATCTCGCTCGGCGTGTATCCGATGTCGGCGAGGTAGCGGTCGGTGTCCGCGCCCGTGACCGGGGGTGGCTCCGGCGGGATTGGCTCGCGATCGAAGGTGATCGGGAGGCCAGCGACCTCGACGTCCCCGAAGTCAGGATGCTCGATTCGCCCAAGGTAGCCGTTCTCGTGTGCGTGCGGATCGGCCAGCACGTCGCCGAATGTCCACACCGGACCGTTCGCTATCTCGTGCTCCCGCAGCCGGCCGGCCCAGTGCGCCGTCGACTCGGTCGCGATCCGCTGCTCCACAGCCTCCTCGATCTCGTCGGCGTGCGAGCGGCGTGCCGCAGCGTCGGAGTACAGCGTCGCGAGATCGGGGCGACCGATCGCCTCGCACAGTCGACCGATGGTTTCCGCGTCCTCGGCCGCGATGGTGAGCCACCCGTCGGCCGTTTCGAAGGCCCGCCAGATCGCTCCGCGCGCGTGAAGGATCGCATGCGAGCGCCCGGAGCGAGGGAGCCCGGCGGAGAGCGACGACGCGTTGATTTCCCAGGCCTGGAGCGCACTCTGCCCACCGTAGAGGGAGGTGTCGATGTGCTCGCCGACGCCCGTGCGATGCGCCTGGACGAGCGCGGCGAGCACCGCAGTGCAGAACGTGAGCGCCCCCGTGTGGTCGGCGAGCGCGCAGCTCGCCAGTGCCGGCGGGCTGCCCTCGTCGCCGGACATCCACATCATTCCGCCTGCGCCCTGGGCGACCATGTCGATCGACGGCCGCTGGGCGATCGGCCCCTGCCTGCCCCAGCCCGAGCCCGTGACATAGACCAGTCGCGGGTTTTCGGCGCGCAGATCGTCGAAGCCGAGACCGAGTCGCTCCATGACTCCCGGGCGGAAATTGCTAGTTACGGCGTCCACCTCGCGAGCAAGCCGCCGCACGATGTCGCGCCCCTCCGGGCGTCGCACGTCGACGGTAATGCTCTTCTTGCCGAGCGAGTGCGCGAAGTAGCCGACCATGTGGTGATCGCGCGGCCGGGTCGGATAGCCGCCCACGCGGGCGCCCGTCCTCTCCACACGCACGACTTCCGCACCCATCAACGCCAGGAGCGTCGTCGCATGCGGCCCCTGCTGCGCGATCGTAAAGTCCAGCACTCGGAGGCCGTCCAACGGTCGCGCCCTCATCGGATCGCCCCTGTGGCCCGAAGCTCCTCAATTGCATCGCTGTCGAAGCCGATCCCCTCGAGGCTGCGGTCGGTGTCGGCACCCGCCTCGACCGGCAGCGGCGGCCGGTCGGCGGGCTCGCCCACGATCGCGAAGGGAGTGCCGACCACGGGCAGCTCGCCGCGGACCGGGTGCGCGAGGACGGTGATGTAGCCATTCACGCGGGCCTGTTCGTCGCCGAGGATCTCGGCGTAGTCCTGGACGGGCCCGCCCTGGATGCTGCGAGGCGCAAACTCCTCGACCCAATGCGCCCGGGGTCGCTGCTTGAACCGGGCGCCGATCTGCGCGAGCGCCTCGTCCATGCTGACCGTCCACTTGTTGGAGTCACCGTAGGGAACAAACTGCTCCTGGAGTTCCTCGAGCCCAAGCAGCTCGCAGAGCGCCTCCCACCGCGGCGACCCCATCCCCCCGATCGCCAGCCAGCCGTCGGCGGCCTCGAAGACGTGACAGACACTGTAGCCGCTGATGTCTGGATGCCCCCGACCGATTCGCTCCGTCTCTAAGCCACGCACCGCTTGTGTGTTCAGCTCCCACGACTGCGCACCGATCAACGCACCGTAGCGCGAAGCATCGACCCGTGCGCCGCGCCCCGTTCGTCCGACCTGCAGCAGCGCCGCGAGGATGCCCGAGCACAGGTACATCGCGACGGCCGCGTCCGCGATCGCCGCGCCGGCCGGCTGAGGAGCGCCTCCCGGGTATCCGGTGCGCGCCATGAATCCCGACATGCCCTGCGCCACGATGTCGGCGCCGGGCGCATTGTGCAGCTCGCCGAGCGGTCCGTACGACGAGCAGACCGCGTAGACGAGCCCTTCGTTCACCGTCCGAAGGGATGCCTCGTCGAGGCCGAGCTCGGCTGCGGTGGCGTCGTCTGCCTCGAGAAGTACCGCGTCCGCGGCAGCGACGACTCGCCGGATCACCGTCGGTGCTGCAGGGTGCCCGAGGTCGATTGCCACGCTCTGCTTGCGCGACTGGAAGGTGATCCTGTCAAGCTCATCGTCAAGGCGGCGCGCCCACAGCCGAGATCCGGGGGGTGGCTCCACCGCTGTGACCTGCGCGCCCAAGTTGGCCAGCATCCTCGTGGCGTAGGCAGTAGCACGCCCCGGCGTGAGCTCGATGACGCGGATCCCGGAGAGTGGTCGTTCCATCAGCTCCCCCGCCCCGACTCGCCCGGCCTCGGTGGGAAGATAGCAAATGCGGGCCGCAACCGACTTCGTGGGCTGGATACCACTAGCGCTCGCCCTGCCAACGAGACGTCACGCGACTGGCCTTCTTCCGTGCCCGCTCCGTATTCAGACCTAGCTTCACCAAGCGCATCACGATCGCAGGGCCGGACGACCCGGAGTACTCGGAAGATGCGGAAATAGGGAATCACCATGACCACGTTCAGCCAGTGGGGCGCCGTCCGATGCGCAGACTCTTGGGGGTATACGTGGCGACGGCCACTATCTTCGCCTAAGACGGTAACTTCTAGGAGGGAACGGAGTGCTAGCGGCTACGCTCAGCGAGGTGGAGGGCAACCGTACCGAATGCCAAAAGACGTACCTCCGTAACGTGAAAGCCAGCGCGACGAAGTGCTGCGGTTAACTCCTGCGTTGATAGGAAATGTCCCACCGACTCCGGAAGGTACGAGTAAGCATCACGATGCTTCGACACAGCGCGCCCGACCGCGGGAACAATGCCACGCATGTAAAGGCGTACTGCCATAGCGAGTAGTCCGCGATCCATGCGCGGCATATCAAGAATCGCAAGCCGCCCTGCCGGTCTCAGTACTCGGAACGCCTCGGCCAAGGCCGCGTCAACATCCGGAATGTTACGTACTACGAACGCCGAACACCACGCGTCCACAACGCCGTCCGCGAGCGGAAGTTCTGTTGCGTCAGCCACTGCGAACGAGACCGCGGCTGCATTCGAATCTACTGAATTTTCGTACGCCTTCTCTCGTGCGCGCTCTACCATCGGAACTGCGAAATCCACACCAATCACCGTCGAGGCTCCTGCCTCCGCACAAGCGAAGGAAAGATCTCCAGTGCCACACCCTACGTCGACCACCCGGTCGCACGGCAGAACGATCGAGCGCGCAGCAAGCCGCCGCCATGCGTGGTGTCGACCCCCAGTCATCAGCGTGTTCATCAAGTCGTAACGCGGCGCGATACTCGCGAACATATTACGCACGTAGCCGGCTCGGTCCGCCCCAGGAGTGAAGGGACTGGACTCTCCAGTATTTGGGTCTAGGCCAGGCCGTTGAGAATCGTGCATTGCGTCTCCTCCTGATGAAGCGTACGGCGACAACGACACGCGGTGCAGGTGTGAGCACGATCACATACTGATACTGCTGAACCGAACTTGCGTCCCCGTTATACTTTTCGCGTCCTACGGGCTCCCCTGCACGGTGGTGTGCGATGTCGCTACGTCTGCTCCCATGGTCACCTGAATTCGGAGCCGGGCTCGAGGCCGAGATCGATGACGCGAATCCCTCAGCACATGAAGTCGACACTAGTATCGAACTGCCCGATTGGCGAGCGATCACCCCGGCGGCGGACATGCCCGACTCACTGCGTATCGTGGACGGAGTACGCCGCGTGGAGGCTCACGCGATGGAGGACGATCCCACGAGCACGCTCGGCGTAGGCGAGTCGGTACTTGGCCTCTTTGGCACATTTGCCGTGGGCTCTGTCGTGCTCGAAGCAGGAGCACCGGCTCGAGTCGAGGAGTCAAACATCCGCCTCGAACGATGCTACCTGCAGACCGGCGGCGAACCAGTAGGACGAACGATCGCAGCCGGACGAACAGAGCTACGTTACCTCCCGCGGCTCGCACAGGACGCAGCTACTCCGCGCGATCTCGTCGCCGTACTGAACCGCGCGATGCTCGACGAGGAGGGGCTGCTCGCCGCCGAGCTAGCACGACACGGTCAGGCCCTCGTGATCGTCGACGGGCCGTTACGCTTGCGCCAACCAGGTCGCCGCGCCGTCGGCTACGTGAAACGTATTCATCAGTGGTATGTCAGCGCGACCGAGCGCGCTCTTGCTGCCATTCTCGGTGTTGGGCAGCGTACTCCACTCTTCCACATCGGCGGCGAGACCGGGACAGATCGGTATGGCTGGTACGCGCGAACGGCGGTACTCCCCACACACTTCCATGCGCTGTCCGGCGTGGTGCGTATGGAGTGCACAGG
>PVBE011338470.1_pt1 | contig 10171 bp, 9 predicted proteins | sample 1631181 | NCBI WGS metagenome assembly PVBE01 (sample SAMN08397723, study PRJNA350692) | Marine metagenome, whole genome shotgun sequencing project. | isolation source: water | place: Pacific Ocean | collected 2012-04 | reverse complement strand
CAAATTGAAATAAATTGTTAATAAAAAAAATTAAAACTTTACAAGAGTCCTTTTTTGATAATCAAAGTACTTTAAATATCAAAAAAAGGATTGATTATCTAAAAAAACTAAAAAGTGTTCTTAAGAAAAAATCTGAAAATATTTTTCGTGCACTTTATAAAGATTTAAAAAAATCTGATTTTGAGGCTTTTACAAGCGAAACCATGCTTGTAAATAAAGAACTTAATATTATGATTAACAATTTAAAACAATGGTCTAAGCCAAAGAGAATCTCAAGTTCATTAATTAATTTCCCTTCAAAAGACTATCTAATCCCCGAACCTTATGGGAATATTTTGATAATTTCTCCATGGAATTATCCTTTTCAACTTTCTCTTACACCATTAATTGGTGCCGTTGCCGCTGGAAATACTGTTGTTCTTAAACCTTCTGAATCTGCTCCAAACACTTCAAAAATTATTGATGAAATTATTTGTGCAGTTTTTCCGGAAGAATGGGTTAAAGTAATTGAAGGTGATGCAAGTACCGCTAAAAATCTTTTAAAAGAAAAATGGGATTATATTTTCTATACTGGAAGCACCAGAGTTGGAAAATATGTTGCAAAAGCAGCAGCTGAAAATTTAACCCCAACAACTCTTGAATTAGGAGGAAAAAGTCCTTGCATAATTGATAGTTCTGCTCCAATTAAAAAAACTGCAAAAAGAATTGTTTGGGGGAAATTTATTAATTGTGGCCAAACTTGTATTGCTCCAGATTATATTTTAGTTGATAAAAAAATTAAAAAGGATCTAATAGATAGAATTATTCATGAAATTGAAATAGCTTTTTCGAAAAATATTGAAAATTCAAAAGATTATGGTAGAATAATTCATCAAAATCATCTAGAAAAATTAATAAAATCTCTAAAAAATCAAAAAATTATATATGGAGGTATAAATAACAAAAAAGATCTTTATTTAAGCCCTACAATTATTGACGAACCAGACTTAAATAGTGAATTAATGCTAGAAGAAATTTTTGGACCAATTCTACCAATTATTTCTTATGAAAAAAATGATAAAATTTTTAGAATAATTAAAAGTTTAGAAAAACCTCTTGCTTTCTATGTTTTCAGTAAAAATAAATCTTTTATAAATTTGATGCTAAATACATTTTCCTTCGGAGGAGGTGTTGTCAACGATACATTAATTCAGTTTGCAAATATTAATCTGCCATTTGGCGGAATAGGTGCTAGTGGAATGGGTGCTTATCATGGAGAACATAGTTTTAAACTTTTTTCACACTTAAAACCAATTGTTAAAAGATCATTTTTATTTGATCTTCCACAAAGATTCGCTCCATATCCAAAATCAATAAAATTTCTCAAATTTTTATTAAACAAACTATGAAAGAAAAAACTGTAAGAGAGTCAATTTCATACAGAAGGTCAGTTAGAGTTTATGACAAGAATAAAGAAATTGATGAAAAAATTGTAAAAGAATGTATTAAACTCTCTACACTAGCTCCAAATAGCAGCAACCTACAATTGTGGGAATTTTATCATATAATTTCTAAAAAAGTTTGTGCAGAAATATCTAAAAGTTGTTTTAATCAATCATCTGCTAAAACTTCTAAACAATTTGTAATACCAGTTGTAAGACATGATCTATGGAAAAATAGATTAAAATCAAATATTGATTTTATTAAGAACAATAAAGATGATTCCGAAAATAATATAATAAGTGCCTTAAAATACTACCAAGAAATTATTCCTAAATTATATAAAGGCTTTTCTCCTTTTAGAGGGTTTATACATTCTATTATGATGAAATATAGGGGCTTATTTAAGCCTACATATCGTGAAGTTAAATCAACTGACTTAAGAATTGTAGCTCACAAAAGTCTTGCTCTGGCATCTCAAAATTTCATGATATCAATGGCTTCTTTTGGATATGACACTTGTCCTATGGAAGGTTTTGATTCAAAAAAAATAAAAGAAATTCTTAAACTGCCTGAAAAATCAGAAATCAATATGGTAATTAGTTGTGGAATAAGAACTGAGAAAGGAATTTACGGAAAACGTTTTAGAGTCCCTCTTGAATCAATTTACCGTAAATTATAATTATAAATACTTTTGTTTTTTTTATCGAAAAGTTGACCAGATCTTTCTAAGCCTTTTTTCAACCAATTTTTAAACTCCTTTTTTCCTGAATATTGTATAGGTGAATTTAATAATTCTAAATCTGTATTTATTTGAACATAATAAGGTTGAGATGCAGAATTAAAATTTATGGCTTGAAAAGTAGCCCATTTTTGACCTAAAGATTCAATTTTCTTTATTCTGCCATTTAAAAATTTAAAATTAAATTGATCTTTTATATCTAATTTTTTTCTATCATCAACATAAAGAGAAATTAAAACAAACTCATTTTTAAGCAAACTGTATATTTCAGGATCAGACCAAACATTTTCTTCCATTCTTCTACAGTTTACACATGCCCATCCAGTAAAATCAATTAAAACAGGCTTATTGTTTATTTTTGCATAATCATATCCTTTATTATAATCTTTAAAACAATTTAAATTTAAGGGACAATCATTATCAGTCTTCTGAATAGTATAGAATTCTGGAGGAGGAAAACCGCTCAAAAATTTTAATTCATTCTTATCAGTAAATAAACTGTATATAAGATAAAAACTAAAAATAAAGGGAATAGAACTATATAACTTTAGCCTTAAATTGGAATTAAAATTTTTAATAAAATTTAATCCTCCAATTAAGTAAAACCCTAATAAAAAACTTATTACAGCCCATATAATAATAAAAACTTCCCTTTTTAAAAAGTTCCATTCTCCAATTAAATCTGCGTTGGACAAAAACTTCAGTGCTAATGCTAATTCAAAAAATCCAAGAGTTACTTTTAATTTATTCATCCAGCCTCCCGATTTAGGAATATTATTAATTACCCTAGGGAAAAATGATAAAATAGAAAAAGGTACTCCCAAAGCAAATCCAAAACCAAGCATTCCAAAAGTTAATTCAGTTGGACCATTAGAATTTAATGCCCCTGCAAGTAAAGATCCTAAAATTGGACCCGTACATGAAAAAGAAACAATTGATAGTGTTAAAGCCATAAAAAAGATACCCAAAATATTCCTTAGAGTCGAAGAAGATTCTGACCTATTAGCCCAAGAACTTGGTAGAGAAATATCATAATAACCAAAAAAAGAAAAAGCAAAAAATACAAAAACAATAAAAAAAACAAAATTAGTTGTAACACTAGTCGATATTGTATTTAAAACTCCTGGATCTAAAAAATCAAGAAAATGAAAAGGAAGGCTTAAAAGAAAATAAATGAGAATTATAAAAAACCCATAAAGTGAAGAATTAATAATTCCACTTTGTTTATTGTTTGATTGTTTTAAAAAATAAGATACAGTTAAAGGCATCATTGGTAGAACACAAGGTGTTAAAAGTGCCAAAATCCCTCCAATTAAACCTAAAATAAAAATTTTAAAATAAGAATTATTTTTACTACTCTCAGATTCTTTTGATTTGTAAAAATCTTTGTTTTTAATATTTAGAAATAACTCTTTTGATTTTAAGAAACTTTTTTTATCCAATTTTTTATCGACAGAAACATAATTTTCACTTAAAGGAATCGTAATTATTTCTGATCTAAAAATACAGAGCTTATCATCACAAGCTTGATAATTGATCTCTATATCTATTTTTTGTAAATTTTTATCAATTAATTTTATTTCTTGATTAAAAACAGCATCTTTCTCAAAATAATTTAAGTTTAATTTAAAAAGTTTATCATACTTTTTAATAGACTCACTTTCATTAAAGGAACCTATTAATTCGTACCCTAATTTGTCTTTAAAAATAAACTCGGTAGGTTCTACTCCACCTTTAGGTAAATTTTGAGAATATAATCGCCAGTTTTTCTCAATATATGCATCTATAGTTATTAGATAATTTTCATCAGATATCTTATTAATATTTGAATTCCAAATAACCGGTTGTTCAATCTGTGAAAAAGAATTAAAACCGATTAAAAAATTTAAAACAAATAACCTTATCAAAAACATTTTATTTCCAAAACTTTAATTGATTTATTACTAGCAGCAAAACGACTATCAAGTCTTTTTCCTACAATCCATACTATATCTTTATTAGAAACTAACAACCATTGGTTTTCTTTATCATAAATTGAATATTTTTCATCTTTAAAGTATTTACTCACAGATTTTTTTCCTTGCATTCCTGTTGGATAAAAATAATCTTTAGATTGAGGTTTCCTTAAAATCAAAGGTTCCTTAATTTTCATAAAATCAATGGATGCAAAATTATGATTTAATAATTTTTTATCATAGGTGCTAACATATTTAAAATTAAGTTTAATAGGTGATTTCAATTCTTTTTTACTTAAATCAAGCAAATAACTCTCTTTTTCTTTTTCAATTAATTCTTTTAAAACTAAATACCCCCTATCAATTAAAATTCTATGAGTTTTTGAAAATAATTGTTTACCTGTTTCAGACAATAGTAGTTTTGAGAGTTCTTGAGAATTAAAACCATATAAATAAAACAATTCATGCAGGTAAAAATTCAAAGGGTTTAATTTTAACAAAGTATTGATATTTACTTTAATTAATGAATTTTCTTTTATGAAAATTTTATTTCTAGTTTTTTCAATAGAATTATTTATAAATTCTTGTGTTTCTTCAAGGTTATTTAAAGTTATTTTAAATTTATTTAAATATTCTGGAATCATCATTTCTATTTCTGGAAGAACTTTATTTCTAAATTTATTTCTCATATAATAATTCTCAAAATTTGACTGATCCTCTCTCCAAGTCAATTTTTTCATTTTTGCATATTCAATTATTTCTTTTTTTGAAATATTTAGCAAAGGTCTATAAAGTTTTTTTGTATTAATAATTCCTAGAAGTCCTTTTAAACCAGTTCCTCTTGAAGAATTAATAAGAAAAGTTTCAAATTGATCATTTAAATGATGTGCAGTAAAAATAAAATCAAACCCATAGATGTTTTGTAAATCAAAAAACCATTTATATCTTAATTCTCTTGTTGCCAATTGAACGTTAATTTTATTTATCTCACAATATTTTTTAGTTGAAAATTTTGAATGAAAAAAAGATATTTTATTCTCCTTACTCCATTTAGAAACAAAATTCAAATCATTTTCACTTTCTGTTCCTCTTAATTGAAAATTGCAATGCACTATAGAGAAGTCTATTTTTAAATCAAGCAAAACATGAGCTAAAACAGAACTATCTACTCCACCACTATGAGCTAAAAGAATCTTTTTCGATCTAAATTCAATTAAATCTTTATCAATTTTATCTCTTATTTTATTCTTCATACAGCAAAGTTAATACAAACTTTATCAATTATTAAATTGAATATATTACTAAAAAATGTCCTTTTTTTTGGCAGTAAATAAAAAAAAGCTCAAATTTGCACCCGAAATGCTAGAGCAATTATCAAATATTAATTTAAATAATCGAACTGAAACTTCTGTTCGTCGCTTTCCTTTTCGCCCCTTGTGGGTGTAATATAATCTTGAAAATTGAATAACTCAATTTTCTAATCTTTATAAGAAAGATTTTTCAAAAAGTAATTAAAATTAAATAAATGCAAATAATTCTAGCAAAAGCTAAACATATAAAATATTCGAAAACGATAAGCAACCATATTGATGAAGCTGCAAAAATTAGAGGTACAGGTATAGCAAGAAGAACTCCCGAATACATTTCAAAGAAAATTGAAAACGGTAATGCTGTAATTGCTATTGATAATAATAATATTTTTGCAGGTTTTTGTTATATTGAAGTGTGGGGCCATGGAAAATATGTAGCCCACTCAGGATTAATTGTTTCACCTGATTATAGAAATCAAGGTCTTGCAAAAAAAATAAAGAAAAAAGTTTTTGACCTTTCATTAAAAAAATATCCAAATTCAAAAGTCTTTGGAATTACAACAGGAACAGCAGTAATGAAAATTAATTATGAACTTGGATATAAACCAGTTCATTTTTCTGAGCTTACAGATGATCCTCAATTTTGGAAAGGATGTCAAACATGTAAAAACTATGATGTTCTAACAAGAACAAATCGAACAATGTGCCTTTGTACAGGAATGTTATATGATCCAAAAATAAAATAAACAATGAAAAATAAAATAGTTGTATTGGCCTATAGTGGAGGATTAGACACCTCCTACTCCTTAAAAAAACTATCCTCAGAGGGTTACCAAGTTCATGCGATAACAATTAATACAGGTGGTTTTTCAACTCAAGAAATAAATCAAATTTCAAAAAAAGCTATAAAATTAGGAGCTAAAAAATATATGTGTATTGATGCAATTACTCCATTTTATAATAAAATTATTAAATATCTAATTTTTGGAAATGTTTTAAAAAACAACACCTATCCCCTTTCAGTTAGTTCAGAAAGAATAATTCAAGCAATAGAAATTGTAAACTATTCAAATGAAATTAAAGCCAAGTATATTTCTCATGGATCAACTGGAGCAGGAAATGACCAAGTTCGATTTGATCAAATTTTTCAAATCCTTTCTCCTAATACTCAAATAATTACTTTAATAAGAGATAACAAACTTTCTAGAGAAGATGAAATAAACTATTTAAAATTAAAAGGAATAAAAATAGATTGGAAAAAAGCTAAATACTCTATTAACAAAGGCCTTTGGGGGACTTCAATAGGCGGAAGTGAAACATTAACTTCAAAACTACCCCTGCCAGAAAAAGCATACCCTAGTCAATTAAAATTAAAAAAAGATAAAAAAATTAAGATTGAATTTGAAAATGGAGAATTAATTTCAATTAATTCAAAAAAAGACTCTCCAATCAACATAATAAAACACTTACAAAATATTGCTAAAAAGTATGCTATAGGAAGAGATATTCATGTCGGTGATACAATAATTGGAATTAAAGGAAGAGTTGCATTTGAAGCAGCAGCTCCATTAATAATAATCAAAGCACATCACCTTCTTGAAAAACACACCCTCTCTAAATGGCAACAATTTCAAAAAGAATCAATTTCAAATTTTTATGGAATGTTATTACATGAAGGACAATATTTTGATCCAGTAATGAGAGATATAGAATCTTTTTTATCAAGTAGTCAAAAAAATGTTAGTGGAACAGTTTACCTTAAATTAAAGCCTTATAGTTTTGATCTTGAAGGAATAAAATCAAAAAATGACTTAATTCATAAAGGATTTGGAACTTATGGAGAAGTAAATAATAATTGGAATGCAACAGATGTTAAAGGATTCATTAAAATAAATGCTAATGCAGGAAAAATTTATCACAAAATAAATAAAGAAAAATGAAAACAGTTGGAATAGTTGGAGGATCTGGTTATACTGGAGGAGAGTTAATCAGGTTAATTATAAATCATCCAAAATTAGAAATAAAGTTTATTTATAGCACTCAATTTTGTGGAGATCATTTATCTAAAGTTCACAAAGATTTATTAGGAATAACCAAATTAAAGTTTACTAATATTCCCGAAAAAGACATAGATGTCTTATTTCTATGTGCTGGTCATGGAAATTCATTGAACTTTCTTAAAAAGAATAAATTTTCAAGTAAAACTAAAATTATAGATTTAAGCAATGACTTTAGAATAATAAAAAATAATGAATTTAATGGTTATAAATTCATATACGGATTACCAGAGCTTAATAAAGAAAAGATTAAATCAGCTAAAGCTATATCAAACCCAGGTTGTTTTGCAACGGCAATTCAACTTAGTTTAATTCCTTTGGCAAAACAAGATTTAATTAAAAACACAGTACATATTAATGCAACTACTGGAAGTACTGGAGCTGGAATGAAAAATACTAATACAACTCATTTTAGTTGGAGAAATAATAATATTTCATGGTATAAAGCTTTTGAGCATCAACATCTTTTAGAAATAAATCAAACATTAAATGAATTAAATCAAAAATCAAAATTAATTTTTATACCCCAAAGAGGAAATTTTACCCGAGGAATTTTTTCTACAACATATACAAAGTTTAAGGGAGATTTAAATAAAGCAAAAAAAATCTTTAAAGAATATTATAAAAATCATCCCTTTACAGAAATTTCTGATGAAGAAATTTCTTTAAAATCAGTTATAAACACTAATAAATGTCATATTCACTTATTCAAATATGAAAATATTTTATTAATTACAAGTGTTCTTGATAATCTAACAAAAGGAGCTTCTGGTCAAGCATTACAAAATTTAAACCTAATGATGAATTGGGATGAAAATTTAGGTTTAAAATTAAAAGCATCAATTTATTAAAATAAGATATATGAAAATAGCAATAATAGGAACTGGAAATTTAGGATTAAGTATAGCAAAAGGACTAATTACAAACAACCTTTATACCACTCTTTATCTTACAAAGAAAAATATTGAATCTATAGAAAAATGGAAAAAATATGATAAAGTATATATTACAAAAAATAATATAGAGGCAATTTCTAATTCTGATATTTTAATTTTTTCTGTTCAACCAGGCCAATTTGAAGAAATATTAAATCAAATAAAATTAAAACTTAACGATAAACATGTAATTATTTCAACAATTACTGGATTTAAAATTAATAGAATTGAAAAAATTACTGGTTCTTCAATCCCTATAATAAGAACTATGCCTAATACAGCTATTTCTGTTGGAAATTCAATGACTTGTTTATGTTCAAATGAAAAAGGCATTAAAAGTGCTCCAGTTGCAGAAGCTATATTTAATGGATTAGGAACAACAATAAAAATTGAAGAATCTTTAATGCAAGCTGCTACAGTAATTTGTGCTAGTGGTATAGCATTTTGGATGAGACTAATTAGAGCTACAACCCAAGGAGGTGTTCAACTAGGCTTTGATGCTGATGTTGCTTTAAAAATGTCAAAGCATACAGCAATGGGGGCTGCTAGTTTACTAATTGATTCAAAAACACACCCTGAAGGAGAAATTGACAAAGTAACTACTCCTAAAGGTTGTACAATAACAGGTCTTAATGAAATGGAACATCAAGGTTTAAGTTCTTCATTAATCAAGGGTTTAAATGCGTCATACAATAAAATAAATGAAATTTCAACTGAATAAATGAAACTATTTGAAGTATATCCATTATATAATGTAACGCCTGTCAGAGGAGAAGGTGTTTATATTATTGATGATAAGAATGAAAAATATCTTGATTTTTATGGAGGACATGCTGTAATCTCAATTGGTCATTCTCACCCAAGTTTTATTAATAAATTAAATGAACAAATTAAAAAGATCATTTTTTATTCAAATGCAATAAAAAATCCACTTCAAAACCAACTTGCAAAAAAAATTCAAGAACATTTTTCATTAAAAAAATACAAATTGTTTCTTTGTAATAGTGGTGCAGAAGCAATGGAGAACGCATTAAAATTATGTTCATTTCACTCAAATAAAAAAAGAGTAATTTCTTTTAAAAATTCATTTCACGGAAGAACTTCAGCAGCTATAGCTATAACTGACAATGATGACATAAAATCTCCTATAAACAAACAACAAAAAGTTACTTTTTTAAAACTTAATGACTCTGAAAGCCTAGAAAAGGAAATAAAAAAAGGAGATGTTTGTGCTATAGTTCTTGAATGCATTCAAGGAGTAGGTGGTTTAGATCAAGTCAATCAAAAATTTATTAATACTTTAAAAAAAGTATCAAAAAAACACAACACTTGTATAATTGCAGATGAAGTTCAATCTGGCTTTTATAGAACTGGTGATTTTTTTGCATTTGAAAAATTTAATTTTAAACCTGATGTGATTACAATGGCTAAAGGAATGGGTAATGGTTTCCCAATTGGAGGGATTTTAATTAATCCAAAAATAAAAGCAAAACATGGTCTTTTAGGCACAACTTTTGGCGGAAATCACCTTGCTTGTAGTGCTAGTTGTTAAAAAGGGAGAGCATGCCAAAACGGATTTATTCAATCATTGCAGTGCCTCAATAACCATAGATTTTTTTAATGAAAGTTAAAGATGCCAATGATTAGACTGCTGCTATGAACTTATCAATCAAAGATGGCGTCCCCAAGGGGATTCGAACCCCTGTTGCCGCCGTGAAAGGGCGGAGTCCTAGGCCGCTAGACGATGGGGACT
>PVBE013002067.1_pt1 | contig 10172 bp, 8 predicted proteins | sample 1631181 | NCBI WGS metagenome assembly PVBE01 (sample SAMN08397723, study PRJNA350692) | Marine metagenome, whole genome shotgun sequencing project. | isolation source: water | place: Pacific Ocean | collected 2012-04 | reverse complement strand
GCGACCGGGATCACCACCACCTCGGTCCGGAATTCGGACGGGTCGCGCGACGTCACCCGCACCGACACGGACGGCAACGTCGTCTCCCGGCAGAACGTCTATCGCGACCGCCATACCGGCAACACCGAGACCACGGTGGAGAACGAGGACGGCTCGCGCACCCACACCCATGTCGACCCGGACGGGAAGGTGCTGTTCGTCGAAACCGAGGCGGCGCCCGCCGTCGCGGCCGCGGGCGACTGGAACGACGACTTCGAGGAGTGGTCGGAGGAAGACGCCGACGACACCGCCGATGCCGACGTCCCCGTCGGCGAAACGCAAGTCACCACCAGGGCCGACGGCTCGCGCTCGACCCGCAGGACCACGGCCGACGGCGATGTGGTCACCGTGGAGACCGATCCGAACGACGACGTGCCGGGCGGCCGGCGCGTCACCACCGATCATCGCGGCCGCTGGACCCCTGACGGTTGGGTGCCCGGCACCCGGCGGGTGACGATGTACGATTTCGACGGCCGGGTAGTATCGGACGTCACCCTGGGTCCGGCGGAGGCCAGGGAAGCCCGTCTGAAGGAGAGAGAGCAGCCGAAGCGCGACGGCGACGAGACGACGACCGCCGGCACCGGGGACTTCGACCCGTACGGGCAATTCCGGGTACCAGCGGACGTGATGGAGTATATCGATTCAGTCCTGGCCGAAGACGAGCCCGCCGAGGCCGAGGAAGAGCGGGCCGAGGCGGCCGACCCCGACGCTCAGAGCAGCCGGAATATGGAAAGTGCGGGCTCGACGGTGGCGGCGGATACGGTGTTGGCGGCGATCCGCGAGCTGGAGGCCCAGTCGAAGATGGCCGGTGTCGGCAGTCTGGCGCCCTCGCAAGGGCAAGCGGCGATCCAGCTCGAGTCTGCCCGGCAGAGAAGCCTCGGCCAACGGCACGTCGCAACCGCGATCCCGAATGTGACGGCGCTCGCGCACAGCCGCCAGATTATCCTCGAGGCCGGCCCCAGCCACCCACGGTAGCCGACCGGCCCAAGGTATGGCTGTCGGCGGTCGTCCGCAAAGGCGGCCGCCTTCGGCTTTGTATCGGCCCTCAATCGAAAATTAAGATACCGTCGCTACGCTCCTGGCCGGAGATGGCGACCGATATGCGCGAATTCCATTCGGCGAGACGGCCGCCGCATCGCCATTGGAACAGAAGCCCCGAAGAAACCATGTCAATCGACCTTGAAAACCTGAAAGTTCTCGTCGTCGACGACAAGCCCTATATGCGCACCTTGGTGCGCACTATTCTCGGCGCTTTCGAACTCAGGAAAGTCGAGGAGGCGAGCGACGGTTCGGGCGGACTGGCGGAATTTCGCCACTTCAAGCCGGACATCGTGATCACGGACTGGAACATGGAGCCGACGAACGGTAGGGCCTTCGTGCGGCAGATTCGGGACGACGAGGGCAACCCGGACAGATTCGTTCCCATCATCGTCATGACCGGCCATACCGAGCCCGAGAATATCGCCGAAATCCGCGATTCCGGGGTAACGGAAATCTTGGCCAAGCCGTTCTCGGGGCGCCTGCTGCACGAGCGGCTGATCGCCGCCATGAGCAAGCCGCGATCTTTCGTCCAATCGGCGGACTATTTCGGCCCGGATCGGCGGCGACGGAAACTGGCCGAGTATCTTGGCGGCGACCGTCGGTATGCCGACCAAACTCTGGTGGTGGCCTCGCAGTTGGAATACGAAGAACGCGCCACGGCGGAAATCAACGAACTCGACAACGCTTTCGCGGCCATGAAGCGATCGGGAGCGTTCGATATGGCGTTGCTCTTGGATCGCGTTCAGTGTCTCGAAGGAAGCGGCCATGGCTACAATTATCCGCTGATCACGGACTATGCCGGCTCGCTCCATCACTTTCTCGGTAACTGCGATCACCTGGACGAGGCCGGAATCGACGTCGTCGAGACCCATCTGACGGCGCTCGCCGTGGTCGCCAGCAATCGGATGTCGGGCCAGGGCAACGAAACGACGCGGGAACTCGGCAAGTGTCTTCGATCGTTGGTGGGACGATCCTTGGAATAGCGATGATCGCTACCGGCCGCCGGATGGCGGGAACCGATGGTTCGGGCCGGCTGCATCCCTCGCCGCTTGTCGCTTCAGCCATTCGACGAAAGTCTTGACCGGCGGGCGCGGCACGCCGGGACGCATCTCCAAACAATATCTCCCGAAGGCCGGTTCCGAAAACAGCACGATCAGCTGTCCGGATCGGATTTCCCTCTCGACCCAGGGACGCGCCGTATAGGTGACCCCGTCGCCCCGCCGCACCGCCTCCATGATCAGATTCCCCGGCATATGGGTGATCATCGGCGGCCGCTCCAGCCCGACGCCATGGCGCGCCATCCAGTCGCTGACCTCGTTGGTGCCCAATTCCTGCAGCCACGGCAGGTCCCGCAGCATCGCCGGCTCGTGAACAGCGCGCCCACCGATCAACGCCGGCGTTCCAACCACGACCATATCGGCGACCAGGACCGCTTCGATATCGCTGTCGGGGCCACGGTTTTCGCGATAGCGGATCGCCAGGTCGACGCCGCCCGGTTTCAGCTCCACGACCTCCGCCGTCGGGTTCAGCATCAGTGTAATTCCTGGATGGCGGAGCTGGAAGTCCATGATCCTCGGCATCAGCCAGCTGACCGCGAAGGCCGGCGACATCGTCACCTGAACCGGGCGGTCGACATCGGCGCCGGTCAGAACCTCGATACCTCGTTGAATGGTGGCGAAGCCCGCCGCCAGGTCGCGGGCCAGCGCCGCGCCCTCCTCGGTAAGCGCGATACCGCGCCCCTGGCGCACCACCAGGGCGACGCCGAGGCTGGTTTCCAGCGCCTTGACCTGCTGGCTGACCGCCGCGTGGGTGACGTTGAGGGCGGCCCCGGCCTTGGAATAGCTGCCCCGGTCCGCGACGGCGCTAAACGCCCGCAAACTGTTGAGCGGTGGAAGGTCGGACCATTTCATTTGTTAGATAATCTAACATTATAGATATATTCTTGCATCGCATTTCATCAAATTTCGACCAATAATGTCAATCGAGAAATCCAAATTGGCGATCGACGGAATAATTGTTATCTGTAAGTATTATTGGCCGTACTTACCGGTAGGCGCAGATTTGCCTTGGAGGGGACGAAGCAGATGAACGAAGCAAGCGAAAAGCATGCAGGCGGCTGTCTCTGTGGTGCGGTGCGCTACGTGTTTGTGGGCACGCCGGACTGGTCGGCCCATTGTCACTGCCGTTCCTGCCAGAAGGCGTTGGGGGCCGGGTTCGCCAATTGGTGCAATGTGAAGCCGGAAAACTTCGAAGTCACCAAGGGTCGGATCAAGATCTGCGAGACCTCGCCGGGCGTCGTGCGCGGATTTTGCGGCGACTGCGGTACTTCGCTGACCTATGCGGCGAGAAACGAAGTGGAAGAACAGGATTGGCAGGGGCAGGTATGGTTCCTGGCCGCGACGATCGACGACCCCTCGATCGCGGCCCCCACGGGCCATGTCTACGTCTCGCACCAGCAACCCTGGGTGAAGCTCGACGACGGGCTGCCGGTTTTTCAAGAATTTTGAACGCGAACCACTGAACCGAACAAATGCGGAGATGGCCATGAGCACGACGTATTAGTACGCCTGCAAGGACTATCCGGGGATGGAGGCGTGTCCCGGCAGCTTCATCGCGGAGACCGAAGACGAGGTCTGGAAGCTGATGGAACTGCATGCCGCCCATGCGCACGGTGAAGACCCGGCCGCCTGGAGCGAAGAAGACAGAGCCTACCTCGGAACCCTCGTCAAAACCGGGTAGGCCGAGGACTCGGATCTCAGCCGCTCACCAGAGCCTGATCTCGTCGTAGATACGGACGTTGACCTCGGCGCGCATGCCGGGGGTCAGGTTGGGCGGGGAGTTCTCGATCGAAATTCGGACCGGGACCCGCTCGATCTGGCTGCCGAAACTGGTGCCGTTGTCGACCTTGTCCTGCAGGCCCATCTCCGCCGTCGTGACGTTGCCGATCCGGCGGAGCTTGCCGAAGAAATCCTCGAAGGGATAGGCGTCGAAATTGATCCGGACGTCTTGGCCGATCCGGAGATGGCGGATCTGGCTTTCGTCGACATAGGCCTCGACCCAGTAGAGTTCGGGGTTGTGCAGCATCAGAATAGTGACGCCGTCCTCGACATATTCGCCGGCGAACCTGTGGATACGGCCGATGACGCCGTCGATCGGGCTGGTGATCCGCCGATAGCTGAGCGATATCTTCTGCTTTCGGATCATGTCCTCGATGCGCGACTGCTCGATGTCGGAGATCTTGATTCTCTCGACGATGACGTCGATCCGCTTCGCCGCCGCCTTCAGTTGATCCAGCTCTTTCCGGGCGACCGCGATGTTGGCGCGCAACTGGGCCGCCCGGCCCTTGAAGGCGAGCAATTTGTCCTGCTCGGCGGTCAGGCTTTCCTCGGGCTTCAATTTCTTGTCGAAAAGATACTTGACCCGCGCCAGGTTCTTCTCGGCCAGCTTGATGCGGTCTTGCAGCGACTTGTGTTCGACCTCGATGGCGCGGATCTTCTCGCGTTGGGTCTCGTATTTCGATTCCAATTCGATCTCGTAGGCGGACTTCTCCGAGATCAGACGCTCCCGCCGGGCGCGCTCGAGCTTCAGGTCGGTCCGTAACGCCTCGATGTCTAGTTCGATGTCGTTGTGGACCAGGACGACCAGCACCTGGCCCTTCTCGATGAGGCTGCCCTCCTTGACCAGGATCGCTTCGATCTTGCCGTCCACTTGCGCTGAGATATGCGTCAGTTCGGTCTGAATGCGGGCGTTGCTTTCGTAAACATGGGTGAAGAAGAAGAAGACCTCGTATGACGCCAGGACGAGGCCCACGACGAGGGCGACGCCGATCGCGATCTTCAATGTCGCCTTGATACCCAATAAATTCCGCTTCCCGTTTCTCGTCGGGGCGAGCGACCAATTCTACACCGGCGTGCAGCGCCTTTCCGCTATGAGATTTTAGGGCGGTCTGCCAGGCTTGGTCGGGTGCCCGTATCATCGGGTGCCTTCGAGCCCGATCGCTCGAAGAGGCACGCTATCATCCGGCCTTGCGGCGGGCAAGCCGATGCCTGGTGGTGCGCCGGTCGACCGCGGGACCCGTTTCACGGCAACGAGGCAGCGAATTGGAAGCGAGACGCGAGGGTCATCCGGCGGGGTCCGGCATCGGCACGCTGCTCCGCGATCCGAACTATCTCGCGATCTGGTCGGTGGGCGGGCTGACCGGGGTCATTCGCTGGTTCCAGCTGTTGGCGCTCGGCATCTACACCTTCGAGACCACGGGCTCGCCGCTGCTGGTCTCGATGGTGCCGATCTTCTGGATGCTGCCGCTGACGCTCTGCGGCCCCTTGATCGGCGTCGTCGCCGATCGGATCGATCGCAAGCTGTTGCTGGGCGGATCGATCGCGGTGGTGATGACGGTCTCCGCGACCATGGCGATGGTGGCACATGCCGGCGACCTGAGCTTCCCCTATATCGCCGTCGCCTCGGTCTTGAGTGGCTTGTTCTGGGCCACCGACCTGCCGGTCCGCCGGCGCGTCTTGGGCGATCTGTCCGGGACCGCGGTCTCGGCCGCGATGAGCCTCGATTCCGCCACCGGCAACGCGACCCGGATGGTGGGGCCGCTGTTGGGCGGCGTTATGCTGCAACTGGTCGGGATGACCGGGGTCTTCGCCCTGAGCGCGGCCGTCTTCGCCCTCTGCCTGCTGATCATCTTCCTCGCACGGTTGCCGGAACGCGGCGCGCCGGCGGCGCCGCCGACCTTCTTCCGGGAACTGGGCGCGGGCCTGCGCTTCGCCGTCAGCGACCCGGGCATGCGCCGAATTCTGTCGATCACGATCGTCTTCAACATGTGGGGTTTCCCCTTCACCTCGATGATCCCGGTGATCGGCAGGGAGCGGCTGGGTCTGGAGCCGTTCATGGTCGGCCTGCTGAGCAGCCTGGAAGGCTTCGGTGCCTTTATCGGCGCGATGCTGGTGGCGGTGCTGGCGAAACCGAGCCACTTCTTCCAGACTTACCTCTGGGGCACGGTGCTGTATCTGGCGATGATCCTCTACCTCGGCGTCTTGTCATTTGTCGCGGGGGGCCCCTACCATTCCATCATAGCTGCCTCCCTGGCGCTGATGGTGATCGGCATCGCCGGTGCCTGTTTCGCGGCGATGCAGGGCACTTTGACCTATCTGGGCGCGCCGCCGGAATACCGCAGTCGGGCGCTAGGCGTGCTGACGCTCTGCATCGGCACCGGCCCGATCGGTTTCTTCAATGTCGGTTGGATGGCGGAGGCCTATGGCGTGCCGACGGCCTTGCTGATCATCTCCGGCGAGGGCCTCGCGGTTTTGTTGCTGCTCTGGGTCTTTGGCGGCGAGGCAAAACCGGAGCCGGATCAGCGGCAGGCTGCCGAGTGACGACAATTCCCGTTCAACACGCGCGCGCCCCTAGGCGCGATGCGATCGGCGGGTTAGCGTTCGGCCATGATCGAAACTTCAGATAGCCGACAGCGGCATGCGACGGCTCCGGCATGACGCTCGGTGCCGAGGCGAAACGGCCCGCCGCGAGCGGGCGGATGCCTTGGGCGCTGCTGGTGGCGTCGTGCCTGGCCACTTTCGCCGTCACCTCGGGCGGCAGCACGCGGGCGCCTTTTCTGCTCGACATGGCACGCGACCTCGAGGTCGGGCTGCCGATGATCGCGAACCTCTTCGGGCTGACCTCGGTGGCCTGGGGCATCACCTCCTTCCTGGCCGGCAGCGGCTCGGACCGCTGGGGGCGCCGGCCGTTCCTGATCGGCGGCCTGGTGGCCTTGGCCCTGTCGCTGGCCGGCGTCGGCGTCTCCGACAGCTACCTCGCGGTAACCGCCTGGGTCTTCGTCGCCGGCGGCTGTAGCGGCGTCTTCACCGGCGTCAGCCTGGCCGAGATCTCGCTACGGGTGGCCGACGGACAGCGCGGCCGGGCCCTCGGCTGGGTGATGAGCGGGCAATCGTTGACTTTGCTGATCGGCGTACCGCTGGCGGCCTGGATCGGCGCCGGCATCGGTTGGCGCGGCGTTCACCTTTCGGTCGCCGGTCTGACCCTGGTCTCGGCGCTGGCGATGTTCCTGACCACCGGCTCGCCCAGTGATGAGACAACCGCCGGAGCATTGCGCGGCACCAGGCCGCCCTCGCTCTGGGCGGTGCTTTCGCCGCCGGTGATCCGGCTGCTCGCCAGCGTCGTTGCCGAGCGGATCTGCTTCGGCCTGGCCGCCGTCTACTACGCGACCTTCCTGCAGATGACCCATGCCCTGTCGTTGCGGGAAGTGGCGGCGCCGCTTGCGGTCTTCGCCATCGGCAACGTCTTGGGGATGCAGATCGGTGGCCGGCTCGGCGACCGCTTTCCCAACCGGCGGCGCACCTTCGCGATCGCCATGCTGGCCTCGGGCGCGGTCGCACTGGTGCTCTTCGGCTGGCATCCGGGCCTCTGGATCACGGTACTGCTCGGCTCGATCTATGCCTTCTGCAACGCGCTGGCCCGGCCGCCGCTGATGGCCTCGCTGGCCGACGTGCCGGCGGAGGTGCGGGGCACCGTGATGGGCTTCAACGGCACCTGCGCCAGTCTCGGCTGGCTCGCCGCCGCGGCTTTCGGCGGCTGGATGCTGGCGATCGTCGGTTTCGCCGGCTTCGGCCCCGGAATCGCGATCCTGGCGCTGTTGGGCGCGGTGCTGGCGGTGGTGGGCCGCAATTGAAGCCCGCCGCCGCCAATCCGTTTTCATGGCGGCGACAAAGGCGTATCTTGAAACGGTAATGGATCCCAGGCGACCGACCACGATGCCATCGCTTCCGCGGACGGCGCGCCCAACAGCAGACGGAGACGAGAATGAGTAAGGTCGACGGCGCCACCTTGATGGCGCGGAGTCTCAAGCAACAGGGTGTCGAGTACATGTTCGGCGTCGTGGGCTTTCCGGTGCAGCCGATCGCCGCCGCCGCGCAAGAGGTGGGCATCACCTATATCGGCATGCGGAACGAGCAGTCGGCATCCTACGCCGCCCAGGCCGCCGGCTATCTCACCGGCCGTCCCGGCGCCTGTCTCACCGTCTCCGGCCCCGGCGTCATCCACGGCTTGGCGGGCCTGGCCAACGCGCAGCAGAACTTCTGGCCGATGATCATGATCGGCGGTGCCTCGCCGACCTACCAGAACGGCATGGGCGGCTTCCAGGAAGAGCGCCAGGTCCAGCTCGCCTCGCCGTTCTGCAAATACGCCCACGCGGTCGAGCACACCTACAGGGTACCGTTCTACGTCGAGCAGGCGGTACGCCATTCGATCTACGGCCGTCCGGGTGCTGCCTATCTCGACATGCCAGACGACATCATCAAGGGCGAGGTCGACGAGGCCGACGTGCCAGAGGTGGCGACAATCCCCGAGCCGCCACGCACCCAGGCGATGCCGAGCGACGTGGAAGCGGCGCTGGACGCCTTGGAATCGGCGAAGCGCCCGCTCGTCATCGTCGGCAAGGGCATGGCCTGGTCGCGGGCGGAGGACGAGGTCCGCGCCTTCATCGAGCGCACCCGGCTTCCTTTCCTCGCCTCGCCGATGGGCAAGGGCGTGCTCGACGACAACCATCCGCTGTCGGTGGGGGCGGCCCGCAGCCACGCGCTTCGCGAAGCCGATGTCGTCTTCCTGATGGGCGCGCGGCTGAACTGGATCATGCATTACGGCCTGCCGCCGCGCTTCTCGAAGGACGTGCGCGTGGTGCAGCTGGATATCGCGGCGGAAGCGATCGGCAACAACGTGGCGGCGGAGGTGGCGCTGTTGGGCGACGGCAAGGCGATCGTCGGCCAGCTCAATCAGGCGCTGGAGGGCCGGCAATGGTTCTACCCCGCGGGCACCGACTGGCACGCGGCGATCGCCGAGAAGTCGGCCGGCAACGCCGAGGCGATCCAGGGCATGATCGAGGACGAATCCTCGCCGACCAACTACTACCGGGCCTTGAAGGACATTCGTGACTGGGCCACCGAGGACGCCGTGATCATAGGCGAGGGCGCCAACACCATGGACATCGGCCGCACCCAGCTGCCGAACGCGGCACCCCGGCTCAGGCTGGATGCCGGCAGTTACGGTACCATGGGCATCGGCATGGGCTTCGCCATCGCCGCCGCCGTGGTCCATCCCGACCGGCCGATCATCTCGGTCTCGGGCGATTCCGCGATCGGCTTCTCCGGCATGGAGATCGAGACCGCCTGCCGCCACAAGCTGCCGATCAAGATCGTGGTCTTGAACAACGGCGGCATCGGCCAAGGCATCGCGGAGTTTCCGACCGACGGGCCGCTGCCTCCCGGCGTGCTGACGATCGGTGCCCGCTACGACTTGATGATGGAGGCCTTCGGCGGTAAGGGCTTCTATCTGGAGGATCCGAAAGAGCTGCGGGCGACGCTGGACCAGGCGACGGCCTTCGACGGCCCGGCCCTGGTCAACGTCCGGCTGCACCCGCAAGCGGGCCGCAAGCCGCAGCAGTTCGGCTGGTTGACGACCTGACGGGCCGACGGCAAGGAGGCGAGAGCATGGCGAGAATAGAATTCTTCTATGACATCTCCAGCCCCTGGACCTATTTCGCCTTCGAGCGGATCGAGGATTTCTGTGCCAGGAACGGGGCCGAGCTGATCTGGCAGCCGTTCCTGGTCGGTGCCGTCTTCAACAAGATAAACCCGAGCGTCTATCAGCGTCGCGAGAACCCGATACCGCCGAAGGAGACCTACTACCGGAAGGACATGGCCGACTGGGCCCGTTATCAGGGCATCGCCATGATCCGGCCGAGCGTCTTTCCGGTGAACAGCGTCAAGGCACTGCGCGGCGCCTTCGTCGCGATCGACGCCGGCACCGTCTCGGCCTATTCCAGGGCCTGCTTCGAGGCCAACTGGCGCGACGACAAGGATATCTCGCAAGACGACGTGCTGCGTGAAGTCGTCGTCTCCGTCGGCATGGACCCGGCCACCTTCTTCGAAAAGATCACCGACGAAGCGGTCAAGAAGCGGCTGTTTGACAGCACCGACGCGCTGATCCGGCGCGGCGGCTTCGGCTCACCGACGTTTTTCGTCGACGACGAGGACATGTATTTCGGCAACGATCGCCTTGAGCCCGGATTTCCCGGATGG
>PVBE010632377.1_pt1 | contig 10172 bp, 6 predicted proteins | sample 1631181 | NCBI WGS metagenome assembly PVBE01 (sample SAMN08397723, study PRJNA350692) | Marine metagenome, whole genome shotgun sequencing project. | isolation source: water | place: Pacific Ocean | collected 2012-04 | reverse complement strand
CGTGTGCTCATAGAGCTGCGTGTGTGTGTGTGTGTCGTGTTCGCGCGTTTGTCCGATTGCCGCGTTTGCAACGTTTTGCGTGTTATTGCCGTATTTGTGTGTTGCAGGTCTGTGATAAATGGTTTCTGTTTAGCCATAAAAAGTTCCTTTTTAGATCCAACTAAAACTATACCTAATTCCTTTAGATACGCAAGTTTAAATTGTATTTAGTTTTGAAATAGCTTCTAGTCATTCTGATGAAGAGCATCCTCGACAGCCCCCACGAAAGCGGGAATCATGGGCGGGGACTAGTTGATTTCGTATCACTTTCTAATTTTATCTAAATATTACTTTACCTGAAAAGTGATATCTGATAAACTCTCCTTAGCCTTTTGATTCAACTGATCAGCGCAACGATTAATTGTATAATTGTAATTGGCCAAAAGATTACTCGAGTTTGTGCGAGGCTACTTTATTCGTTATCGAATGTTTTTATAACAGTGAGGTGTTGTCCGACCTCTGCCTGGATGCAGTTGGAGTGAAAACATCAGATTTAGAGGTCGTATAGTTGATATATTTTAGGCTAATATAGCTTTGAAGGAGTGGTTTGAAATATTCAAGTCGGTTTCTGTCGGAGACTACGTTTGTTTGGTTTTGGTGATGACATTGACAATTAACCCTTTAGCTTCAGGAAATCATAATCCGAAGCAGGGTCCGCCAGATTGGCGAGGATATATATTTAAGGCTCAAGACATAAAAAAAGCCAAAGAAGAGTGTGAATCCGGGGTCAAACCCGGGCCTGAATTTGTCTCCACGGTCCGGGATGGAGAACCCAACTTGGCCTTGCTTGAGAAAGCCACCTTTAAAATCCTGAATGAACTGGGCGGATGGTGTCCACGACGACACTGCGGTAAGTATATCCACGATGGGTTTTATAACAACTGTCGCAGTTGGATTATCGGTCCGGCTCCGTCCTGGGGTGAGATAGATCTGGCTGGCGTGGCCACAGTCAATCGTGTTTTTATCGGCAGCGACCACTCACAAGGTTTCGTCGATCGAGTGCTGGCTGATTTCGACATCTTGGTAGCCGACAAAGTCGCGGCGGAAAAATCAGACGCCCCCAGTTGGAAACAGGTCTATACACACAAGAAGGAAGCTCCCATCAGCAAAACAACAGAGATTAAATTTAAAGAGGTTAGGGCGCGATGGGTGCGAATCCACATTCATGGGGCCAATGGGGCACGTTTGGATGAACTGGAAATCTATGGAGGAAATAACCCGATGTCGATCGACCCTGTCGGCAAATTGCCATCGACGTGGTCACAGATAAAAACTGTCCATTGGTAGGTTTCATCGATCTAGCCTTAACGAGTGAAGCATCCGCAGCCACAAAAGTTAAGTGCTTTAAACGCTACCATCAAACTAGAATCTGCATAGAAGAGGGAGGAAATATGATGACGGAGACCCGAAAAGATAAGTGTTGATGGTTCCAGCCCAGGGCCGTAACATTCTATCAATGGTCAAGTAATGAATAAATGAATGAATAAATAAAGGAGCAGAAGCAGGTGAACGGGACAAACTGTGATCAAGAATTGGATTTCACGAGATAGCTAATATATTTCCGCTGATGACGGAGTACTTTCCTTAGGTTGTGAAAGACGCACCATAGCACCTATCTCAACAATGTTATATTCAGGAGGACATTGACTATGAACGAGAGAATTGCAGCAATTCGATCGCGCGTGATGAGAAGCACCGGAATTCCAGATCCGGAAAACCAGAAACTTCGAGCGGAGTACTTCGATCGAACCGCAGATAAATCCGAAGTGATTCGCGAAGCAAAAGCTATAGCGCATTACTTTGAGAATCGAGCCCTGGTCATCCACAACGACGAGATGATCATTGGCTCCAGCCCATGGGTCAAGGTAAATTCAGAGGAGATATTGTCAAGACAATCCTTCTCAAGAAGGACATTTGACAGTCCTTGGCCCATGCCGAAACATACAGAAGTTTTCTTTAGCGAAGGAATGATCAGCCCGGCAGGCAACCATACCACGATAGACTACGAGACAATTCTTTCTGTCGGATTTTTGGGGTTGATTGATCAGATTCAGCGAAAACTGTCCGACTTGTCACCGGATGATGAGGACTGCGAAGAGAAGGAAGATTTTCTTCAAGCGCTGAAGATAGTTGCAGAAGCCTACATCGGCTTTTCTAACCGCTACGCTGACTATGCTATTGCCTTGTCCCGGGAGTGTAGTGATGAGATTCGAAAGCGTGAGTTAGAGACCATCGCCCAAAACTGCCGTCAGGTACCTGCACAGCCACCAAACTCCTTTTGGGGAGCGTGCCAAAGCGTCTGGTTTTCGTTCTTTTTCCTGCCGGATGCTCCCGGGCGCGTGGATCAATATCTTTACCCCTTTTATCAGCGAGATATAGAGAACGGAACGCTGAGCCGAGATTTTGCCGCAGAGTTGCTAAGTTGCTTGTGGCTCAAATACTACGAACGTAATGGAGTCGAGGATGCGGTTAGTGCGCGGCACCACCTGACACTCGGCGGCGTAACGCCGGACGGAGGTGACGCTTCAAACGAACTCACCCATCTCTGTCTTGATGTGACCGAGGATTTGAAGCTACTGAGACCTCAGGTAGGCCTGCGCTGGAACCGTAATACATCGCCGGAATTGCTGGTGAGAGCCGTTAAAGTGCTTCGTTCCCAAACGGGGCACCCGGATTTCTGCAACGATGAACAGATCGTTCCGGCCCTTGTCAATGCTGGAATCAAGCCCAAAGATGCTCGCGATTTTTCGCTCTCCGGCTGTCACGAAGTAATTATAACCGGTAAGTCTCAGATGGGCTCTGTCGAAGGTTTCATCAATATGCCGATGATTCTTCGGCTTGCCCTCGGTTTCGAGCCTGCTCTGGGAAACGGTGTGAACCTCTCTACTATAGACTCCTATGATAAACTTTGGGACGGCGTTATAGGGGCTATGGATTTAGTGGCTTCGGCAACTCACGAGTTTTCCGTCGACCGGGATAGACGCATGGCGGATACGCCCGGTGGTAACCTTTCCGCCTCGCTTGTCACGAAAGACTGTATCGAGAATGCTCGCGGTTATACTCAGGGCGGTGCCCGCTACAATAACTGCAACTGGGATGCAATCGGCATCGCGAATCTCGCCGATTCTCTGGTAGTACTCCGGGAACTCGTCTTCGAGGAAAAAACGCTGTCGCTCGATACGCTCGCCGGCATGCTCCGCTCTAACTGGGAGGGGCACGAAAGGCTCCGCAAACGTGTTCTCAATCAGTTCCCTCACTTTGGGAACGACGATGATGAAGTGGATGAAATTGCCGCGCATATCATCGAAGTCTTCGCGGAAATCCTGGAGCGACGGACACCGTTCCGGGGTGGCAAATACACACTCGGTACGCTCGCTGGTGGTGAAAACATGCACATCGAATTCGGCCGAAAAACGGGCGCAACACCTGACGGTAGAAAAGAAGGAGATCCGTTTGCCGACAGCCTTGCCGCTGCGCAGGGGCTCGACCGACACGGGGTTACGGCGATGCTTAATTCCGTTGCGAAGCTTCCGCACTCACTTCTGCCAACCTCTACTACCGTGAACGTCAAGCTCGATCCAAAGTTCCTTAAAAGTAACGATGGAATCGACAAGATTGCTTCGCTTATCACCGGCCATTTCATATCGGGTGGGCAGCAGCTTCAGTTCAATTTTTACAATCGAGAACTGCTGCTCGAGGCAAAACGGCATCCCGAAAAACACGCAAATCTCATGGTTCGGGTTGCTGGCTACAGTGCGCCATTCGTTTCACTTTGGGGTGACCTGCAGGACGAGATCATCGCCCGCACTAAGCACAGTTTTTGAAGGTCGGGAAAACAAAAGGGTAAGAAGAGGCAGAGGAGGGCAAAGTTGCCCTCCAACCTGAATTCCTTCGGTTTCCTGCAGTAGTCGCATGTACGAGATTAACACGCCAGAATTAATCATTCTTGACCGCGTTAAAGAGAACCCAGCTGCAGTTACAAGGATGGAACGTATGATGAGTTCCATCTCTGCCAGCAGCGTGGTTGAAGTTGATGACGCCGGGCTGGCAGAAATCCTCAGAGAACGACAATGGCACGCCCAGCCTATGCGTACAGGGCAGTTCCAGATGAACCGGTCTCCCGCCATCATCTTCTCCACATTTCGCTGGCTAACACCAGACGGGTTTTCCGGACTCGAGAAGAGACATCCCGGGCTTGGAAGACAGCTTCTCGGTGGCGGTGCCTGGACATATCGCGACTCGAAACAGTCGTTGCGGGCTCAAAGTTGTGTCTGCCAGCCGGCATATGAAATCCACGGCGCCTATGGGTGTCTTCACGCGTGTGATTACTGTCATGTACGCCCATACTTTAACATTATGCTTAATCTGGAGGAACTTGCTGAGAAGGTGAGAGCGTTCGGAGAAACCATCCCGGAGCAGAATCTCTATAAGTTCGACAATATGACCGATACTATTTGTCTCGAGCCCGAATACGGCGCATCGGAGATCATGGTCAATATGTTTGCAGACTGGCCCGACCGGTATCTGCTACTGTACACCAAATCGGATAACGTCGAACACCTTCTCGACCTCGACCACAGAGGGCATACTCTGATTAGCTGGACTGTTTCATGCGAAACGGTTGCATCGAAGATCGAAAAGAATACGCCCTCTCTGGAATCTCGAATCCGTGCGATTAAGCGTTGCCAGAATGCTGGATACACGGTGTGTGTTCGGCTGTCGCCCATCTGCCCAATTAAGAATTGGAAGCAGGAAAACGGAGACATGATCCGCCAACTTCTGGAGCGCACGAAGCCGGACGTTATATCCATCGATGTTCTCGGTTGGATGAACATCGCTCAAATGCGCGATGCGCTAGACCTGTCTCTTTTCGATGAAGAGTACGTGGACGCGCTTGATCAGCTTGAATCCGAAGGTTTTCGACCAAATGGAAAGCATCTCTGGCCACACGAGATGCGCCAGGAAATTCTACGATTCGTCATTGAAGAGGTGCACCAGCAACGTCCGGGGCAACCGGTCTCGATTTGCATGGAAACAACCGATATGTGGCGGGAGCTAGGTCCGCTGATGGAGATGACGCCACAGAACTACGTCTGCTGCTGCGACCCAACAAGCGTACCTGGTCATGCACTGTTGGAGCGTACGTAGAGGGGGTGCGATGCTTCCGTCGTTAACTACAAGTGACTTGTTAGTTGATTGGTAGCCTTGCCGTTCGGTTGCACGCAGCACAGTTGACGGGCTATGCCGGATGAGTGTGGTGGGTAGTAGGTGTCACAAAAATAGATTGGATGGAACGTAGTGAAAAGAAGACTGGAGAGAGCACAAACTACGCTTAAAGCCTTCAATAATCAAGAGCGGCAAGGATTCGATGCTTCCAGATCTCCAGCAGATGAAATGCCGGTCGTTTATTGCGAGTAAAGACAGGAGACATAATTAACACTCTGGGTCACAGCGCACAGCTATTGGATAACTTAAACTTCAACAGATCTCTTAGAAACTGAGTTTTTTCAGTCACAACCCACCCGGTTTCTTCGGGAGGTCGAAGGCGCAATTTCACCCAATGAGATTGGTTGCCCCACTTTTATCTACCAAAGCGGAGTTAGCAAGTTAACATTTTACGTTGTCTATGGCAAAATAGAAGGAAGGGAAGCGAACCCGGAGCTAAGTCGTTTTTTCGCTGGAGGAATCATCGTCCCTCGAGAATCATTTTTGAAGGGGCAAAAAACTCGGTTTCTAGTCTGCCACGCCTAACCGACTCTGTTGGGACCTCTACTTATCGTTGTACAGCAAACCCAAAGTCAAGTTAACAGTACTACCAAAGGAAGGATCAACTATGATTACGAGCAACAAAGACCGAAATATCCTCAGAGAACTGGGTAGCCAGGTTGCTGAGATCGCGGCACTCCCCGTACAGGAGAAGACCATATCTCTGTGGAAAGCACTGAATGAGCTTAAGCCCGGGCGTGCTATGGTGATGATCGACCAGATCCCCTGGCATGAGATGGATGTTAACGGTGAACTTACTTTGCAGTCCGAAGATGGTTTTTGTCGGAGTATTGAAAACCAGCTTCGGCAGACGCTGTACCGCTGGAAGCATATGAGAGCTGACATGGTAGTGGAGCCATTCGTCACCATTTCAAAAGCCGTTCGTGGGACTGGCTTCGGTGTCCAGGTTATTGAAGAGACTGCGGTGACCGACCCGCACAATGGTATAGTCGGGCACCGCTACATCGACCAAATGAAGACCGAGGAAGATCTGCTGAGGATTCAGACGCCAACGGTATTCTCCGATGAAGAAGCTACGGAGCAGACGGAGTCTCGAGCACGCGAGATCTTCGACGGCATCCTCGATGTTCGTGTGCAAGGCTCTCTTCCTGGATTCGCTCCATGGGACCAGATTGTTCAGTGGCGAGGGACGGATGCCATGCTGTTCGACTTGGTGGATCGGCCGGACTTCATGCACAAAATTATTGCTAGGCTGACAGACGCGCATTTGTCGCTGCTCGATCAACTCGAGGAGCAGGGACTACTGGGATCCAAGCAGGATCGAATCCACTGCACAGGCGCCTTCACGGATGAACTTCCCGCGTCCGAACCCGACCCACAGAAACCTCGCGCCAGAGACCTCTGGACCTCTGGCATGGCGCAGATTTTCTCCGCGGTTTCGCCAGCTATGCACGACGAGTTTGAGATCGATTACGCAGCTCGGTGGTACGCACGCTTTGGGCTTGGATATTATGGGTGTTGCGAGCCACTTGACGAGAAAATCGGAGTCATCCGGAAACTTGAGCGTGTGCGAAAGATCTCCATGAGCCCGTGGGTGGACATAGAACGTGGGGCAGAACAGATCGGGCCGGATTTCGTTTTCTCACGTAAACCCAGTCCAGCTTTCCTTGCGTGGGATAAGTGGCAACCAGAGGCTGTCTTTCAGGATTTGAGTGATACGCTTTTATGCTGTGCCCGACACCGATGTCCCGTGGAATTCATCCTGAAAGACATCAGTACGGTTCGCTATCAACCCCAGCGATTATGGGAATGGGTGGATACTGCCATGAAGGTCGTAAATGGCTGAGTGAAGACGTTCTTCGGCGTAGCAATTCCCCTTATCCGGGTCGGGAAAAGCCTAATTTACCAGCCCAAAGCATCTCCCCGGTCCTTCTCTTCCGGGAACTCAGAGGCGGAAAGAGAGAGCAGTGTGACGATTCCAAGTTTTCATGCTTTTCCACTCCTTTAAAATTTGTGGGATTGCTAAAATAATATAGAGGATAATTTTGTATAAAAAAAGTAGAGCCCAGGGGACAGGTCAACCATTATAGGGCACTTGGAATAGCATTCTGTGCGATGTCTGAATTGGGCTGGATAGTGGCTGATATTTGCATTTAAACTTTCTATTTGAGTGGTCTGTTTTTGACCTCTAATCTGTTCCACCGAGACGATTTGTTTCTACACCTTAAATCTATCGGTTGCCATTTTAACCCTATGATGGCCATTGAGTCCACCAAGTAATCTGTTCCAGGCTTTCTTACGGTCACCGCCAATGGTGTAGGCAATGACTTCCTGGTCCAATCTGTTGATCGCAATCCAGCGCCATAATTTTCCTTTTTTTGACGGTCAAATGCCACCTGTCACCAATCTCCACTATCTCTATATCTCGGATCTCAGTTGCTCTGTATAGAAGATCGTATTTACGCCAGAGAATGGCTAGGTTGTGAGTCAGGATACGCAGACGGATTTCGCGAATCTGGCGGTGATAATTTCGGGCCCTCAGGGCCGCTCCCATGTTTCGCTGGAGCAGACTGAAGACGGTTTCGATTTGCCATCGCTGGCCATAGGTTTTCTTCGGAAATCTTTGCTTCATTAACTGACGATACTGACCATTCACCGGCCGGGGCTTGCCATCGGCCCTCGGGCCTCCCCGCCCAGTCGTAGGGATAATACTTCGAATGCCGAGTTGGTCACGACATCGGCCATGAAATCCTTCGGATTCGTAGCCGGCCTCACCTAAGAGACTCGAAAAACGCTGATGCTTCAAAGCCTCGTGCCGAGTCTGTTTGGCTTCGACCGGATCGGGCTTGGGACCACGATCAATCACTGCGCCAAGGATCAGATGACTGGCCGTATCGCAAATGGCCGACAGCTTTGGATAGCGACGTTTTTCGTGGTTACAATGGCGTCCACCCCGTTTGGTGAAGTCCGCCGAGACATGACGAGATTCCAATCCGGTCGAGTCGATGGCCGCCTGCTGGGAACATTTCGGCCGGATCTTGGCCTGGCGACAGTGATCCAGCACGGCCTCCAGGGTTGCATCGGTTCCGGCCTGGCCCAAGAGAGGTTTGGCGGCCGCACACAGCCTGGTGAAGTGTGGGACCTTCGTCAGCCGGATGACACGGCGCAGATCGGACCACCCGGTCAGCATAACGTGGGTGCCGCGATAATCGAGTTGGAGAAATTCTTTAATCACAAGACAGGCCATCAGTTGCGGTGGCGTAAACTTCTTACGACTCTTGGTCTTAGCATAGTCCGGTCGACTGTCACGTGCAGCCCGTAAAGCCATCCTGGCCACGGTCAGAGTTGATTTGCTAGTCTTCATAGACCATTATCTTCAGCCAAGATGTTAAAATGCGCTAGTTTTAAATTTTAGATGATTTGATGTTCTATACAGAGCAGATCTCAGTCGGTATATTTTCCCGAACATATTCCTTGACACTGTTTCCAAATTGTTGAATCCAATTGAGCACGGTGACATTACTCAGCCCTAATATGCACCCTGTAGCTGGTAATCCATTGCCCCCCAAAGACAACTGGAGTGCTAATAGCTTTGGATCTAATCTATAGTTGTCTCTGGTTTACTTTTCCGCTTTTTACTTTGTTATCAATGAGGTGGACAGTTTACCATAAGGGAGTAGTCATCAGGACGATCATGCCGCTCTCACGCTCACTTGTGAGGCTCGTTGATGAGCCTCTTGATATTTTTCCCCACTTGGGCTCTCACCCAGAAGTGAGAGAAAGTAATTCAGCCAAAATTTATTATACTTACATAGCTTCTAGATACTTGGTTAGATCAATTGCCAGAAGGAACACCAGTTACTGTAGTGATTGAAGCTTGTTATAGTGGTAACTTCATTGCTCAAGATGGAATCAAGTCTGCCCTAGTGGACAAAGACAGAACCATCATTGTCAGTGCTAGCAGTGATAAACAGGCTAAGATTGCTCGTAGTTCCTCATTCTCTAGAACCTTCTTTGGTCTAATTGAAAGTAATGAAACTATCAGTAGTGCTTTTGAGAGGGCAACAGAGAAAATGGAGAGAATGGCCTATCATCGCGGTCAGTTCCCACAAATAGAAAGTAATGGTGATGGTAACCCAAATCAAGCCGAAGATTATATTAGCTTAAGAGGACAATATTTGCCGGCTGATTTAATTAGTTTATCCAACCCACCAAATATTGTTCAAATTACACCAGCCACCGAATTAGCCAAGGGGATTTCTTCCAAGAGAATAGAAGTAGAGATATTGGGTACAGATGTTACTCGAGTTTATGCCACAGTCATTCCACCTACCTTTAATCCTGAAGCGGAATTCAAGAATTGGAAAGATTTAGCCTTTGATGAGTTTGACCTGATTAAAGTGGCAGATAGGAAATATGCAGCCCCATATGGCAACTTTACCAAAACTGGTTCATATTCAGTAGTAATCAATGCTGAAAATGCAGACGGCTTTGCTGATCCTGTTCAGACCACTATTACAGTTGCTGGAGAGACAACAGAACCAGAACCAGAACCAGAACCACAAAAGCTAACAGGAGATGTTAATGGTGATGGAACAGTCAACATCTTTGATCTTGTAATTGCAGCAGGATCATTCGGTAAGACTGGCGCTGGCATTATGGGTGACGTTAATGGAGATGATGCTGTCAATATCTTCGACTTGGTGATAGTAGCCGGCAACTTCGGTAAATCCTTGCTGGCGGCACCAACCACAGCGGCTAAGATTGAGCTCAGCACAGAACAAAAGCGTCACATAGCTTCAGCCATAGACCAACTGGCAGCCAAGGCCAATCGATCTAGTGCGGAAGAAATGGTGCTTGGTGTGTGAGCTCCAGCAGCATTGACGCGGACAGTGGCGATGACCTGG
>PVBE012647238.1_pt1 | contig 10173 bp, 7 predicted proteins | sample 1631181 | NCBI WGS metagenome assembly PVBE01 (sample SAMN08397723, study PRJNA350692) | Marine metagenome, whole genome shotgun sequencing project. | isolation source: water | place: Pacific Ocean | collected 2012-04 | reverse complement strand
CTCCCACCGCCCCTCCTGGAACTCAGCCCACCCACACAAACATATGATCTCTTGCTTATTCTGTGTCAGACCCGAGTCTCATCACACCCCACCAAGGAATAACCCACCAGGGGGACACCCTCACTCAGACGTCACCTCAGGCGCGCAATGATGACGAAAACACTGCACATGGCAACAATTTTACACACACGCACACATATAAAGTATGCTTCGCTGTCTATGCAACTGCCACCCAAACTTATACTCTCAGGGGCTGGACTCCTGTTCCCCGAAACCCATAAACAGCAGGATCTGCCGCGATGCCTCACAGGCCTTGAACGGTATGCCAGCGTAGTATTATACCTTGCAGACGTGTACTATACGCACGTAAACTATGTACACGTCCTCAGGCCTTGCTGGACAAGTCATCGGTTTGTATTCCATTTATAACGAGATAGGGTAGTTATAACTATAGTTATAACTCCTCAAACGAGTTGTAACAATAGTTATAACAACCTCAACGTAGTTGTATGTATGCCAACTCTCTTCTAACAGCGTTGATAAAATTACAAAAAATACTAAACGGATATAAGTGATTGATTTTCGTTTGGGGGTGTTCTATCAGTGTTAGCAACCATTTACTAACTCTCGGCCAAGTGTTTAGGAATTGTTAGCAATCAGTTGGCAAGTGTTAGCAATCAGTTGGCAAGTGTTTGCAAATGTGTGTTTTGGGGTCTCAAAAATCATTGATATGGATGTCCAGCTCACCTCATTTCCCAAATGTAGTATGATAAAAAACAGGAAAACACAACATATCCTCACTCCCATCAGCCATTTTCGTTTAGTCCCTCACTCCCATCAGCCATTTTCGTTTAGTCTAGTTGCTCTGCAAGATGTGTCAATGTCTGTGTCTTCGAAAATCGAGTCATCGACAATCTAACATTTCACATTGGACGGCTGAATGCAGCACAGCTGCCTTGCACCATATCGAATATAACATCGTTGCCCTGCAATAGTAAACGACTGTGGCTCAAGCTTGTGCTCCTTACCCTCGCTACTCCAGCTTCGATTTGTGACGTTCGATCAACAATCGAACATGGCACTCTCCAAGCAAGACTTTCGTGATTTGTACAACAAGGCCTTGAAAGAAGCAGATAGTCGCATAGTGCCAATATGGGCCGAACTTTTGAAATTGGGCTTCAAGTACAACATGGTCTACAAGCGCAAAGTTATCCCCCGCAAATCGGGTGTGCATAAGAAAAACCGTGATGGTGCCATGGTTTGCGGCCGAGAATCAATGGCGATCTGGGATGACATCGACAGGGTAGGCGTCAGCCCAGATCTATACAAGGATGCTACGGCCTTCGAGGAGCCTGCAGCGAGGACGAATGAAATCGAGTTTCTCAAATTGTGCAAATCTGACGAGTGCCTTCGCAACTATGCGCCAGGTGAAATCGAGATCAGCGCGGTGGCGTGCTCGCACTGGAATCAAGCACTTGCTGCAGCACAAGAAGGGCTGGTACCATGCATGCAGTTGAACGTACAACGATCCCCACATAAATTATCGATAATCGAACCAAAGAAAATACAACGCCACATATTTAACACGTTCCTACAAAATATATATATATATAGTATATAAAAAACCTGGAAGCTTGTGCGGCCGCATCATTCTCGAATCGTCGCATTGTTGTGTGCATGCTTCTACGCGTGTCAAAAGTTCATACACGCGCGAATATGTTTCTATGTTTCTTCTTCTTGAGTGGGGGTCGTTGTACAACACTGCACGGCACATTGGAATGAAAGGCTGACCATCGATGGTAAATTGTCTGTTGCCAAAATTGTATCCCAGCACCCGACTCTCGCGGAATTGTTCGAGGAGGGTCTTGACTTCTATGTGTGGAAGGCCGAGGCTGAGGTCGAGTTCCCTGAGCTCCCAGACTTGGCCCAACGTGCCCTTAACGCCAAGCACAGTGTCCAACAAGGTCAGGACATCTTTCAGGTGTTCCTGAGGGCCGTTGCTTGTTGGCAGTCTGGTGTTGCCGATGGGAAAGCTGACAAGTCCCTTTGGATAGTGAGAGATATAATGAAGGCCAACCCAAAATGTACTCCAGCAGAGTGTGAGTCGATGGTCGAAATTGCCAGGAAATTCGGTGGGTCATCTCCCACGATGATTTCACAGGTTCGGCTTTTCCTCAGTACTTTCAAACAACCTGGTCAGACTGTGCCCGCAGCAACTTTGCAAGCAATGGCAAACCTGAAGCTGGCACCTGAGGAGATGTGCCCTCTCTTCATGACGTCAATCTTGATGTTGTTGGCTTCTGCCCCAGTCCACGTAATAACTGGTGGTGACATCAAAAGCATCATGTCCAAAAAGGACTCGAAGATCCCCACCATGCAACTTGTCGAGCCCATGATCAAGTCGATGATCGATCTCTCGGAAACAATGGATGTGCCCTCAGACGTGGCCGCAAAGATCGTTGGCGAATTCAGGACCACGCTGGTGCTCAAGTTCTTCCAGAAAGTAAAGAAGCTCGACGATGATACCTTTGAGGTCCTTGCTTCGAAAGTGTTCTCCAAGATGTTGCCTCATGGCAAGGTTACTATGGAGAACCCTTGGTCTGGTGGTGGCAGTGGCAACGGCAAGGGTAAAAAGGCCAAAGGCGAGGCTAAGAAGGACATTGACAATGACGCAACCCATCAATCGTCGGTGCCAGCATCTTCGGATGTCGTCGAGTATCGAGATGGCAAGGCCACAGGTCTCCATGTCGCGATCCTCAACAAGAAGGGCTTTAAGGAGGGAGAATTGGTCAAGTTGAAAGAGACAGGTTAACACCACAAGTCCTGACTAAGTTTTGGGAAGAAAAACAAATAAACAATACATAGCGTTTTGTTTGGTAGTACATAAAACCCGAAAATGTAAACAGACAGTGAAACGCAAATACACATATGTCAAGAAACGCTTGCCACCTAAGCATTGTGTGCAAGGGCATACGTGCTTCTTTAAAGACGCTCGTATGTGCTCGAGCTTGCGCACCACGTTTAGATTACACGTGTTTCTTAACATATGTAGATAATGATCTGGAGTTTGCCTTCAGCGTTGCAGTCGAGATGGCGCGCCAAAGCGTTATGGACTCTGTGGCGAGCCATTTCGATTGTCGAGCAGCAAGCGACCGTGTGGGCTCGCCCATTTCAAAGAACATGTTTGTCATTCTGGTTAAACTTGATTCAGGACTTGGGGTGTGATTGTTAGGTGACCTGTACAAGCTCATTCAGATTACGGACAATGGCGATGGTGTTATGGCATCCATTGGTTTCAAAGGGAATGTCTCAACAACAACAATCGATGTCGCATGCAAGGACTTGTATATGAACTATATGCCAGAAAAAAGCAAGCTCCCTGAGAATGCAAAGTATCCCAGCGACAGCGCTTTGTCAAGCCCAGCATGGAAGGTCGATCAATGTATGCAACAGATTTCAATTGGTTTGGCAAGTGCTGCGAGCCACTATGGAGACATGAATGTGTTGTGTAGGGAGTCGCCAAGCCGAAAAGTGTTTGCGCTGCAGGATTACAAGAAAGGCGAGCTCATCTTAGTGCCGACAACTTTGAAGATCAAGGCCATGAAAACATCGAAAGGCAAAGTGTGTGAGAGCTTCCTTGAAAATCTCTTGAGGTGTGCCTGTGATGGTGACACGCCATCTGGATACTCATTTCACCTCTGCCCAATGTCAGGTGACATCGTGTGTCCAGTGTGGTACTTGACCAACACTGATAAGTCCAAGGAAGCTAACCTCAAAGTTTCGATGATCGAGGTCGCTGTGGGCGCAACGGTTGGTGTCAAAAAATCCACCATGAACGCTTTGGCCAAGCTCACTTTGCCAGTTTTCACAAATTCCAGAGCTGTGAAGGATGGTGATGAGCTGATGTATTACAAGCCACCAAAGGATGAAAAGGAAAAGGTATCGAACAAGCGCCCTTTCGATGCCCTTTGAGCTATGGTCGGCAACCGATGTCTACGATCACATGCGCTAGCGTTGGCAATGCGTGTTATGTTTTGTTCACATTAATCTATTGGCGATATGCACATGGGGTGTCTGATCGAAAATCAAAGCGCATAATCAAATCGCATGTGTGTCTCTTAGCTTAGCTGATGACCTGTAGAACGGATCGCGTTGTAAGTGTTGTGGTTGTTGACGTCACTGTCCTGTGCTCATTGCAATCGATGTTGTCATTTGAAGTCGTAGTTGACATCGTCGCTGTCATTGTTGTTGTCGTTGCCGTCGTCGTGACGCCCACCATCGTCAAACATGTTTGGACCTATGTATTTGAGTTGATTGCCTACTAAAGGCAGCCGATGCGAACACGATAGCCCCAGATGCTTTCAGAATCACCTTTGCATCCCAGGAAATGGCCGCAGCGAAATACAATAGCATATATAGATATATTATATGATTGAAGATTTAGTCAGTTTGGCAATCGGGAGGCATACCAATGGTACTACAATCGCGTAGTTTAACATTCAATAATTTACCAGGCATGCGTGATTGTCGAAATTTGTATGTGTACATTTCGTTGTCGTTTTTATGTTGCAATTCACCAAACAAACAAAACAACAAGAAGTAAACAAACACGTGCGACAACAACACAAAAAGTTAGTTAATGCACGCGTACGTAGACTTTCCAAACCAAAGATGAGACAACAAACAATCAAACACTTGAACAACGCATCGCTTGTTGTAGATGTTGCACATATTTGTTTGCTTGTTTTTGTATGTCTGGATCACAACATGTAGATCTCTTGAATGCTACATAGTTTTGTGATTTGAAACATATGCTGGGAAGCTCAAATATTGTTTATCATTTTGAAAGCTACATCACCTCAGATATCACGTATGCCGTCTCCAAATCACTATGTTCTTATCACCCCAAATCCCTTAATGGTACATCACTTTGCTCTTCTCCAAATCACTATGGTCTTCGCACCCAAAATGGTACATCACTATGGTCTTCGCTAAATGTTCTTCTCCAAATCACTATGGAAAATCACTATGGTAAATCACTATGTCCTACTCCAAATCACTATGGTCTTCACTATGGTCTTCGCCCCCAAATCACTATGGTCTTCTACAGCCCTTAATGGTACATCACTATGTTGTTAGCACCCAAAATCTCCACAGCAGTATGGTCTTCTCCAAATCTCTATGTTCTTATCACTATGTTCTTAGCACCCCAAATCGCAGCCAAGAGCTAACTCACATCCAGTAGGGATGAAAAAGAATGTTGTTTGGCACCCCCCGCCCTATCAGAATTGCTAACAGAACAAACAATTTATTCTGCTTGCCCCATACGTGTGAAGAAGCATTGTGCCATATAGATGAACAAAGCTAGATTCCAATATCGACGCCATGATGTAATGAACGTATGCTCGTACACCCCATGTGCAATGGATGTGGCTGCTTGCATGTAGCATTCAATTTGATATGTGGAGCGAGTGTCGATGGCTGTGTGCTAACAGCGAGCATTATTATTATATGGCTCGAGGTTTTCTTCTGCCACCCAGCTTCTAGATCTACGCAGTCGAAAACTCGCCACACAATGTCGCACTTCACCATGAAGAACACGTTCACAGTTTATCGTGATGGGGTCAAGTATGGAATCACAATTCCACCGAAGCACATCAAGGAGGAGGGTGAGGTGAAGTACATGCACATGTCGAACCGCCTCTCCTATGTCAATTCTTTGCTTATTGGTCGGTCGGTTACCAGTGCGAGGTCGCTCGCGCGCACCGATGTGATCCAGAAGCTCCTCGGCTTGAGGAATGAGAAGCTCGACAACATCATCAAAGACATGAAGCCTCAGGATCAGCTCTCGATTTTCGAGGAGCCAACCGTAAAGAGAACTCAAATTAAGACGAAGGTCGATGTACCATCCAGCGTAGTCGTAAAGGCACCAGCAATTGGCGACAATGAGGGCAGGTTCATGAGGGTTCTCATGTCATGGAAACGAACCGCCCCTCTTTACATCGAGATGGATGTAAATAACCTAGACTATATGAGGGATGCTTGTGAATGGCAGCTTTGCCATGCAAACCTCAAAAGGCGTCGAGTTCGGAAGAAGTCTCCAAATGAGCAAGATTTGTCCGAGGAACCTGAGTCCCGCTCAGTCGAATCTGCAGATGAGGAAGACCATCCCAATGATCTCACAGAAGAAGAAAGCATTGATGCCATTGATGCATCTGCCCTCGAAGAGCAAAGCTTTGATGCAGCCATTGCTACAGAAAGCCTTGACGCAGGCATTGCTGCATCTGCCATCCAAGAAGAAAGCTTCGATGCAACCATTGTTGCATCCAGCGAGGTGGACACTGCATCAGTTGAGCGTGATGCATCACGCCCCACACTCGGTAAGGCACGTGTGCCTACTAAGATCACCGACTTCTTCGGAAAGAAATTCTAGTTTTGCTGTCTGCAAGTGTTTGAGCCTTGTGGAAACAATGCCATCGATGTTCGAGAAAGGAAACATGTCAATGAATCCATGTGTGCAATGTATTGCATGGGGATGCTCTTGTTAAGCTTGAGTTCATTGACTTGCCGAGTATCCATGTCTGCAACACTGCACAGCCACTCTTATTATCTAAGCAGCTGCGAGTTGTTGTTTTGCTTTTGGTCGTACATGCGATGACTGATACTGCTGACGCTGGTGGATTCTGCAATTGCTGCCGACGCTGGTTGCTGACACTGACTGGCGCTTCATTTGCATTTTCCTGCTGAGGCTGATTGCTGGGACACTCGCTCCTAAAAGAAATAATGGAAGGAATGAAATTAATCCGGGGTGGGGTGGGGGAACTAGGAAAATCATAAGACTATGGGCTTACATAAAATATATGTGCGTAACGTTTGTATACATAGAGCTAGTTTCTGGAAGATGTGCAATTTGTACATATGTTGTATCCTTAATTTGTGCATATTTTTATGATACCTATTTACACAATTCGGTATCCTTAATTTGTACATGTGTTTGTATGATACCGATTTACACAATTGGGTATCCTTAAGTTGTACATAACATTTTTTATGCTACCGATTTACACAATTTTGTATCCTTATTTTGTACATATTTGTTTATGATACCGATTTACACAATTTGGTATCCTTAATTTGTACATATTTTTATGACACCGAAGTACACAATTTGGTATCCTTAAGTTGCCTATACTTTATATGATACCGAATTACACAATTTGGCATCATTAGTTGGTACATATTCTTTACGATGCCGATTGACACAATTTGGTATCCTTGATTGATGCATATTCTTTATGATACCGAATTACACAATTTGATATCCTTAATTTGCACATATTTCTTATGATGTTCATATACACAATTTGATAGCCTTAAGTTGTACATATGTTTTTTATGATACAGAGTTACACAATTTGGTATCCTTAAGTTGCACATATTTTTTATGATACCGATTCACACAACTTTGGCATCATTACTTAATGTACAGTCTTAGGATATCGATTTACCAAATTTGGTATCCTTAATTTGTACATATGTTCTGTATGATATCGATTTACACAATTTGGCATCCTTAATTGGCACATATGTTTTTATGACGCAGATGAACACAATTTAGTATCCTTAATTTGCACATATTTTCTTATGCCACTGATTTAAACAATTGTGTATCCTTAATTTGTATATGTTTTCATGATACCAATTTACACAAGTTGGTATCATTAATTTGTACATAGTTTTGTATGATACCGATTTACACAATTTGGTACCCTGAATTTTTCAAATGTTTTATAACAGTTGTGTTTTTTTACCGAATGCGCCGATTAATCACCAATTCGAGTTCCGATTGTTACTCCATCGTCAAGTGTCCCATGATGTGACTGAATCGTTATCCTTTGTATGGTGCACAAATCTGATTGTTGGCGGCACTGGAACATTGATAATCGATGCATCGAATGCCGAACCAATGCGCAACCACTATGTGACTTACAAACATGTATGGCTTCTGCACGTGATGCGAGCGCATATGTAATGAGCAACAATAACCTTGCAACGTTGTTTACCATCGTGGTGCAAATGTCCATCCCAAAAAACAATGTCTTGGCTCAAGTCAAATTCAAGTCCACTCGCTGGACGGATCCAGACTTACTTTTGCGACGTAGACTGGCGCCATTCTTAAGCTGTTCAAGCAAGCCATGTCGACGTCAAAGTTTCCAGAGCCACTGTCGGTCACCATTTGCACCGGTGGCAAAGATGACTTGCCTCACTTCAAGGCCGCCTTGTTGAAGAGAGGGGAAGACATCGACTCATGGACGTTCACCGATTTGACGAAGTCGTTGACCAAAGACCCTCGCACATCGGTGGAGTACAAGACAGATTGCAAGAATGATTGGACAACGGCGACCGTCATGGGGCAAGACAACTTCTCTCAAGTGGTGGTTGGGCAGATGGAGTTGGCTGTCGATGGCAAGTTGAAGCAGTTCCTGCACTGTCACACTGGATGGCATCGGGCAAGTGTGTCAGGCAAGGTTCTAGAGTCGAACCTCAACAGCATTGCACATGTTCCCATTGAGAATGCGCCAGACGATGATCGCCATCGCGTCTTCAATGCCCAATGGTTTGGACTCCACAAGTGCCAGGACTCGTGGACCAGGTGGGCGACCCAAGTCGACAATGCATGCGCGTGGTCTGACTTTGCGTTGCATGCTCCCATCGAAGGTCCAATGAAAATGACCGATCTCTTTGGGCATCGTGCTTGCCAGGCAAACCCGAAGGCAAACCATGGCTTCTACGAGATAGGCGTCAAGATTGACTCAATGTTTTGCCGCATGTGGAAACTCGAGGTCGAGCCGCAAAGGCCGAAGGTACCCGTCATCAACGCCATCGAGCCTGCAGATGTAGTTGTTACTCCGGATGACAGCTCAGATGCCAGCGAATCGAATGAGCCTGAGCATAGCAAGTCTTCTACTGACATTGGCAAGATTCGGAAGCGCGTCCATGCTCTGATCCAAGCGTTGCCGAAGGAGGGGGCCGAGGCCAAGCCAGAGGCGCAGTCGAAGGGCAAGGCATCCAAGCGCCGCACGAAGGCCACACACGATGCACATGTGCCTAAAGCCCCGCAGCAGGCAGAGCGAGTGCCTCCCCCAGCGCCGCCTCCGCCAGTGCACCCGAAAGGCAGTGTCGCCAAATTGGTACCAACGCCACCACCCATGCCACCACCGGCGAGAATCTTGAAGCAATCGCAGTCGTCGGCAAAGGGTGATACCAAGGGGGGGCAACATGATGAGGAGTTGCGTGACACAGGCAAGGGTTTGCCAGATTGGGCATCGTTTGAACCGAATGTCGAACAATGGTGGGAGTTGCTGGATGAGTACCGTGTCGATCATCCAGCGCGCATGATGCTCTTCGGCCTGGCACAGCAATCGAGCATCGGCTTCCACGAGGCGATGACCATAATCATGAGCATCATCCGGAAGAAGAATGATAAAAAGCCCATGTACAATGCGTCTGGCTATGTATATAGCTCGTGTCTCACAGCACAGACCAAGATCGATAGTGGTGCATGGCGCAACCTCTAAATGTGAGGGCAATACTTTGCACATGCACATACCAAGATCGATAGTGACGCATGGCGCAACCTTTAAATGCGAAGGCAAGACTTTGCACGTCGCGTCTGGCTTTGTATAAAGCCCATGAGTGCAAGTTTGGCTCGTTCTTCGTGCATGCACAGGCATGCGGCGACATCATTGATATTGTGATCGCATACATTGACTATGCGCAACAGATGCTGAAAAAAAAACATCATGCACGTCTGATTGACACTCGATTGGTGCGCGCGCAATGTCGATCATTGACTTGAAATTGAATGCACAATATCGATCATTGACTCGAAATCGAATGAAAACAGTGTTACACGTGAGTAATTGTAATTGGTGGGTCACCCATTATTCCAATATGTATGCAATAAGTTCTAACATTAATGCGTGTTTTCAATCATGTTGTAATTGTTGTGGGAGTGATTTTGTGATTGGCTGATGTTTAAAGCATACGTATGTAATGTGATGGACACATGAAACCAAACGTACTCGACCGCAACACAAAATCACAAATATGTGTCGAGTCGACACGTATTTGGAGGAAAACCATACAAATATGTGTCGAGTCGACACGTAT
>PVBE012363771.1_pt1 | contig 10173 bp, 4 predicted proteins | sample 1631181 | NCBI WGS metagenome assembly PVBE01 (sample SAMN08397723, study PRJNA350692) | Marine metagenome, whole genome shotgun sequencing project. | isolation source: water | place: Pacific Ocean | collected 2012-04 | reverse complement strand
GGTGCCACCCCTAAAGTATTTGATTGTTGTCCGATACGTTTAAAGAATCTTGAGGATAATCTGGGACAGAGAATCTTTACCTCGGTAATTCATCCTCCTGTTTTGGAGAAAGCTCTTTTATCGGCTGATGTAGCAATTGGAGCATTACAGAGAAACCTTGATGACCTTGATTTTACTGTTAGCGAGGAAATGGTAAAAAAGATGAAAAATGGCTCAGTGATTGTTGATATAAGCGTTGATCGCAGACCCTGTTTTGAAACCTCAGTGGTAACATCTCACTCTAAACCCATATTAAGAAAACACGGAGTTATTCATTATTGTGTTCCAAATATGCCATCCAGAGTTTCCCGCACCGCCTCTATTGCACTTAGCAATGTATTTATTTCCCTGCTATTAAAGAAAGGAAATATGGGAGGAATACGACAATTAATAAAAGAAGATGCCGGAATCAGAGAAGGAGTGTATATTTATGATGGTATTTTAACCAATGATTATATAGGAAATTATTTTGGTATACTAAGTACGGATATAGAATTATTATTGGCAGCGTTTTAATATGTTTTAAAAGCTGGCTCTGAGACTTATGTTACCTGTATGTATAAGCTTATTATCCTGAGAATATCTGCAGGAGTAATTAATATTTAAGATCAGAGTTTCAGATATTGATTTTTGGAACAATAGCTCCCAGGTTGCATTATTTCCAGGAAGCAGCCCCTCTAACATAACATAAGAAACAGAAGTGTTTATCTCACCAGAATAATTAATCTTTATATAATCTATTCTCACTGAAATATTTGCCTTTCTTTGCTTGCTAAACATTATTTCACCACCAATCTTATGCTCCTCTGAGCTTTCAGAATTCAATTTATTATTTTTGTTTTTATAATTATAGTTAAGTCCAAATTGCAATTCCTGACCAAGCAGATAACTACAAATTAATTCATTTTTTAAATAATCTATATTATAGTTTTTTGAGGTGAAATATTCGGAATGAAAATACTTTGATCCTATATCAGTATTATTGGATATATGAATGTTTTTTCCAAGCTTAAGTCTTATACGGCTGCCTTTCAATGAGTTGCTTCTTGTATCCAATCCATTCACCAACAAATTTCTGATTTGATTATTCTGTATAACAAAGTCAACTCCAAATTTGGTATTGCTACGATTAAAAGACAGAGTGTTTCTTAATGATGAGTTCAAGCTTATCAAACTACTATCTGATAAATTCTGACTAAAAAGATCAATAGAAGTTAAATAATCTTCCCTTGTGGTACTACGGTCAATTTTGTAGGCAAAATTGTTAGAGAATTTGGAGAAGAATTTTTTTATTCCTGTTTTTTTACGCCAGACAATTGCAGGTTTCAAATTTATTAGCTGATTAAACTGGTTGTTGAAAATTTTAACAGTTTCCTGTCCTGGTTTAGATATTCTTATATATGATGCCTGATCTCTGAATTCTGCTATTTCAAACTCATTTAATTCTTTAATATTATTATTGTTATAATCTTTCCATGTATAAATTCCCTGACCTGGATTAACCTCTAAATAAGAAAACTCTTTTTTATATTCCAATCCCGATCCTGTTTCAAAAAAGCTTGAACTACTTATACTTCCTTTAAACAGACGAAAAAAATATTCAACTCTACCTGTTATTGAATTTTCATCATGCAAATTATTAAAGTCAATCTCTTTTATTTCCAAACTTCGATAATTAAAAGAAGTTTTTAAGCGGTGATCAGGGTTCTTATTTATTGATGTGCTAATATTAAAATCTTTTCCTATTGAAGAAAGAGACAGCTTATTATTATAAGAAACCTGGTCAGTTCTTTGTCTGAAATAAGCTTTATAAGTATTTTTTGAGGAATCAGCGTTCATAAGAAAAACTCCCCATTGATTAAATGCAAAACTGTTGTCTTGCAAACTGTCGGTAATATTATTTATCCATTCATTTCTTTCCCCTTCATTTTCAGCACCAATCTTAATTGATGAGAAACTTTTAGAAAGACTTGTTTTATATCTGGAAAATGCTGTATTATTAAATTGGTTTTCAGATCCTAACAGACTGCCATCCAAATTAATTGAAAACCCACTTTTATTGTAAAATGCTGATAAATTATTTTTAATCCCATTATATTGGATCCCCCGGTTTAGGTAATCAATATTGTAATTTACAAATCTCTTCTTGTTGTCTGACATCGATAATAGTAGGTTTATTAGATGTTCATTATTTGAACTGTTTGATGATGCAAGGTTCCAGTCTCTATCAAACTCCACATCTTTAATTCTTTCAACAGGATTAAAATCAGAACTGATTAGGCGATAGTTTAATGATCCGGAGAAGTATGTATTATTTAATTTTTTAAGTAGTGATGTGTTTTCAAGAAAAAGTTTTGCAGCATAGCCAGTATTATTTTGATCATCAATTCCGGAAAATGTATTTAAATCATGATTGGAAAATGCAAACTCAAATCCTGCCTTTGTCGATTTTCCCAGAAGGCTTTCTCCTCCTGCAACTATCATTTGAGTTTTTGAAGGGGCTATTAAGCTCACAACAGGTTCATAATTCCCTGAAGGAATACCCTTAACCGGGGCCAGCCATTTATATACACTCCCATTTGCGGCACTTTTTTCGAGTATGTAGTTACCCTTATTTTTGCCGACGATAGAGAAATTTAGACGATAAAATGCACTATCGGGATTTAAGGAATAAACAAATACAGAATCGAAATTGATCATGTTAATTGTTGAATCAACCATTTTATAAAGAATATAATCATTTGAAAAGGCAAGACTATCGAAATTTTTATATACTGCTGCTTCAGTTTTATCACCAGCAAGACTTAATATCCTGCGTTGGTCAGAATCCAAACTCTGGCTAACAGATTGGTTTTTTGCATCGTTTTCAGAAAATATGTTAAAATAGAAAGTGCTTTTTTCTGATTTTAGCTCACTGGAGTTATATAATAGAAAACGGGCATAATTTTTATCAGAATATTCAAATTCAATCGTGATACGTTTATCTTTTGTAATAGGTTGTTTTGGTGTGAATGTTATTTCTGCTGTGTTATAATCAATTATGTAATCCTGATCCTGTCCGCGCATCATTTGTTTTCCATCAATATATACTTTTTCGGTGCCTGATAGAACAATAATATATCTTTCATTATTTGATCCATACAGTTTATAAGGTCCTTGATTTCCCTCCTGACCAATGAAAATTATTCTATTGTATTTTCCCTTTGATACTGCTGCGCTGGTTGTGCTTGTTAAATTTATATTATCGTTTTTTCCAGTCTTAAATAATGAAGTATTTTTTATTCCCTGAACTTTCTTATACATATTTAGAAAATAACCGCTTGGTTTTTTCAATTCGAAATCACCTGCTGTTATTGATGTTTTATTGTTAAATAGATTGATATAAACTTTATCAAATTCTCTAATATTCTGCGAATTTCCCTCAGGTTGAATAGGAATATTATTGTCGGAAATCGCTGCCAGAATTTCAAAATTATTATTTATTTTTCCTGATAGCTGAAGGTTGAGATTAGAACTTACTGATACATCACTCGTATTACCCATACTAATCCCTCTTGATATACTTCCACGTTTATTCAGAACATCCTTAGAAAAAAAATCATCTTCTTTTTGCCTGTTATAACCTGATAAAACAGCTTTTCTTGCATCAAATATTACCGGTGTGAGAATTGATAAATCTCTGTTATTGTATTTTTTTCCAAGAAAATATGGCAGTACTCTATACCTAACAACTAATTCTGATTTCCATTTAATATTATTATTCTGGTTTATATTGAATTTTTTAAAACATATTGCAGCAAGAGGATAGTTTATAGCATATAAACTGTCTGGAATTATTATGTTGTCAATTGTGGTAATTGATACTGAGCCTGGAACAATACTAAGAGAGTCGATTAAAATTGTATCATTTGAAAATATAATGTTTCTCTTCCTTATGTTGCTAAGTTTCTGGGCATGCAGGCCAAGACCTACAATTAATAACGTTAATATAAGAATATGTTTTCTCAATAGTTAAAATGCAAATTCCCTTTAAAATTAGGCATTTATGGGAAAACGAAATCATCAAGCAGAAATTGTTCTAAAAAAAAGCGCTCTGAGTCGCTATTTTTTATTTCCAGTAAGGAAGGTCCTATCCCGGCATCCAGGGGAAACCGGCATTATAGCCGATTTTCAGGTCTTTAGGATTTGTAACCTGCTATTTATTTGTTTTGGTTTAATATTAATATGAATAACTAAAGTTACTAAAAGAATTAATAAATTTAATGGGAAATACTTAGGTCAGCGCATGTACTTTTTTATTACAAAAAAGTTTAACTTTATTGTCAAATTTAGAATAATCTATATAATGAGAAGAATAACAATTTTATTGTTTTGTTTGATATTCCCTGTGATACTTTATTCACAGTCGGTAAAAGACTCATCACTACAAGTACACTTTGCTTCATTGCATTTTGGATATCAGATTCCTGGTGGAGACATTGCTAAAAGATACGGGAATAGTGGGTATGCTGGTATTTCTTACTTTTTCAAAACTAGTTCAAACTGGATCATTGAAGCCCAGTATGATTATATATTTGGGGAAAACCATAAAGAACCAGAGATATTTTCAAATATTACTACCAAGGAAGGTTTGTTTTTCACGAAAGATGGCGGATTTTTGGAAATTGTACAGAGAGAGAGTGGGTTTTTTGGAGGAATTAAGATTGGGAGAATAATACCTGTCTTTTCAAAGAACCCAAACTCCGGCATTTTGATACAGCTGGGAGGAGGTTTATTACAATATAAAACAACTCTTGATGGCAATGATAATATTCCTGCAGTTGATAAAGACCATATCAAAGGTTATGACAGGCTTTGTAATGGATTGGCGTTAAATCAATTTATTGGTTATATGCATTTTGATGCAAGATCAAGAATAAATTTCTATGCTGGGTTTGAATTTTTTCAAGCCTGGACAAGCAACAGGAGGGATTTTGACTATTATACAATGAGCAAAATGGTAGGCAACAGACATGATTATTTGTACTCATTTAAATTTGGCTGGCTAGTACCTTTCTCACAAAGAAGTCCTGATAAGTATTATTTTAATTAGAATTTTTAACTGATCATATATCTTAGATAGTGAAGATCTTATATAATATATCTATTGGATTATATCATTTATTAATTATTTGTTTCTCGCCATTTAACAAAAAAGCAAAATTATGGCTGAAAGGCAGGAAAAGGATTTTTAATGATCTAGAGAAAAAGCTAAACAGAAAAAATAAATTATTCTGGTTTCATGCAGCATCACTTGGGGAGTTTGAGCAGGGAAGACCTGTTATCGAAACATTAAAAAGAGAAAATCCTGGATGCTTTGTTTTATTAACTTTTTTTTCACCCTCTGGATATGAAATACGTAAAAATTATGAGGGAGCTGATATTGTAATGTACCTGCCATTTGATTATCCCTGGAATGTTAAGAAATTTCTGAATATTGTAAAACCTGATGCAGCAATATTTATAAAATATGAATTCTGGTATAATTATATTTCAGCAATACATAATAGAAATATTCCATTAATTCTTATTTCTGCAATTTTCAGAAAAGAACAAATATTTTTTAAATGGTATGGAGGATGGTTTAGAAAAGCTTTATCATATTACAGATATATTTTTGTTCAGAATAATGAATCAAAGGATTTATTAAAATTAATTGGATTATCAGATGTTATTGTGAGTGGTGATACCCGTTTTGATCGTGTTTCTGAAATAAAAAATGATAAGACAAAAAATAAACTTGTCGCATGCTTTAAGAATGGAAAAACTATATTAATTGGGGGGAGTACCTGGGATAAGGATGAAAACTTGATAATCAGGTTTATTAATGAAAGTGATAATGATATAAAATATATTATTGCTCCTCATGAAATAAGTGGTTCACATATATCAGAAATTATCAAAAAACTGAGAGTAGATTATATAAAATATTCTGAAGCTGATGGCCAGAATCTTAATGATTACAAGGTATTAATAATTGATAATATAGGTTTATTATCTTCATTATACAGATATGCTGAAATATCTTATATCGGTGGAGGATTTGGTGCAGGATTGCATAATATTCTTGAACCTGCAACTTTTGGTCTTCCTGTAATTTTTGGAAGCAATTATTCAAAGTTTGCTGAAGCAAAAGATCTGGTTGAAAAAGGAGGTGCTTTTACTGTTAATAACTTTGATGAATTTGAAAAAATTGTTTCAACATTTTTAAGCAATAAAACCAAATATAATATGGCCTCAATAATATGTTCAAATTTTGTAAATGAGAATGTTGGAGCTACTAATATTATACTTTCTAAAATTACAAACAGCTAATTCAAAATGTTAATTACTTTTTATAATAATAGAAACTAACCGTATAAATACCAGAAGAACAGTTCATTCCATAATGTTTGTTGATAAGTGCATTTCCAAAATTTTGTTTCATTTCCTAAATTGCATATTGTAAGCTGGGAAATGGATGAAGCACTGTAAATCCCAGTAATTCAACTATTTACACGGTATAATATGTATATTGAAGAAATGATTAAGGAGTCAAAGGCTCATACAAAAACATTTTCACACGAGGAAGCCCTTAAAAAAACAACTGAATATTTTAAGGGGGATGAGCTCGCGGCAAGTGTCTGGATCAGCAAGTATGCTCTGAAGGATTCCTTTGGGAAGCTTTATGAATGCACGCCAGATGATATGCATAGAAGATTGGCAGGGGAGATTCATAGAATAGAGAAAAATTACAAGAATCCTTTATCAGAGGATGAAATTTATAATGTACTGAAGGATTTCAAATATATTGTTCCACAAGGAGGCCCAATGACAGGAATTGGAAATAAAGAACAGATAGCTTCCTTATCAAATTGTTTTGTAATTGGTCATGATGGATTTTCGGATTCCTATGGTGGAATATTAAAAATTGACCAGGAACAGGTACAGCTAATGAAAAGGCGTGGAGGTGTTGGTCATGATCTGTCGCACATTAGACCAAAAAGTAGTCAAGTAAAAAATTCAGCGCTTACGTCAACAGGGGTTGTTCCTTTTATGGAGAGATATTCAAATTCCACACGAGAGGTAGCTCAGGACGGCAGGAGAGGGGCATTAATGTTAAGTATATCTATTAAACATCCTGATTCTGAGGACTTTTTTAATGCAAAGCTGGAACAGGGGAAAATTACCGGAGCCAATGTTTCTGTGAGGATTGATGATGAATTTATGGAGGCTGTGAAAAACAATAAACCATATGTTCAGCAATATCCAATAGATTCAAATACCCCAATTTTCAAAAAAGAAGTTGATGCTATGCAGATTTGGAATAAGATAATATATAATGCATGGAAATCAGCCGAACCGGGAATTCTTTTCTGGGATACTATTATCAAAGAATCTGTTCCAGATTGTTATGCTGATCTTGGATATCAAACAGTATCAACAAATCCATGTGGTGAAATACCATTATGTCCCTATGATTCATGTCGTCTTTTAGCACTTAATCTTTATTCATACGTTGACAAGCCTTTTAGCTCGGAAGCCAAATTTAATTTTGATCTGTTCAAAAAACATGTGGGCATGTCACAAAGAATAATGGATGATATTATTGATCTTGAGCTTGAAAAGATTGACGAAATATTAACCAAAATAGGTAATGATCCTGAAGATTTTGAGGTTAAAAGAGTTGAACGAAATTTATGGAACAATGTAAGAACAAAAGCACTTGAAGGACGTAGAACAGGAATTGGTATAACTGCTGAAGGAGATATGCTTGCTGCTCTTGGATTAACTTATGGTAGTGAGATTGCAATTGATTTTTCAACTGAGGTTCATAAAACCATGGCAATACAGGCTTATCGATCATCCGTTTACCTTGCAGATGAAAGGGGAGCATTCACATTATATGATACTCAGAGAGAAAAGGACAATCCTTTTATTCAAAGACTAAAAGATGTTGATTCTAAGCTATATCAGGAAATGATTAAATATGGTCGTAGAAATATTGCCTTGCTTACAGTTGCTCCAACGGGTACAACCAGTTTGATGACTCAGACAACATCAGGGATTGAACCTGTATTTATGCCTGTTTATAAAAGAAGAAGAAAGATTAATCCTAGTGATAAGGGTTCAAGAATAGATTATGTAGATGATATTGGAGATTCATGGGAGGAGTATACAGTATTTCATCATAAATTTATTGACTGGCTGGACGCTAATGGTCATAACTCAGATGAAGTCAGGCAAGGAAGTGATAAGGAAATAGATGATTTGGTAAAACAATCTCCTTACCATAATGCAACATCAAATGATATTAACTGGGTTCAGAAAGTTAAAATGCAGGGGAGTATACAGAAGTGGGTTGACCATTCTATTTCTGTAACAGTAAATCTTCCGAAAGATATTTCTGAGTCGGTGGTTTCAGATGTTTATAGAACAGCCTGGGAGGTTGGATGTAAAGGAGTTACAGTATACAGAGATGGATCAAGAGATGGAGTTCTTATTAATAAGAACGGGAGCGGTTTTGTTACAAATTTGTCAAAAAGACCACAAGAATTAGAAGCTGAAGTTATCAGGTTTAAGAATAATAATGAAGACTGGATAACATTTGTCGGACTAAAGGATGGCAGACCATATGAGGTTTTTACAGGAAGAGTTGAAGAAGGAGTACTTCCAATTCCAGCATCAATTAAAAAAGGAAAAATTATAAAACATCGCAGTAAAAAGGGGAGTTCCCGTTACGATTTTCAGTATACTGATAAATTTGGTTATCCCAATACAGTTGGTGGTCTTTCTCATATGTTTGATAAAGAATTTTGGAATTATGCAAAATTAATTTCCGGAGTTTTACGTCATGGAATGCCAATTCCTCATGTGGTAAACCTTATAGGCTCCCTTCATCTTGATAACGTTACAATAAATTCATGGAAAAACGGTGTTGAAAGAGCTTTGAAAAAATATATTCCTGATGGTACCAGGGCCAAATCCGGACAAAAATGTCAGGAGTGTGGCTCTGATAGTCTTGTTTATCAGGAAGGATGTTTGACCTGTTCAGATTGCGGGAGCTCTAAATGCGGTTAATTGCAATTTAATTTCTTGTAAAAACAGCGGCTTCTGGCCGCTGTTTTTATTTGGTGCAATCCATATAATGATAATTATATCAGGATGATATTGCATGGGGTGAAGTTGTAGGATATGATGTAAGGGATTATTTGTATATATTTATTTGCTAATTAGTTTATTATTATGAATTATCGAAACATACCAATTATCTTAATAATTATTAATTCAATATTGTTGATGACAGGCATAATAGCTTGTAATTCAGAAAAGGAAATAAATGAAGGGGTAGTTGTAAAATTAGCTCCTATGAATCCTACAGATGGAATAAATCTGAGATATAGTCCTAAAGGGAAAAAATTGCCTTTGAAGGAAATTAATAATGGTTTAGAGACTGAGTTGAAGCTTGGGGGGAAGGATGTTGATGCTATTGGTTTAAGAATGGAAAAAAGTGATGGACAGAAATATTTTAATAAATTGCTAGGTGACTGGAATAGAAATGGAAAATTTTCTGATGATTCAGTAATAACTATTATTCCAAATGAATCAAGAGGGAAGATGTGGTCAAGTTTTAGTGCGAAGATCAATATTCCTGTTATCGATCCGGAATCGGAAAAACCTGTTATGAATCCATATTTTATTTCACTCTGGTATGTTGAAGATCCTCTGGAGCAAGAACAGGAAAAGGTTCTCAGATTTAGCCGTAGAGGGTGGATGCAAGGAGTATTTACTATTGACAGTGTTTTGGCGACTATATTGCTTGCTGAAAGTGAAATGGATGGGGTTTATGATTCACTTGACAGTTGGGCCCTTGCAACTATTGATCAGCCAAAGGAGATTTATACTATCTCCAATTCAAGAAATATACTAAATCATGCATGGTTGGTTGAAAAGGCTTATAAAATTTCCTCTGTGCATCCTTCAGGTAGAGAGGTAATAGTTACCGCTTATGATCCTGGCTTAACAAAGGCAGAAGAAAATAGAGCTAATGATTATTTAGCTGTTGACAGGGAGGCCCCTCATTCAGGTAAAAATGTTAATTTCTCTTATGATTAT
>PVBE011658350.1_pt1 | contig 10173 bp, 8 predicted proteins | sample 1631181 | NCBI WGS metagenome assembly PVBE01 (sample SAMN08397723, study PRJNA350692) | Marine metagenome, whole genome shotgun sequencing project. | isolation source: water | place: Pacific Ocean | collected 2012-04 | reverse complement strand
CCTGCCCGAGTTGCCGCGGCGCGTGGTCGTCGGCGGCGGCGGCTACATCGCGGTCGAGTTCGCCGCCATCTTCCATGGCTACGGCGCCCAGGTCACTCAGCTCTACCGCCGCGACCTGTTCCTGCGCGGCTTCGACATCGACGTCCGCCGCACGCTGGCCGACGAGATGGCGAAGAAAGGAATCGACCTCCGCTTCAACGCCAATCCGGCGAGCATCGAGAAGTCGGGTGAGGGATTCACCGTCACGCTGGAGGACGGATCGACGATCGCGGCCGATTGCGTGATGTACGCCACCGGGCGCGCGCCCAACAGCCGCGGCATCGGACTGGAAGACGCCGGCGTCGAGCTCGGCGATAACGGCGCCGTCGCGGTCGACGACCGGTTCCGGGCGAGCGTCGCGAATATCCATGCGCTGGGCGACGTGACCGACCGGGTTCAGCTCACCCCCGTGGCGATCGCCGAGGCGATGGTGCTGGCCGCCAATTTATTCAACGGCGAGGATCGGCGGATGGACTACGCCGACATCCCGACGGCGGTGTTCAGCCATCCCAACATCGGCACCGTCGGGCTGACCGAGGACGAGGCGCGCGCGCGCCATGGCGCCATCGACGTCTACCGCGAGACCTTCCGCCCGCTCCGCCACACCATGACGCTGCGCGAGGAGCGGACCATGATGAAGCTGATCGTCGATCGCGCAAGCGACCGGGTGGTCGGCGCTCACATGGTCGGGGCGGATGCCGGCGAGATCGTCCAGGGGCTCGGCATCGCGCTCAAATGCGGCGCCACCAAGGCGCAGTTCGACGCCACCGTCGGCATCCACCCGACGGCGGCCGAGGAGTTCGTCACCATGCGCTCGCCCGTCGCCGAACCCGAGGTCCAGGCGGCCGAGTAGGGCGCCTCTGCTCGGCCTTCGACAATGCCCTCCAGCCGGATCGACAGGGCCAGGATTATACTTTGAAATTACATCAAAAATTAATGGTAAATATTTGATTTTAATACTTTTTTTATTGATTTTTTCGGAAATTTGAGTAAACTAACTCTTAACGTGACTCGATCGAGTCAAAGTTCGTTTGGTGCACTTTTCGAGGGGTAGGTATCATGCAGGAAGCGTCTAAGACACCCAAGATCGCGTTGCTGACAATCGGCGTTTGCGTCGGCTGGTCGTTAACGCTGTTCGCAGCCGCGCAGGCACTCGGACTGGGCTAAATTCAACGAATTCGACGAAATTGGGATGACCCTTCGGCGGCCTATTCGGGCCGCCGTAATTTTTTCTTAAACGGCAACGCATAAACTATGTGATTGGCGGACCGCTTGAGGTCGCTGCCGGTCAATTTTTCGTAAAGTGGCATTGCGTGACATGTCATCAACTCGTTCGGTTAGATCCTTGCTGGCTCTTTGCCGCACTGTCCTGAGGTTGCGGTCGCTTCCATGAGTATGAGTGAACTGAACCTCAACGACGTGAATCTGGTCCTCGTCGACCATCGGGCCCAGCTCAGGAACAGCCTGCGCATGGCCCTGAACGAGGCCGGCTTGCACTACAACAACATCGTCGATGGCGCCGAGATCGCCACCGTGGCCCAGTCGGTCCGAGGATCGCTCGGTCCGGACATTCTGATCTGTGACGCCGACGTTCGCGGCGGTGGCCTGTTCAAGATGACCAGCGCCATCCGAAACAACGAGGTCGGCCTGAACCCCTTCATCGCGATCCTGGCCCTGAGCTGGGATCCGACCGAGCGATTGGTCAAGGAGGCGGCGAATTCCGGCGCCGATTTCCTGATCGCGGCACCGTTCTCACCGAAGCAGATCCTCGACCGCATCCAGTCGCTCGTCCACAATCGCGCTCCTTTCGTCGTCACCAGCGACTACGTCGGTCCCGACCGCCGCGACGATGACGACCGCGAGTTCCCAACCGAGCTGCTGGACGTGCCCAACTCGTTGCGCGACAAGACCCTGGGCAAATACGACGCGCGGAAGTTCAGAGAACAGGTCCAATCGGCCATCGGCGACGTCAGCACCCTGAAGATGGAGCGGCACGCCTACCGATTGGCCAAGGACGCCGAGACCGCGGCGGCGGATTTCGCGCGAGACCCCTATTCGATCGATCCCGATTGTCTGTATCGGCTGCAAGAATCGGCGTCCGACCTGAGATCGCGCGCCGGCAAGGTCGAGCTGTTGTCGATCGCAGAGCTCTGCCAGGCGCTGCAACACGTGATCCGTTCGGTGCGCCGGGGACCGGCGGCGGGCCTCGGCAAGGACATCGAGCTGCTGAAGCAGCTGGCATTTGCGATCCGCGGCGCCATCGATCCGGCCGATGACGAGGCCTCGATCGCCTACGACATCGCCGACGCCGTCGCCGCCCGCGGGTGACGGCCTAGAGCACTATTCGAGACCGATCGCGCTACTCCCGATTATCGGAGAACCGGGGCGCCTTGACGCTCGCTTCGAACTCCTTGGCGAGCGTTCCCGTCTCCAGCACCACCACCTCGGGCGTAACCTCGAAGGTCGCCTTGGTATCGGCCGCCACGGTCTCGGCGATGGCGGCGGGCTCGGCGCCGCGCCGCACCTCGATTGAGAGCCGCATCAGATCAAGCCCGGTCGTATCGGTGACCAGCTCGGCCTTGAAATCGTTGACGGCGCGGTTCTGGAACAGGAAATCCTCGAAATCCTGGTGGTTGACGTTGACGCCGCTGACCTTGAAGAAGCCGGCCGTGCGGTGGGCGTGGCGGACCACCGGGAAGACGGAATACGGCCCGTCGTCGTCGCCGTGCTCGCGGTAGGTGACGATATCGCCCGAATCCCAGCGCAGGAACGGCGTCGAGTTGTTGCTGTAGAGCGACGTGCAGACCAGCCGCCCAGGCTCGCCCTCGGCGACCGGCCGCCAGGTTTCTGGGTCGAGCACCTCGATGAAGGCGAGGTCGGTCCAGATATGGAATCCGTTGTGGCTCGGCCCCTCAGCGCCGAGCATGGAGATCTCGGTCATGCCGAAGCAGTCGTAGAGCTCCGCGCCCCATTCGCGCTCCATCTTCTCGCGCTTGGCGGCCGATACCGCCTCGGCGGTGCACAGCACCGTGTGGACCGAATTGGACGCGAGCTCGATGCCGAGCTGATCGGCGAGGTTGGCGAGATGGAGGCCATAGCTCGACATCCCCATCCACACGGTCGGCTCGAGCATCGCGATCAGCTCGAGCTGCTGGGCCGATGGTAGCGCGGCGCCGGAGCCGGCCCAGTTGATGCCGACCCCCATGATCTGCCCGGCGCGCGCCCACATGTGGCCGGCCGGGTGGATGCCGAGCGGGAACGACAGATGCGCGCGCTCGCCGGCGACGATGCCCATGCGTTCGAAGGTCCGCGTGAACCCCACCATGTTGTAGCGGATGTCCTCGAAGGTGCGCGGGTAGAACAGCGGCTTTCCCGTGCTGCCGCCCGAGCGCCAGTACTCGCAGACGTCGTCAAAGCCGGCGATGCAGAAATCGCCGTAGAATTGTTTCGGCGTCAGCGCCCTGAGCTGGTCCTTGTCGAGGATCGGGATCTTGGCCCATTCGTCCGGGTCGTCGAGCCGGGAGCTGTCGATGCCGTCGAGCCGGGGCGCCCAGAACCTGGACCGGCGGGCGCGCTCGACCGCGACCACTTTGCGCTCGCTCTGGATCGCCGCGATCTCATCCCGTGTCTTGGGAATCGGCAGCGCGAGGTCGAAATAGATACTGCTCATGGGCCGTCTTGCTCGTCGCAACTCCGCCATGCCACGGTGTTCCACACTATTGGTCCAATCGCCGGGCGGTGCAATGGCCGGCTTATACCAACGATCCTTGATATCGACCTGTTTCACCGGAGAGAAATTCGCCACCGGGCAGGAGCGGTTCGCGCCGTGGTGCCTCACACCACAAGCGGATCGCGACGCACACGGTGGCGAATTTATCCCGGCCTTCGGTGGCCGTGGGCGAACGACCCGCTGCGTCGCGCCGCTTGCCCGATGGCACCGCATCGCGCCGCGCGGCGCTCCTAACGGGTCGATCGCCCACGGCCATGAAACAGGTCGATATCAAGGATCGTTGGTATTAGCCCGGGGCCTCGATGAAATTGAATCCACTCGGAACTTTCTCTGGCAAGGCCTTTGTGGTTAGGTTCGGGGCGGGCTCGACGGCGATCCGAGGGAAGAACCAGTCGACGACGCCGATCGATAGCCGTCTCGATGGGACGAAAAGGGAGGAAACCCATGAATAAATTGCTCGACCACTGTGCACTGTACGGTGCGGCTCTGGCGTTGCTGGCGTTGCCCGCCGCAACGGCTTAGGCCGAATATCCTGAAAAGGAAATCACCATGATCGTCAACGCGGGCGCCGGCGGCAGTACGTCGGGCGGCGCGCGCATCCTGGCCAAGGCCATGGAAAAGTCCCTCGGCCAGCCCGTCGTGGTGGTCAGCAAGCCGGGCGGTTCGGGCACCAAGGGCGCCGTGCTGGTGATGAAGGCCAAGCCCGACGGCTATACCATCGGCTATTCCTACAGCCACAATTTGGCGTTTTCCGGCCAGTACAAGCGCAAGAAGAAGCTGTTTACGGTCGAATCGTTCGGCTATCTCGGCTCAATCACCGATCCCAGGCTTTCCATCGTCTCGCTCGCCGGGCGCGGCTGGACCGACCTCGCCGGCATGGTCAAGAAGCTGAAGGCCGACGGCAAGCCGGTGCGGCTGGTTTATTCGGGCGGGCCGGGGCGCCTCATCGGTAACGCGATCGCGCGCGACTTCGGCATCGAGACCAAGATCATCCGGGTGCGCGGCGGCGGCAAGTCGATGCAGCGGGTGCTGGGCGGCCATGTCGACGTGGTCTATTCCGGAGGCGCACACACCCCCTACACCGATGCCGGCAAGACCATCGTCGTCGCCAGCGTCGACGAGAGCCGCAATCCCGACTACCCGGACGCGCCGACGTTCAAGGAGATGGGCGGCAAGGCGTCGACCACCTCGCTGCAGCTGGTCTACGCGCCGAAGGGTCTGCCGGCGGCCGCGATAGCCAAGTTGAGCGCGGCGGTGACCGCGGGGTCCAAGGACGCCGGCGTCCAAAAGCTGTTCCGCAAGAACCTCAAGATGCGGATCCTCAACCTCAAGGGCGGCGTGCTAACCAAGTACATGGTCAAGGAGCAGCAGCTCTATACCGACCTTATCGCCACGTACGACGATTAGCGTTCCGGTCGAAGTGCCGCGCGGGCGGGACACCCGCGCGGCGCTTTTGCTGGCCGGCATCGCGAAAGAAAACCCGTGAAGACAGTGGATATCGTCTCGTCCGCGGTGGTCGTGGTGTTCGGCCTGATGCTTCTGTTCGTGATCATCCCGGGCTGGGTGCCGGTGGAATCCGGGCCAGGATTCGGGCTGCCCGCGACCGCGATGCCGAACGTCGCGGCCGCGACCGCCACCGCGCTGGCCGCGCTGTTCTTCCTATATCGGCTCAGGAACCGGCACCCGCGTACCGATGCCGACGACCAGTACGACGCGACGCCGCCGATCGGGCGTGAAAACTGGTTGTTCCTGTTGCGCGGCGGACTGTTCCTGATCGCGGTGACAGTGCTGTTCAACTGGCTTGGTTTTCTGGTGGCGGGTCCGCCGACGGTGGCCGGCTTCATAATCATGATGGGCGAAAAGAAGCCCTGGCATGTCGGTATCACGGCGATCGCCGCGACGGCGGCGATCTGGCTGTTTTTCTGGCAGTTCCTCAAGTTTCCGCTGCCCTAGGAATAGGACCCCATGGACGTCGTTCTTTCCGGCCTTGCCAGCGCGCTCACCGTTACCAATCTGGCTCTGATCGCGTTCGGCGTTTTCGTCGGCATCGTGGTCGGTGCGATCCCCGGTCTCAACGGGCCGATGGCCATCGCCATCGCCATCCCGCTGACCTTCGTATTGTCACCGGTGGCCGCGATCTCGTTCCTGGTCGGCATCAACAAGGGAGCGAATTTCGGCGGTGCCATTTCCGCGGTCCTGATGAACGTGCCGGGGGCGGCGGAAGCCATCGCCACCACGTTCGACGGCTACCCGCTGGCCAGGGAGGGGAGGCCGCTCGTGGCGCTCAAGATGGTGCTGTATGCTTCGGTCTTCGGCTACAGCTTTACCGACCTTGTGCTGATCCTGGTGGCCGCGCCGTTCGCCATTCTGGCGCTGACCATGGGACCGTCGGAGCTGACCGCGCTGATGCTGTTCGCGCTGACCTTCATCGCGGCAGTGGTCGGCAAGTCGATGATGAAGGGGCTGATCGCCGGCGCGCTCGGCATTTTTGCGAGCACCGTGGGACTCGATCCGGAAGCTTCCACCCCCCGCATGACGTTCGAATTTCTCGATCTGGAAGAGGGCATCCCGCTGCTCGCCATGGTGATCGGCATGTTGGCGTTGTCCGAGATCATGATCCAGATCGAGGATCGTACGCGCGCCCGCGCCGCCGGCGGCGATACCGAGGTCAAGGCGTTCGACAAGAGCACCCCGCGCGAGGACCGCATCGTGACCGGGGCCGAATTCCGTGACAGTTTTCGGACCATGATGCGCTCGGCGTTGATCGGCACCGTGATCGGCGCGATCCCCGGTCTCGGCTCGACGCTGGCCGGGTTTCTCGGCTACGGCGCGGCCAAGCGGGCGTCCAAGAACCCCGAGGAGTTCGGCAAGGGCGCGCTCAACGGCATCGCCGGGGCGGAATCCGCCAACAGCGCCACGGTCGGCGCCAACCTGATACCGACGCTGGCGCTCGGCATCCCGGGCAATCTGTCGGCCGCCATCCTGATCAGCGCGCTGATCATTCACGGCCTCACGCCGGGGCCGCTGATCTTCGAGCAGCACGGCGAGGTGCTCTACGGGCTGTTCGGCGCCATGCTGGTGGCCAACTTCTTCAATCTGTTCATCGGCCAAGCGGGGCTCCGCCTGTTCGCATGGATCCTCAGCCTGCCCAACCAGTACATCCACCCCGTGATCGTGCTGCTGTGCTTCTCGGGCGCCTATCTGACGACCCAGTCGATGTTCGCCGTCGGCCTCATGGTCGGCTTCGCGATCGTCGGCTACGTCATGCGCAAGCTCGACTATTCGATCGTCGCCTTCATCATCGCCTTCATCCTGGGGCCGCTGTTCGAGGACGCGCTGCGCCAGACGATCGTGCTGTTCGAGGACGCGCCGGAACAGCTGATCGAGCGCCCGATCACGATAATCTTCGTCGTCTTGACGGCCTATTCCATATGGCGCCTCGGGTTCCGTCAGAAACCCGACATCCTGAAGGAGCCTGAGTAGCGCGCGGTCCGGATGAGGGGCGGGCCTACGGGTTCCCGCCGCCCTCGCCGATCCAGCGCCGTTGCGCCGAATAGGTCTCGGGGAACGCGCCCTCGGCCTCGGAAGCCGCCATCGCCTTCAGGCGCTCCGCCTTCTCGGGCGTTTCCTCGGGGATCTCGGCGAGGGCGTCCTCGAGCACGCGGGCGTAGTCCTCACCCACCGGACAGACGTCCTGGCAGCGCCGGCAGCCGGTGACCACACCCGAGCCGCGCAGGATGCTCTGCCACAGATTGAAGCTGTCCTCGGAGCGCACCAGGCGGAGCTTCTCTTCGACGCTCTCGGCATCGAAGATGCTGCCCAGGTGATCGGTGAGTTGAGCAAAACCGTGCGGCGAGCGGTAGCGGTCGCAGCCCGGCCAGTCGCGCGACCAGTGGCCGATTACGTCGCCCGGGCACGCGCTCACGCAGCGCCCGCACTCGGGGCCTTGGCATAATGCCTCGGTCATCGGCGTATCGGCCGCGCACGGCACCGAGCACAGCACCGCCGTCAGCATCACGCGCGGCCCGTGTTCCGGCGTCAGCAGCTGGAGATTGAGGCCGAGCGTGCCGAGCCCGGCCTCGACGGCGGCGTGGTTGAGCGATAGCAGCGTCGTCATGTGCTCGCCGGGATCGTTCATGTAGCGCCACGGGTCGGTGTGGGTCGGCGGGATGATGATGGCGGGATAGCCGTTGTTCTCGAGCCAGAACACCAGCTCGAGCGCGGCCTCCTCGAGCAGCGTGAGCGTGATCTCGTCGTTGTAGTATTTGTGGCGCTCGTCCCAGCGCGCGATCCGCGTGGTGCCCGATGTGTAGCGCTTGGCCAGGACGATGACGCGCTCGCCGTCGAGCTCGGTGATATCCGACGGCCCGCGCGGATCGCTGGGATCGGGCGGGTTCGCGTCCATCACGCTTCCGTCGGCGATGCCCACGAGGTCGGCGCCGAGCGCTAGCGCCTTGGTCTTGATGGCGGCCGCGTCGAGCGGCGTCTGGAAGGCTTCGACCACTGTTCCGCTACTCCGTTTCCGTCTGTTCGGCGCGCTCGCGCTGGCGCTTCTTGAACTCCTGCAGCTGGCGCGCGACGATGCCCTTGTAGCCCTCCGGCCCGACCCAGCGAATGTTCCAGGCGTTCAGCCCCGACACCTCGTCGCCGTCCCGCCTGGCGAGCTTGAAGCCCTTGGCCTTGTCGACCTTCTCCGGGGTCTTCTCGGGGATCGCCTTCTGGGTATCGGTGAGGTAGGCGTGGTAGTCGTTGCCCACCGGGCACACCGCGAGGCAGCGTGGGCAGTCGCCGAACGAGCCGACGACCCGCAACAACCCCTGCCAGAACCCGAAGACCTCTCGGTCGGCCAGCATGCCGCGCTGCTTGCCGGCCGGCGTGGCGAGGAACCTCTCCCAGAATTTCAGGATGGTGGAGAACCCGAACTCCTGCGCCTCGGTGGCACAGTTGCGCTTGTCGATACCGAAATGACGAACCGCGTCCGACGGGCAGGCGTAGAGACAGCGGCTGCACGATTCGCCGATGCAGACCTGCTCGGTCATGGGCTGGTCGGGCGCGAGCTCGAGCTCGGTAAGCACGCCGGTGAGATAGACCCTGGGCCCGAACTCGGGCGTCAGGATATTGACCTCCAGCCCAAGCGTGCCGACCCCCGCCTCGACGCCGAGATGGCGCGTCGACAGCCTGCCGTAGCTTGCCCGCTTGTAGCTCCAGTCGGTCTCCTGGGCGGCGGTGACGAAGCTCGGATGGCCTTCGCGCTCGAGCGCCTCGGCCATGCGGTAGGCGATCTTGTCCATGCGGCGCAGCACCAGCATGTCGATGTACTGGACCGGCACGGTGGTCTTGCAGCGGAAGACGCCTGCCGGGATGCGCTGGACGATGACGATGACGCTCTTGACGTGGGTCGAGATGCGTTCGGGCGTCTGGGGATGCAGCGGGTCGGGCGGGAACGCGTTCAGCGTCTTCGCGCTCGCGATCCCGACCAGATCGGCGCCGAGCTCCTTGGCGTAGCTTTTAATTTCGGCCGCGTCCATGGTGATCCAGGCTGTCATAGCCGAGGCGTCCAGGCAAGGCCGATGGCGGTGGCGGTCAGACCGGTTCGAACGAATCGCCGCCGGAACCAAATTTGCTCGGCATGGACGCGAGCAACCGCCACGATCCGATTCGAAGCCTGGGCTCGCGTGGTCGCCGGCTCAGCCCTCCACCACTGATGGGGTTGCTGAGCAATCCTCGCAGAGGCTTGGAGCGCTCTGCGAGCGCTCGTCGGCAACCGCGGCGATCGGACGCCCGGGCACTCGCACGCACCCCGCCGCCGCAGGGGCGCTGCTCCCTGCACCCCGGATTGTTCCGCGATTTGGCAAATCCGATGCCCGCGCCACCTTCCCGACCGGGGTGCAGGGGCAGCGCCCCTGCGGCGGCGGGGTCTTTACCGGAGCATCGGCGTAAGAACGCTGCGGTCACCCATCACCGGTTGGCGGCCGCGGCCGACCGAAACGCGACGCCGGGTCTCGGACCATGACGAGGCGGTTGCTCGCGTCCATGCCGAGCAATAGCAACCGCCGAGGCAATTTTCGTTGGTTATGATTCGCGAATTATGGCGATGCAAGACTTGGCCTTCGCCGAACGAACTGGAGGCCGCGTCTGACTTTGGAATGTTAGACTTAGCTTTGAAGCATGTTCGTAACAAGATCAATATCCAAGACTTGGCTCCAGGCTTAACCCGCATTGCCCAGATGACCGTGTAATTTGACGACACCGCACCCGGATTCTGGTTGTCTAATTCCGGTTCATTGGTCAAGCTCTTCCGAACCATTTGTCTCCGCCGGGCACACGGTTGTCTGCGAAGTCATCACCGGCGGGTTTGCCAGGTCGCTTCATGATAGTGCCCTTTGGCTTTGGCGTCCCAGGGT
>PVBE010466762.1_pt1 | contig 10173 bp, 10 predicted proteins | sample 1631181 | NCBI WGS metagenome assembly PVBE01 (sample SAMN08397723, study PRJNA350692) | Marine metagenome, whole genome shotgun sequencing project. | isolation source: water | place: Pacific Ocean | collected 2012-04 | reverse complement strand
CTTCTTCGGAACGCTCATCTCCGCATACGTCTTCTATATCGGCCGCGACATCAACGGCCCCTACCCGCAAGAAGTACTCGACGTCTCCATCGCGCCACTGAAGGTGTTGTTCAACAGTATCTTCCTGCTCATCAGCAGCGTCTGGATCTGGCTGGCCATTCGATCCATGCGGAAGGGTCGCATGGGCGCCTTCATCTTCTGGTGGGCCCTCACCGTGCTCTGCGGCGCTGAATTCCTCGTCGGCACGGGCTTTGAGTGGTATGACATGATCGTCAACGACGGTGTGTGGATGGGAACGAATCTCTTTGGAAGCGGCTTCTACACACTCGTCGGATTCCACGCCTTCCACGTCACGATGGGACTGTTCGTCCTGACGCTGATACTCATTCTGACCCTGCTTGGACATGTCACTCCCAAGAACGTCGAGAAAGTAGATCTCGTGTCCTGGTACTGGCACTTCGTCGATGGCATCTGGGTCGTCGTGTTCTTCGTCGTGTACGTCTTTGGAAACATGCCGATCTCATGAGCACCACCCCTCCCAACGAAAAGTCCCACGGCATCGAACTGCCGCAGCCGACCGCAGGTCCGATGATCTGTGCCTTCGGGTTAACGCTGATGGCCGCCGGAATCGTTACGAACTGGATCGTCGCCGTCGCGGGCTTCGCCACCTTCGTGGCAGGCGCCATCAACTGGTTTAGAAACGCCAATCCCGACTCGCTCGAGATGCTGGCAACGCCCGCCGAAGAGAAACCGACGCCGATCGTTCCACGACCCGGATCCGTCGATCACCTCGTCGGCGACGCAACCCACCGGGCACGCTTACCGATGGAAATCCACCGATACCGCGATGGCATGATTGGCGGAGCAATCGGTGGAGTCGTTATGGCGATCTTTGCCGTAGTGTGGGGAATCATCTCTCACGGATCCCTCTGGTACGCCGTCAACCTGCTTGCAGGAACGCTGCTCTCCGGAGTCACAGACATGTCGATGGAAGAACTGCGAGCCTTCCATGCCGAGGGGCTCGTCGTTGGAATCATCATTCAACTGGTGATGTCCATCGCAGTCGGACTGCTCTACGGCGTCATCCTTCCGATCATTCCCCGAGGAACACTTCTCTTCGCTGCGGTCATCGTGCCGCTCATCTGGTCCGGCCTCACGTGGGCGACCATATCGGTCATCAATCCAGCGCTTGGCGCGCATATCGAATGGCTCGCATTTATCGCCTCGCAAGTTGCGTTCGGGATTACGACCGGCTGGTGGATCATTCGCTGTGGGAAGATCAGCACCATGCAGAACTGGCACTATCTCGATCGATTCGGTTTCGAAACACAGGGCAAGGGAGGCGGCTCATGAATCGTCTGCTCATGCTGACACTGGTCATCGCTGCCGGTTGCGACTGGATGCCCGGCCGGCCAACCGTTCCAGAAGTGACTCGTGGCAACCCCGCGACCGTGCACGGGTTTGCCCCGCTTTGGGCGACCAATTGCCAGGGATGCCACGGTGAAGAAGGTCTATGGGGACCGGCAAGACCACTCAATGATCCTCTGTATCAATCGCTCGTGACCGACGAGTGGCTCCGAACAACCATCTCGGACGGCATCGATGGCACGCTCATGCCCCCCCACTCCGTTGACAATGGTGGCTGGATGACCCCTGAGCAGATCGATTCGGTCGTATCGGGAATGCGCACCCACTGGACGGACAACCCACCGGCGTACGCAGCACAGTCTCCCGCCATCATCAACTGGAAGAAATCACCCGGCAACACCGACCGGGGACTTGCGGTCTTCAACACCTATTGCAGCCCGTGCCACGGCGAGAACGGTGTGGGCGCCATGGCAGGCAGCCCGATCGACACGTCGTTCCTCGCACTTGCGAGTGATCAGATGATTCGTGCCACCATCGTCTGTGGCCGCCCCGACGTGGGCATGCCGGACTGGCAGGGCAACTTCAACGGCAAGCCTGCGCCGGAGCGTGATGGATTGGCCCCGCTCACAGAGCGGCAGGTCGCCGATGTCCTAGCTTGGATCACATCGCACCGCGTGGAGTTCCCCGGACAACCGTATCCGGCGTCGGGCAACAACGGTCCCGGCTACCGAGGAGGCAACTGAGCCATGTGTGAGAAGTGCGACTATCGAAGCGCCCCCGACCCAGAAATGATGGGCGATGCTTCAGGACCAGAGCCTTCGCGGCGTGGATTCCTGTTCTGGCTTGGCGGCGCCCTGACTGCCATCGCTTCGGTATTGATCGCCATCCCCATCCTCGGCTACCTCTTCAGCCCGTGGCGATCGAGCGGCTGGCAGAAGTGGACCGATCTGGGCGACACGAAGAAGTACCCCCTTGGGCAAACGCGGCTGGCAACCTATGTGAACCCGTTCCGCACACCGTGGGATGGAAACGTCGCTGAAACGCCATGCTGGGTACGGCGGGAAGACTCCGGCGACTTCACCGTGTTCGCCATCAACTGCACGCACCTCGGTTGCCCCGTCAGATGGTTCCCCGAGAGCAAGCTCTTCATGTGCCCATGCCACGGCGGCGTCTACTACGCCGACGGGTCAAAAGCCGCAGGCCCTCCGCCACGCGGACTCTATACCTACAAAACACGCATCAAGAATGGATCGCTGCAGATCAAAGCCGGACGGCTTCCAACACTACAGCAAACCGCCTGAATTCATGAATATCCCTCTACTCAAATGGCTGGAGTCTCGCACGCATCTCGCGGAGGTGATGGGGCCGAGCATCACACACCCAGTCCCGCGGAGCGCCAAGTGGTGGTACGTGTTTGGGTCGATGACGCTCATTCTGTTCGTCTGCCAGATCGTCACAGGGATCTCGCTCTCGCTGCTCTACGTCCCCTCAGCCGGGCAAGCTTTCGAGTCGCTTGAGTACATCACCTTCCAAGCTGAAATGGGCTGGTTCCTGCGAGCGCTTCATGTGTGGGGCTCCCACCTAATGGTCGCGGCGATGACCATCCACATGATTCAGGTTTTCCTGTTCGGCGCGTTCAAGTACCCGAGAGAACTCACGTGGATTTGCGGCGTGCTCCTTTTCTTCTGCACCCTTGGAATGGCATTTACCGGGCAAGTTCTTCGCTGGGACCAGGACTCGTACTGGGGTCTGAGCGTCGGCATGTCGATGGCCGGCCGCGTCCCGTGGATCGGCCCAGGGCTCGTTCACTTCGTACTCGGCGGCCCCATCATCGGCGGCCAGACACTCAGCCGGTTCTTCGCCTTGCACGTCTTCATCATTCCAGGCGCGCTCATCGGGCTGATCGGACTGCACCTGCTGCTTGTTATCAAGTGCGGCATCAACGAGAAGCCGACACCGGGCGTTCTTGTCGAGAAGGCCACCTACAAAAAGAAGTACCACGAGTTGGTCGAGAAGCGAGGGATGCCCTTCTTCCCCAATGCCGCCGGCCGCGACATGGTTGCCTGCGGCCTGACCCTTGCATTTCTATTCTTCTGCGCGATGATGTTCGGTCCTTCGGGGCCTTCGGGTGAACCGAATCCGATCTTCGTGCAAACTTCGCCGCGCCCTGACTTCTATTTCCAGTCGCTCTTTGCGGTACTCGCCCTGCTGCCTCCGTATATGGAGACTTTCCTGATTCTGGGCGCCCCAATTCTTGCGATCGCCACGCTCGTGCTGCTTCCGTTCCTCTCGGGCGGTGGCGAGAAGCACTGGAAACGGCGACCCATTTCAGTGATCGCGGTCATTGTGCTGCTGCTCTCACTCAGCACGCTCACGTATCTCGGATACAAGGCCCCATGGTCACCGGTCATGGACGCATGGAGTGGAATTCCAACACCGCCGCAGTACGTCAAGGGTCGAACACCGCTCGAACTTCAAGGCGCCATCGTCGTGCAGAACAAGCAGTGCCGAAACTGCCACGAACTCGATGGTCGCGGCGGCAAGCGGGGCCCCGCCCTTGATGGCGTCGCTTCGCGGCTTAACAGCGACCAGTTGATCCGGCAGGTACTTCAGGGCGGCGGCAACATGCCAGCCTATGGCAAGCATCTATCACCAGAAGAAACCACAGCGCTCACAGCGTTCCTGCTCACGCTGACTAACGCATGGGAGCATGAGCCTACTGCGGGATACTCGATCAATCCGCGACCAACGCACGATCCCGTGCCGCCGATCCTCCCAGACTCTTGAATACCCGGGCTCTACCTTACAGGTTGCTAGTCTGAAATCATGCCAGACGTGGCCCGTGCCATCCTGACTTCATGGACGATTGAACCGTGGCCGCTCGCGCTTTCGCTGCTCGCCGTACTGATCTACTGGCGAGGATGGCGAGGCCTACACCGAACGATGCCGCATCGTTTTTCGCGGTGGCATCTGACTGCGTTCATTGCCGGGGTCGCCGTGTGCTGGCTGGCAATCGCTTCCCCCATCGATCCAATTGCATCGATGCTGCTTCAAGTCCACATGGTGCAGCACGTCATGCTCATGATGATCGGCCCGCCACTCATTTTGCTGTCGATGCCTGGCATTCCAATGCTCCGTGGTCTTCCAGCAACCATCAGAAACGACTGGCTCGGGCCGTTTCTCGCCTCACCGGGTTTTCGCAGGATGGTGCGAGGGATTACGCATCCGATCATCACCCTGACGGTCTTCGTCATCGCGACCTGGATGTGGCACTACCCAGCCTTGTATGAATTTGCCCTTCGTAGCAGCGTCTGGCACGAAGTGGAACACTTTGTTTTCATCACAACCTCACTGCTCTTCTGGTGGCCGGTCGTGCAGCCATGGCCGAGCACGCCTGCCTGGCCACGATGGGCGATGCTCCCCTACCTGCTTGCCGCAGATCTGCAGAACACGCTCTTCTCGGCAATCTTCGTATTTCTCGAAACGCCGATTTACGGCGCCTACGCCGCCGCTCCAGATCTTCTGGGCGTCACGACCATGCAGGACCAGGCCGCGGCCGGTGCGATCATGTGGGTTGTTGGTTCTGCTGCGTTTCTGCTTCCAATCGGATTGATCATCAAGAAGTTATTGCAGCCCCGTCTCGCAGCCGTACCCTCACTTGCAGGCAGTGGCATGCGTGGACGGAGCGTCGATCTCTCACTCCCAATTCACGGCGGCAGTATCGGACACAGCGGAGCGCCGCTGCGAACCCACAGGCGATCGGATCTGCTCAAACTTCCGGTTCTCGGCACAGCGTTACGATCGCTCCTGCTACGGCGAGTCGTGCAGTGGGTTCTGCTTGGAGTTGCAGCAGCAGTCGTTCTCGATGGCCTGCTCGGCCCGCAATTGAGCCCGCTGAATCTGGCCGGCGTCGTTCCATGGACACACTGGCGAGGACTCGTCGTAATCGCTCTGCTCGTCGCAGGCAATGCCTTCTGCTGGGCATGCCCCTTCATGATTCCACGCGAACTTGGCAAACGGATCTTTCGCCCAGTTCGACGATGGCCCCGTCACCTCCAATCCAAGTGGATTGCCGCCGCCCTACTGCTGATCTACCTGTGGGCCTATGAGGCTTTTAGTCTCTGGGACTCGACGTGGTGGACAGCGTGGGTCGTCATCGGCTATTTCGCAGCAGCTCTGGTCGTCGACTCCTTCTTTCGCGGCGCAGCGTTCTGCCGCTGGATCTGCCCAATCGGCCAATTTCATTACATTGAATCGATGGCTTCGCCGCGAGACGTTGCGGTAATCGATAAAGCCGTGTGCGGTAGTTGCCGAACCCGAGATTGCATTCGGGGTGGCGCTCGTGGGCGAGGCTGCGAACTGAATCTCTATCTTCCCGCCAAGCGAGGCAACCTCGACTGCACTTGGTGCATGGACTGCGCCCGCGCATGCCCGCACGACAACGTCGGCGTTCTGCATCGCCCACTGCTCGAAGATGTCTCGACGAACTCATGGCGGAGCGGCATCGGCCGCCTCTCGCGGCGCCCGGACCTGGCGGTGCTGGCAATCCTCCTGACGTTCGGCGCCTTCGCCAATGCGATGGGCATGGTCGGCCCCGTCCTTGATTTCGAGGATCGATTCAGCGAAGCCATCGGCGCTTCGACACCGATCCTCGGTGCCACTCTGGTCCTGCTTGCAGTCACTCTCGTGCTGCCGCTGATTGTGCTCCCCATCATCGTCAACCTCACAGCCGCAGCGTGCCGCCTCAATGAACGTGTACTCCATACAACGTGCCGTCTTGCATTCGCCATGGTGCCAGTCGGATTCGCGATGTGGGTCGTTCACATGCTGTTCCACTTCTTTACAAGCTTTGGCACGATTGTCCCGGTTTCGCAGCGGCTTGCCGGAGATCTGGGCCTCAATCTCGGGGAGCCCGCCTGGGTTCTGGCGTGCTGCCTCAACGTCCCAAGCTGGTTGCTGCCATTGGAACTGCTGCTCCTCGACGCGGGCCTGGTCCTGACGGTCGTCGCGGTGCATCGACTCGCCCGGACCGCAGTGCCGCGTCGTCATCTTCTCGCCACGATGCTGCTATCGCTCCCCGCAGGCATGCTCTTTGCGATCGGCGTCTGGATTACGCTCCAGCCGATGCAGATGAGAGGGACGATTCTTCCATGAAGCGACTGGCTGCAATCATCCTCCTCGCTGCGACAGCCAGCGTTCAAGCCGATAGCGGCCTTGTGCGTTCCAGCGGCGTTGAAGGGCCGTGGCGGATCACGATCATGACCGACCCGACGCCGCTTCGGCAGGGTCCGATCGACATTTCAGTCATGGTCCAGACTCTTGATGGCGGCGTGCCCGTGCTCGACGCTGTGGTCGAGTTCACGCTGCTGCATCAGGACAGTGGTACCACGCTCAACGCCTCGGCCACCAGATCACAGGCCGACAACCGCTTGCTGTATGCGGCGAAGTTCGTTCTCCCCGCACCGGCGTCGTGGAATGTCAGTACGAACATTTCAACCGACGCAGCGAGTGAAACCATGGCGTGGTCCTTCACCGCCGCAGATCCGGTGCCGCCCTTCTCCGCCGCGTGGCCATGGCTGCTTCCCGTGCCCGCCGCCCTGTTGCTGTACGGTGTCAACCGCCGGCTCCACAGTGGAAGGACTGCCGACGCACCATGACCGAGTCTCCTGAGAACCAACCCGAAAGCCCAGCCGTGGCAAAGCCACACATTCTTTCGCGTGGCAACCTCGGCTGCATGGCGCTCGCGGGCATTCTCATGACCGGCGCCATTCTGGTCGCCGTGTCGGCGTGGCGGCTCAACACATTTGTCACCGCTTACGAAGCTCGTTTTCTGGATCAGGGATGGGAGACACTGGACGGTTCCACGATCACAGAGGACACGGCAATTGAATCGCCGACGATCATCTTCGCCAGCGACATCACCCTGCATGGCGCCACCTGCGACATCGCGCTCCTCGGAGGCGATGCCACGCTGATGGGCCGCTATAGCGGCAACGTTTCCTTCCTCGGGAAGACTCTTGACATCCACCCTGATTGTGTCATCGAGGGTAAGTTGCTGATTGCAGCCGCCCGGTACGTCTCGGTCAGAGGCACGGTCATTGACGGAATTGAAGGCTCCTGGGATCGTCTTTTCGGACCGACCGGGGGGAACTCTGGTCAGGAATCGACCAGCGATGAAGGTCGATAAGAGATCCACTCGCCTCGACCACGCGCGGGTGCTACCGTGTCAGGAAGTACGTGCTGAACCGTGCGCTGAACAAGGAGCCCTGTCCTAATGGCTAAAGCGATCATCGATCCGGATGAAGTACGGCGTTTCGCGAGCGAACTCAAGCGATTCACCGACACAATGCACGAACAAATGAACTCGCTCATGTCTCGCCATCGATCTCTCGGCCAGAGTTGGCGAGATCAGGAGCACCAGAAGTTCTCCGAGGAGTTCGAACACACAATGAGAACACTCGGACGATTCCGAACCGACGTCTCAGAACATGTGCCGTTCCTCCTGAGAAAGGCGCAACGTGCAGACGACTACCTCAATCAACGATAATCTTCCGCATGCGTGATCAGGTAAATGTCCAGAGCATCGACGCCATTTCGAATCTTCGAGGGCAGATTGTCGAAACAAGTGATCTTCTCTCCAGAACCATCGACGAGTGCATCAGCCGAACCACAAGATTGTTGGCTTGGATTCAAGGGCCGCAACTGCAGCATTGGCGAATGCAGAAACGCAAGCGCGATCAGAGAGTTGCATCCGCGCGAAGTGATCTCGAACGGGCAAAGATTTCGCGGCCGGATGCAGACCCACGAAGTTTCATCGACCAACAACGTGCCATTCGCAAGGCCAAAGCTGCCGCCGATGAAGCAGACGACAAACTCAAGCTGATCGCACATTGGTGTCGAGAACTCGATCGCCAAATCACTCTGTTTCGAGGAGGGCTTCGGCCACTCGCATCCGCCGCAGAAGCCAACTTGCCCAGAGCGGGCCGATGGCTTGCTGAATTGGCGAGGCATCTCGAGGGGTATGTCGAAGTGGCACCCCCGATGCCGGAAGCGAGTGATGAATCGACCGACCCGGGAGCCCCCTCCCGAGGTCGGCGCGGAACGACCGAGCCTTCGAAGCCCGAGGAGCCTGACGAGTGAATCTGAATTCAGAGCGTGCCAGAATCCGTGAAGGATGCCGCGGCCTGATGCTGGCGTGGGAATCTGCAGGCCAGCAGTGGAACGATCCTCAGCATCGCCTTCTGGGGGAGCGGTTTCTCCTCCCGCTCCAGCAGTCCCAGCGGAGTGCCGACTCGGCTCTGGAAGCCATGAATGAAATCATCTCGCGGGTAGAACGCGACTGTGGATAAACTTCCGTCTCACGGTCCCATGTATGGCATAATCGCGTCAACTTCCTTTGGCAGAATATAGCTCGGCCCATGTCGAATCGCAGTCTTATCGATCTCGTAGAAGAAACGCTTACGGCGTCAGTGGTTCTATTGGAACGCACAGCCTCGGAGTGTTCGACCTCGGACGCTGAACTGGAGGCTGCTGACTCTTCTTGCCGCATGCGCGCGGCAACCGAGACAGCAGCAGTACGCCAGCAGCTCGCCGAAGCGAAGGAGACGGCCAAGAGCACGTTTGAATCGAGCGCTGCTGACCTTCGCCGGCGATGGGACGCGACAAAGCAGGAATTGGACGGGCAAGCCCAAGAACGCAAGACCGTGATACTTGACGAGGCCACATCAATACGCTCGACTGCAGCTTCAAAGGAAGCTGAAGCAAGTTGGTTGGCCGAGACGCTCTACGAGGCTGATATCGATGGGACCTCCGGGAACCTTCGACACGCCCAACAAGTTGCCTCCGAATCCGAGTGGCGGCAGCGTGAGGTACTGGAGAAAGCTGCCAAACTGCGACCCCGCCTTCGACTGCCCTCGCGCAGTACCGAGGAGCCCAAAGTTCATGACGGCCCGGAGTTGGCAAGCGAAGCCGAGATTCAACAACGGCTAGACGCCGCCGACCAACTCCTCTCTCAAGTCCATGGCACCGTGCGAGACCGCATACTTCGGCGGGTCGGGCAATATGTTGGCCTTCTCATCCCGATTGCAGCAGGCGCGGTTATTGGTGTACTCGCCAACGCGATCGCCGTGAGCCTGTCAGCTGGTGTCGCCCTCGGCTTTGCGATATTCATTGCTGTGCGATTGAGCCTTCGGTCGGCAGCGCGATCCAAGGTATTGAAGGCAGAGCAGATCGCGTGCCAAGGGTTCGAACTCGCGAGACGGCGATGTCAGATCGCTGAAATGAAATTTCAGCAGCAGGAGTGTGAATCGCGTCAAGAGAGGGACACCAGACGCAGTTCGGCTGTCGATGAACTGGGGCGACAACTTGACGCGGCTGGACCACGAACCAGACGACGATTGGAGAAACTGCAAACCCACATCGATGAGGCCTTGAAAGCCGCCCGTGCGAAACGCGATTCAAATATGGCGAAGTACCAGGATGAACTAGACCACGCACTCAAACAGGCCCACACTGCCTGTGACGAAAAAATACAAGTGATTGCTTCTCAATTGGAAGCTACTCTTGCCGCCGCCCAAGCAACACGGGACGCCATTTGGTCTGATGTCGCAGCCAGATGGCAAGCATACGAGACAACACTCACAAACAACCTCGCTGAGATTGATCGACTGCAGAGAGTACTTGCCCCCGAATGGCCGACATGGGACGGGGATTGGGATGATTGGACACCACCCACCACCTTCAACGGCGATATCGGAATCGGCATCATTCGGTGCAATTTCGAGAAGAGCCTTCGCCTGATAGCCG
>PVBE010169274.1_pt1 | contig 10173 bp, 10 predicted proteins | sample 1631181 | NCBI WGS metagenome assembly PVBE01 (sample SAMN08397723, study PRJNA350692) | Marine metagenome, whole genome shotgun sequencing project. | isolation source: water | place: Pacific Ocean | collected 2012-04 | reverse complement strand
TTTACTGGACCAAATATTCTCTCTTCTCCCCACTATTAAAATTTCATTAGGTTCGTATTGAGCTAAAAATTTACCTAGAATATCAATTCTCTTATTAATTTCTTGAATATTCAAAATACTTAAACCATCGCCCCTTACTTTATAGATAAAAGGTTCCATGTACTTTGTTTTGTATTTAGTTCCAATATGCAAACCCGCTTTCAAATAGGTCTCCAGAGGCACTAAAAATTCTTCTTCTGCCATCTTTTATCTTCTAAATTTACGATTTATAAAGATTGCTAAAAAGAAAAAACTAGAAATTCTTCAAAAAGTCCCTTACAAAGCCTTCAGCATCTTTCTTCAAACCTAGGCCTAAACCAATACCTAAAGCTAAAGATATACCCACTGCCAAGGACCCAATAATTATCAAAAACAAATCTTCAATTAAATTAACTTCAATTCCTATCTGTTTAAAGGCACTAAACACAATTACAAATAAAATAACCCATTTTATGACTCTACTTAAAATTCTCACACCTTTAACATCACTATTTTCATTGATTTTTAATTCAACATAATGCGCAATCACTAATCCGAATAAAATAATAACAATGCCCAAGATTAAATCTGGTAACCATAATACAAGAGAGTTTAAAACCCCACTCAAAGCACCCAAATCAATTTTATCCACTGCTGCCCCTAAAAATATAATAAAGATATACCATTTTAACACTTCTCCAAATATAGAAGAAACATGCATCTTACCAATGGCTTTACTTAACTCGCTTTTCTCTACATATCTATCTAAGCCCGCTTTCTTCAAAATAGCTTTTAAGACACTTCCTAAAACTAATCCAGTAAAGTAACCTACAACTAATAATAAAATTACCGCAATTAAATCTGGAAAGAATTTAATGAACCCAATTCTCAGTGCATCTAGTGGATCTCTTATTGCTACCACCGTTTCTAATACACTTGTCAATCATATCACCTGTCTTTAATATATTTTAGATAATTTATATAGTTTTCTACAACTTCTCACTTATTCTAATCAACTCATTTAACCTATTTATCCTTCCTCCACCCATTAATCCAGTCTTTATCAAGGGTAAACCCCACCCTACAGCTAAATGTGCAATGATAGGATCATTAGTTGCCCCACTCCTATGGGAAATTACAGGCATAATTTTATTCTTAAAAGCAAAATCCACTGCCTCTTTAGTTTTAATTAAACTTCCAATCTGATTTGGTTTTATTATCACTGCACTTATTTTTCTTATAGCATTTTTTAACCTTTCTACATCTGTAACTATTAAATCATCTCCACATATTACCCCTAAACCTTTATTCAATTCCCTAAACCCTTCAAAATCTTCTTCTTCCAAAGGATCCTCTACATAAGTTAAATTATAATTTTTTATTAATTTCCTAATATATTCAATTTGTTCTTCTTTACTTAAATTCTTTTTACTTTCGCTCTTTGAAAATTTCTTATACTCATATCTTCTTCCATTCCAAAGATCATTTGCAGCAATATCTAAACCCAAACCAATTTCAATTCTATTTTTCTTGCCTATTTTCTTACATACCTTACTTAATAAATTTAAAATCTCTAAATTTAATATATTTGGCACTAATCCCCCTTCCATACTCCTATTTCCACTAAAATCCTTATCTCTCTTTTTTAACTCCTCACGAGCCTCATTATAAACTTCCACACTCGCTTTTATTGCCTTAGAAATATCTTTCGTCTTGGGAACAATTAAAAATTCTTGAAAATCCGCTCCTCTCCCATGGATATGTTTTCCTCCTTCAACAATATTAGCCAATATTCCCGGAACTTTCTTAGCCTTAGGATTTAAAAATTTCCAAACCTCACCTTTAGAAACTGCTTTCAAAATTGCATACTCTGTAGCAATAATTATATTCCCTCCAATATTTTTCAAATCCTTAGTAACATCAAATATTTCAAATACTTTTTCTACTTCTTCTAAATCCTCAAAATCACTTATATCTAAATTCACAATCTGTTTAGAAATATTTTTATTAAATTTATCCACAATGAAATCTACCCCTTCTTTAGGATACGCATTTACTTCATGACTGCCCGTACTAGTTCCCGCATCACAACTCCCCTTAGCCACAGCTTTCTCAGATCTAATCTCAACCTCAATAGCTTCCTCACCATTAGAATTATAGATTTTTCTAGCTACAGCCTCTTTTATTTTCATAAATTAAAGAAATACTAAGAAACTTATAAAACTAACCCCTTTGTGGTAAGGGTCTCTTAATAGTAATGGGCAAGATATCTTTTTTATATTCCATCTTCGCTATTTCTACTGGATTGAAGTTTATTTGCTCTAAACCTTTCTTAGTCATTTTAATTAAAAACGGAGCACCCATTCCAATTTGTAGTGCTCTCGCCCCAATTATCCTTGCTTTTTCATATTTTGTAAACTTCATTTCAATTCTTTTCTTAAAATTTTACCATTTTTAAGACTTGCCTTTACCATTTCTTTAATGTCTTCCGCAGTTAGAGTACCTTCTCCCCCTTTCTGCATAGCACAAATATCACCATTTTCAAGAGTCGCTATTGTTAATCTTGCATCTAAATGCTTATACTCATCTATACTAGCATCACTCAAAATTTTATCTTTAATTCTAATGGAAGTACACTCTACTGGTAATTCTGATAAAGGTAAACTTCCTTTCTTTTTCTTATAATCTACTTTTTCTCCATCAAAACCTGGAATCTTAGCATCCTTCAAAGCTGCTAAAGCTGCTAAAGTAGCTGCATCTTGTAAATTACCACCATCATTAATGGTATAGATATCAATTAACACAAGCCACACTTTTTCACCTTCCTCAACACATAATTTTTTGAGATCTAAAGCTCCAGATTCTCTAATGGCTCTATCTACTACTCTTGCTAATTCAATACTATCTTCACTAGGCGGTCCACTTTCAAAATCTGGACTAGACAACGGCAACATTTCCGCACTTACAATAATAGTTCCTTCATCTGGATTATCTGGATAAGGAGTTCCCATTTCCATTTTAATCCCAACTATTACTTCTGTCTCCCCTAATTTAACTCTTGCACTTCCTTCTGCATTATTACTCACATCATTTTCTATTTGTACTTTCCTTATTTCGTCAAATTTTCTTCCATCTTCTCTTTTCCCTTTATTCAAGGAATTAACCAAATATTCTTTAGAAAGATTATCCATTTTGATATTTCTCCTTTAAAGCTTTTCTTTGAATTTCTAATATTTCCAAACAGGATTTACTAGCTAATTCTAAAGCTTTATCTATTTCTTCGGGTTTAATTCCCCCGTCTAATTGTAATAAACTCACTTCTCCTTTTCTAGGCAACATTGCCACTGGCATATCTGTGCTTCCTCCTTCATAATCTTCTTCAAATTTATCCAAGTCTACTAGCACCTTTCCTCCAACTCTTCCTACACTTATAGCACAGATCAAATCTTTCATTGGAATTCCTGCATCTGCTAAAGCCATACTAGCCGCACAAATACCTGCACATCTAGTTCCCGCATCTGCTTGTTGAATTTCCACAAAAACATCCACTACCGCATTTGGAAATTCTTCCAAATTCACAGCCGGCCGTAAAGCATTTCTAGTTACCAAAGAAATTTCTCTACTTCTTCTACTTGGTCCCGGTCTTATTCTTTCATCCACACTAAAACTCATCATATTATAATTACATCTTAAAATTCCTTTCTGAGGATTTTGCATAAATTTAGGATGTAAATTTCTCGGTCCTCTCACAGCCGCAATTGCAATAGTATTTCCAATTTTAAACATTGCACTTCCATCTGCAGATTTAACAATCCCTACTTTAGCTTCCATCTTCCTCATTTCGTCAAATTTTCTTCCGTCATTTCTTTTAATATATACCATCTACTTACCCCCCAATAATTTCTCTACTTTCTCGGTCAACCCAGATAAATGAGATTCTTTTTCAATTAATTTAATAGCCTCAATAGCTTTATTTGAATTATCTCCTTCTACCCATACTTTTCCATTTTGACCTACAAAAATTTTACATCCAGTTGAAGTTTTCAATAAGTTAATCATACTTCCTTGCTTACCGATCACTCTTGGTACTTTACTAGATGCAATATCTACAATCTTTCCATAAGTTTTGTTTAATTTCATCAATCCAGGTCCTTTCATACTTAAATCTACCAAATTACTTTTGTTCACATTAGAAATTTTGGCAACTACATAATCTCCAAAATTGTAATATTGACTTAAGTCTGCATTTCGGTCTATAAAATCCCGGCTAGCATCTCTTAGAGGCAATTGAGCATTATTACTAAATCCAAAATCTATTGCCCATCCACTAAATCCAATATTTACTACTTGACCAATTACATTATCTCCTATTTTAGGAGTATAAGCTCCAGATAACGGAATTAATTTTACTAATCTATTATCTATATTTACTAACCCGATTTTATTGGCCACCAATTTATCTCCATCTCTTATAACACCAGCGGCAGGTAAAAAGTCCATACCTTCTGCAATAACTTCGCCTGGTACCACTAATTTTTTATCTTCTATTAATATATTTCCCATTTTATTCATCCATCTCCTTAGTTTCTATATCTCCGTGAGTTAACTTATTTAGTTGATCAAAAAACTCCTCAATCATTCCTGGAGGAATCTCCATTGTTACATTCAAACTACCATCGTTACCCCACTCTTCACTTAGTATCTTTCCATATCTCTTAATAATACTAAATGAACTTCCTGCAAATTGTGCAGGCACTTTAATTTGAAATTTCTTAACCTCAAATTTAATCGGTAAAATTTCACTCAACTTACTTACTACATCTTGAATTTGATCTTCTGCGCTTTTGAACTCATCAATATTTACTCTCGCCTCTTCTATAGCATTTTCAATCCTTACTAATGGATGTGGCAATCCTGTCTTACTATCCACTGCATTTAATCTTATCAATTCAATCACTCTTTTCTTCTTTTCTTCTCTTAACTTAGTTCTATAATCTTTAGTTAATTGAATTGTTCCGTCTTTAACAATAATTTCTGCTACTTTCAAAATATCTTGTGTATCAAAAAACTTTTCCATCTCATGCTCACTTGCATGCAAACCTTTCTTAGCATCTTTGTATATAGATTCCGCAGCTAAAACTTCTTTAATATCTTCTAACTTTCCGTTTTTGAATTCAATTGCATCTTCACAATTTACTAAAACTTCAAAGCTTTCTTCTCCTTTCTTCAATCTAGCAATTACTGCTTCATCTAAATTAGTCATTTTGTTAATTTCTTCAATTCATTTAATTCAATTTTTCTATATTTCTTACCTTCTACACCCACAAAGGCTGCACTTATTCTATTAATATCAAAATCTTTTCCTAAAGCTTTCCTCAAGGCCCTTATTGATAAAGCAACCCCTTCATTGAAACTCATTCCATCTTTGTATTCTTTATCTAAAATATTGCTTACTTCTACTTCTCCTTCTCCAATCGCTATTGCTTTATATTGAAAGAAGATTCCACTTGGCTCTGTTGCAAATAATTTACTTTCTCCATCTTCGTCAACACCCCCAAATAAAATACTTACTCCAAACGGCCTAGCTCCCCCTACTTGGGTAAACCATTGCTTCATATCACAAATATTCCTTACTAATTCTAAAACATCAATAGGCTCATCATAAGTCACCCTATGTTGTTGTGCTTTTATTCTAGCTTTCTCTATTAAGATTCTTCCATCACTTACAAATCCTGAAATTGTAGCACCCAAATGTCCATCAATTTGGAATAATTTCTCTACAGATTCCCCTATAATTAATCTATTTGCAAATCTTTTATCTGTTAATAATAAAACTCCTTCCTTACATACGATACCAATAGCCGTACTTCCTTGTCTTATTGTTTTTTTAGCATATTCTACTTGTAATAATCTTCCATCTGGACTAAACATTGTACTAGTCCTATCATAACCCATCATTTGATGATTAACAGTCTCTTGTTCCATTTTTTTATTTCCCCCTTTATTTTACTTTATTTAAAACTCCACTTACTTTTACGTTTTTAAATAAAACTTTTTGATTATTAATTTTCTTGATTAACATTAAACTTGCTTTTGTGATATCTACATACTTACTATTTACTCTCACCACACCTTTATTTCCATCCACTAAATTATCAATTACTCTCACTCCTGCTTCTCCATAACTTAACTCTCCCATAAAATTCTTACAAGAAACGTTGACACTATTGATTATATCTTTTTTAGCTATTTTACCTTCAGAACTTAAATTAAAGGCAATATAACGTTTTTTTTCCTTCAAACTTGGCAATAATTTCACTTTCATTATAGCGAGAAAACATCCGTCTTCTTTTCTCTCTCACAAAAAAATCAAACAAAATGGACTTTATAAATATTATGGTTATTCATCAAAATCTTCCAATTCAAAGTCATCCCACTTATCTTCTTCCCCATGTTTTATCTTAAAACCTTCTTCTTCCTTCTTCTCTTTTAATTTCTTCTTCTCTTGTTTCTTTTCCTTTTTCTCTTTCTTTACTTCCTTTTCTTCTTGATCTAATCTCTCTTCTCTCTCTTTTTCTCTCTCTTTTTTCTCTTCTTCTTTCGCTTTTTCCTCCCTTTTCCTCTCTCTTTCTGATTCTTCTTCTCTTTTCCTCTTTTCTTTTTCTTCTCTTTCTAGTTCTTTTTCTTCCTCTCTCTTCAATTTTTCCACTTCTTTCTTTTCTACTTCTAACTCTTCTTTTTCTTTCTCTAACTGTTCCTTTTCTTTCTCCACTTTATTTTTATGGTGCTTTCTAAATTTACCCTTAATTGATTTACCTTTCTCTCCAATTTTAGTCTTAATATTTCCAACAAAACCAAAATTAATCTTCTTAAATGGAACAAATATTTTATTTACATTTTTTACTTTGCCTAAAAATCCAAATTTAGTTCTATATCTATATCCCAAATAACCTAAAATAATCAATAATAAAACTCCTGCACCTATCCAATAATATCTTTTATTTCCTCCTCTTTCAAGTATACTAGTCGCTCTTCCTGTTAATCTATCAAACCAATTCTCTTTAATTTCATTTTCTGCAGTCTCGGGTTCTACTTCTGCTTCTTCAGTTTCATTTCCAGTATTTGTAGTCCCTATAGTTGTATCACTAGTTAATCCCTTATCTACACTCACCGCAAAATAACTGAAACCAGGAGTTATAGCTTCATATTTCTGATCATCTCCATCTATACCTGCAGTTAAAGTTTCTAATTTAACCCATTGATTATTTACATATCTATTCAAAATTATTTTATTAGAATCACCTAATGCATTAATAGTAATCCAAGTCTTGGGTACCTTAAATTTAATCCTAGCTTCTTCTAGATCAGCCTCTAATAAATTAGAATTTATTTTCAAATATTTATAAACATCACTAACTGCACTCACACTATCTGGTTTAGAATCTTGTTTCTCCACAGTAATTTCCACATCATCCACTGCTCTTTTAAATTTAAATTCAAGTCCACTTACTCCTACATCTTTACTAATACTAAAAATTTTAACATCTCCTACCTCTGCATTAAACTTCAAAGTAGAAGTATCCATACTTGTAATTGGACTATCTCCCCCAGAACTTCCAGTACTACTCCCTTCATCATTAGAACCCCCATCATCAGGAGGTGTACAAGTCTGAGATTCACCTGGTTTATTTGTATCTGTCCCACATGAGTTTAAATCAGTACAAGTTCTAGTTCTAATCCCACTAGCAGGACAAGTTGTTGGATAACTAGGACAATCCCAATTTGGTTGACACACAGTCACATTCCAACTTACAGAAGTTCCAGTTTTATCAACATTGTCTAAACAAGTCACATCCCACGCATAATCTCCATTACCCAACGTAGTTGTTAATGTCTGATTAACATTGACACTAATAGTACTAGATGTTTGATTAGAAACTGTATCAATAATCAAATTACAAGATCCAATCCCATAATCTGTTACATTATAAATAAAGTCCACTGAATTACTATAAACAGAAGTTACATTCAAAGGAGAAACTAAAGCCACAACAGGATCACTTTTATCTACATATATGGTTTTATTCTCAGTATCTATACAATAGTTATTCAGATCACACGCTTTTACACCCCAAAGATAAATCCCATTACTATCTGGGAAGTTAACATTAAATTCCACATTAGTTTCATTTGTATTTCCACTAATATCTTGACTTTCATTAGCTCCCCAACCCGTATGATTATGATATAAAGTCACGTTGGTTAAATTATATTTACTCCCTATACTCAGATTAAAAAGCATATAAGCATTTGAAGTATAATTTGTATCGTTAACAGGTGAACTAAATGAAGTTAAAGTTGGTGGACCACTTGTATCTCTCACTAAGAAATTTTCAGTAGCTAAATTCTCGTTTCCATTTGTATCATTAGCCCAAGCCGTTATAGTATAAGTTCCCAAGTCAGTTAAATTTCCAGTAGTTATTTCTAAATCTGTAATAAAATCACTTAACAAAGACCCATTTGGATAACTCACATTTGCATTATAATCTGTTAAGAAAGCATCTACATAATCAACAGAAATTGTTAAATTTTCTTGATCCAGCTCTACAGTTTCATTACTTAATGTAAAACTAATGCTTGGAGTCACACTATCATTCAAAGCCGCATAAGCATCTATTTTATAGAAAGTTAAATTAGAATCTAATAATTCCTTGCCAGTTTCTTTCAACTCTTGAATTATCTTTTCTACTCCAACTTCCACATTTGTATCATTATAATATTGTTTTAACAGAGCTATAGTTCCTGCTAAATGTGGAGCTGCCATTGAAGTTCCACTTCTAATTTCATACCCTTCATTATAAGAAGTTGAATTTATACTTCCTCCAGGAGCCAAAAGTTCTAACAAATTATTTCTATCTGTATTTGTATAAAGAGAACCATCTTTATTAATAGCTCCAACCGCAGTCACATTTGAAATACAAGCTGGAGAACTAATCTCGGTTATACTTGCTCCATTTCCACTTGAAGCCACCACATTTATCCCTTTAGCCACTGCTGCATTAATAAAAGGAACTAAACTCAAACTAGCGCTCTCTCCATCACATGCACTTGTAAAGGAACCCGTGCCCAGACTCATACTAATAACCGAAATATTGTAAGTTTCTGCATTAGTTACACACCAATCCAATCCATCCTGTACATAACTACAACTCGCAGAAATTTCATTATTACATACTTTTACCCCAATAATAAAAGCATCCGGAGCCACCCCAATTAAACCTCCATTAGCAGCCGCAATTCCGGCCACATGAGTTCCATGTCCTTGATCATCAATAGGATCATAATCATTATTCTCAAAATCAAACCCTCCAATCACTTTATCACAAGAACCATCACTAATATTTGTAGTTAAACTACAACCTCCTAAATCCGGATGAGTATAATTCACTCCAGTATCTAAAATACAAATCCCTTGGTCTCTTCCAGTGATAGTTCCCAATCCAAAATCTAAAGTATGTACTAAAGATGCATTAATCAAAGGGATAGAGTCTTGCGCTAAAGTTTTATAGACTTGCTTAAAATAAATATTCTCTACTCTTTCATCTTGAACCAAATCATTTAATTCTTCAGAATTAATTTCACTTGTAAATCCTTTAATCGCACCAAACTCATTTTCTTTTTCGATATCCAGATCCTCCACAACTTCATCCACAACCACATCTTCTAAAGGTCCAAAAATCCCTTCCCTAACTTCTTCCTTCAGAACAACCACTACTTCCACTTCATTATTATTCTCTAACTCTTCTAAAATTTGTTCATCTATTTTTTCAGAATCTTCATTTGCATTAATAATCCCTAATAATAATACAAATACTAAGCTTAATATCAAAATTCTCTTCAAGCTCTCACCTCTTCCAAACAACCATTATATTCGTTATTTTCTGCCCATTGACATTTATTATCCACACATCCACAATTACTTAATTCTAAACATTTGTATTCTTCTAAATATTCACAGGTAGTTATCAAATCATCTGATTTATCTACCGATGTACACACTTGACTAGAACAACCCGCTATAGCGCAATCACTATCTTTTGTGCATTCCCAATTAGGGTTAGTATGACCACACCCATTTAACAGTACCAAAGATAA
>PVBE012048993.1_pt1 | contig 10175 bp, 9 predicted proteins | sample 1631181 | NCBI WGS metagenome assembly PVBE01 (sample SAMN08397723, study PRJNA350692) | Marine metagenome, whole genome shotgun sequencing project. | isolation source: water | place: Pacific Ocean | collected 2012-04 | reverse complement strand
TTCCTTCTGTTATCGTGCCTGCGGCCCGATAGCTCAATTGGCAGAGCAACTGACTCTTAATCAGTAGGTTGCGGGTTCGATTCCCGCTCGGGTCACCAAACAAGGCGGATATCAGTTCGCCAAACCTGTGAAAAGCCTCCGAAACGGCGTGAAGAACCGTTGCCGCACGGGAGGCTCAAATGCGAAACAGGCAACTTACTTCAGGCAACGACGACCGCACGCCCAGTACACATCAAGTGCATGGTCACCGCACGCCAGAAGTACGGCCGCAGCGCGATCAAAGCACGCTTTCTGGCCTTTCCGCCGGTCCAGGTGGCATCTTCGGATCCATGGAACCTGGCACCTCAACGTTCAACCCACCGATCTCGCAGTTGTCGGAATCCTATCTGCTGGCTCTCCAGGCGTACCGCCGTCGACCCGCAACAATTGATATGTATACGCGGGTGCTAGGCCGTTTCATCGAATTCCTGGATGATTGCCTAGGTAGGGTGTCGGCGCTCGATGACCTGAGCGCCAACAGCGCCCGCGCCCAGCGCCGACTTCATGGCCCGGTATCCGGAATCGAACCGTCGCGTGAAACCGACGGTGATGCGCCGGCGGCCGTGGGCGATTTCCGCGTCCACCATCCGCCGGCAATCCTCCACCGACTCCGCCATCGGCTTTTCGCAGAAGATGTCCTTGTCGGCCGCCAGCGCCGCCAGCACATCCTTCGCGTGAAACCCTCTCCAGGTCGCCACCAGCACCGCCTGCACCGCCGGGTCGTCGATCAATTCCTGCCCGTCGCCGTACGCCCGCACATCCGCCGAACCGGCCGCCACCACCTCCGCCCGCGCCGGGTCCACATCGGCCACCGCGACCACCCGCGCCCCGGCCACCCGTCGTTCCAGTCGCTCGAAATGATCCGCCCCCATCGCGCCCACGCCGATGATTCCCACCTGTGCGGTCACGCGCGCACCGCCTTCCCTTAGTTGATTCTCCTTATACCGGATCATTGGCCGCCGGCCTCCAGCACGTCAACCCGGGCCGTCGGGGACGGCCTTCATTCGCCTCCGGCGGTAGGCCGAATACCGCGCATTCGCTGTTAGCCCAAAACAGCCGGAGGCTGCTGTGTCGGCGGTGACGATGCAGACGAAATCAGCCTGCGGCTGCTGCTAGCTCTTGCGCCAGTACTGGCGGGTGGCATCGGTGGAGGGCTGATGGTCCCAGTGAGGTAGGCCGGTGGCGTCTTTGGCGGCTTTGATGGTCTGGCGACGCTGCAGGCTGGCCATCACGTCGCGCTCGATGACTTCGAGGTCGAAGCTGGCGGCGACGAGGCCCGCCAGTCGGCGCTCATCCTCCGCATGCGCCGGGTCGCCGGCCAGGTTCGTCCATTCATCGGGGTCGTTGGCAAGATCGTAAAGCTGCGGCGGGTGGCCGGTGGTGTGGATGTACTTCAAATCTCCCTGCCGCACCATCACGCAGGTGGTGTGGACGCCCTCCGCGTGCAGCTCGGAGAAGATGGCGCGGTCGGGCTCGGAGCCACCCTCGAGTAACGGCAGCAGGCTGCTTCCGTCCACCGGCAGCGCGGAATGCATCTTGACGCCCACCAGATCGAGCAACGTCGGCATTATGTCAACTAACGAGACCGGCTCCCGCACCGTTCTTCCCGCTTTCCAGGGCCGACCGGCAAAGATCAGCGGCACCCGCGACGACCACTCGTAGAAGGTCCTTTTCTGGATCATCCGCCGCTCGCCCAGCATGTCCCCGTGATCGCTCAGGAACACCACCAGCGTGTCCTCCGTCAGCCCGCAGTTGTCCAGTTCCGCCAGCAACTCGCCCACCTTGCGGTCGATGTAGGTCACCAGCCCGTAGTAGGCCCGCCGCAGGTCGTATTGCAGATCGCGGTCGTCCAGATTCGCGCCGTACGAACCATGAAAATGATTCAGCATTCGGTCCATCGCGTCGGTGTGCGGTTCCATATCATCCGGGTAATCCGGCAACTCGATTTCCGCATCCTCGTAGAAATCCCACAACTCCTGCGTCACGTGGAACGGCTCGTGCGGGTGGTGATACGAAACGCACAGGAAGAACGGTCGCTCGTCGCGTTCCGGCAGCGGACGTTGCAGGCTGTCCACATAGTCCGAGCGCTTGTGGCGGATATATTCCAGCGCCTTCCCCTGCACCTCCTCGTCATGATCCAGCCCCATGTTCCACTGGCGTACGCCGGCGGTGACGTAGTCGATGGCGATGGCGTTTTGCTGGTGTTTGCCGGGCTCTGGCAACTCCGCGCCGGGGTTCCGCTGAAGCAGCCACTGGAGATCGGAAGGGAAGATGTCGGTCGTCAGCCGGTGCTCGAATCCGTGCAGTTGATCGGGTCCGATAAAGTGCATTTTCCCCGAAAGGACCGTTTCATAACCGGCGGCGGCAAGGTAGTGGCAGAATGTGGGCTGGTCGGAGCGCAGAAAGGAGGTGTTGTCGTAGCAGTCCATGCGAGAGGGGTAGTTGCCAGTCATGAGGCCGACGCGGGACGGCAAGCAGACCGGACAGGGGGCATAGGCGCTGTCGAAACGGACGCCGGACTCCGCCAGCCGGTCCAGATTCGGCGTCTGCACCACCGGGTGCCCGTACGCGCCCATCAACTGCGGCACGAGTTGATCGCAAACGATCATCAATATGTTCGGTGTCTCCGGCACTTTCAATTTCCCTTCGGTGACGCGGCCATAAATGCCTACCCGACTCCGGCTTCCGCACTGTCCCGATACTATAAGCCCGAAGCGCTGGTCGCAGTCATCTTGACAGCTAGTCGACGGTGGCCAGTATGGCCCTCGCGCGGCGCGGGACCCAGGGAAGGTAAAGACAATCATGGCTGACACAGTTCGAGCGGCGGTGATGAATGGCCCCGGGGATCTGAGTATTGAGGAATACCCGTGGCCTGACCTCGAACCCGGGGCGCTCCTGATGAAGGTCGAGTACTGCGGAATCTGCGGCACGGACAAGCACGCCTACCGGGGTGAATTGGTTCACTTGAAGGGCACCGAGGCCGAATTCTCCACCGCATTCCCCCTGATTCCGGGGCACGAAATGGTGGGCACCGTGGCGGAGATAACCCCGGGTGCTGCGACGAACATCGAGTACGGCGGTCAGGCCCTTGAGGTGGGTGACAGAATCGCGGTGGCTCCGAGTGTCTTGTGCGGCCACTGCTACTACTGCCGCCACCCCAACGGGTATCCGTACTGCGTGAACCAGGGAGGATATGGGAACACGCTGTCGGCTGCCGAACCTCCACATCTGTTCGGAGGGTGGGCCGAGCACATGTACGTCCTGCCGCAAGCGTATGTCTACAAAATACCCGACGAGCTGCCCTCGGAAATAGCCGTGTATGTGGAGCTCATGGCCTGCGCGTTCGCGCTGGACCGTGCGCAGCAGGCTTCGCTCATGGACGGCTTCAATTTCGCCGACACCCTCCTGATTCAGGGAGCAGGCCCGCTGGGAGTCGCCCACCTGATCAAGGCTCGGATGATGGGAGCTGGGCGGATAGTGATGCTGGATGCGTCTGACTTTCGCCTGAACCTGGCCCGTGAATTCGGAGCGGACCTGACGCTGAACATCGAATCAACAAGCGAACAGGAAAGGCTCGACGCGATCCGAGACTTCACTCAGGGTCGTGGCGTGGACCTGGCGGTGGAATGTACGGGAAGGCCGGAAGCATTCGTCGAGGGCTTGAACCTCGTCCGCCGAAACGGCACCTATATCGTCGAAGGGCTATTCATCGATATGGGTGAGGTGATGATGAACCCCAACCTGATCTGCGGCAAGAGCCTCAACATCATGGGCATTTCCGGGCATCCAATGTCGGCCTACATCCCTGCCATGGAGATGATGGTCCGGCACCTCAACGACATGCCGCTCGATCGATATGTGACTCACAAATTCCCGCTCGATCATGCCGAAGAAGCTCTCAAGGCATCGATGGCCCCGGATACAATGAAGGTGGTAATTGCGCCGTAGCCAGTCCAGGTTCGGCGTCTTGACGACCGGGTGACCATAGGCGCACCCCACCTACGGTGCCATCTGGTCGTTGACGATCGTCAAGGTATTCTGCTTCGCCATGTCTAATCTACTACCGTAAGAATCCGGCCCGCCAGATACCATGGGTCGCGGCCCCTAGCCGCGGCCGCCGTCGGATCAATCCCCAAGGAGGACCCCGTGGCCGAAACGATCCGCGCCGCCGTAATGACCAAACCGGGCAGCATGGAGGTGCAGGAGTTCCCATGGCCGGTGCTGGAACCGGGGGCGATGCTGCTGAAGATCGAGTACTGCGGCATCTGCGGCACGGACAAGCACACGTTTCGCGGCGAGACCGTCCAGTACAAAGGCACGCCCGCCGAGAGCACCACCCCCTTCCCCATAATCCCCGGGCACGAACTGGTCGGCACCGTCGCCGAGATAACCGAGGAGGCCCGCACCGGACTCGAATACGCGGGACGCCCGCTGAAGGAAGGCGACCGTGTCGTCGTATGCCCCGATGTCCCATGCGGCAAGTGCTACGCCTACCGTAATTTCAACGGCTATCCCTGGTGCGAGAACCAGCGCGGCTACGGCAACCAGATGTCCTCGTCTGTCGCACCGCATCTATTCGGGGCCTGGGCGGAATACATGTACGTGCTGCCGACCGCGTTCACGTACCTGGTGCCGGACGGCCTGCCGCCGAAAGTGGCGCAGTTCGCGGAGTTGCTGGGCTGCGCGTTCTCGCTGGATCAAGCCCAGACGGGCTCGCTGATGGACGGTCATCAGTTTGGCCGCACGTTACTGATCCAGGGAGTCGGCCCGCTGGGACTGGCTCACCTGATCAAGGCGCGGATGATGGGCGCCGACCGGATCGTCGTGATGGACACGTTCGCGGAGCGGTTGGAGGTCGCGCGCAAGTTCGGGGCGGACGACACCATCGACGTATCCAAAACCACGGTGGCGGAGCGCCGCGAGCTGGTGATGCAGTACACCAACGGCCGGGGCGCGGACACCGCCGTCGAGTGCGCCGGGAGGCCGGAAGCGTTCGTGGAAGGCCTCTCGCTGGTCCGGCGCGGCGGCACCTACATAGAATCGGGCATGTACGTGGACATGGGCGAGGTGATGGTGAACCCGCACCTGATCTGCGCCGGAAGCCTGCGCATTCTAGGACTCGCCAATCACCCGGTCACGGCCTATATCCCCGGGATGGACATGATGCTGCGGCACCTGGACGACATGCCCCTGCGCGACATCGTCAGCCACGAATTCGGCCTAGCCGACGCCGCCGAAGCCATCCAAATCTCCCAGCAACCCGAAAGTACCAAAGTCGTCATCGCGCCCTGGGGATAGGTTGGCCGTGGAACGGCAGGTTCGGTCGCGCGTAGAGGTGCGGCGGTGAATTGGCTAGAGTGCGAGGACCGCTCGGTCGGGACCGGGGAGAAACTAGGCCAGGGGGACGAATTCGGTGGCGATTGGCGGCGGACTCGATAGGGCCGGAGTGGCAGGCTCGATCGAGTGCGCGAATTGCGGAGAGAGCAATCCGGATACTAAGGCATTCTGCGGCCCGTGCGGCACCAATCTGGAGCACGAAGGCAACGACCAGGCGGCAAAGCTGGACCCACCCGGCGCCCGTGACGAGGGGGCGACGAAACATGCCGGAAGATCTGTTCGCCAGGCTGGTTTCAGCCAGCGGGGAGGTAGTGGGTGAGCGGCGGCAGGTGGTGGCCCTGTTTACCGATCTGGAGGGTTACACGCGGCTTTCGGAGCGGCTTGGAGAGGAGGCATGTGTGGATTGATGAGCCCGATATTCGACATGATGATCAAGTGCGTGCATCAGGAAGAGGGTGCGGTCCAGAAGCTGACGGGCGACGGGACGCTGGCTCTGTTCGGAGCCCCGCTGGCCCTGGAGGACGCACCGGCACGGGCCGCGCAGGCGGCGATGGCGATCCAGGCGGGGATGGAGGGGCTGTCACGGGAGATCGATGAACGCCCCAGGGGAACGCCGCGCATGCCAATTGGCATTCACTGGGGGTCGGTGGTCATCAGCAGCATGAGCACCGACATGCGGATGCATATTGAGGTTGTGGGAGACACGGTGAATCTGGCGGCGCGGCTGCAGGCGGAGGCGAAACCGGGAGGAATCCTGCTGAGCGAGACGGCCTACCGGGATATCGCCCCGTACGCCGAGTGCGAGTTCGCCGGGGAGCGGGAGGTGAGGGGCAAGTCGGAGCCGCATAAGGTCTATGATCTGAAGCGTCTGCGTAGGGACACGGGACGGTTCGCGGCGTCCCTGGAGCGGGGTCTCACGAGTCTGGTGGGCGGGGAACGGGAACTGGATGTACTGCGGCAACTCCTTAGGCAGGCGGCCGGGGGACGGTTGGCGGTGGCTGACATCGAGGAGCTCTCAATCTCAACGACTCAGGTGGAATGACTTCGAGGAACTCGGTCGACGCAGATTTGAAAGGGACTCATAGCCTTCCTGTCGCTGAGCGGATTCTCACAGGTTATACGGGCTTGAAGCCGGCGGATTTCGACATCCTATCTTCCAAGTTGGATGTCGTGACTTTGGGGCATACCAGGACTGGACCCATGTGACCCAATCCGCGAGCGCGGGTATAGCCTCCTCGAATGTTCGGACCTCGAGACTTGGCAAGCAAACAGCGAGCCATCGACCGAGAGGTCGAGCTTCGCGCACCTGATGTATGCGCCAACGCCACCGCGAGCAAGAGCAGCGAATTGCCGCTGGTCGTTCCGGCTCTTGCTCGAAATCATGTCTCCAAATCTCAAGGAGAAATATTTCTCGGAATTCTGGCTCTATTCCCGAGCCAATTCGGTAGTATTTCTCAGGTGAATCGTTTCCAGACAGGCAACGGACTTCACGATTCGGTCTGGCGGCTCACAGGTTTGATAGAGCCAAAATAGAGAGAAATCGACCCACGTACTCTTAATCAGTAGGTTGTGGGTTCGATTCCCACTCGGGTCACCACCGGCCAGTTCACAGGGATGGAACACCTAATAGTTGGAGTCGCCTCATCGGCGCCCTGCTTGTCTGCTACAACGCCTTCGCGTACTTGAAGATGGGCTACGCCGCCGCCATGTCTTTCATTCTCTTCATGGTCATCGCCGCCGTCACCTTCGTCAACGCCCGCCTTCTGCGCTACGACATCGGCTACCAGCGGCCCGCACCGGGCATCCTTGCGCCCTCCGCCGCATCGCCCGCGAACCATTCCATGAATGGAAGATCCCAAAACGGCTAGGATGTGGTGGGAGTCAACGCGCCGCTTTCGCGACCGGTGGGTTCTGATCGGGGACGGGCCATGGCTACAACTACCGCCGCATCGCAACCAGCCCCGCGCCGACATCGTCGATTCGGCAATCGCGGCGGATTCGCTGGCTACGTCTTCGTCGCTCCGTCCATGATCTTCCTGATCGTCTTCATGATCCTGCCCATCCTCCTGGCCTTCTACTACAGCCTGTCCGACTACGACATGATGAAGGCCCCCAGCTTTGCCGGGCTCAAGAACTATCGCAATATCCTCGGCGATGTCCGCTTTCCTCAGGCCATAAACAACACCCTTTACTTCGCCTTCGCCACCGTGCCTCTCGGCGTCGTCACCTCCCTGGCCCTGGCCGCTCTCATCGACCGCCAGATACGCTCCATCTACTTCTTCCGGGCCATGTTCTACCTGCCCGTCGTCAGTTCCTTCGTCTCCGTCTCTCTCATCTGGCTCTGGTTCTACGAGCCCCAGTTCGGTCTCGCCAACGAGGCCCTCGAAACTCTCGGCCTGCCCCGTCTGAAATGGCTCCAATCCGCCAAGACCTCCATGCCTTCCATCATCATCATGAGCGTCTGGAAGAACATGGGACTCAACATGGTCATCTATCTCGCCGGATTGCAGGGCATCCCGCCCCATCTGTATGAAGCCGCCAAGATCGACGGCGCCGGCCGGTTCGCTCAGTTCTACCACATCACCCTGCCCCTTCTCGCCCCCACCACCTTCTTCGTCGTCATCGTTTACTTCATCGGCGCGCTGCAGATGTTCGTCCAGGTCTGGATCATGAGCAACCGCATGGAGACCGGCGGCGGCGCCGACATCGGCGGCCCCCTCGACAGCACCCTGACCGTCGTCCTTTTCGTCTACCAGAACGGATTCGAGTACCTGAAGATGGGCTACGCCGCCTCCATCTCCTTCGTCCTCTTCCTGGTCGTCGGCATCGTCACCATCATCAACGCCCGCCTCCTGCGCTACGACATCGGCTATTGACGCGTTCTCGTAGCTCTCCGCACCCCGTAGCTGCGCCGTGGAAGGGCCGATGCTTCAGACGATAACTGAACGCTCTTCGCTCAGGGCCTAACTCAAGGAAGCACAGCGCTCAGGCCGGAATACCTCTTAGTCAGTAGGTTGTGGGTTCGATTCCCACTCGGGTCACCCAAGGCCTCTCTACTGAAGGTCGCAGACTCGATAACTGAGGAACTGTTACCGACGGCTCTGCTCCTGAGCCACCTAGGACCGTGATATCCGTTCGGTCGCTAATGCCCGTTCGTACAGGGCATGCGTGGGAGATTACGTGCTATCGTCCCCGCAGGCGATACGGAGCCGCTTACCGGGTAGTGGAGCCGGTCTTCTGGGGGTCTGAGAGTGGCGGGGTCCACTTAAGAGGCGAGGCGAACGCTCCACCTGGACCGTCACGGCGGAGAATCTTCGATGGCCGATAACTCCGCTGAAAGCAACAGACGGACCAGGCGACAAAGCCCGCACCGCCGGCGCGAACCCGTATTCGTCATAAGCCGCGGTTTGTTTACCCGCATCGAAGTGCTGGCGCCGCGGCGCCGGACCCGCCTGCTGGGTCCGCACGCCATGCTCGTGCTGGGATTCCTGGCCATCATGCTGGCCGGGGCTCTGATTCTGATGCTCCCCCTGGCCAGTGCATCGGGCCAGGTCACCGGATTTGCGGACGCCCTCTTCACCTCCACTTCCGCCACCGGTACCCACGGACTGGTCGTCGTCGACACCGGCACCCACTGGAGCATCTTCGGCCAGGCCATCATCATCATCCTGATGGAGATCGGCGGCCTGGGTTTCATGGCCGGCACCATCCTTCTCTTCGTGTCCCTCGGGCGGCAGTTGTCCATCCGCCAACGCCAGGTTTTCCAGGAGTCTCTGGTGCTCACGAAGATCGGCGGTCTCCCCGGTATCGCCCGCCGCTTGCTTCTCTTTACGGTCGCCGTCGAAGGCCTTGGAACCCTGCTTCTCTATCTACAGTTTCGCGGCGACAGCGCCATAGGCCCGGATAACGCCTGGTGGTACGCGGCCTTCCATGCCGTCAGCGCCTATACCGGCTCCGGATTCGATCTCATGGGCAAATTTCAGAGCTTCCAGGGGCAGGCCCTGCATCCATTCGTACTCCTCACCATGCTGGCCATGATCGTTCCCGGCGACTGCGGCTTCCTAGTCGTGCTGGACGTACTGCGCGGCCGGCGATTCAGCCGGTTCGGCATGGAGACCAAACTCATCCTCTCGCTCAATTTTTTCCTCTGGCCCGCCGCTGCGATCGGATTCCTTCTACTGGAGTCATCCAATCCGAATACCCTCGGCGAGATGCCCTTCTGGCATCGCGTCTCCAACGCGCTCTTCCAGGGAGTGACCGTGCGAAACGCCGGTTTTTCGACCGTGGATTTCGGACAAGTCGGCATTCTCACCCTCATGTTCTTCGGCATTTTCATGTTCATCGGGGCAGCCTCCGCGTCCATGGGCGGCGGGATCAAGGTCAATTCCCTGGGAGTCATTCTGGCCGTTGGCCGGGCTGGTCTATTCCGACGACCCAACGCCGAAGCCTTCGGCCGAACCATCCCCGTCGACCGGGTCTACCTATCCCTCACTCTCGTCCTGCTCTTCTTCGGTTGGCAGATCTTTTCGGCGCCTATCATCTTCGCCATGCAGATTGTCGATCCTGACGCCGCGTCCACCCTGTTCGACACCCAGTCGGCGCTGGGAAATATCGGCCTCTCCACCGGCGTCCCCAGGAACCTGAACGCGCCGGGCAAACTCTTTATGAGCCTGCTGATGTTAATCAGTCGCCTGGGACCATTGACCGTTGCCCTCGCCCTGCTGCAGCGCACCCGGCCCGCCAACCGCAAGTACCCGGACGGCGGCTTGATGGTTGGCTAAGGGCCTCTGCCTCCGACC
>PVBE010872738.1_pt1 | contig 10175 bp, 10 predicted proteins | sample 1631181 | NCBI WGS metagenome assembly PVBE01 (sample SAMN08397723, study PRJNA350692) | Marine metagenome, whole genome shotgun sequencing project. | isolation source: water | place: Pacific Ocean | collected 2012-04 | reverse complement strand
GTCATCCTTTCGAGTTCTCCCTCCGACATTTCTTTCGGGTTGCAGGTGATCCCCCCCTTGCCGCCGCCGAAGGGGAGGTTCATCAGGGCGCATTTCCAGGTCATCCACATGGAGAGTGCCTTTACTTCGTCCAGCGTGACGTCCGGATGGTAACGGATGCCGCCCTTGGCCGGGCCCCGTGTCAGCGAGTGCTGGACGCGGTGGCCGGTGAAGACGACGACATCCCCGTCATCCATTCGTACCGGGATCGCCACGGTGAGCGATTTCCGCGGCGTGGCGAGGATTTCGTACATACCCTCGTCCAACTTGAGCAGATCGGTGACGTGACGAAGTTGTTGAAGGGCGATGCTCCACGGGTTGGGACGGTTGTCCACTCCGGTTTTCCGGTTGGGTTTGCTACGGATGGACCGGGATCTCGCCGGTTTGACCTTGGTCGCCATTCTGCGTTCTCCTCGCTGTTATCAGGATACGGCGGATCGCCCCGTCTCCCGGGTCGACAATCGGATGGCATCTTCCACGGGGATGACGAAGATTTTTCCTTCTCCGCCCGTGCCGGTGTCGAATCCCAGTTTCAAATCCCGAAGGAGATCCTCTACGACACCTTCGTCAACCACGATCTCCATCTTGAGCCGATCTTCGGTCTCCGGCGTGATTCCCGATCCGTCGTCGAGATTCTTGAAGCCGGTGACTTCCCACGCGGTCATCCCGTCGAGGCGGTGCCGGGACAGGATCTTGAGCATGTGTTCTTTCGATTCCCGTGAAATGTAACACTCGATTTTACGAAGCATCGTTTCCTCCCGATCGTCTGCTTTCACATGGATTCTATCGCCGCAAAAAGAATCCCGACAGCAATTTTTTCAAAAGGCGCATGCCCACACGGAGGGGGCCGTTGGTGGGGATCCCCACCCGGTGGAGGGCGGAACCGGTTTTCAAGAGGAGTCCGAGCGCGTGCGCATGGCGGGCGGCCGGGAGATTTGCGGGGCGCGGGACATGCACGCTCCCCACGATGTCGCTTCGGCGGCGATGCCCGGAACGGGGGAAGCGTCCCCCGCGTGGATCACCCACTCACCCTGGGTTCCGAGGAGCCTGTGCACCTGGGGTCTCTCTTCTCCCCAGATAAGGGCCACGTCGCCGATTCGGGGCGTCGCCTGTTCCACGGGAACCCTCTCCCCGGTGGAAATCGTCGGGGACATCGATCCGCTGGCTACTTCCACGGAATGGTGGGACGAGATCCCGATGATTTCGGATACCCGGCAGATTCCAGGGCGGTCCGTTCCGTCTCCCCCATGAATCGCCCACGGGGGGACGACCTTGAGGATGCGGTGGAGAAGGTATCCGTCTCCCGCCCGGATGAATCCCACCATCCCGGAGACGATCGGCGGGGCGGGAACGACCCGAACGATCTGGCCGTTTCGGAAGGTCGGTTCCATGCACGGTCCGTCGAGGGCGACGTGAACTTCGCCATTCCGAAGGAGGTTTTCCTCGGTGGAACCCTTCTCGACCGGTATCGCCATCTTACCCAGAGTATACTCGCGGCCCGGTTCATCTGCTATAACGGGTGGAAATTATGGGGCTCGCATCGACCACGTTAAAGATCGCGGGTGTCCGGATCCGTCTTCGGGGCGCGGCTCGATCGATCCGGCGCGCCGCGCGGAGGTATTCCCCTTACGTCGTCGAGGGGAGTGCGGACGTGACGCTCGACTGGCGGGAGGGGGTTCCCCCGCGGAGTTCCCGGTGGCCGAACCCGTCGGTTCTGAACGGGAAGGGAGATCGAGTCGTTCTGTCGCGGCGGGATTTTCACGGCGAAATGACCGGGGGAAAAGGCCGGTTTATTACCGAGCCGAAACTGATCTCGCTCGACTCCTTCCTCCGCGTTCTCATGACCGAGGTTCTCGCCGGGAAGGGAGGTCTCCTTGTCCACTCCGCGGCGATCGGGAACCGGCTCTTCCCGGGAAGGAGCGACGCGGGAAAATCGACGCTCTCTTCGCTGGCGCCGAAAGGGAGAGTCCTGAGCGACGAGATCGTCGCGGTTCTGCCCACCCGGCGCGGATTCGATCTCTGCGCGACTCCCTTCTGGGGTTCCTTTCGACGGGGCACGAGCACGGACCGGAAGGCACTTCGTACCATCTTCTTCCTTCATAGAAGGAAGCGGGAGAGGATCGACCGGATCGATTCCGCCGAGGCGTTGACCCGTCTCCTGGAATGCGTGCTCTGCTTCCGGGACGATCATGCGCGGGGGGCCCGGTTGCTGGAGATCGCCGGGAAAGTGGTTTCGTCGGTCCCGACGTTCACGCTTTCCTACGACGCGTTCTCCACCCGGTTCGCCGAACTGGAGGATCGCCTGGTCCGGGCGGAGTGAACGATGGACGGGGCGTGCGCCAACTGTTATTGATGAAGGGGGAGAACCGTACATGGAAAACGAAATGACCGGTCCTGAAGAGGCGAAACGGGCCCTCCTCTACGCCATCGTGGGGGTCTTTTTCCTCGGATTCATTCTGGGTCCCCTGGCCATCGTGAAGGGGGTTCGTGTTCGCCGTGAATCGCAGGAAGGCAGAACCATGGCCTCCGTCGCGCTGGGAATCGGGATTCTCGCCACCCTCTCCGGATGCGCCATCCTGGTGCGCATCGTTTGGAATATATGGGTCGGGAACTACCCTCCGGGCCCATAATTTTCTTGACCTTCCGGACCTCCTTCCCTATCCTTACCGACCTTCCAATGGAGAAAATAATGGCGGACGTGACGAAAATCGAGAAATGGCAGGAAAAGGCGAAGACGCTCCGGGAATCGACCCAGGCGTCGAACCGGCGGGCCCTGCACCGCAAGATAAAGACGGCCCAGACCCGCCTGAGAAAACTCCAGGGCGAAGAGGGCGACGAGGCGCAGAAGAAGAACGAACCCGTCATCGCGGAACTCACGGAAAAGCTCACCGGTCTGCGCGGAGACCTGAAGAAGGCGATGGAAGAGGGCGGTCGCAAGGCCCGCAAGAATATCCGCCGCGTCCAGAGGAAGATCACCGAGGTGACGGAGAACAACTCCACGCTGGAAGAGAAGCAGGCCCGGCTTCAGAAACTCTCCGACCATATCGGAAAACTCTCCACCGATTTCCAGAAGAGCCTGACCAAGGGGCAGATCAACGCGTTTGATCACTCCCTCAGGAAGAAGGTCAAATCCCTGACCCGCCGACTCAAGCACGTGGGCCGACGGATCGAAACGCATAAAAAGAAGCATCCTCCGGCCCCGGCCCCCAAGGCCGAAGGCGAAGCGTCGTAGTTTCTTCTTCTCCCTGATCCTCGTTCCCGGGTGGTTCACATGAAAGAGTATGTCCTCCGAGGCGGAGAAGGTCCCGCGCGCTCCTTTGGAATCAATTACCAGGAGGAGCTGAATCCGGAGCAGTGTGAAGTCGTCATGGCGGGGGATGGTCCCATCCTCGTCATCGCGGGAGCCGGAAGTGGAAAAACCCGGACGGTCACCTACCGCGTCGCGCGCCTGCTGGAAAGTGGCGTTTCCCCCGGCCAGATCCTCCTCCTGACCTTCACGAACAAGGCCGCACGCGAGATGCTTCGCCGGGTCACGGAACTGGGGGGGGGGGACACCGGCATCCTGGGCGGAACCTTCCACCATGTCGGTAACCGGGTCCTCAGGAAGCATGGCGAGAAGGTGGGAATCAATCCCCGGTTCAACATCCTCGACCGGGACGATTCGAAGAACCTGATCGGCGACATTATTTCCCGGAACCATATTTCCCGGACGCACAAGAAATTTCCCAGGTCGACCGTTCTCCTCGACATTCACAGTTATTCCATCAACACGGGGATGGCTCCCGACGCGGTCATACTGGACCGGTACCCGATGTTCCTCGAGTTGCGGGACATCCTTCTCAACATTCTTCGCGCGTACGGGGAGCGGAAAAGGAAGCTCGGGTTGGTCGATTTCGACGACCTCCTGACGGGGTGGCGTGATCTCGTCCGGAACCACGGGGACGTTCGGGAAGAACAGTCCCGGATGTGGCGGCACATCCTCGTCGACGAATACCAGGATACGAACCACCTCCAGTCGGAAATCGTGGAGACGATCTCCGGTCCGAAAGGGAACCTGATGGTGGTGGGCGATGACGCCCAGTCGATCTACGCTTTCCGCGGCGCGAACTTCGGGAACATCATCGAGTTTCCCGATCGTTTTCCCGACTGTCGCGTCTTCAAACTCCAGAGAAATTACCGGAGTACGCCGGAGGTGTTGCGGTTGGCGAACTCCTCGATCCGGAACAATCCCCGCCAGTTCCACAAGGAACTGCAGGCGGTCCTTCCCTCCGGGGAAAAACCGGACGTGGTCGCCTGCAACGACGTGGGGGAGCAGTCCCGTTTTATCGCCCAGCGGATGATGGATTTTCACGAGGGGGGGATGCCCCTTTCGGAGATCGCCGTCCTTTACCGCGCCCATTGGCTCTCGATGGAACTCCAGATGGAAATGACCCGGCTCGGGATTCCCTTCCAGGTCCGCAGCGGCCTTCGGTTTTTCGAGCAGGCGCACGTGAAGGATGTCGCGGCCCATCTCAAGATCGTCAGCAATCCGAAGGACGAACTCGCGTGGAAGCGCATCCTGAAACTGTATCCCCGCGTGGGCAAGGCGACGGCGGAGAAAATATGGAACGTCGTGGAGGGCATGGAAGACCCTCTCCCCCACATGAAGGACGCGGGCGTGGTCGATCGCGTTCCCACCGCGGGCCGGAAGGCGTGGAAGGAAATCGCGGGGCTGATGGATGTTTTGCGCGACGAGGAGATGATCCGCGCCCCGGGCAACATGATCCGGGAAGTCCTTCTGTCGGGGTACGAAACTTATCTTACGGCGCAATACCCGAACGCCTCGGCCCGGATGGACGACCTGAAGCGCCTGGCCGATTATTCCGTGCGGTACGAGAACCTGGACCAGCTTCTTTCCGAACTGGCGCTTTCGAACACCGTGGCGGGACGCGAGGCGGTGGAGGCGGGGGATGGGGATGACGCGGTCATCCTCTCGACCGTGCACCAGGCGAAGGGGCTCGAGTGGGAATCCGTTTTCATGCTCTGGCTCGTGGAGGGAAAAATCCCGGACGCCCGGTCCCTCCGCGAAGAGGGCGGGGAAGAGGAGGAGCGACGGCTCTTCTACGTCGCCGCGACGCGCGCGAAGAAACATCTCACGCTGGTCTACCCGACGGTGGCGGATGAACGGAACATGATGGGGGTGGTACAGCGGCCCTCCCGGTTCCTGGAAGAACTCGATTCCTCCGTCTACGAACAGGTCGGGATTTCCTACAGCGATTATTGATCAGGTCTTCTGACGCCCCTTGAGAGGCGGCCCGATCTTCTCCACTTCCTTCAGCAGTTCCTCCAGGGTCCCCTCCCGGATTCCCCTTCGCACGCGCCTCATGAGTTCCATGTAATAATGAACGTTGTGGAGGGAAAGCATGCGGAGTCCGAGGATCTCGTTCATCTTGAAACAATGGCGGAGGTAGGCCCGGCTGAACTGTCGGCAGCAGGGACAGGAACATGCGGGGTCGAGGGGGCGTTCATCGAAGGCATGGGCCTCGTTCCGGATCTTGACGATGCCCCCGCTTGTGTAGGCCCACCCGGTCCGGCCGAAGCGGGTGGGAAGGATGCAGTCGAACATGTCCACGCCGCTCATCACGGCCCGCACGATGTCGACCGGGGTGCCAGCCCCCATCAGGTACCGGGGTTTCGACTCGGGAAGAAGGGCGGCCGTCAGGTCCGTGATTTCGTGGAGGGTCTCCGCGGGTTCTCCCATGCTGAGCCCCCCGATGCTGAAGCCGGGTGGATCGTCCCCGGCGATCTGCTCGACGCATTGCTTCCGGAGATCCGCATGGGTGCTTCCCTGGACGATCCCGAAGAGGCCCCGGCCGTCTTCCGGCTGGCGGCAACGGTCCCACCACTTCTTCGTTCGCGCGGCGGCCTTCTCCGCCTGTTTTCGTTCGCAGGGATAGGGGGAAGGTTCGTCCAGGGGCATCCAGATATCCGATCCGAGTCTTCGTTGAATCTCCAGGACACGTTCCGGGGAGAAGAAGATTTCAGCCCCGTCGAGATGGGATCGGAAGAGCACGCCATCGTCCGTAATCTTCCTCAGCCTGGCAAGGCTGAAGACCTGGTACCCGCCGCTGTCCGTCAGGATCGGCCTGTCCCAGGCCATGAACTTGTGCAGGCCTCCGAGCCGCTCCAGGGATTCGTCCCCGGGCCGGAGGGAAAGATGGTAGGCGTTTCCGAGCAGGATCTCGACGCCCGCGGCGTGAAGGTCATCGGGGGCGAGCGTCTTTACCGTCGCCTTCGTTCCCACGGGCATGAAGACAGGCGTTTCGACGGATCCATGGGGGGTTTCGAGGGTGCCGGTTCGCGCCCGTGTCGCTCCGTCCCGTTCCCCGATCGTGAATTTCAAGCGGGACCTCAGCGATCAAGAGCGCGGCGAAGGGGGAGCAAAATTTCGCGGGCGGCGGGAAGTTCCTTCAGCGCTTCCACCCGGGCCAGGCTTTCCGGCCACGCGACGAGCGCGAGCGCCCGTCCGATCGAAGCGGAATGGCCGGGGATGCGGGTGATCTGCTGGACGAGCGCGTCGGCGCATCCCTTCCTGATTTTCTTTCCGGAGCCGGCCCCGCGCGATTTCCATCCCCATTCGCTTCCGAGGAGTCCCAGGGCGGTGACCAGGTCGAGGTCGAGGTCGGGATCGGCCCCGAGACGAAACCGGATCGCGTCGAGAGCTCCCAAGGTGGGAACGCGTCCCAGGGCACGGGCGCACGCCCGGCGAACGTCCAAGGGGGACTTGCCGTCGATAAATTCGAGGAGGGTGGGGAGCGCTTTTTCACCAGCGCACATTCCCAGCGAGACGGCCGCTTCACTTCTCCACAGGGGGGCTTCGTTTTCGTTTGCGAGAATTTCTTCCAGGAAGAACATTGCCCGGACGTCGCCCGTCTGTCCCGCCGCGGCGATGATCGCCTGCCGGAGGACCTTTCTTTCTTCCCGGCCGGCATCCCCTCCCGAGAAGGGATGTTCCGAAAAAGTCCAGCGCCACCGTTCCAGGAGGAGCGGGATTCCCCGGACTCCCACGTGGCGGAACTGGCGGAGACAGAGAGGAACGGGTCTTCGGAAATTTCGGTAGACGTTCGGGTCAAGCCCACGGGGCCGGTCGAGTTCCGCGGCGAGTTCCGGCTCTTCGATCCGAAGCCGGCACGCCTCGGCTGCGAGCGCCCTTGTCCAGTTTTCCCGGGTCCATTGGCCGGGAGTCGCCGCCTCTTTCAGGCGGGGAAGATCGGAGGCGTCGAAGCTCTCCCGCAGGGCGATGTATTCCGCGGATCTACCGGGAGCGATTTCGGACAGCCTGTCGAGGGCGTCCTGTGCCCGGGCGACGCCGCAAAGAAGGAAGAGGGCTACCGCTGTTTTTCGCGCGCTAATCATCCCACCAATCCTCCGCAGGGGGCGTTCGTATCGTGTTGATTCCGCAATGCGCTTCTCCCAGGTTCTGGTGATAGGCGTTGAAGACGTCCGTGAAGATGACGTTGACCGGGTTGGCGCCCGTGCCGAACACCTCCAGCGCGGTTTTCGTCGCGTCGGCCCACGCGTCGGTCGGATCGTGGGGACCTTCCGGATCGGGAACGACCAGGCGGGTGGTTCCGTTGGCGAAGGCGAGGACGACCATGTTGGCGACGCCGGGATTGTACGCCGCGGCTTCCCCCGAGCCCACGTCTTCGAAGAGAACCGGCACGTCGATGACCTCGGAGTTGGACAGTCCGAAGGCGGTTTTGTACTGCGCGCGAATCGCGTCGATTCTCTGTTGCGCTTCCTGGTTGTAGGTCATGAGGGCGGAGTCGTTCAGGACCTGGTCCACGGTCGTTTCCCAGGATCCCCGGTTTTCGAAAATCTTCAGGCTTCCCCCTCCGGAGGTCTGCACGTTCTCCAGGATCTGCTTCGCCAGCGCCGGGGAGGCGAGCGCGATGATCCATCCCTTCGGGGAGGAGGGCGCCTTCACGAAAGAGGTGAACTCGTCCACGTGCCCCACGGCAAGCCACTCGCTGGAGACTTCCAGGTGGGGTCCCTGCACGTCGAGCGCGTCGAGGAAGGTCCTGTACGCCTGGTCCATGTGAAGATTGTTCCAGGTTCCGCCCCCGATCGTGTAGGAGGAACCTCCCCCGACGACGATCCTGCCCCAGGGGTACCCGGAGTGGGGGGGGGCGATTTCCAGGTTACCCCCGTAATTGATCGACTGGCTGTTCGACCCGAACTCGAAATGGAAGTCCTGGTCTGCGCCGAAGAGGTATTGTTCGCCCCAGTTGTCGATCGGACGGTTCCGGGCGCATTGGAGAACGCTGTCGACGCGGCGGCGCGGTCCCGTATCGGTGGGAAGAAGGACGAAACCGCGTTCGGACGAATCCTGGATCCACCGGTCGTTCAGGTAGGCGTTCCCGGGAACCGCGTAATGGGTGAATCCCCCCGCGGTCGCGGCCGCCTGGAGATCGCTTCGGAAGGAGGCGTTCGACGATCCGAGGTCGACCACGTGGAGCGTTTCAACGGGCAGGAGGTTGTGGTCGAGGATCAGGGGGGCGCATCGAAGTCGAACGAGGTCCGCGCCGATCAGCGATCCTCCGCCGTCCCGGATTTCGAGCGTCAGGACGATCTCCCCGTTCCACGTGGAGTCGGCACGACTGGTCGCCTCGATGCCCAGTTCAATTTCTCCGGCGATGATGTCCGCGATCGGAAGCGGGAAGGAGGATCCTGTTCCCGAAAGCAGGGACCAGGTGGAGCCTCCATTTCGGAAGAGGCGGGACCTGTTCGCGGGGGAGGCGAGAATCTTCGCGGTGCCGTCGGAAGGAGCCGCGTCGAATTTCCGGACAACGATTCGGGCGAGGTCGAATGCGTCTTCCGATCCGGTGACGAAGCTTCCACTGTTGTCTGGCAGTCCATCGTTGTCGTCGTCGTCGATATTGAGGTAGAAGACGGCTCCCGAAGTGGCGGACCAGAAATGTTCCGAGGCGTCGTCGTCGCTGTTGTTCTCGACGGTACCGTCCCGGTCCGAGTCGACGTCAAGGTCGACCTCGGGCTGGGGAGGTGTTACGGGTGGGGACGTGCCGGGAGAGGGGGAGGGGTCGGAATCGCTGTCGGAACTTCCTCCCCCGGGACTGCATCCCCCGCAAATCCATCCCGCGAGGAAAAGGGCCAGGAGGGCTCTTGTCTGCATAGTCATATGGGCCACGATCTTAAGACACCCCCCGGGTCGATCTCCAGACAAAAAATCGACAACCCATTTATGGGTTTATGGGTTTCTTTTGTATACTGGGCCGAACGCTCAGAGAGGCAGGTGAGGATGCGCGCCCTGGTCCGGGCCCCGACGGAATCGTACGCGGAATGTCTGCGTCTCGATTCTTCCCGTTCCATCGACGCCGGCAAGGCGATCGCCCAGCACGCGGCCTATTGCCGGGTCCTGGCAGAATGCGGGGTCGAAGTGATCCCCCTTCCTCCCGAACCGGATTTGCCGGACGCCTGTTTCGTCGAGGATACCGCTGTCATCGTCGGAGACGTTGCGGTCATCTGTCGTCCCGGCGCGGCACCGCGAAGAAGAGAGACGTCCGCGGTCATGGAACACCTCGCCAGGACGCATCATCTTCGCTGGGTCGACCGTGGTTTCATCGACGGCGGAGACATCCTCCTGCAGGAATACACGGCGTACGTCGGACTGAGCGGTCGGTCGGATGCCCTGGGAGCCTCGAAACTCGAACGCATCCTGGAACCGCTCAATATCGGCGTCAAAACCGTTCCCGTGGAGAGGTTCGTTCACCTGAAACTGGGCGCGACCCCCCTCGGGGAAGGCGAGATCGTTCAACTGCGCGGGGCGTTTCTTTTTGGAACTTTCGGCGGGGCGGAGATCGTGGAAGTGGACGAACCGGAAGGGGCGAACGTGCTCGTCGTGGAGGGGCACGCAATCGTCGACGCGGTCGCGACGCAGACCCGGGCGATCCTGGAGGAACGGGGATGGACGGTTCACCCGGTCGAGTTCAGCGAGTTTTCCGCGGGGGACGCCGGCCCTTCCTGCCTCTGCCTTCTCTTCGAATGATGGATCACCCGAAGACGAACTGAAGGCTCAACAACAACTGGTGGTCCGTCTTGTCCACGCCTGATACCGGCCTGCTGTTGTGATCGAGGAT
>PVBE012680169.1_pt1 | contig 10176 bp, 9 predicted proteins | sample 1631181 | NCBI WGS metagenome assembly PVBE01 (sample SAMN08397723, study PRJNA350692) | Marine metagenome, whole genome shotgun sequencing project. | isolation source: water | place: Pacific Ocean | collected 2012-04 | reverse complement strand
TGGCCTTGGTCTTCGCCTTGGCCTTGGTCTTCGCCTTGGCCTTGGTCTTCGCCTTGGCCCCGGTCTTAGCTTGAACAGAGACTGAGGCTACCGTTTCAGACCGCGCCGGATCTTCCGATGCTGGCTCAGGCTGGCTTGTGGACTTGTCCTCAGGGGTCTCCATCGCAACTGGCGATTCCTTTGCGCGGACCGTCTCATCATTTCCTCCAGCCTGTACTGCTGAATCGATACGAGACTCGTCAGCCGTACCACTCGAAGATGAATCCGCATCAATTGTCGTGGCCGTTGCCTTCTGTTCTACCTCTGCCGACGGCGATACACCTTTAGCAATCAGTAGTAGCTTGCGTACACGGTCGGAGGGTTGGGCGCCCTTGCGGATCCAACCCTCGGTCGCGTTTACATCAAGTCGCACCGTTGAGGGATCGGTCTTTGGATCGTAATAACCGAGTTCCGCTATACGCCGCCCATCACGCGCCCATGATGCTTCTGCCACAACAACCCTATAACTCGGGCTCTTCTTACGGCCCGTACGCATAAGACGAATTCGAAGCACTACGAATGGACTCCAATAAAATGAGGGAATGTACGCTCACAGACGGGTCTCTGCCACTGGCACAGCCCCGCACTACACATGATCATACCGATGGCCACCTCACCTGTCATTGGCAGCTAGACTGCAACGCCTGTCTATGGGAACAAGTCCGTGTCTGTACGCGTTGGGATTATAGGAGCCGGCGCATATGCGCAGCGAGCTCATCTGCCGCCATTACAAAGCCATCCGCAGACCGAGATAGCCGCGTTATGTCGCCGGAACACCAACCGGTTAAATGAAGCCGCTGACGCCTATCATGTTCCTGCACGCTATACGTCCTATATCGATCTTCTGAGTGACGCCTCCCTTGATGCCGTTGTAATTTCGCTACCCCACCACCTCCACTCTGAGGTTGCCCACGTAGCTCTCCAACGCGGATTGCATGTTCTCGTGGACAAGCCGATGACCCTACGCGTCGACCACGCACGCTCTTTAGTTACCGCCGCAGAGCAACGTGAACTAACGCTAATGGTCGCCTTTAATCGCCACTTTGAACCACCTTTTACCAAGGCCCGGGAATTGATCGACTCGAGAGCAATTGGAGATCTAAGGCTAATAGACGCCTACATTGCATATGACTGGGACCTTTGGTCTAGCCCTCCTCAAACAAGATTCAGCGGTTCTGCCTCACACATGCTGGATGGTGTATCCGACGCTCAAGCTGCGCTGCTTCTCGAAACATCCTTCCGCGGAAGCGCTGCGGCCAATGGTGGCGGATTCCTCGCCGACGGCGGCGCCCATGTGGTCGATGCTTGTCTTTGGCTAGCTCGATCACCAGCCACAACGGTGTTCGCGCAGATGGACTCGTCACAACAGGACCTATACACGACCCTAAGTCTTCGACTCGCCTCAGGTGTACTGTGCAGTATTGCGTGTATTGGTGACACCCCAAAACCACGCGATTTCGCGTTTCATATTTACGGCACAACCGGAGCTATCCATATGCGCTGGAACTCGCTCCTTCTCGAACGTGAACTGCGTGACCCCGTCGAATTCGATAACAAAACTATGCCCGCCGCGGGCCACGCTGCCTCGAATTTTATTGACGTTATCCTGCGTCAGGCTTCGCCTCAAGCAACGGCATTGGATGGTCTACGCCAAGTCAAAGTCACCGAAGCAGCGTATCGGTCAGCGCGAGAAGGGATGCCTGTTCGCTGCTAGCTCTCAGCCGCATCGGGCGTAGAAGATGCCCCTTCACCATGTGCCTCCGGGGACACATACCCTGGAATCGCAGTCGGGTCAAAACTGCCGTCTTCGGCTTGCCCAACGACCCAGCGCTCGGGCCAAGGGACAAAAGATGAGAGGAAATTATCCTTGAACAAGACTCTACCGTTAATCAAAACCTTTCGATGGACAATCGTCTTGAGGCCCGGGATCGCTCCGTCCGTCTTCTCAATTTCCCCTGCTGGAAGTTCCGTCGTTGGTTCAACGCGCATTGGTGGCGACTCTATTTCCTCACTCTGCCATGCGTCAAGCTCTACCTCGCGGCCTATCGATGGTCCCATCAACCTGAATGTGAGGGCCTCTTCTTCTGGGTCAAACACCCTTTTAATGTAGATGTGGTGGGGGGTGTCATTCGTAAACGTGAGATCTTGCGCCGGCTGCCAAATAGCCGCATCAAATCCTGGAGGGTTGCTCGAGCCGAGTTCGTAATAGCCAACGCGGTACACGTGTTGCCAGCGCTCGTTGATAGGGAGCCCTGCCCAAAAGACAGCACGGAATAACGTGGTCGAGACTTGGCATATCCCACCTCCCACACCAGGTTCCGTTCTGTCCGGCGCTATTACAAGACCCTCAACAAAGCCAGCTCGCTCAGTCACTGGTCCAACCGTTGCGTTAAAGGAAAAGGTCTCGCCAGGTGGTACCACCGTGCCATCGATAAGTCGTGACCCTACATCAATATTGTGAATACGGTTCTCTGAAGAACCCCAATAGAGCGATACCCCCTCCGAAATCATATTGTCGAACTGGAGCTTCTCCTTCCCGAGTTGTGTAATCTCAGGCTTGAGGAGAACGATCGGCACATTAACCAAGTTCGATCCGGAATCGAAAGCCTCCCGAACACGTGTCCAGAGACCTTCGGTATCAATCATCCGTCCCGGTGTACCCTCGATGAGAGGAACTATCGAACCGTCCCGATCCACTCGAATCTTGGGCTCAACAGCCGACACCCGTACTGTGCTGGCGATCTCCCACGCTACAGGTTCAAAAGCTCCGTAACTCAGATTCATACGAATCTCGGGAGCAGCAACGCTGCCAACAATCTCCATGTCTGTAGCGAGCGTCTCGCGCGCGACGGACCAGCGATGTCCGGGCGCCATTAATTCAATGTGCCCAGTGATTAGTTTCCGTGCGGTTTCAGCCACCGACGTAACCACAGTCGTAGCAACTTCTGCCGAAATTGTGCGTGCCTCAAGCTCAATGAGCAGGCGCTGGGGCGTGTCAAAAGTACGACTCATGATCGCCATAAAGTCCACAGGTATAAACTCGCGCCCTGCGCGAGCCGGAACCACAGCGACTTGCCGTCTACCACCTTGGTTCTGGATTCGTAACGAGGCGTTAATCGCTGGATACGAGATTTCAGCGATTAAACGTTCGACGTAATCCATGAACACATGTGGGTCGAACGTAACTGATGTGCGCCACTCCTTAGCTACATCTAGTGTGCGGCGTTGTTCACCGAGCCTGGTGCCCCAACCGCCCCGCCGGCCCCACGCGTAGGCAGCAGCGAGAGGGATCTGATAATCGACCTCGACACCAATTTCTCTACCCGCTGGTTCCCACAACCGTTGGCCTAACCGGAAAACAACGGGCGAAGCAGCGAATGCGCCCCAGCGATCCTCCATCCGGGCACGAGCTTCTAGAAGAGTCAGGCCCTCGAAGTCTTCACCATCCACACGCACACCCGGATACATTCTGTTGGCATAACGTGCTTCGCCTACTGCAACGAATGCGACCACGCCAGCTATTGCTGCCGCGCTACAACCAAAAGCTCCGGCGCTAGCCATTAGAAGAATCTTGCGACGGCTAGTACTCATCGGCCATCCCACAACCGCCAATATCAAGTTGCCAAGCCAGACTAGTAAAAGTATATGCAGGAACATCCAGCACCATTTCCGCGTTTTCGCAATCCATACCGACAAGCAACCCTGTGATATCGTTTGCGGGTCAGTCTCTGGACCGACGCCGTAACTATCCCACCCCGGATTGTGGCGCCTGCGCGCCGCTCCCCACCCGCGAGTGAAAAGCACGCATGTCGCGCCTCATTGAAGAACTCGAACAGGACTATCTCAAATCCGACGTCCCGGAATTCCGTGTCGGCGACACCGTACGGGTACACGCGAGAGTACGTGAGGGAACCCGTGACCGTGTTCAGGTGTTCGAAGGCACTGTGATTCGCCGCCGCGGTGGCGGAGTTAACGAGAATTTCACCGTAAGACGTCTTTCAGGCGATATTGGAGTCGAGCGTACATTTCTCGTCCATTCACCAATAGTGACAGAAGTGGAGGTTGTCCGGCATGGGCGCGTTCGACGCGCAAAGCTGTACTATCTGCGCGACCGTATAGGCCGTGCCGCGCGTGTTTTGGAGCGTCGCTTCTAGAACTCGTATTAGGGAATAGATCCGTCGGAACCACGCCCCCTCGCCTGCCGACCTCGAATCACGAATTCCACCTACTGCAGCAAGGCAACTGCCACATCGCCGGCGTGGATGAAGCAGGCCGCGGTGCTTGGGCCGGACCGCTAACGGCCTCCGCCGTAATCTTGCCACCTGTCGCCTACTCCGATCACCGGCTCTTCTGGGGTGTCGCAGACTCCAAGCGTCTTTCACCCGCAGCTCGCACTCGATGGGCTGACCTCCTACACGCTCGGGCCATAGCCGTCGGCGTGGCCCACGTCACCCCTCGCGAGATTGACGATTATGGGCTCAGTGCAGCTGGGCGCATGGCGATGAGCCGCGCACTTGGCAGATTATGTCTAGACCCAGACCACGTAATCTTGGACGCTTTTGCCCTCGATTCGTCGAGTCCATTTTTCGATCGCCAAACACCACTCGTCCGAGCTGATTCAACCTGCCTCGCCGTAGCAGCGGCATCCATCTGCGCCAAAGTCGCCCGAGACGGACTAATGCGCCAGTTGCATGAAACCTTCCCTGAGTACGGTTTCGATCGGCATAAGGGTTATGGCACATCTCATCATCGGGCTGCACTCAATCGCCTTGGCCGGCTTCCTATTCACCGCCGAAGTTTTGCCCCTGTCCGCAATGCTAAACCCGCCCGCTGCGCTTCCCTCTCGTAACTCCGAAGCTCACGCACTCCATATCACACCATAATGATGGCCCAAGACCATGCACCCCGCCCTGCCATTCGTACAATAACAGTGCCGTGAATCCATAAGCTGTAGCCTCGTGCACCTGATTTCTGACCTTGGCCATTGGGTCCTAGCATGGGGAGACTCCCCATGGGGCGCCCTCGCACTGTTCGTACTTGCATTCTGGGAATCTAGTTTTTTTCCCATCCCTCCCGATGGACTGTTGATTGCTTTAGCAGCTGGTAACGTCCCTTTTGCTCTGGGATTCTCGGCCATCGCAACTGCCGGATCGCTCTCGGGTGCGATGCTCGGTTATTGGATTGGTCAACGCGGCGGGCGGCCTATTCTCAACCGCCTGTTTGCAACCGAGCGCATCCGCTATGTTGAACACCAATACCAGAAGCGTGACATTTGGGCAGTAACGATTGCTGCTTTCACACCCATCCCTTACAAAGTGTTTGCGATCGGTGCTGGAGCTTTTCAGCTTGATTTCCGGCGATTCATGCTGGCTTCCCTTATCGGGCGGTCGGGTCGCTTTTTTCTCGTCGGGTTACTCATTACAGTTCTGGGCCAACAGATCGAAGCTGCAATCGAGCAGTATTTCGACCGACTCGCCATCGCCTTTTTAGTAATACTTCTGCTGGGGTTCGTCACCATTCGCCTTGTCACCCGCCCACGACCACCCACGGCTGACGCTAAACCTGATTAGCCAACTGTGATGCCGAGCCAAGCCCCCTTTCCCACCGCGACAACCGTTACCTCTAATCGGACAGCGCTTGTAGCCGACCTTAACCATGCCGTCGGCAACGACTGGGCCATCTCAGATCTCGATCAACTCTCACTCTACGCCTACGACGGATCCGTCGACCATGCGCTCCCTGATGCGGTGGTGTTCCCCGACACGCTGACGCAGGTACAAGCAGTCGTAGAAATAGCACTGCGCCATGGAGTTCCAGTAGTACCGCGCGGGGCAGGAACGGGCCTCAGCGGCGGCGCTGTCGCACGCCGAGGCGGCATCGTTGTCAGTACATCACGCATGAACCGCATCCTAGAGTTCGATCCGCGTAACCAGCGTGCAATCGTAGAACCTGGCGTCGTCAACGCCGATCTGAGCGCCCATACCCAGCAGTTCGGGTTCCACTACGCACCGGACCCATCAAGCCAAAAAGCCTGCACCCTTGGTGGGAACATCGCAACGAACGCGGGTGGGCCACACACTCTGTTGTACGGGGTGACAACAAACCACCTGCTTGGCGTTGAGTTCGTAACGATAGACGGCCGTGTAGCAACCACCCCCGGGATGCTCGATAGCCCCGGCTATGACCTCACGGGGCTTATCTGTGGCAGTGAGGGCACACTTGGAATTGTGACAAAGGCCATTGTGCAGCTCGTGCACACGCCTGCGGACGTGCGCACGCTTCTCGCTTCCTTCACCACGATCGAGGGCTGCAGCATGGCTGTCTCCGGTATCGTAGCTGCCGGCATCGTCCCAGCCGCTGTGGAGATGATGGACCGCCTTGCGCTCAAAGCAGTCTCCCAGTACGTGCCTCAAGCCAATTTTCCCACCGATGCCGCTGCCGTTCTACTCTTAGAACTGGACGGAGTGACTCGCGAACTGGACGAGCGTGAGAACTTGATTCGGGATGTGCTTCAATCCAATGCTGCCCGGGACATTCGAGTTGCCCAAACTGCAGCTGAGCGTGATCTCCTTTGGCTTGGCCGCAAGAGTGCGTTTGGGGCTATGGGCCGAATCTCGCCTGACTACTATGTCCAAGACGGTGTCATTCCACGAACCTCGATAACCTCGGTACTCGGTGAGATCGATCGTATTAGCCACGAATTTGATATCCCGATCGCTAATGTCTTTCACGCCGGCGACGGAAACCTTCACCCTCTATTATTGTTCGACAACCGCGTGGCCGGAGCACTGGATCGAGTCATCGACGCTGGGACCGCAATATTGAAAGTCTGTATTGATGTAGGAGGCATGCTAAGCGGCGAGCATGGCATCGGAATGGAAAAGCAAAAAGCAATGTCACTAGTTTTTTCCTCGAGTGATCTTGATGCCATGAAGCATCTGCAATCCGTCTTCGACCCTCATCACATATTCAACCCTGACAAGATTTTCCCCACTTCCGCCGGATGCGCCGAGGTAAATAACCTTCGGCGATCGCCAAAGGCTTCTACGCCAAATGCCTAAGGCCTCAACCACTCCGTTGATACCTCTCGTAAACGCCCAGCGCTGACCGGCCTCGTATCCAGCATCACTGTTTGTTTCAGCTTTCCTGCTCGCAAATCTTTGGGTCGTTGCGATCGGCACAGGCGATGAATTAGCTCCGAGCTTTGAGCTCGACCCCCTAGGCCCACTGTGATCGGTCACCCAGGAAATGCATGTTCCAGTGATGGACCTAGTCGGCTTTCAAATCCGTGCTCGCGCTAAGGGAACTCTCAACCCCGTAACCGCAGACGCCTCGGTAATTTTCAAATGGACCGGTCCTCTCGCAGCGCGCAATCAATGTGTTTGAGTCGCATGAATTACAACTCTACGAAGTCACATTTGGATCTGGGGCGCCGGCGGACCCGTTGTCTCTACGCCTCCGAATGCCTCCAGCACAAGATGAGCCCTAAATTACGGTGCCACTCGCCTCACCGTGACCCCACCGGACAGCTGAAAATCGACGGAACGGTAGAGTTTTCCGACCAACGCCTCGTCCTACGTCCGGTGTATCACCGCTCGCCGATAATCGCATGAAATCAGCAGCGGTCGCAGTTGCGATCGTAACAACGGCGTCTACCGGAATAGGCAAAACCCTTGCCGCAACAATGCAACATTTCCGTCCTAGCGCCAGAAAGCTCCGTCGAAAGTCTCACCGTACCGATTGAGAGCCCACTACATCATCGAACTGCCGAAATCACAAGTCAGGGTGATGCCAATTGTTCGACTTGAATCGCACCAACGCACCCCCCGATCGGAAAAGAATCTCAGCAGCGTGTCCCATCCAAAGCCCCAGAATCCCTTGGCCCGCACCAAATGCAAGGGCCAATGCGACCGGCACACGAGCAACCCATATCGAAAGAAAGCCAACAACCATCATTGCCTTGGTGTCTCCCGCTCCACGTAACGCAGCAGGCAACACGTTACCAACCGCATTGAAAACCACAGCAATACCCAGAATCCGAAGCGGCGACTCAGCGACCTCGACCACTCTTACGTCAGTGGTAAGGAGGGTAAGCACCTGAGCCGGGATCAGAAAAAATACGATTCCAGGCACAATCGTCAAGATGAAACCACCCATCAACCCGGCAACAATGTACCGTTGAGCCAAATGAGGGTGATTCGCGCCGAGCGACTGGCCAACCATTGTTGCCACAGCCAGACCCATCCCAACCGTTGAAAGGAACGTGATCGAGATCGGTACACCCACAATCCGATAGGCCGCATAGGCAACGGACCCGAACTGGATTGCAGCAATACTAAGGATCAATTTTCCTGCCCCCTTGACAGCCTCCTCTAGCGCAGCCGGACCTCCCGTTCGAATGACACGACGCATCGCCTTTGGAGGCACCGACACCTCCGCCCATAAACCGAATCCGAGAGGTGATCGTCGTAAAACCAGCCAGAGGTAACCACATGCAGCGATACGGGATACGCCTGCAGCGACAGCGATCGAGAGAACACCCAACCCTGTGACTCCGAAAGTGTCAAACACCAGCACGTATCCGACAACGCCCGTCACGAATGCCTGAATGGCAAAGGCAATCATCGGGGATCTAGTATCACCAATACCCCTGAGAAGGTTCGTAACTGTCAGCATGAAGATGCTTCCTATGTGGATCACACCAAACCACTGCGCATACGGCACAGCGATTGTGACCACCTGAGGGTCCACGCTAATTAGCTGGAGGATTCCTTCAATGCTGGTCAACATCAGCACCATGAACACAACACTGGCGGCGCAAGCGAGGAGAAGCACCGCCCGGGTGACATTGGTTAGGTCTGTCTGGTCCCGCCGGCCAACCGCGCGTGCGACCAGCGCTAACCCCCCCACGCTCAAGCCTCCGATCGGGGCAAGTACAAAGAAGGCAAGCTCGTTCGAAACCCCCGCCGCGCTTATCGCATCAGCACCAAGGCGCCCAACTAGAGCGATCTCGATCATATAGACGGCACGTGGACCACATTCCCCACGATGGCTGGCCAAGCAAGGCCAAATAGTCGTCTCCACAGTTGCGACGTCGATCGAACGTCGACAACATTGATGACTTCGCCTGACTCCACCGACCTACCGCCCAAGTGGCCTGGCCCAACAACAAGTTGTGCTCATGGAGGAGCACACACGTCCAACGACCTTTCTCATCACACGCATACTTTCCCCATATTCGTGATTTGGTCCACGCGTTGAACTTTGCAGAGGGGTCGACGCCACCGCGATGGACGACTTACACATTGATCACACTGCAGATGAGCTCTAGTATCAAGGAACTGAATCACGATAGTCCTGAGTAAGCGGTGTCGGTGCCGACACCTGGACGCCACGTGATGAAAAGACCCGTCTAGCTCGTGCAGCTCAGCCACACACCGCTCGTCGAGACGACAAAGATGAACGAAGCCCCCTCCCCCCCGAAAATCGCGGCAATTGTTCTCGCAGCTGGCATGTCCACTCGCATGGGCCGAGCTAAAGCCCTGCTTTCCTGGGGGGGATCCCCGCTCGTGCGCCATCAAGTAATTGCACTGACCTCGCAGCCTGAAATCGCCCTCGTAGTTGTGGTCGTAGGTCATCGTCGCAAGGAAGTGGCTAACGCGATACAGGGCACCCGTGCACACACTATCGTGAATCGCAAATACAGGGAGGGCCGAGCGACCTCGCTCGTAGCTGGCGCTCTCGCGCTAGCAGACATCGGATCAACAGCCGTGATGGTTGTGAATGTCGACCAGCCACTCATGCCGGAAATACTCTGCCCATTAATAAGAGCTTCTGGAGCACGGTCTCAAGCGCTGTTGCGCCCGTCGTATCTCAGCAAGCCAGGACACCCCATCATTCTTCCCGCCGACATTGCACCTGAACTCAAACTGGCAACCGACGCGAATTTTGGGTTGCGCGCAATCGTCAAGCGCCATTCCGAACGGATCTCGCACGTAGCCGTAGAGTCAGAGTTGGCCGTGCTTAATCTGAACACAACCAGTGAGTTCGACGCCGCGTGTGCCCGTTATGCACCCGTATCGTAATTAACCACACACACGATAAACTCAGGCAGGGCCCATAGCTCAGCTGGAAGAG